>ERZ1090863.655-NODE-655-length-17430-cov-27.594302_pt1 | contig 17430 bp, 11 predicted proteins | sample MGYA00478480_ERZ1090863 | MGnify/ENA primary metagenome ERZ1090863 (study PRJEB33644, sample SAMEA5815746) | chicken gut metagenome | biome: Chicken; feature: Gastrointestinal Tract; material: Caecum | place: Ireland | collected 2019-01-01 | study: A study of the...
GTATGAAAAGGCGGCTACCGCAAAAACGGGCGGCAAGGGCGTATGGTTCCAGGTTCAGTTCCCAGATCTTTCGGATGCGTTCTTTGTTATTGCGGAAACAGGACGCGCAATTCCTCTTCCAGAGATTGCACAGAACGAAGCGGCAACTATTCCGATCACACTGGTTATTTCCGAGTACAAAGGACTTGATACAAAGGTGGTGTGGTCTCCGGGGGAATAGAAAGTCTCTCCGGATTATCGCTTGACGGAGTAGGCGAAGATTTAGAAAGCGAAACAACAATTGAATAAATAGCATTAAACGGGAGGGATAATATGTTTTCATTTACAGTAAATGGCAAAGAATACAAGGTAAAATACGGATATAGAGTCCTGTGTAATTCAGATCTGATCGATAAAGTAACATCCATCGGTCAGGAAAACAATGGATTTAAAGGAGCCATGAAAACCGTAGCAGAATTGATTCTGGCAGGTCTCCAGAAATGCCATAAGGACGAATTTGGATATGAAACCGAGAGTGAAGAAGAAACTGCATTAGCAAAGGTATATGACCTTATGGACGAATATGAAGAAGAGTCAACAGAAGAAAATCCACAAAACGGATATACGCTGTTTGATGCTTGCCAGAAGGAGCTGATGAAGAACGGTTTTTTATCCGAAATGACGAAGCGAGCAGCGGAGAACGCCAAGGAACAGGATGCTACGGTGATTCCGCAGGATCACAAGCCAAAGAGAACTGCTTAAGTTTTTCTGAATCGTTTTATCAGAACGTGCTTCCTCAGTATCTCTCGATCGGCGTTCCAGAAGAAAGAATTCTTGATGGAACGCCAAATGATTTAAAGCCATATATGGATGCCTACAAGTTAAAACAGGAGATTCTTGACGAAAATATGTGGCGTTCCAATATGTATACATTGAATGCGGTATATGTTGCGATAAGCATGGCATTCAGCGGCAAAAAGTCCAAGGCAAAATATATGGAAAAGCCAATTTTACAGGAGGAAAAAGAGGAGAAAAAAGAGGAAGCTCTTACGGAAGAAGAGGCGAAAAAGCAAAGAGAAAACATATTGAATATGTTGCAGATTATGCAAGTTAATTTTAACAATACGCATAAAAAAGATAAGTCGGATTAGTGTCACAGCTAATCCGATTTTTTCCGGCTATCAAATGGATGGTAGCCGCTAACCTCAAAAAATTGGAGGTGGTTATGTGCCTGACGGAACAGTTGACAATTTAAATATACAGGTGTCAGCGGATGCCGACCAAGCGTCGAAATCGTTGAGCAGTCTTGTGTCGACATTGAACTCCGTAGATCGAGAGTTTTCAAAGAACATTTCCGGACTCAGGAAGTTTTCAAAAGAAATTGGAGTGTTGTCCAGTTCGCTGAAAACATTAAGCGGAATAAAAATATCATCTCCTGACTTATCAGGAATGACAAAGCTCATAGATACGCTTAATAAATTCGATGCGGGTAAAGCAAAGAGTGCGGCGGATGGAATAGAGAGCGTTGCAAAGTCCTTTGGTGACTTATCAAAAACAAATTTCAACGACTCCGGAATAAACAAGACGCTCAGAGCGGTGAATAAACTGTTTAGAGCAGATTTTGGCAAGTTCAATCCGGACGATTTTCAAAAGATCACAAATTCCATTTCGGCACTTGGGAACATGCCGGATGTGTCGTCGAGTGTTAATCGTTTTGTATCTTCGTTGTCAAGACTTGCCAATGCAGGAGAAAAAACTGGACAATCCGCAAATGAAGTATTACGGCTCGGAGAGCAAACACGACTTGCGGCTCAAAAATTAAAGAGCGTAGGGGGGATCAATGAAGATGTAAACCTGTTCGTACAGTCGATTGGAAGACTTGCGAGCGCAGGAGCAAAAACAAGTCAAACGGCATCCGGTCTTAATTCGCTGGCAAAAGAAACGCTTGAATTTTTCAAGGCGATGCAGAATGCGCCGAAAGTCAGCGAAAATACAATCCGAATGACTCAGGCATTGGCTCAGTTGGCAACCGCCGGAGGAAAGGTTGGAACATCCACCAATACCATAACCTCAGCTTTTAACAAATTATCATCAGTTGGAAGCAAAACCATGTCGGTGATGAAGAAAGTGGCAAGCGGAATCACGTCGGCGTTTAAACAGATTGGAAACTCTAGTAGTGGTCTGACAAAGGCTCAATTTAGTTTAGGCAATCTGTTAAAGACAGCGATTGGTTTCCGGTTGGGATATGGACTGTTGAATTTTGGAAAACAGGCGTTTGAACTTGGTTCCGCAATAACCGAAGTAGAGAACGTTGTAAACGTAGCCTTTGGAGATATGGCGGACAAAGCCTATGAATTTGCGTCTACCGCCAAAGAGCAGTTTGGATTGTCTGAATTAGCCGCAAAGCAGTATTCCGGAACCATGATGGCTATGCTCAATTCTACGGGCGTTGCGCAGGACGCGGCGGCTGAGATTTCCACAACATTGGCGGGATTAGCCGGAGACTTGGCATCTTTTTATAACATTGAAACTGACGAGGCGTTTTATAAACTGCGCTCGGCAATCGCTGGCGAAGTAGAACCCATGAGACAATTGGGCATAAATATGACAGTGGCATCACTAGAGGCATATGCCCTGTCACAAGGGATAACAAAATCATGGCAATCCATGACGCAAGCCGAACAGGCAATGCTGAGATATAACTACATTATGTATGCTACTGCTCAGCAACAGGGGGACTTCGCCAGAACAAGCGGATCGTTTGCCAACCAGTTGCGTCTTCTTACTCTTAACTTCCAGCAGCTTGCAGCCACAATCGGACAAGGATTTATTGCTGCGGTTCTTCCTGCTATTCAAGCATTGAACGCATTAATGTCTGTACTGCAAAGAGCGGCAGAAGCGTTCCGGGATTTCATGTATGTCCTTACTGGATATGATGGAAAAGGATCACAGAGCGGAATCGTAAGCGAATTGCAGGGAATGGAGGGTGCGTCTTCCGGATTAGAAGACGTTTCCGGAAGTATGGACGATACTACGGACTCTGCCAAAAAACTTAAAAAGGCACTGTCTGTATTGCCGTTTGACCAATTGAACCAATTAACTGACAATACTCAGGATGCAGGAGGTGGTGGAGGAACCGGTGGCGACGACATAAACGTTCCGGGTTCCGGTATCGGAAACGTAGATAGCATATATGACGCACTTGGCAGCAATAAATTGCCGAATGCGATAAATGAATGGGCGGAAAGAATCCGAAAAGCTTTTATTGAACATGACTGGAACGACCTTGGATACCAGATTGCTTGGGGAATCAATCAGGGAATGCAGGCGATCTATGATGCGATTAATTGGAACAATGTCGGCCCAAAGATCACAGCATTTACTTCCGCATTCACACAAACTTTTAATAGTTTGGTTGATAACATTGATTTCGATTTAATAGGACGCACAGTGGGCGCTGGAATCAATACAATTGTTAACACGATCAATCAGCTTGCTGATGGCATTGACTGGATAAGCCTTGGAAAGCAAATCTCAAATGGATTTAACGGGCTTTTTGATGAAGTAGATTGGAACAATCTGGGACATCTTATCGGAAATAAGTTCCGCATTGCATGGGATACTTTCGGTGGCTTTGTGCAAGGCCTTGATTTTAAGAAAATTGGAACTTCTGTTGCGCAAGGGTTAAATGGCGTATTCAGCACAATTTCTTTCGGAGATATTGCCGGATATTTAGCAACGGCCTTAAATGGCGCATTTACATCACTTGCATCGTTTGCAGAGACGTTTGAATGGAATGATCTTGTTGATAACATTGTAAACGGGATAACGGAGTTTATTGAAACGTTCGAGTGGGAAGAAAACGCTGAAAGGCTTAATACATTTCTGGTCAACTTACTTGGTTCGTTAAAACGACTGGCAGAAGAAATACCTTGGGAAGAACTTGGGCAAAAAATCGGAGAGTTCATAGCGGGAATAGATTGGCCAACTGTTTTATATGATGTTGGAACAATAATTGCGGAAACCCTGGGTGGAATTTTCGACGGATTAGAGGCATCCGGATTTGCAGGAAGTGTCACAGCTTGGCTTCTTAGAGCGTTTTTGCTTGTCAAAGTTGGCAGCCCGGTTCTTGGGCTTGTAAACAACATTTCTGCAACATTAACTGGAAGCACTGTTTCGTCAAAATTATTTAAAGCTTTTAAAGGAATAAATTGGATCGGAGCGTTACAATACGGTTTATCAAATTCTCCCGAAGCGTTTATACCAGCAATTACAAAGCTCTTGGACCCATTCATGACAGAACTTAATAATCAGATTGAAAATAGCGACTGGGCAGATGTGTGGGATACTCTTGAAAGAGCTTTTGCAGGAGGACTAACAGGCGTTGCTGTCGGAGCATGGTTTGGCCCTGCAGGGATGATTGCCGGAGGAATTGTTGGCGCTATAGGTATGGCGCTTACTAAGGTAGATTGGGGAGGCATATGGGGAGACGTAACTGGCTTTTTGAATGATGCCGCCGAAGGGATTTTCAGCCAAACATCTGAGTTTAAAGATGCTACAGGCAAATCATTTAGCAATATGGCCCAATCTTTTAAAGATGGGAACTTGCTTGATGCTGGAAAAAACTTAGTGCTTGGCTTAGGATATGGAATAAGTACAGCAATTTCCTTTTTGACCTCTCCCATTAATGCTGTGTTTAATGCTATTTGGGATGGGATATGCGGATTGTTTGGCATTCATAGCCCATCAACGGTTATGGCGGGCGTTGGCGAAAATATTGTCTATGGATTGATAGAGGGAATTAATGCTATTTTAGACGACGCAACAAAATCTTTCAAAAAGTTGCTTGAAGACATAGAAAATATTTTTTCTCCGGCTCCTGCTTTTTTTAAAGATACATTCGAAAAGGCTGCTGATTATACAGAAAAATCCTTCTCGAATATAGACAGTTGGTTCTCTGGAAAATGGTCTTTGATTAAAAAAGCGTTCGCTCCAACGGCATCGTTCTTTAGAACTACTTTTGATGACGCGTATAAAAAAGTGCAAGATATTTGGCGACCAGCGAATTCATGGTTCCAAGAAAAGTGGACGTCTATTAAAAACGTATTTTCTCCATCTGTTGTGAATTTATTCAAAGAATGGTTTCAAAACGCATATACGAGCGTTAAGAACATTTGGCAGCCAGCGAATTCATGGTTCCAAGAAAAGTGGACATCTATCAAAAATGTATTTTCGCCTTCAGTTGTGAATTCTTTCGGCGAATGGTTCCGTAATGCGTATAGTAGCGTCCAAAATATTTGGAGTGGTGTGTCAAATTGGTTCCAAAACAGATGGAGCGATGTCAAAAATGTATTTTCAAATGTAAATGGGTTTTTTAGAGACGGATTTCAAGCCGCGTATAATTCCGTAAAAAACATTTGGAGCGGGCTTGGAGACTTGTTCCGAAATATAGCTTCGAATGCGTTTTCGCCAATTAAAAAATTAGTCAACGGAGTGATTTCCGGTGTAAACTGGGTGCTGAAAGCGGTCGGCTCAAAGACCAGACTTGGAGGGTGGGGCGGAATTCATTTTGCAAAAGGAAGTGATGGGTTACAAAGAGATACACTTGGTATCGTAAATGATCAGAAAGGCGCAACCTACAAGGAATTGATCGTTCCTCCGAACGGAAAGCCTTTTATACCTAAAGGAAGAAATGTTATGCTTCCGCTTCAAAAAGGGACAAAAATCATGCCTGCCGATGAGACAAAACTTTTCATGTCTAGTTTTTCGAAACTTCCAAGATTTGAGGGTGGAATCGGAGATTTCTTTGGAAGCGCATGGAACGCTGTTAAAAATTTCACCGGAGAAGTATGGGACTACATAACACATCCGGGTGACATCGTAAAAATTGCCATAGACAAATTCGCCAACATTTCCGGATTGTTTGAGCCATGGCTAAGTGTTGCTGGAGGAATGGTGAATACGGCTCTTGGCGGAATAACTGATTTTGTGTCTCGTATTTTTGAAGATGCTACTCCAAAGATCAACTATAACCCATCCGCCGGAGTAGAACAGTGGCGATCTCTTGCAGCGAAAGCACTTCGCATGGAAGGACAATATTCTCCGTCAAACTTAAACCTTATGCTGTTCCAGATGCAAACGGAATCCAGTGGAAATCCGAACGCGATAAACAACTGGGATATCAATGCCAAACGAGGCACGCCATCAAAAGGTCTGATGCAGGTGATTGACCCGACATTCCGTGCGTATGCCCGTCCGGGATATAATTCAAATATCTGGGATCCTCTGTCAAATATGCTTGCTTCTATCAGGTATACGGTTAGAAGATACGGAAGTCTTGCGAGAGGATGGAGAGGACACGGATATGCAGAAGGAATAGGAACCATCACATTGTCTGACCTCATGGGCGGAATACCGTTCCTTGCAAAAGGTGGATTGGTAACGAGTCCGACGCTGGCATTTACGGGAGAAAACTTCCGGAAAGAAGCTGTTCTTCCGTTGGAGAACCGAAGAACAATGGGAATGATTGCGGACAGCATCGTTAGTAATTCTTCCGGCGGATTAGGTCTTTCAAAGGCAGAAATCCAGCAGGCTGTAGCAGAGGGAGTTGTCATGGCTATGATGAACAATCAAGGAAATCAGCCGAATATCACCGTGTATGCAGAGTTGAAGACGGAAAATGATGAAGTTCTGGCACGGGCTGTTACAAGAGGGCAGCAGAAGATTGATTATCGGATGAACCCTGTTGGAACTTAATGCTCTGGGGCAAACGCCCCGGAGCACATCTTTTTCATGAAACCTCTTGACAACAAGTGACCGTTTATTAAAATACATGTTTTGACTATGCAAAAGGAGATTACTTCGGTAGTCTCCTTTTTCGTGTTCAAAAACCGGCTATCGACAGTGAATAGCCGCTAACCTCAAAAAGATGGAGGTAGATATTTTATGGCAATGTTAATAGTAGATGGAGCAGAAATGCCATGCCCGTCCGTTTTCAACTGGGGGCTTCAAGATATTTCAGCTTCTGAAAGCGGAAGAACTGACGATACGATCATGCATAAAAACCGAGTTGGTCAAAAACGGAAGATTTCCTTGCAGTGGAACGGCACTGATCGAGAAACGACAGCCAAAATACTGCAGGCTTTCAATCCAGAATATATTTCCGTTACTTACCCGGACGCAATGTCAGGAGTAGATGAGACAAGGCGGTTCTATGTAGGAGACCGAACAGCACCATATAAATGCTGGTGGGCTGGAAACCACCGAATGGAATCGGTTAGTTTTGATATCATCGAGGTGTAGGCATGAAAAATGTATCATCAAATTTTCGAAATGAATTAAATAATGGAAATCGTAATTATGTAAAATCTGCGGATATTACGCTTAAAAACGGAACTGTACTTCACATCGACAATAGCAAACTCTGGAACAATGGTCTGAAAATAGAAAACGCTGTTTCGAACACGGATAGTTTCGATATAAGCTCAGTAATTATAGGACAATTAACTCTGACATTGTTGAATATCGATGATGAATTTTCCGAATATGATTTTACGGATTGCGTCGCATCAAATGTAAAAGTCGGTCTAAAACTTGAAGACGGAACTACAGAGTCGTTGTCTTATGGGAAATTTTACCTTAACGAAACAAACTATAGTAGCGAAGTTATTACCTTAACTTTCTATGATTGCCTATATAAGTTTGATAAAAGTTATTCGGAAAGTAAACTTCAATATCCGGCTACGCTCAACAAAATCGTCCGAGATGCGTGTGACGTATGCGGAGTCACTATGGGTACGGTCACGTTTGACAATGATGATTATATAGTGCAAGAGCGCCCATCCGATGAGTCATTGACATTTCGCCAGGTTTTATTGTGGGTAGGACAGATTTCCGTCCACTACTTTTATGCTGACGAAGAAGGAAGACTGGCGATCGGATGGTATCATGTGGACGAATCAAACATTGACCATTCCTATATTAAAGAAACGGTTTTACAAGATGTTTCCGGTGATGAAGTACTGGACACAAGCGGAGAGGAAATCATTACAAACATAGAATCTGGTCTTTCTCGTTTTACTTCTCTTAATACACAACTGGACGATGTTGTTATTACGGGTATTCGTGTCCTGCATGAAATAGAGGGAGAAAATGGTCAAGAAACAATTACCTATCAATCCGGAAATGATGGATATATTTTATCGGTATCTGGAAACAAAATGATACAAGGTGATGAGGGCAGTAAAGTCGCCTCTATGATTGCTGCGAAAGTAGTTGGAGTTAGATTCCGAGCATTTACAGCTTCCTGCTTGTCAGACCCAACAATTGAATGTGGTGACAGTATCATATTAGCGGACAGGAAAGGAACGAGATATAGGAGTATTGTTACCAATAATACTTTTCAGCCCGGAACATTTCAAAATATATCATGTGGGGCTAAGTCTCCTGCAAGAAACAGTGCTGAAAGATACAGCCAACTCACACAGGTTTATACAGATTATCGCAAGGAATTAGAAAAAGAACGTACCGACCGAGAAGAAGCCTTGGATGAATTGAAAGAAAGAGTAGATTCCTCTTCCGGCGTATTTACAACCGTGGAAACTCAGCCGGACGGAAGTAATAAATACTATTTACACGATAAACCAACACTAGAAGAATCTGATATTATCTGGACGATGACCGCAGAAGCTTGGTCTGTATCAACGGATGGAGGAACCACCGTAAATGCCGGAATGACAGTGGATGGCGATACGATCGTAAGAATCCTTACGGCTGTTGGGGTAAATGCAGACTGGATCAAAACAGGTGCGTTCCGTATCGAAAAAAATGGCGAAGTAATGTTCAGCGCAGATACGGAAACGGGAATCATCGACATTGTCGCAAATTCCTTTACGTTAAAAGGGCAAAGCATCGAGGACATTGCTGAGAATCAAGTAAATGATTTTGTGGATGCTGTCTATACACCTACGATTGACAATATCCAAAAACAAATTGACGGTCAAATAGAAACGTATTATTACGACTATGAGCCGACACTCGAAAACGTTCCTGCCATAGATTGGACAAGCGAAGAAGAGAGAAGGTCACATGAGGGCGACTTGTTTTACTGGAAATCCAGAGGATATGCATACCGATTCTTCAAGGATGGAGATACATGGAAATGGCAGATGGTACAGGATACCGATATCACAAAAGCATTGGAGCAGGCATCAGAAGCACAGGATACAGCCGATCAGAAGCGACGAGTTTTTGTTAGGCAACCAACTCCACCATATGATGTAGGAGATTTGTGGGTTGGTAATAATACATCTGATTTAATGCGCTGCCAAAGGTCAAGAAGTTCCGGAAGTTATAATGCAGATGACTGGATCAAAGCGGTTAAGTACACGGATGATACAGAACTTAATAATTTCATTCGAGAAGATTATTCCGAAACTATCCAAGAAATATATAATTCTGTTGATAAAAAAGCACAGACCTGGTATCAAACCACAGATCCTTCTCTGGACTGGGCATCGATAGAAGAATCTGTACTGCAAGACACGGACGGAAATTCTATTTTGGATTCCGAAAACAATGACATAATCACACTTTGGGAGAAAGAAAAATCCACTCACGACGGAGACTTGTGGAGAAACCCAGCGAACAATACAGAATATATGTACGTAGATGGGAACTGGGTGGAAATGAGCATTCCAGATGAAGTCTTTGATACAATAGACGGGAAAGCGCAAATATTCGTTACTCAGCCTGTTCCACCTTACGACGTGGGGGATACATGGTTTACCGGAACCACTATTCTCGTTTGTGATACCAGGAGAGATTCTGGGGAATTCGTTGCTGAGGATTGGTCAAAACAGGATAATTATACCGATGATTCTGCACTGTATGAGTTCATGGAGGGGGACTATAAGCAAACCATCGAAGAACTACAAACGCAGGCAGACAGTAAGGCTGAAACTTGGTATCAGCCAACGGATCCATCGGATCTCTGGAGCAGCGAAGAAAAACTACGACATGATGGGGATATCTGGTACAACACGACAAGTCAAAAGACCTATATATATAACGGAAGTTCATGGGAAGAAACAAAGTCTACTCCGCCGGATGAAGTATTTGACACCATCGATGGTAAGGCTCAAATATTCGTCAGACAACCGGTTCCGCCATACGCAGTAGGTGACTTATGGTTTGACAGTGCCTCTTCCGATATTATGACGTGTATCTATTCAAGGGAGAGTGGAAACTTTAATGCCGGAGATTGGCAAAAAAGAAACAAATATACGGATGATAGTGCTTTGCAAAATTTCCTTTCTGGTGAGTATTCGGAAACCATTACAGAATTAAAAACTCAGGCTGACAAGAAAGCTGAGACATGGTATCAAGGAACAGACCCATCTACATCCTGGAATGCTACGCAAAAGGCTGAACATGAAGGAGACCTTTGGTACAACACATCAAACCAGAAAACTTATATCTATGATGGTTCGGCATGGCAGGAGACAAAGAGTACACCGCCGGATGAGGTGTTTGATGAAATCGACGGTAAGGCTCAAATTTTCGTGAGACAGCCAGTTCCCCCATATTCCGTAGGCGATTTGTGGTTCAATAGTGCCACTTCCGACATCATGACATGTATAACTGCACGTCCTTCCGGAAACTATAATGCAAAGGATTGGGAGAAGAGAAATAAATATACGGATGACAGTTATGCGCAGGGGATTAACGATGAATTAAACAGATTCATAGAAGATTATAACGATGAAATACAGGAGATTGCAAACTCCATCGACAAAAAATCTGAGACGTGGTACCAGACGAGCGATCCAGCAGACCAGTGGACAGATAATGTAGACAATGATCCATTGCTTGATACAAACGGGAATAACATCACCGATACTACAGGAGAAAATATTACAACTGTTTGGGAAAAAGAAAAGACGCTTCACGATGGGGATTTGTGGCATAACCCAAATACGAACAAAGAGTACATTTACGTTGATGGAGAATGGAAAGAGACCAGTATTCCGGATGATGTGTTTGACATTATCGATGGAAAAGCTCAAATTTTCGTCAGTACACCTACGCCACCGTATGCAATAGGAGATCTTTGGTTTAATAGTGCCACATCTGACATTATGACTTGTATTGTTGGACGTGAAGCCGGAAGCTACAATGCATCTGATTGGCAAAAGCGCAATAAGTATACCGATGATTCTTATGCGGAAGAAGTCGCAGGCGATCTTTCGAATTTTGCAGATCAAGTCGTTGGAGACCTTGAAAATATGCAAACTCAGATCGATGGAAAAATAGAGACTTATTACTATGATTACCAACCTACACTGACGAATATTCCGGCATCTGCGTGGACAACAGAAACGGAACGTCAAAAGCACATTGGTGATCTTTTTTATTATAAATCCACAGGTTTTACCTATCGATTTTTGAAAGACGGTTCCACTTGGAAATGGCAGCCGATTAAAGACGAAGATATCTCGAAAGCACTTTCCGACGCTGCAGAAGCGCAAGACACAGCAGACAGTAAACGCCGGGTTTTCACAAGCACACCTACACCGCCGTATGATGTTGGAGATTTATGGGCGCAAGGCGGTTCCGGAGATATTATGCGTTGTATAACCGCCAGGGCAAGCGGAAGCTATGTTTCATCTGACTGGGATAAAGCCAGCAAATACACAGATGATTCAGCGGTAGACAATCTTGACGAGGAACTCGACCAAACAGAAATTTTTAACCGTTTAACCAACAACGGAGCGGCGCAAGGAATTTATCTCCAGGATGGACAATTGTATTTAAACGGTCAGTATATGGAATTTAATGGCGCCAAGATCGGTGGATGGAACATTGACGAAACAAAACTGTATATTGACGACTCGACATTTGCTGTGCGCATTAAAGCTCCACAAATATATGGGGACACATCATTGGGCGAAGCACAAGTGATAGTTGTGCAAAATTATAGTGATAATTCAATTCCATTTGTTATGTCAAGTGATGGGTCAGTTGTTATGGGAGATGAATTTGATTATCGTCCGCAGGGTTTTTCGGAAGATCCGTCCGTCTTGTTACATGTCGGAGGATGGCAAATCAAAAAATCGCAAAACGTTTGGGGCTATAAAGAGGTTGTATACTGGGATACAATAGGCAGCCAGAGTAATGGCATTGGCGCGAAAGGTCCGTGGGTTGTTTGGGGCGGCTGGAACGGCGGAGCAGCGCTTGATTATGTAAACAATTACAAGTTTGTCGTGTCTGATCAAGGTAACGTGTATGCTCAAAGATTTTACGATAATGGTCAGCAATTACTTCCGATGGTGATAGAGACCATACATACAACAACTACCGGAAATTATTGCACTCTATCAAAACCTGGATATTTCCTGATTGAATGTAATTTGATTTCCAACAGCGGGGCGTATTACGTTACTGGTATTAATAACCAAACGAACGAAAACTATGCAGTGATTATTAATGGAACCAATAATACAGCCGTCGATCTCTATGTAGTTTGGTGTAAAAAACCAGATTAGGAGGTAAATTAGAATGAGTCTAAAATTTAAAGACGGGACAACTTTCGAAAATGCAGTTGGATATAACCCGAACAAAATTACTGTGATTATCAACGACTATGCTGAAATTGGCAGCCTTGAAAGCGCCATTACCAAAAAAGAAAATTTGCAAACCGTCGAAATAAATGGCACAATATATGAGCATTTGTCCATATACGACGAGTTATCTTTTACCATCATAAAAGAATCTGGTGGCAGAATAAATGTTATATTTGGATTAAGGGAAAAAACCGAGTCTGAAATTGCACTGGAGCAGGAGCAGAAAGCAGCAGAAGAACGGCAGGAAACAGTTGATACCGCGCTGACTTATCTGACAGATCAGCAGGCTCTGACAGTCAAGGAACTGTGCAGGAAATGGGAAGATGACCCGGACGGCTATCACTACAGCTTGGACAATCCGGAAGATCTTCGGCGGCGGCATGCAGATGGTCTGTGGAAACTCCAGAAAGACCATGACAAGCAGGCATCCTGGTATCCGCGCGCAGACCCGACACTGTGGGTGCAGATTGTAGAGGGACATGCTGGTACGCTGGAAGACCCCATCCCGGTCCCGGACAGCGTGACAACTTCCGGATTTGAGTATGTTTATGGCAAATATTACAGCGAGAGTGGAACTGTGTATCTGTGCCAGCGGCAGGGAATTTTAAATCCCGAAGAAATGTACGGGCAGATAGAAAAACTGTATTTTGCACCGTCAGCACTGGTGGGACAGTATTTTGTTTTAGCGGAGGATGCATCGGATGAAATTATCTAATAGCCAGATGGAACAGTATTTGCAGGAACTTGATGCGTGCAAAAACGCATCAGGTTTTCCTGGGATGCTGATAGGAATTGCTCACCGCAGAATCGCTAATGAAATCAAGGAATATTTGGCAGAAAAACAAAAAATATTTGAAAAGTTTGGTACGCTGAAGCCGAATGGCGGATGGATGATTTCCCGTGATTCTTCCGGATTTCAACAAGCAGTTTCGGAAATTACCGAAATCGGGAAAATCGAATCAGAAATTGATATTCCTCAATTCTCTGAAGAAGAGTTTATGGAAAAGTTTCAGGACAAGTCTTTAACAGCACAGAATTACGACACTCTGTATGATATTTTTGTGAGAAAGGAAGGAAATTAATATGGCAAATTGGGATAGCTACACACAAAAATCAACGCCGGAAGATGCTGATACACTGATGATCAAGGACACTGCGGGCGCAGCGAATAAGCGGACTCCGTTTTCTGGCGTATGGAACTGGATTGTGAACAAACTTACGAGTGCTGTTATTTCCAATTTGCAGACAAATAATAAGAGCATCATTCCGGCGATTAATGAACTAAAATGAAATTGTAAATCGTTTGCGGGAAATGGGAAATACGGAAACAGACGTTGATGTTCTACAGTTTTCTGAAAATGAATTTATTGAAAAGTTTCAAAACCCAGAACTTACAGCAATGGATTATAGTATTTTAATTGAAATATTTGTAAGAAAATAAATGGAGGAAAATAAAATGGCGAAATTTACAGATTACACACAAAAAACGAAACCAGCAGATGCGGATCTTCTCTTGATACATGATAATGCAGGAGCGGCAAATAAAAAAACACCTTTCAGCGGTGTCTGGTCATGGATTTTGGACAAACTGGCGAGTGCAGTGATATCACAGTTGGAAACAACAAATAAGTCAATCATCCCGGCAATTAATGAACTAAATAGTAAGACCTTTCAGAATTCAAGCAAAACAATCACTTCTGGCGTTGATTGGAATACTATTACCGATTCAGGAGTATATAAAGTCCAATGTAGTGACGGTTTTGAAGAAGCTAAAAACGCCCCCATGATTAGTTCTTCTTCTGATTTTTATCATTTTGGAATTCTTCTGGTTTTTAAACCAGAAGTCGATACGGAAAACCGCTTGATTCAAATATATATTCCGGATATCCAAACGGAACAGCCATACAGATCACGCATTGCAATCAGAAGCTTTAATACAGCATTCCGTAATTGGGGAATTGTAAATATTTCTAATACTTTGTAGTAATTTGCTTCCAGTCACTCCATAATTGATTTTGATAATTGTAATTACGATAAACATAAGATACGGTATCTTTGCCTATCGTATATCCGAATTGAGATTTTACATTATCATTTTCGTTTCCAAGACAAAAGATCGCATATATCGTCCCGTCAGGTGTCGGGCGATGAAGCGCAGAGTTATATACGATTCCGATACAGTCTATCGGCAAATCATTTACATCACTGATAGCGCTGGTTTTATAAACACCAGTAATTTTTAATGTCCTCTTACTATTTAGTTCATTAAAAATCGCAAAAAATCCGCCACACAAGTGCGGAGCGTGATATAATATATCCATCATAACGCAAAAAGAGGAGCCAGGCTCTCCACTACCACATTTAAAGCCTGACTCCATCACCACAAAGGGTACGGGTATATTATATCACAGCACCCTCCCTTTGTGTACCGCAAAAGGAGGATTTTTTACTATTTAGAGAGAATAAGAATTGTATCAAAAATTAATAAAATTTATGTCAAAAGGCATCCCTAATGGGGTGTCTTTTGCTATGAGTTTTATTTTTGAAAGGAGTTGTTTGTATTGATTAGCAATTGTGGACATGACGAAAACGGACGATATTCCGGCGGAAGTGCTGGTGATCAAACGGGCGGTGAGTGGCAGATTATTCCTTGGTATAATCGTCCGTGGAATGTAGTTCTGCGTTTTGAAAACCAGCAAGTGGCTCAGATGATTGCTGATATCGCACGAGCTGCTGCAAAAAATAATTTGATTGGTTATGACCAAAATCAGAGAACCACTTATTGGCAACATCTTAAGGCAAGCAATTATGATCCGGCACAGATTACGATTGCCTGTGAAGCGGATTGTTCTTCTGGCGTAGCGGCGAACGTCAAGGCAGTAGGATACCGACTTGGAATCCAGACACTTAAAAATGTATCCGTGGATGCATACACTGGAAACCTTAGAGCGGTTTTGAAACGAGCCGGTGCTATCGAACTAACTGCCAGCAAATATCTGACTTCCGATAAGTATCTGCGTCCGGGAGACGTTTTGCTGTATGAGGGTCATCATACGGCAACCAACCTTGACATGGGAAGCAATGCGAGCTGGGGAACTTCTGACAACCCAAGTACACCTTCACAAAAGAATTATCTTTCAAAGGGAGATAAGGGCACAGAAGTCAAGGAAATGCAGGAAAAATTGATTGTTTGCGGATACTCTTGTGGATCATATGGAGCAGATGGTGATTTCGGATCTGGCACAGATTCGGCAGTTAGATCGTTCCAGAAAGATTATGGATTAACTGTAGACGGAAAATTTGGACCTGCAAGCAAAGCCAAGTTAGATAAAGTTTATGCTGCAAAAATTTCGTCAAATTATGAAAAAATAAGCATTTCAACAACTTCTCCATCAGTCAAAGGAATTCGTGTGTGTGGAAATAAAGTTCCTGTATGTTCAGAACCAGGCAATGCGAATAAAATCGTTGGATATCTCAACGACGGAAACCTTATCTCTTGTGATTATCGCGCATGGACGAATGGATCTTGTTTTTATCACTATGCCGATGGATGGGTGGATGGCAAAAATCTGCAAGGATGGGTTGCTGACAATGGGCGCTGGTGGTATTTGATCGGCAACGGAACATTGAACTATCCAAAAAAGCAACTTTATAAAGTTGGCATTGACACATATTATTTTGATGAAGATGGCTGGATGGTGACTGGATGGCAACAGATTGACGAAAAATGGTATTACTTCCGAAGCTGGGGCGGTATGCAATATGATGCTGTTTTTGGAGTGGAAAAAGACGGTATCACAGATTATTATTATGCTGATAAAAATGGCGTAATGGCTTCTGACGAATGGCTTAAAATCAATGGAGAATGGTACTATTTTCGTGATTGGGGAGCCCGCCTTTACAATGCGTTCCATGATGATGGAGAAAACCTGTATTACCTGAAATCCGATGGGAAAATGGCGCATGATGAATGGCTGCAGATTAATGGAAAGTGGTACTATTTCCGGAGCTGGGGAGCGGCTTACCGCAATGAATTATTCACAGATCCATCAGATGGAAATGTTTATTTTGGCGATTCGGACGGCTCTATGGTACATGATGAATGGATACAGGTGGAAGAAGACTGGTACTATTTCAGGTCATGGGGAGCGGCCATGAACATTGGATTGTGGTCCGACGGTGTTAATACATACTATTTTGGCAAAGATTGCAAAATGAAGACCGGATGGATTATTGCGGACGATGATACATATTTCTTCCGAGATTGGGGCGCAAGGCTTTATGATGCGTGGATTCTCGATGGAGAAACATGGAAATATGTCGATAAAGAGGGAAAATATATTCCGGAAAAAGATACAAATGAGCAGCCAGACGGGTCAGATGGCAGCGTTATATACGCTAAAAATAACACTAAAGTACAATAAAAATCATATATTTATTTTGCTTTTTTAAAATGTTTTTATTGACATATTTTTGACGAAAAGATATAATTAAACAGAAGGCATCGCTCTGGGGATATAGGCAATGGGTCGCTATATCCTGGGCCTGGTGCTGACCACCGTAGGGGATTGCGCCTACGGAATATTAGCCCCGGAAGGATAATCCTCCGGGGCATTTTTCATTTATGTACGAATCGTACCACGAATCGTACCACGAATCGTGCCCGAATCGTCGACGAATCGTAAAACCCAGTATTTATGCGGGTTTTCAGCGTTTTGGACGATTCGTAAAACTCCTTATATATAATATATATATATATATTATTAAATATATATAATTAAATAATTATAATAAGTATGTATATAATATTATATTATATATATTATGT
>ERZ1090863.660-NODE-660-length-17311-cov-6.025556_pt1 | contig 17311 bp, 14 predicted proteins | sample MGYA00478480_ERZ1090863 | MGnify/ENA primary metagenome ERZ1090863 (study PRJEB33644, sample SAMEA5815746) | chicken gut metagenome | biome: Chicken; feature: Gastrointestinal Tract; material: Caecum | place: Ireland | collected 2019-01-01 | study: A study of the...
GCAATAAAGTTTGGCCTTGCAGGCGTTCCGCGCACAGATTTTTGCGGCGGAGCGTCTTGTTTGCAGATTTGGTTAAACGGCGGAGTAAGTTTATCGCGCAAAGCGGGCGCAGGCTTCCTCCGCTTTGGGTTGCAATAAAATTGCCCCGCACATATGCCTTAACTATTTAAAAATTCCAAATTATACATAATAACAAATATAGCTTTTCGAGGTGTTTTAAATTTATGGAACAGCTTAGCAAAAAAATTCACAACAAGCCCGAAAGAAAGATAAAGATTATGCAGTTCGGCGAGGGCAATTTCCTCCGCGCGTTCATCGAATGGATACTGCAGGATTTGAACGACAAGGGCGCAATCGACGCGAACGTGGTTGTCGTTCAGCCCATGCCCCTCGGCAGGGTGAAAGAACTTGCCGCGCAGGACGGGCTCTATACCGTGCGCCTTGAGGGCATCGACAAGGGCGAGAGGGTTAAAAAGAGCGAAATCATCGACGTTATAGGCGATTGCGTAAATCCTTTTACCGATTACGAAAAATTCCTCCGCTACGGCGAGAGCGAAGATTTGCAGATAATAATCTCAAACACTACGGAGGCCGGCATCGCGCTCGACACGACCGATACCGACTTCACCGTGTGCCCCAAATCCTTCCCCGGCAAACTCCTCGCGCTTTTAAAGCGCAGGTACGACAAGTTCGGCGGCGCGCCGGATAAGGGGCTTGCGATAGTTCCCTGCGAACTTATCGACAACAACGGCGACGAGCTTTACAGGGTGCTCACCGAGCTCGCCAAAGTAAACAACATGGACGAGAAGTTCATCAAGTGGATGCAGACGGCAAACCACTTTACGTCCACGCTCGTAGACCGCATAGTTCCCGGCTATCCCAAGGCCGAAATTCCCGCGATTCAGGAAGAGACGGGCTACATCGACAACAACGTCGTAAAGGGCGAAATTTTCCACCTCTGGGTATTAAAGAAGGAGCCCTTCGTTCAGAAGGTTCTCCCCGCAGATTCCACGGGGCTCAACGTTATCTTCGCCGACGACATCAAACCCTACAAACAGCGCAAGGTTAAAATACTCAACGGTTCGCACACCGCGCTCGTTCCCGTATCATACCTGTGCGGCATAGACACCGTAGGCGAATCGATGGCAGACCCCACGATAGGCAAATACGTGCGCGATTTCATCTTCGACGAAGTAAATCCCACCATCGACCTGCCCCAGGACCAGATGACGGCGTTTGCGAACAGCGTTATCGAGCGCTACCAGAATCCGTTCATCAGGCACGAGCTCATGTCTATCGCGCTCAACTCGACGACCAAATTCAAGACGAGGCTTCTGCCCACCCTCTTAGACTATGTGCGCATATTCGGCAAACTTCCCGAGCACCTTATATTCTCGTTCGCGGCCATAATCGAGTTCCACAAGGGCAAGAGGGGCGACCAGGAAATCGCGCTCAAAGACGACCCCAACTATCTCGCATTCTGGCACAGGCTGTGGGCTGATTTCGACGGCGATTACCTCGCGATGGCGAAAAAAGTTCTCGCATGGGACGAGGCATGGGATATGGACATGAACACCATTCATCCCGATATCGCCGCAAAGGTTGCCGAAAGACTCGAGGATATGGACAAGAACGGCATGAGGTCTGCCGTAGAAAGGTTTGTAAATGGCTAAGTCAACTATAATCATAAATAAGCTCGACAACGTCGCCGTTGCGCTCCGCGATTTGAAGAAGGGCGAAGTGCACGAGGGCGTGACCCTCAGCGAGGACATCACCAAGGGTCACAAATTTGCCCTGCGCGACATTAAGAAGGGCGAAGAAGTAATAAAATACGGTTCAAGCATAGCTTATGCCACCGCCGATATCCCCGCAGGCTGCCACGTGCATACGCACAACGTGCACACCAACCTTTCGGAGAACCTCGAATATACCTATAGTAAGGTGGAGTGCCCCGTAGAAAAGGTTACCCCTCGCAAGGTAAAGGTTTATGAAAGGGAAAACGGCGACGTCGGCATACGCAACGAGTTGTGGATAATTCCCACCGTCGGCTGCGTAAACGGACAGGCCAAGCTGATTGCAGATACTTTCAAAGAAAAATACGGAACCGAGGGCTTTGACGGAATATTCGTATTCACGCACCCCTACGGCTGCTCGCAGCTCGGCGACGACCACGAGCGCACCAAACTGATACTGCAGAAAATGGTGCGCCATCCCAACGCGGGCGGCGTGCTCGTGATTGGCCTCGGCTGCGAAAACAACCAGATGGGGCCCTTTAAAGAGGGGCTCGGGCCCGTTGACGAAAACCGCGTAAAATTCCTCATCTGCCAGGACGAAACCGACGAAATAGAGGCGGGCGTTAAGCTCGTAAAGCAGATTGCCGACGTGATAAAGAACGACAAGAGGGTGGAAAAGGATATGTCCTGCCTCAAAGTCGGCTTAAAGTGCGGCGGAAGCGACGGGCTTTCGGGCATCACCGCCAACCCGCTCGTCGGCCTTTTCAGCGACTATATCGTCGCCTGCGGCGGCACGACCGTGCTCACCGAGGTTCCCGAGATGTTCGGCGCCGAGCAGAAGCTCATGAACAGGGCCAAGGACGAGGCGACCTTTGAAAAGGTTGTAAAACTTATAAACGATTTCAAGGATTATTTCAGGCGCAACGGTCAGGTTGTGTACGAAAATCCTTCGCCCGGCAACAAGGCGGGCGGCATAACCACGCTCGAGGATAAATCTCTCGGCTGCACGCAGAAGTCGGGTTCCTCCGCAGTTCAGGACGTCGTTTTCGACGACGGCTACGTTACGGCAAAGGGGCTCAATCTCTTAAACGGCCCCGGCAACGACATGGTCGCCGTAACCAACCTGGGCGCTGCGGGCTGCCACCTCGTGCTGTTCACCACGGGCAGGGGTACGCCCTTCGGCGGCTTCGTGCCCACGCTCAAAATTGCGACGAACAACGAGCTCGCCGCCAAAAAGTCCAACTGGATTGACTTCAACGCGGGCGCCGTTCTGGATACCGACTTCGATACCCAGCTCGAAAAGCTGATTGACCTCGTGGTTGATATCGTAGACGGAAAGCCTACCAAAAACGAGCTCAACAATACCCGCGAACTTGCTATTTTCAAAACAGGAGTTACGTTATAATGAAAGATTTTATGGACAAAGATTTTCTCTTGGAAACCGAAACTGCGAGAAAACTGTATCACGAGCATGCCGAAGACATGCCCATAATCGACTATCACTGCCACCTTCCCCCGAAGGAAATTTACGAAGATAAAAAGTTCCGCAACCTCACCGAAGTATGGCTCGGCGCAGGCGACAGGTACGGCGACCACTACAAGTGGCGCGCCCTCCGCGCAAGGGGATACGAGGAAGATTCCATCTCAGGGCCCGACGACGATTACAAGAAATATATGCAGTTTGTCGAGTCTATGCCATATTTTGTTGGTAATCCGCTCTATACCTGGTCTCATCTCGAGATGCAGCGCTATTTCGGCATAAAGGACGTAATCTGTCCCGCAAACGCCGAAAAGATATGGAAAGAGGCGAACAAAAAGCTCGAAACTTTAACCGCGCGCGAGATGATGTATAAATTCAACGTAAAAACGGTCTGCACCACCGACGACCCCGTAGACAGCCTCGAGTGGCACAAGAAGATGGCGGAGGATAAGACCTTAAAGGTAAAGGTTCGCCCCGCTTTCCGTCCCGACAAGGCGATAAACGTAGAGCTCTCGTGGTTCGCTTCCTGGGTAAACCAGCTCGCGTCCGTATGGGGCAAGCCCATAACCACGCTCGAGGAGCTGTGCAACGCCCTTGCGGACAGGATTGATTTCTTCCACTCCATGGGCGCGCGCGTATCCGACCACGCTCTCGACGTCGTTCACTACGCTCCCGCAACCTACGAAGAGGCTAACGCCGTATTCTTAAAGGGCATGAAGAGCGAGCATGTCACCGAAGAGGAGCAGGACAAGTATAAGGGCTACATACTCGTGTTCCTTGGCAAGCAGTACGTAAAGCACGGCTGGGTACAGCAGTACCACATCGGCGCGCTCAGGAACAATTCTAAAACCATGCTCGAAAAGATTGGCCCCGACACCGGTTTCGACGCGATAGAGGACGCCGTTTACATGGAGAAGCTCTCGGCTCTCCTCGGCGCGCTCGACATGGCCGACGCCCTTCCCAAAACCATACTTTACTGCCTCAACCCGCGCGACAACTATGCGCTCACCGTTCTTGCCGGATGCTTCCAGAAAGAGGGCATGAAAAACCGCGTACAGGTCGGCACCGCGTGGTGGTTCCTCGACCAGATTGACGGCATGAAGCAGAATCTGGAGACGCTCATGCAGGTAGCGCTTGTGGCGCAGTCCGTCGGCATGCTTACCGACAGCCGCTCCTTCCTTTCCTATCCCCGTCACGAGCTGTACAGAAGATTGCTCTGCAACATGCTCGGCAACCTTGTGGAAAAAGGTCTGTATCCCGCTTCCGAGCTCAAAACTCTCGGCAAGATAGTGGAGGATGTGTGCTACAATAACGCCGAAGAATATTTCGGATTCAAAGACTAAGTAATTGTTCCGCCAAACTTCATATATACTTCGCATAGCGTTGTTGCGCTTACGGGTGTGTTCAGTCATGTACGTCTGTGTACACTCCTTCACACCTTCCGCGCGCGCCGCGCTCTGCTCGTATCTATGAAGTTATTACAGGCAGGGTAATTCGTATCTGTGAAGTTATTACAGACAGGTACAATAAGGTAAAATTAAATGCGCCCGCAGATTTCTGCGGGCGCATTTATCATTCGTTGCATATGTGCGTGGCAATTTAAATTGTGCGGTAGATATGCGCGATTTCATTTTAATTCAATAACAGTGCAGAAAAAACGATATTTGCGGCATATGTGCGGGGCAATTCAAAAATTTTTCGTTCTGCGAAAAAACGGGGTTGACTTAACGGCAAAAGAAATATAAAATATAGTCGTATGGATAAGAGCAAAAGGGCAATTTTAAAAAATTATTTAAAGCGGTATGCCGTCATAACGGCAGGCTGCGTTCTGTACGCCGTCGGCGTCGTCGTGTTCCTTCAGGCGGGCGGGCTTGCGGGCGGCGGCGTCACGGGTATCGCGCTGATTGTGAACGAGGTGTCGGGCTTTTCCACAGGTATCACGGCGTTCATTCTCAACGTCCCGCTCCTGCTGTGGGGCTGGAAGGTGTTCGGGCGCGACTTCTTTCTGTCTACGCTGTACGTGATTGCGCTCTCTTCGGCGCTCATGTGGCTTGCGGAGAGCATCTTTTTCGAATGGGTGCCCGGGTCGACGGGGGAGGAGCTGTTGCCTCTTACGAACGATTGGCTGATAAACGCCGTCACGGGCGGCGCGATATACGGGCTCGGCATGGGGCTCATATTCAGGTGCGGTTCGTCGTCGGGCGGGACGGACATTCCCATAAAAATTCTGCGCAAAAAATTCCGCCACATAAGTACGGGAATAATAACGATGGTCACCGACATCGTGATAGTCGCGTGTTCGGTGTTCGCCTACCGCGAAAATACGCTCGAGGTGCTCTTTTTCACCGTGCTGTCGCTCGTGGTATATACCGTCGTGTTCGACTGGGTGCTCTACGGCGGCAATTCGGCAAAGATGGTGTTCGTCATCTCGGAGGAAGAGCCCGCAAACCGCATAAGCGCGCGCGTTCTCAAAGAGCTCGACGCGGGCGCGACGTTTGTCGACGGCAAGGGCGCCTATTCGGGCAACCTGAAAAAGGTGCTCCTGTGCGTGGTTAAACCCGTAGTATATCCGCGCCTTCGCGATATCGTCCGCGAGGAGGACAGGGAGGCGTTCATGATAGTTTCGTCCGCAAAGGAAATTTACGGCGAGGGCTATATATCGCCCGATTCCGACGAACTGTAAGCCGCGGTATTTGCGGCATATATGCGGGCCAATTTTAATCGGGTGCCATATATGCCAAATTTAATCGGGTGCCGTATATGCGTGGTTTAACGGTTTATATGACCGTGCCGCAGGCGCCCCGTTTACCGCAAAAACATCGCATATACGCCAAAAGCCGCGCAAAACCGCGCGGCTTTTTCAATTATTATATACTGCGGCGCAAAGAGAGGGGTTAAAACCCGAATTTCCCGCGCGTGCGCGCGCACATATTTATATAATCTTCCGCCTCGTCCCTGTCCAGTTTTTTGCACCAGTCCACGGGAGCGGGCTCTTCGGCGCATTCCAGCCCGTAATAGCCGAACCGCGCCGTTTTATAGCGGTAAGTGTCGTTCCACCTGTCGAAGAGCGCGGGTGCTATATGGCCGTCTGCGCGGCAGTTTATGAATACGCTCTTGCCGAAGTCGCGCCAGGGGCGCGCAAGGTACACGCTCTTTTCGGCGGCGCCGCCGCATACCAGGTCGCAGTCGTAAAAGCAGAAGCCGCGTTCCTGTTTCAGCGAGTGTGCGGGGGCGGCTATATAGCAGGCCTTGCGTTCGTCGCCAAGAGATACCAGGCGGCATTTTTCAAAATACGCCTCGGCGCAGCCGAAGATGAAGTCTACGGTGCCGCATATCTCGCAGTTATTGAAATAGCAGAGCGAACTGCCCTCCATAAACAGCTCGTCGCGCGGCATAAAGCCGTCGTAATACCCCTCGTCGGTTATTCCTGCGTAGCGCACCACTAAGTCGTCGGGGAAGGGCGCCATGAAAAGCGTGTCCTGTGTGGATAAAAGGCGCATATTTGCTGCCGAAAAGCTCTTTGCGTTTACCGAAAGCGCCACGCACTGGCCTACTTTTACGGGGTCGGTGTTGGTGTTCTCTATGGTAAAATTTTCAAGGCGCACGCCGTCGCCCGTGACGCATATGGTATATGTGCGGAAAGTGGTGTATTGCAGCCCGTCCGCGTGCGTTTTTCGGGCATAGTCGCCCCAGCGCACTATGGTGGAATCACGGTTTTCACCCACGAGTTTCACGCCGGGGCGCGAAATTTTTATCTTCTGTTCATACACGCCCGCCTTCAGGTATATGGTTGCGGGCGAGGACAGACCGTCGAGTATTTGCTGTATATTGTCGTCCGGAGTTACAGTTATAGTGTGCATAAAAACCTCCTTGCAGGGCGTAAAGCCCTCCGCAGAAGATTTTATCACAATTTTTTTTGTGAAACAATCAAAAAAGGTATTGCATTTTAAAAAATGCTATGTTATAATGAGTAAGCTAAATGTGAAATTATAACATATTCTGCGGTATTATTTTGTTTACAATATTTAAACATGCGTAAAAATGGTTCAAGGATAATTTCATTCGGCAGATACCGTGCCACAGACTTATTGCTGTTTGCCATAATACTTACCGCGTTCGACCTTATAAGTTTCTTTGCGTTCAACGAGTGGTTTGCCACCGATTCGAGCAGATATATCTTTTCCATAGCCATTCCCGTCGCTCTGATAGTGATGGTGAGGTGGAACTGGTACGGAATGTTCTACGCCGTGTTCGACGGCTTGCTGTACTGCATACTGATGCTTGCCACGGGGCGCATGGAAGGGCTTGACACGCTGCAGATATTCCTCGTATACGGCATAGGCAACGCGTTTGTGGGGCTTGCATACCTCATGGTAAAGTTTATGGGGTGCAGGCGCATAGCGGCGAAATGGTATTTCACCGCTTTATATATGGTTTGCGGCTGGGTTGCCGTATATCTCGGCAGGTCGGCGATAAGCATATGTTTCGGCGTTTCCGCCTCAGGCGCGTTTCTCAGCTTCCTCAGCGCTACCGACCTTCTGTCGCTCGGCATCGGCATAGTCATTCTGCTCGTGATGCGCAAGCTCGACGGAATGATGGAGAGGCAGAAAGATTACCTTCTCCGCCTCGACAAAGAGCGCAGGGACAAGCTCAAGGCCGACACGTTCGGCGACGAGCCTGTAGAGATAGACGAGGAAGCGCTCAAATCGCTCAACAAAAAGGGCGACGACATGTTCGGCGGCAAATAGAGAGTGCGGGAGGAATTCCCCGCGCGGCATAATTTCAAGGGCGGCAGCACATAAGCGCCTTTGCAATTTTTTAAAGATAATAAACCGGCTATATTATATATTGTCAATCGCAGCTCATTCTGCCTTCGTGGCGTAGAAGCTGCGGAAGCGGCAGACGTTTCCCCGGGCAAACGGGGCAGCTCCTCCGTAGCTCCGCGGCGAAAGCGCCTTTCCGTGCCGCAAGGCGCGGAGGGCAATGGGGGAAAACCGTTAAAACCGCTTGACACGAGGCGGGGCGGAAGAACTGTAGATATAAAATATTCACTTAAAAATTTAAGTGGTATGGAGGGATTTATGTTCAAACTCAAATGCGACGATTTCCTTACTTACGACGAAGAGAGCGGCACATATTCCGTCGCTCCCGACCAGCAGGTAAGGGATGAAGTCGAAAAGACGCGTTGGAAAGAGATTGCCTTCAAGCTTCTTACCGACTGGCGTCTGTACCTGATGCTCGTACCGATGCTTTTCGTGTACATCTTTTGGCGCTATATGCCTATGTACGAGCTCATCGGCGTGTTCAAGGATTCGGTTACGTCTCCTACGTCGAGTGCGGCAGACGGCAACTGGTACGGCTTCAAGAACTTCATCGACGTGTTCACCTACAGTTCGTACTCGGAAGACTTCTGGATGGCGTTCAGAAATACGTTCATCCTGGCCTTCTACGGGTTGCTGTTCGGCTTCCCGTTCCCCATTATACTCGCGCTGTTCTTCAACGAAATCCGTTCGAACATCGTGCGCAGTATAGCTCAGGTATGCGTATATCTGCCTAAGTTTATGTCGATAGTCGTTATCACGACGCTCGCCATCTCGCTTTTCGGCGGCAAGAGCGAAAACGGCGTTATTTCGCAGCTGCTCATAAGCATATGCGGCGAAAACTCGTCGATTGCCAGCGCGGCCGAAACGGGTCTTGTATACAGCGCCAGATACTTCAGGGCGATTTACATCGTTACAGACCTCTGGGAGCATGCGGGCTACGACAGTATCGTATTCTTTGCCGCAATCATAGCCGTTTCGCCCACTTCGTACGAAGCTGCGCAGATAGACGGCGCGGGCAAGATGCAGCAGATGAGATACATAGTTATCCCCAGCATACTCTCCACCGTTGTTATAATGCTTATAATGAAGATAGGTTCGCTCCTCAACGTATCTTACGAAAAGATATTCCTCTTCGTAAATGCGGGTAATTCGAACACCTATCAGGCAAACAGCGAGTCGGCTCTCGTGGTTTCAATATGGGCAAACGGTCTGTCGAATTCGAATAATACATTGTCGGTATCGATGGCGGGCGAAATGACGAACAACCTCATCGGTATGCTCCTCGTTATCGGTTCGAATATAATAAGCCGTAAAGCGACCGACGTTTCGCTGTATTAAGGAGGGAAATAAGCTATGAAACGCAAAATGGAAGTATCAGAGCTGATATTCAAAATAGTAGCCTATTTCTTTCTCATAGTATTCGCCCTGATGTGCGTGTACCCTTTCCTGTATGCGATAGGTTCGGCATTCAGTTCTCAGGCGGCGAATGAGGCGGGCGATGTTATCCTGTGGCCGGTAGAGCCGCAGACGGCTGCGTTTGTTTACGTTATGACTAACGCACAGTTCTGGATAGCTTACGCCAATACTTTGTTCACGACTATAATAGGTACTGCATGGAGCTTGTTCTACAGCATCCTCGGTGCATACGCGCTCTCCAAAAAGCGCATAATGGGCAGGCACGGCTGGAACTTCTTCCTCGTGTTCACCATGTGGTTCAATGCGGGCGTCGTTGCTACCTACCTCAACTATCAGGCAACGGGTGAAGTCTTTGCGGCATTGTTTGCCGGCAGCACCAATATGTTCGAAATCGACCTTAAATGGCTCGTCGTTATTGCAATGGGCATGAACGCTACAAACATAATTCTCCTCAGAAACGCATTCGAAGGCGTTCCCGCGGAGATAGAGGAAGCGGCGAGAATCGACGGCGCTACCGAAATGCAGGTTCTCACCAAAGTATACCTTCCCATGAGCAAGGCGACCATCGCGACGGTTGCGCTGTTCTTCGGCATATCCCGCTGGAACGGCTACTTCTGGGCGCAGAAAGTAATGGGCACGAGTACCAGCCTTGACGGCGGCGGTCAGCCGTATTCATGGCCCGTACAGGTATATATAAGAGATTTCATTAATAAATATACCAGCCTTGTTACTACCTACGACCCCGACACGAATAAGATATTCGACGATGAGGTTGTTTCCCGTAACGGCGTAGTTTATTCGATGGTAATTTGTTCGGTTATCCCCATCCTGATTATTTATCCTTTCATTCAGAAATATTTTGCGAAAGGCGTAAATATGGGCGGTGTAAAGGAGTAATCGCATTATCGACAGGCTGTGTTTTCGGGAAATTTCCCGAAGCGTATAAAAGTTTAAATAATTGAATATAAACCTAAACGGTTTCTCGGGTTTATATATTTTAAAAATTATAAGGAGAAAAGTATGAGTAAAACCAAAAAAATTGCAACAGCAGTCATAAGCGTTGTAATGGCAGCCACAATGTGCGCTTCCCTTGCCGCTTGCGGACCGAAAGTGCCTGACTTGAATCCAAGCCAGACTAAGCTTGACGTCAGCGTAGACGAAAATGGCGCATTGTCTTTCACAGAAGGCACTAACCTTAACATGAACACCGGTTACAACGGCGCGTACGGACATATCGCCTATACCGCTACGCAGGTAGGCAATCCTTTCTATATGGCGGGCAATACCTATACAACTGGTAGCATGAAACCTGCATGGCAGGCGCTTGAAGATGAGCTCGGAGTAAGCTTTACAAACGTATTTACGCAGAAGTCGGCAACCGAGCAGATTCAGCAGGTACCTGACTATCCTCGTTTCGACATGATTACCGGTCAGGCCGACACCATAGTTCAGTACGCTACCGCTGATAACGACCTTTACATTGACCTTTCGCTCTATCTCGACCAGATGCCCAACTATAAGGCATTCCTCGAAGAGAATCCCCTCGTAATGCTCTCCATTACGTCCGATACCGAAACGGGTGCTATGTATTATGCTCCTTACTTCGACGGTAACGACGATATAGAGAAGTACGAGATAGCCAACCAGCACTGGGTTGAATACCTTCTCGACAGCACTTCCGCAGGCGACAGCACTACTTTCGCTTCTGCGGTAAGCTCAAGAAAAACGGGTACCATCAGCAGCGACACTATCCGTGGTGACGTAGGCAACGGTACAGAAGCTTCGTATACGTCATTTATGGGCACTACCGGTAGTTGGTGGGTTGAAACCACCGACGTTGACGCGAGCGACCTCGACGCGGACGGCACGCTCAAAGACGGCGTAAGCACGGCGAATACTGTCAAGGTTGTAGTTAATTACGACGATGCTCTTGCAGACGCCAACGACGAAAGCACCGCTCTCGGCGCTGCCGTAGCGGCTGCGGGCGTAACGACTGACCTCACCAGCGGCAATATCGTAGATATTCAGAATGCTGCCATCAATGCTACCGACGGCGCAGTGACCGGCGCACAGCTCCTCAATATTCTCCGCGAATATATAAAGGTTGCTTACCAGACCGAAAGTGGTGCGCAGTTCTACAATACGCTTTCCGATGTATTCAACGGATACAATGCGGCTTGGGACGTTGACCTTCTCGTTGCGTTCTCACGTTGCCTCATTACTAATACGAGCATGCTTAACACAAGCACTCCTTCCGAGGATATTTATGCTATAATGGGCAGGCAGTACACCACCCAGCGTATGAACGACCTCACTTCGCTTGCCGGTGAATTGTTCGGCGTTCGCGGTCTTGCTCCCCGTTATCAGTACACCTATATTGACAGCGAAGGCGTAATGCAGGATGCCCGTAACGAAGTAGGCATGTGGGAAGCTCTCGATAAGATGAACGAGATGGTAGAGGAGGGTCTCCTCTATACCGGTACCACTGCATCCGGCGGCAATACCTCTTATTATACCGCTAACCATGCAACTGGTTTTATGGTTTGGGACTATGTTCAGACCCAGACGGCCAACGGCGGTTATGCGAAGATGGGTGTTACAAGCCCTGCATATGCAGCGGAAATTACAGACGATTACAACTTCGCTCCCATAAGCACCCCCGTTTCCAAGTGGAACGACGGCGATACGGCCGATACTGATTACGACTACACGGACGACGGTGAGAAGTATATGCGCTTCACCGAATCCTGGCGTTCGGTTAAGAACACCGGCTTCTGCCTTCCCTATGCAAACTATGAAGGCAATCCCGAAAAGCTTTCTGCAGCTCTCGCGGTTATCGACTATATGTTCTCCAACGACGGTCAGTATCTCATGACTTACGGTCCTATGTCGAGCAGCAATAGCTACAATGAAGCAGACAGCTCAACGACGACAGACGGTTTCTGGTATGCGACCGAAGTTACCAATGTAAATGTTGAGGATGTCGGCGTTCTCGTTGAAGGTTCCGACCAGTACACGGTAAAGCCTGAAAATGCTCAGGATTACTTCATTTATAAAAATAAGGTTTATACCGGCACGTATTATAACGGCGAACAGGGTCCTACCCTTACAACCGCTATGTTGCAGCTCTATTTCGGAAATGCCGTAACTTGGACCAATGCTCCTTCCGGTAGCAGTACTGTTCGGCTCGCAAAGGGCGAAACGTCAGGCTTCACCATCAATGGTGCAAACTATGTAACGTCTTACACGAACTTCGCGCGCGGCGTCATTGGTTCGGCACTTCCTCTTTGCAACAAGCTCCAGTCGTTTGAGTATCAGTGCACTGCCGATATCGGTATCATCGGCGCGGACAAAGTTGCTGCTAACCTTGTAAACGGCACTATAAGCCACGTTTACCTTCAGGTTAACAATGCAAAGGATAACTACTGGTACACCATAAGTCCTACGACGCTTCCTTATGCAAGCGATATTTCTTCTGCAATATCTTCCGACTTTGCAGATAATGACAGCAACCTTTTCTCGACTGACTCCAAAGCAACCGATAACATTCTTATCGACGTTATCCGTTTTGGTCTCGATGGTTCCGGCAAGTGCTCCGGCTATGATATGACCGGTACGCAGCTTCCTACCTCTGCCGCAGATATGGTTACTCTTATCAATAATACCTACGGTACCATAACCAACGGTGTAGGCGGCATGGACAGGTATGAAGGCTATATGCAGACAGCATGGAGTGACCTCAAGGATTACTACGACAACTATATCGCATAATCGCGGTTAGTCAAATTTTTCGTAAAAATAACTTAAAGTTTGTTTGTCCGCGCCCGCTTTCGGGCGGGCGCGGGGAAACTGACTATTTGGGGAAATGATATGAAAACTCAAATGCGGTTTCAAAAAATACTTGCGTTGCTTACACTCATTTTGAGCGTAATAACCATTGTATTTGCTTTCGGTTTTTTCACCGGCGATTTGGCAACGCTCTCCAAAATAGTTACGACGCGTGCGTTTATGCGCGGCTACAGTGAGGCAGAGCAAACTGCGATGCTTAATACATACTATAGCGCTTTAAGCATAAACGATTTGCTTATGTGGCTGGGTATAATCTTCCTTCTTGTTGTAGTGTTCATATACATAACAGCTTCTCAGAAGAGGCGTAACTATTACAAAACAAATTACATTGCCGTTATATTGGCGGCGGCTTACGCGGCAGTTTTTGCAATAATAGGGATTGCCGTGATAAGTTCTGTTCTTGTATCTTTGAACGCAAGCGTAACGGCAGATATATGGCAGGCATACAAAGAATATAACGATTCAAACGGGCTTAACAATTATATGCATACTCCGGTAATGTTTTATATCGGGTATGTTGTGTTTGCGATTGTGCTCGTTGACGCGCTTGCCTGGGTTTATAACTTAATTTGGAAAATGAAGCTGATGAAGGGAGAGAAAGCCCTTCTCGAAGCAGGCCTCAAAAAGGAGGTGGCTTAAATGTTGGATTTAAGTAAACTCTTCGGTATCAAGCAGGATATGGATAGCAAATCTGTTATCCATATAGACGTATACCGCTATAAGCGCAACAAACTTGCTTCCGGTCTGGCACTTTTGGCCCTCGTTTTCGAGTGTTTATACTTCATGCTTTTTTATAGTTTGCGCGTATCGCAATATTATACGGCGCTGATAGGGTTCGATATTGTATTAAATCTTGCCGTATTGCTTATTGTTTTCTTATCGTCCGAAGGCGTAAAAGGATACAATAAAAAATACTGCATTCCGTTGCTTGTTATAGCTGTTATTCAGATTGCACGCATATTTTTGTATCCTATGGATATAGCAGCTCAGGGTGGTATTATAACTGATGGCGCGTACGATATGGCGTCATGGTCTGCATGGTATTTTGGTACTGCTCTTTCTTCCGGTGCTACAAGTGCTATTCTTATTATTTATCTTGTTGCATCGGCTGCATGCCTTGTTGCTTCTGCAATCTTTGGTTACATCCGTGCAACCCAGCTTGAAATTTTCACCAAAAAACTTCAAGACGGCACTATCTCGGTAGACGAATCTCTCGCCGAACTCGACAGAGAAGAGAAGGCGGCCATGAATACGGAGGTTACAAATGCCTGAAGTTAATTTAAGACATTTAGATAAGATATATGACGGCGGAGTTCAGGCCGTGTATGACTTTGATATGGACATACACGACGGCGAATTCATCGTACTCGTAGGTCCCTCCGGTTGCGGAAAGTCGACCACGCTCCGCATGGTGGCCGGACTTGAAGATATTTCAAACGGCCAGCTCATAATCGACGGCAAAGACTGCACGCGTATGCCTCCCAAAGACAGGGACATAGCGATGGTTTTCCAGAACTATGCTCTGTACGGCCATATGACGATTTACGAAAACATGGCTTTCTCGCTTACGCTGAGGAAAGAGAATAAGGATATTATCCACCGTAAAGTTATGGCTGCCGCCGAGATTCTCGACCTTAAAACTCAGCTCAACAAAAAGCCGAGGCAGCTCTCCGGCGGTCAGCGCCAGCGTGTTGCCATGGGCCGTGCGATAGTCCGTAACCCCAAGGTTTTCCTATTCGACGAGCCTCTCTCCAACCTCGACGCGCAGCTCCGCGGTTCGATGAGAAGGGAGCTCATGCTTCTGCATAAAAAACTCAATGCGACCATAATCTACGTTACACACGACCAGACCGAGGCGCTTACCCTTGCCGACAGAATAGTCTGCATGTCGATGGGGCATGTTCAGCAGATAGGCAGACCTATCGAGCTCTATGAGCAGCCTGCGAATACGTTTGTTGCAACTTTCATAGGCCTTCCTCCTATGAATATGTTTGAAGGAAAGGTCGAAAATGGGAAGTTTGTATGCGACTTCTTTGATTATTCCCTCACTTCCGAGCAAATCGAACGTCTTAAAGATTATGAGGGCAAGGCCGTGATTCTCGGCGTTCGTCCCGAAAATATAGTTCGCGACGGTTCTATTCCTTTCAAGGTTGACAATAACGAAAACCTTGGAATGAATACGCTTGTTCACGGCAAGGTAGGCGGCAAAAAAATTGTCGTCTGCAAGTTTGCGGAGTGGTGTAATTATAAGTACGGCGATGAAATTTCTATAGGATTTGAGCCTGACAGGATGCATTTCTTCGACGTTGAAACCACCAAGGCGATAAGGTGAGGTGCAATATGGCAGAGAATGAAAACATGATTATAGAAGAGCCTAAGGAAAAGAAAGTTACCTGGGCGAAGTTTAAGGCAGGATTCAAAGAATGGGGACGTAAGCAGATTGTTAATCTAAAACGTCGTCCAAGCAATATAGCTTTTTTGTTTCTTATAATAACTTCGCTTATATTCATCTTGTCGCTTATGCCGATGTCTGAGGCGGTTTACCGTAAAACCACCACCTCGACATGGTCGGGTATCTGTCTGTTCGGCGGTACGCTATTTTCAATTCTGATATTCGTAGCTTATATGAACTCTTTTCCTAAGAGGAAAAAGCCAAACATACCTATGCTTTGCGTAACAGGGTTATTTATTGCATTGCTGTTTCTTTTCGATATTGTTTTCTATGTTGAATTGAGCGGTATATTGGGCGCAGATGATACTCAGGCCTGCTACCAGACGACGTTGAATGTGCTCGTTACTCATATGGTATTCCTCGGAATCACGGTTGTTCTTATGGCGACGATGCCACTTTACAAGAAGGCATTGCTCAAGATAAACACCAGGAAGGAAATCGAGTCGACTGTAAGCGAGATGAAGGGCACTATCGACCTCGAGGACGCAGACTGATTGTAATCTGATTTGAATTTCAAATAAAAATAACCGGCAAATTATTTTGTCGGTTATTTTTGAAAGAGGGATAAACTCCGCCCGCTTCGGGCGGGCGGAGTTTATTTATAGCCGCCTTTGCCGTAAATAATTTTACGATAAAAGTTGCGGTTTCAGAAAATATGGAGGATTGTGCGGAAACGCGTTTGCGTTATCCGCCCGCTACGACCAGCGTAGCTCAGGCGGTTTCCCCGCTATATTTCAGATGTCAAAGAAAAACAAAAAATATAAACAGCCGCCCAAGGAGACGACCATAGAAGATTTCTATGATTTGAAATCAAAGGAGATGGACGAGCTCGTTGCGGCATTGAAAGGTGAAACTCCCGAAGATGCTCCCGTGCCTACGGCCAATATTCAGGAGATTACGGGCGAGAAGGACGCGGGCGACAAAAAGGGTACTCGCGAATTTGACCCTTATAAGAGAGACAAACTTTCGCGCATTCCGTTCTGGATAAACGCCCTTTTAATTAAGTTCTGGTTTTTCGGGTTGGTATGTTACCTCGTGCTTATGGGGCTTGGTACTCTGTTTGTAACTGACGATGGGGCGATGAGCAACGCCGCCATGCTTGATTTGCTGTTTTTATGCGGTACAGTAATGGGGCTGTTTGTCGAGTGTCTCGTAAACCCTATATTCCGCATGATGGAGTCGGACAGAAAGGAATACAACTATTTTATGATGTTTCCCTTTCCGTTTAAACACTTGTGGACGTTTATAACAAACATTCTCTATTACCTTATCGTCGTATATTGCGTCGGCCTTGCCTATGCCGCAATATTCGAAAATTCGTTCGGCGGCGTCGAGCCGTTGCTCTTCGGCGTGGTATGCCTCGTCGTCGACATGATTTTTATCGGAATAAAGGATTTGTTCGTATTTCTCATAAAGCGGGCAATCCGCAAATCGCGCGAGCGTAAACTCAGCAAAGCAGGCGGAGTCTGAACTTAATCAGCATAAATTGTACAGAATATAATTTTGCGGTATTTCGCATGAACACCTGTCTCTTATACACATCTCCGAGCCCACGAGC
>ERZ1090863.666-NODE-666-length-17268-cov-9.676175_pt1 | contig 17268 bp, 14 predicted proteins | sample MGYA00478480_ERZ1090863 | MGnify/ENA primary metagenome ERZ1090863 (study PRJEB33644, sample SAMEA5815746) | chicken gut metagenome | biome: Chicken; feature: Gastrointestinal Tract; material: Caecum | place: Ireland | collected 2019-01-01 | study: A study of the...
TTGCATAATAAAATGCACCTCCTAAAGTTTTGTCTAACTTTTGGGGTGCATTTCATCAGTCCGGGCTTTCGCGGTCATTATCGGTATTTGATGTGGCGTGACGTCAGAACACGGATACAATGCCGACGCTCAGTCCGCCCACGCTCGACGCATATTCGAGGATGGCGTTGAACATCGACAAGTACACCACGAGAGCCAGGATCGCGAGCACGATGAACACGATGGACAACGTCAGCCCCGCGACGGCCAGCCCGCGGCCGTTGCCGCCCGTCTTTTTCGCGTCGCTCATCCCGATGACGCCCAGTACTATGCCCGCGACGGGCATGAGGAAGGCGAACACGAGCGAGAGCACCGCGTAGATGTTGACGTCGTTCGGCTTGTTTTCGCGCGGCTGTTCCGCCACCACTCTGCCGCAGTGTACGCAAACGTACGCGTCGTCGTTTATCTGCTGTCCGCAGTATTTGCAATACATCCTCCGTCCTCCTTTTCGGGAAATAGTGCGCACGGCAAGCTCGCCCTCTCGCACATATTATATCATGCCCGCGCCCGTAAGTCAATACTCTCCCCGCTCGCGGCGCAAAACGCGTCGCAGGCGGGGAATGGAAAGGCTCAAAGGCGGGCGAAAAGGTGAGGATTGAAAGGGAATAAAAGGAACGCCCCGAGCGGTAAGACCGCTCGGGGCGCATAACTCGTCGTTGTTTTTGCCGTCACGCTTTTTTGTTCTTTATCATGTCCAGGAAGTATGCGTGCACACGGGTATCGTTCGTCAGCTCGGGGTGGAAGGCGGTCACGAGCTGGTTGTCCTGGCGGGCGGCGACTATCTTGCCGTCCACCGAACAGAGCGCTTCTGCCTTCGCTCCCGTTTCGGTAATATAGGGCGCGCGGATGAATACGGTGGGGATGCGCCCTATGCCCTTGAACTCCGCTTCGGCGGCGAAGCTGCCCAGCTGCCTGCCGTAAGCGTTGCGCTTGGTCGTGATGTCCATGGTGCCGAGGTAGACGTGCGGATCGTTGTCTATCTTGCGGGCGAGCAGTATCAGACCCGCGCAGGTCCCGAAAACGGGCAGACCGTTGCGGATGTCGTCGCGCAGTTCGTCCGCCATGCCCAGCTCGCCGAGGAGCTTGCCTATGACGGTGGACTCGCCGCCCGGGATGATCACGCCGTCCATGTCGGTCGCGAGATCGCTCTTCTGCCTGATCTCAAAGGATCGGACGCCCAGCTTTTCCAGCGTATGCCTGTGCTCGATGAAAGCGCCCTGGAGCGCCAAAACGCCTATGCGCATTACTTGCCGCGCTCCGCCATGAGCAGCTGTATCTCCTGCTCGTTGATACCCACCATGGCCTCGCCGAGGTCCTCGCTGAGCTTGGCGATGAGCTTGGCGTCGGTGTAGTTGGTGACGGCCTGCACGATGGCGCGCGCACGCTTCGCGGGGTTGCCCGACTTGAATATGCCGCTGCCCACGAACACGCCTTCCGCGCCCAGCTGCATCATGAGCGATGCGTCCGCGGGAGTGGCGATACCGCCCGCCGCGAAGTTGACCACGGGCAGCTTGCCGTTGTCGTGCACGTACTTGACGAGGTCGTAAGGCACCTGGAGCTTCTTGGCCTCGTCGAACAGCTCGTCCTCCGCGCAGGAGGTGAGACGGCGGATGTCCGACATCATCTTACGCATGTGGCGCACCGCCTGAACGACGTCGCCCGTGCCCGGCTCGCCCTTGGTACGTATCATGGACGCGCCCTCGTTGATGCGACGGAGCGCCTCGCCGAGGTCTTTCGCGCCGCAGACGAAGGGTACGTCGAACTTGGTCTTGTCGATATGGTAAACGTCGTCGGCGGGGGAGAGCACTTCGGATTCGTCTATATAGTCGATCTCGATGGCCTGGAGTATCTGGGCTTCGGCGAAGTGGCCGATACGGCACTTGGCCATGACGGGTATGGATACCGCGTCCTGTATCCCCTTGATCATCTTGGGGTCGGACATGCGCGATACGCCGCCCGCCGCGCGGATATCCGCGGGGATGCGCTCGAGCGCCATGACCGCGCACGCGCCCGCTTCCTCGGCGATACGCGCCTGCTCGGGCGTGGTGACGTCCATGATAACGCCGCCTTTGAGCATCTGAGCGAGATTCTTGTTGAGTTCCCAACGCTTGTTCATAGTATAACCTCTCTTCCGACGTGGATTAACGCCTTTTTCGAAATATGTGCGTCTGTGTCTTTTATCCATATATTTTACACCGCCGCACGCGCTTTTGTCAATCGATTTGGCCGTGTGGGCGCGCATTATTGCGTTTTAAGAGCGATGAGCGCGCGCCGCCGAACGCCCGGGCATCCGCGTGAGCCTAGGTCGTGACACGCCCTTTTTCGCGTAAAAAAACGCGCTATTATGCGTGATAATGCCGCTACGTAATTATTTGTTTATTTTTGGGCAGTATAATTACGAAGTCACGATCGCTTTCGGGGCGTCGGACGCACCCGAAAAAGGCAATATGAAAGGGAGAATATATTTGAACAGACTTAAACGCAAAGTCGTCATCATCGGCGGCGGCGTATCCGGAATGGCCACGGGCATCTACCTGCTGAAGAACGGATACGATGTTGAGATACTCGAAAAGAACCACATTCCGGGCGGCGCGTGCGTGGGCTGGGATCGCAACGGCTGTCACATAGACGGCTGCATACACTGGCTGGTCGGGACCAGCCCCGGCTCGCCTTATTACAAGCTGTGGCGGGAGACCCATGCCATCGAACGCGACACGGAGATATATTTCCAGGACGACTTTTCGGTATTCGATTTCCCCGACGGCAAGCGTCTGACGGTGTGGGCGGATCTGCGCCGCTTCCGCGCCGAGCTGCTCGAGCTGGCGCCCGAGGACAAGCGCGAGATAGAGCGTTTCGTGCGTCTGGTGGGGCGGTACCGCCGCATAAACGGGCCCGTGGACATGCCCGTGGACATGATGAGTCCCGTGCGCCTGGTGTCCCTCGGCCTGACGATGGGCGGCGACCTCATGCGCGTGCTGCGCGACGGCCGCGTGGACTGCGTGGAATACGCGCGGCGTTTCTCCAGCCCCTATCTGAAATATTTCTTTGAGAACTACATGGCTCCGGGGTACAACCTCATGAGCATGCTTTTCATGCTGGGACACGTCATGGGCAAGGACGGCGGCATACCCGTGGGCGGTTCGCTCGCCATGAGCCGCCGTATGTACGACTATTACCTTTCCCGGGGCGGCGTCTACCGCATGGGCAAAAAGGCGAAGCGCGTCATCGTGGAGAACTCCCGCGCCATAGGCGTGGAGCTGTCGGACGGGGAGTGCGTGTACGCCGACTGGGTGGTGTCCGCCGTACCCGCCGAGCACTGCCTTAAAACGCTGCTGGACGGCAAGTACCGCGTGCGCAAGATGGACGAGCGTTACCGCGACCCCGTGCGTTATCCCATATACACGATGACCATACCCGTCTACAAATGCACGGCGGACATGCGCGGGTTCCCGCTCGCCGTCCACGCCGTCACCGACCGTCCCGTGGTCATGGACAGGGCGTACGACGGCGTCGCCCTGCGCTCCTATCACTACGACCGCACGCTCGCTTCGCCGAGCGGCAGCACCGTGCTCCAGGCTCAGATAACGGGCGGGGACGATATGTATTTCTGGTGGAAGAGCAAGCGCTGCGAGGGGACTTACCGCGACGCCAAACTCGCGCTCGCCGAAGAGGTACGCGAGCTGATAGAGAGCCGCTATCCCTTCCTCAAAGGCAAGCTGGAGGTGATAGACGTGGTGACGCCCCTCACTTACGAGCGTTATCTCAACTCCCGTCACGGGTCCTTCCAGGGCTTCGTGCACACCTCCGCGGGCAAGTCGCTCATGCAGAAGGGCGTGGTGGACGGTCTGGCGGGCTTCGTGCTCTCCGGCCAGTGCATATTCCAGAGCGGCGGTCTGCCCGTCGCGGTGGCCACGGGTCGATTCGCGGCGCAGCGCATATGCCGCGCGGATCACGTGCGTTTCCGCACGCGCGACTACGCGTCGCTCTCGACGCTCCTGGCCGCCCTTCGCCGCAAAAAGCAGCGCGGCAAAGCCGTGACGCAGCGCTGAAGCGCGTTTGTCGGGATAGTCGATACTCACAAACGTTCACAAAATACGGTACAAAACGCACAAAAATGCCGCGAGGGGTTGAAAGATCGCTCGCGGTGTGTTATAATATGTCCGTCATAAGACATAAAAAGCAATTATGGGGGAAAACGAATGAATATCTGGCATGATATCGATCCTGCGCGCATCACGCCGCGCGATTTTATCGCGTACATAGAGATCACCAAGGGACAGAAACAGAAGTACGAGCTGGACAAGGCCACGGGCATGCTCATACTCGACCGCGTGCTCTACACCTCCACGCACTATCCCGCCAACTACGGTTTCATACCGCGCACGCTGTCGGACGACGGCGACCCGCTGGACGTGCTGGTGCTGTGCTCCGAGCCCATCCTCAACTGCTCGCTCGTGCGTTGCTATCCCATAGGCATAATCACCATGGACGACGGCGGCGACCTGGACGAAAAGATCATCGCGCTGCCCTTCGGCGATCCCACCTACGCGGGGTTCAAGTCCGTGCACGACATGCCTCAGCACCTCACGGACGAGATGTCGCACTTCTTCACCGTGTATAAACAGCTGGAAGGCAAAAACACCTTCGTGTCCAAGACGGAAGGCCACAGGGCCGCCCGCGAGTGCATCGAGCGTTGCATAGCGGCGTATAACGAGAAGTACGGCAGGGAATGAGCCGTATGCCCGCGGGGACGCGCGGCGGAAAAAACGCAACGCCGGCCGTTCGATAAGTAAAAGACGTTTGACGTAAACGGAAGCGCGGCGCGTGGGATGTCCCACGCGCCGCGCGCTTTCGTTTAGTCTTTTTTTAGCGGCTAGCCGTGCGAGCCGTTGCGGAAGAAGCGAGCGATCAATCCACCGCTTTCATGGAGTCGGCCATGTTGATCTTGTTGAGCTTGGGCAGGAGTATGAGGTCGACCAGGCCGGAGAAGGCGAGCGTGATCGCGGCTGTGGCGATGTAGCTCCACCAATATATGACGCGGGGGAAGAGCAGGTAAGGCGCTTCCACGCTGGCGAGCACGAACCACGTCAGGCCGAAGCCCAGGCCCAGCCCTATGATTATGCCTATCGCGACCAGCATGATTATCTCGCGGAACACGTAGCCCGCTATCTCGCGGCGGCGGTAGCCCAGCACTTTGAGCGTGGCTATCTCTTTTTTGCGTTCGCCTATGTTGATGTTGGTGAGGTTGTAGAGCACGATGATGACCAGCGCGCCCGCGCACGCGATGAGCACGACGGTGATGAGCGAGATGGTCTCGGACAGGTTGTCGAACAGCTCCTTTTCGGAGGAGGTGAAGGACACGCTGTCCACGTGGTCCTGATCGGCGAGCAGCATCTCCGTCACTTCGGACTGCGCGTCCTCGGCGACTCCGCTGTCCACGAGCAGGGAGTTGAACGTGGACGCGCCCTCGCCGAATACCGCGTCGTAAGCGTCCCGACCCGCGAACATCCAGCATTCCGAGTACATGGTCACGACGTCCGTCACCGTGAATCGGCCGTCGTCGCCGTTGGCGTTGCGTATGACCACGACGTCGCCCGCCTTGACGCCCAGATAGTCCGCCAGGCCGTTGGACAGGAGCACGGAGTCCTGACCGAACTTGCCTCCCAGGTCGATGAAGTCGTTGAGCTCATCCGAAGCGGACACGATGTTGATGTTCTGCGACTTGTCGCCCGCGATGGCGGAGCCGCTCTCTTTGAGCACTTCCAGCGTCCGCTTGCCGTCCAGGAACTCGGTCAGATCCGCGCTCTCCTTGTAGTCCTGCGTGACGCCTATGGTGAGGTCGAAGTCGTATATGCCGTTGAATTGCAGATCTGTCACCGCCGCCGTGGAGTTGAGCAGGCCGAAGCTGCACAGTATGAGCGCGGTACAGCCCGCCACCGACAGCACGGTGAGTATCAGATTGCGCTTGAAGCGGAAGATGTTGCGGAACGTCGCCTTATACTTGAACGGCATGGGGTTCCATATGGGCTTGATGCGTTCGAGCAGTATGCGCTTGCCCGGTTTGGGCGCGCGGGGCTGGAGCAGCGCGGCGGGGGTCTCGCGCAGCGACGACCAGCAGGCGCACGCGGTGACGAACACGGTCGCGATCACGGAGAGCACGCTCGTCACGCTTATCATCAGCCAGTTGGCGGTGAACAGGAACGTGGGCAGGGCGTACATGGTCCCGTAGGCGTTCCACAGCACGAGGGGCAGTATGGTCAGTCCGAGCGGCACGCCCGCTATCAGTCCCAGCACGCACGCCGACACGCTGTAGAATATGTACTTGCCCACGATACGCGGCCCGGCGTAGCCCAGCGAGCGCAGCGTGCCTATCTGCAGACGATCCTCGTTGACCATGCGCACGATGGTGGAGAACGCCACCAGCGCCGCCACGGCGATGAAGAACGCGGGGAACACTCCCGCGAGGTTCGCCACTTTGTCCGCGTTTATGGAAAGGGAATAATAGGAGAGGTTGGTGGAGCGGTCGAGCACGTACCACGCCGTACCCGTTGCATCGCCCTCCGCGGGCGCGTGCGCGTCCGCCAGCGCCTCCAGATCCTCTTTCACCCCCGCGACGAGGTCGTCGTATTCGTCCGTGAACGCCGTGAGCTCGTCTGCGCCCGCCGCCGTCGCCCACACCTCGGTGTAGCGGCTGCCGCCCATCTCCATAAGACGGGTGTTGAACACGTCGGAGGAGGTGAACACGATGAAGTCGATGTTGCCGTCGCCTATCGAGCAGATCTCGTCGTTGTTGGAGAAGTATATGGGAGAGGTCGCGATCGCGCTGACCGTCAGCTCGGTCTCCGCGAACATCATCGTTTCGGTCATGCCCTTGGGCTTGACGGTGAGTTTGTCGCCCACGGCGACGCTCTCCATGTTTCCGAACGGCTTGATCGCGACCACCTCGTCGGGTGAGTCGGGCATCTCGCCGTCCACTATCGTCAGTCTGTTGAGCGCGTTCTCGTCGTCCGCGGCAGCGAGGTCGTCCATGCCGTAAAACCGCACGGTGCGTTCCTTGGAACTGTCTTCGGCCGTAGCGTAAGCGTCGTAGGATATCAACGCTTCCGTTTCGTTCACGCCCTCGACCGCGGCCATCTCTTCGACGTCCTCCGCGGAGAACGCGCCGCGGACGGAAAAGTCGTACAGCGAATTTTCCGTGAAGAAGTTCGTGAAGGAGGCTTTCAGGTCGGGCGTGGTCTGGTTGATACCGATGAGGAACGCCAGTCCCAGCGCGATTATGCCCGCTATGGCCATGAACCGCCCGAAGCTGCTCCCGAACTCCTTGAAAACTATCTTTGCGTGCTTTTTCATGATATCACCACACAAGTTCTTCCACGGGCGTCGGATCGTCGTTCTCGGCCTCGTACACCACTTTGCCGTTGCGTATGCCGAACACCCTGTCCGCCATTTTGGTAAGCTCCTGGTTATGCGTGATTATGATGACCGTCTTGCCCGTTTCGCGGCACAGCCTGTGCAGCAGGGCGAGGACGCTCTGACCCGTGGCGAAGTCCAGCGCGCCCGTCGGCTCGTCGCACAGCAGTATCTTGGGGTTCTTTGCGATGGCGCGCGCGATGGACACGCGCTGCTGCTCGCCGCCCGAGAGCTGAGCGGGGAAGTTGTTTATGCGGTCGCCCAGCCCCACCTGGATGAGCGTTTCCTTGGCGTCGAGCGGGTGCTCGCATATCTCGCCCGCGAGCTCGACGTTCTCCAGCGCGGTGAGGTTCTGCACGAGGTTGTAGAACTGGAACACGAACCCCACGTCGTGCCTGCGGTACAGCGTGAGCTGGCGCGAGTTCATCTTGGCGATGTCCTGTCCGTCCAGCATGACGACGCCCGAGTCGCAGGTGTCCATGCCGCCCAGGATGTTGAGCACCGTGGTCTTGCCCGCGCCGCTCGGCCCGACTATGACGCAAAAATCTCCCTTCTCGATGGAGAGCGTGACCCCGTCGGCCGCGTGTATCTCGTTCTCGCCCATGTAATAGGTCTTTCGTACGTCTTTCAACTCCACATAAGCCATAAAGCGACCCTCCTGACCGTCTTTTCGACTATATCAAAAGTATAATCCGTCATGTTTAATATAAGATTAACAAAACCTGATATAAGGGCGATCGGATTGTGTATTTTTCATCACCGAACGCGCCGTGTCCGCGCCACATTGTGACGCAAAATCCACAAGAACGGGTATTGACTTATGCGTCATATGGTGGTATCATGGATATATACGAAATACTTTCACGGAGGTATGATACGGATGAAGAAAAAGATCTTCGGCGGCGTTCTGCTGCTCGTCGCCACGGCGGTCATGGCGCTGGGCTTCACCGCTTGCGGAGCCTCGAGCGTGGCGACCGATTACGCGCGCGCATATGCCGAGCTGAGGTTCGACGACGCCATCGACTACGTCTACTTCAGTTCCAACACCGCGCGCGGACTGTTCGAGGACATGACCGATGCGATCATGAAAGGGCTCGGTGAAGATTCGATCGTAAAGGTGGAGCTTACCGAGTGCAAGTACGAAAAGACCGCCGACCTTACCGAGGACGAGCTGAAAGCGGTGATCGTCGCGGACGGCGACACGGTGGAGGCGGGAGAAAAGGGTACCGTCACTCTTTCGGGCGAAATGAGCATCACGGTGAAAGACAAGACCGAAACGGAGACCATCGAAGACAGCAAGACGAACGTAACGCTCATCAAGGTGAACGGTAAGTGGTACGTCGACGCATCGTCGCTTATCGGCCTGTGAGAGTCAGGCGCGTAGCAGACTTTAAAATGTAAGATGACGGACGAGGGAGCCGCGGTATACACGCCGCGGCTTTTTCGCGCCCGCTTCGGAACGCGCGCCCGCTCCCGCGTCATATATACGGATATACGCGCCACCGCCGCGCGGTGATACCGCCCGATGGGGAACGGTAAGAAAAAAAGTGACTTTTTGCGGGCGATTTTATCCCGACACTATTGCAAAAACGCATAAATCGTGCTATAATATGATAAAGAAGCGAATTATCGCAAAATACTTGACAAGGGGGACGCAATCATGGGACTTCGACACATGGCGAGCCTCTCCGCGGCGACGATATTCGATCAGGCGCTGGAATTCATAAAACAGAACCTGGTCTGGGTCATAGTCATAGCCGCGGCGGTGGTCGTACTCATAATAGTCATCATAGTCGCGTGCGTGCTGCATTCAAAGAACAAAAAACGCGTACCCATCCGCAAGGATGACGAAGAGGACGGGGAGTCCGAAGCGCGCCCCGCGCCCGAGCCGACGGCGGAGGAGAGCGTGACGCCGCCCGAAGAAGCGGAAACGCCGACCGAGGCATCGGAAGGGCAGTCGGAGGAGCCGGCAGAGCCGGCGGAGCCCGTAGCCCCGCCCGCGGAACCCGCGCCCGCCGCGGAGGAACCGCCCGCCGCACCGCCCGCGGAGGAAGAGAAAGCGGAAGAGGCGGCGGAAGAGCCGATCGCGGAAGAAAAAGCGGCGGAGCCGGAACCCGTTCCCGCGTCCGAAGAGAAGGCGGAACCCGTTCCCGCGCCCGCGGCGCAGAAAAAGGCGGCGCCCAAGCGGCTGATGGGCAAGTGGACGATCGAGCACAAGGGCGACGGGGAGTTCGTCGCGACGCTCGCGGCGTCCAACGGCGAAGTGATGCTGACCAGCGAGGCGTACAGCTCCGCGGACGGCGCGCGCAGCGGCATCGCCACCATAATCAAGGGCGTGGCGAGCGGCAAGTTCGTCATCTACCGCGACAAGAACGACAACTACTATTACAAGCTCAAGACGCAAAACAACAGGCTGTTGTGCGTGGGCGAGATATACCGCGCCAAGGACCAGTGCGAGCGCGCGGTGGAATCGGTCAAGCGCATCGCGCCCGCGTCCACCATCGAGGACGAGATAAGCGAAGGCGCGCACTACGTCGCCTACAAGCCCGCCAAACTGCCCGAGCCCGACAAGCGCAAGGGCGCGCGCGGCAAGTGGAAGGTGGAAAAGACGGAGGACGGCAAGTTCAGCGCCAAGCTGTACGCGTCCAACGGTCAGCTCATGCTGGCGACGGAGGAGGTCGCCACGCGCAAGAGCGCGGAGACCGCCATCGAGTCGGTGCGTCGCAACGCCACGCAGGGCAATTTCATCATCGACCGCGACAAGTTCGGCAGGTACTATTACAAGCTCCGTAACCCGCAGCGCAGCGTCATCTGCATAGGCGAGGCGTACGAGAAACTCGACTCCTGCGTGAGCGCCATCGAGTCGGTGCGCCGTTTCGCGCTCACCGCAACCATGCCGGGAGAGCTTCCCGGGGCGTGACGAACGCTTGAAAACAGCATACGAAGCGATCCGCGTTCCGACAGCGTCCATGCTGTCGGAACGCGTTCGTTAACGGCGAAAAAGTTCGCGCGCGGCTCGGAAAATTGCATTTCACGTAACGGGAACGCATTTCACGTAACGGAGCGCGACAAACTTACGTTAGGGGGTTATCATATCCGTAACGTGGGGAGGAGAACGGGATGATAAGGGTGGCGATAGTGGAAGACGACGCCGCGGCGGCGGAAGAGCTGAGCGCGCTCGTCGGAAGGTACGGAAAAGAACGCGGCACGGATCTGGAAGTACGGACGTACCGCGACGGTTTGACTTTCCTCGCCGTGGCGGCGGGCAAGTGCGACATCGTGTTCATGGACATCGAAATGCCCGATCTGGACGGCATGGAAACGGCGAAGAAGCTGCGCGCGACGGACGACAAGGTCTGCATAGCGTTCGTGACCAACATGTCGGGCTACGCGATACGCGGCTACGACGTGGACGCCATGGGTTTCATGGTCAAGCCCGTGAACTATTTCGCGCTGTCCGTGCTCATGGACAAGGCCGTGCGCAAGTGCGACAGACTGCGCGGCAGAGAGATACTCGTGGGCGCGGAAGGCGACATGCGACGACTGACGCCCGACGACATCTATTATATAGAGGTCATGGATCACTTCCTGGTCTATCACACGCGTGCGGGCGACATACGCGTATACGGTCAGCTCGGCAAGGTGGCGAACGCGTTGCGGGATAAGGGCTTTTTCAGGTGCCACAAGAGCTTTGTGGTCAATCTGGCGTACGTCACGGGCATAAAGCGGGGGTACGCGGACGTCGGCGGTAACAAGGTGCCGCTCAGCCGCGGCAGCCGCGGGCGCATGGTGGCGGAAGTCGCGCGCTTTCTGGGCGGGAGGTGAGCCATGGCGTTCCTCGATCTGTTGTTCGACAAGTATTCCGCGGGTTTCTTCTTCCAGATGTGCGGGATCATACTCATCATGATATACGATTTCGGCTCGCGCGGCCGGCCGTACATCCGCATACCCGTAACGCTCGCGGTCGGCACGGCCGTCGGCCTGCTCTATCCCGAGTCCGAGTTCCTGGGCTGGCTCAAGCCCTTTTTCCTCGTGGCGTTCCTCATGAGCGCGGCGTTCGCGTACTTCTGTTTCGACGTCAACATCCAGCAGAGCCTGTTCTGGGCGATGGCGGCGTACGTCATTCAGAACTTCACTTTCCATATATACACGATCGTGTGCGTGGCGATGGGGTACGCCGATTATATAGACGGCGGCATATACGTCATATTCAACTGGCTGGGCTCCTTCCTCATCGCGTTCCTCATGCGGCTTTTTGTGGTGGGCAAGTTCAAGTACGAGATAAACGTCGGTCTGGAGAACCGATCGTTCGTGGGGATAGTGGGCATCGTGGTGTTCGTGGTGTTCGTGCTCAACAGTCTGCTGGGGATAGGGGAGACGGACTCCGCGGCGTACATCGTCATGCACGTGTTCGCCGCCACCTGCTGTCTGCTCACCATACTCGTGCAGTTCGGGTCGTTTGCGCGGCGGTATCTGCGCAAGCGCACCGAGGTCATGGAACAGATATTGCGCATCGAGCAGGAGCAGCACGAGCTTAGCAAAGAGAACATGGACATCATCAACATGAAGTGCCACGACCTCAAGCATCAGATAAGCGCCCTGCGCCACGCGGGCAACACGGGCGAGCGCGACAAGATGCTGGACGAGATCGAACAGGCGGTGATGATATACGACTGCGTGTTCAAGACGGGCAACGATGCGCTGGACATCCTTCTGACCGAAAAGAGCCTGTACTGCGGCAAGTACGGCATACGTCTGTTGTGCATGGCGGACGGCGAGAAGCTGTCCTTCATGGCCTCGTCGGACATATACTCGCTGTTCGGCAACGCGCTGGACAACGCCATAGAGAGCCTGAAGAACGTGGAGGACGCGGACAAGCGCATGGTGACGCTGGACATACACGCCAAGGGAGATCTGCTCATCGTGCACATGGAGAACTGGTTCGAGGGCAGGCTGGAATTCGTCAACGGCCTGCCGCAGACGACCAAGGGCGACAAGACGTACCACGGGTTCGGTATGCAGAGCATGCGATACACCGTGGGCAAGTACGGCGGGGAGCTGTCCGTGCGCGCCGAAAACAATATGTTCGGGCTGGAGATAGTCATTCCCGTGAACGCCGACGCCCGCGATCGAGCCGAAAAAGGACCGTTTGCGAAAAGCTGACGCCGTTTGCGTAAAAACCCGCCGTCCATCCTCACGCGGTGTTATACTCCGGGTATCCGTTAGGGATAAAAGGAGGAATGACAATGAAAGTGAAAAGATCGGCGGTGATACTGATCGCGATCGTATGTTTTCTGACGGTCGTGCTCATAGCCGCCAACATCGCGCTGAGCATCTTCGACGGCACGCTGGACAAGGTGTTCGGCACCGTTACGTACATGCGCAACGAAGAGGACGTGGACAAGGCCATCGAGAACAGCCGTAAGCTGGCGCTCGAGGTGGAGGAAGAGGGCGCGGTGCTGCTCATGAACAAGGACTACCTGCCCAAAGCCGACATAACCAAGGTCAACATGTTCGGCTGGGCGAGCTACAGCCCCATATCCTGCATGGTCGGGTCGGGCGCAGTGGCCAACGACGCCGACAGACGCATCTCGCTGACGGGCGCGTTCGAAGAGGCGGGCATCAGCTACAACACCGACATCGAGGACATGTACGGCGACCTCGGGTTCGACGTGACCGCGTCCACCCGCGCGGGCAACGCCGATTACCACCTCTACGAGGCGGGCAAGGAGGACATCGACGGCGTCATGGATTCCGCGAAAAAGTTCTCCGACGTCGCGATAATCACGCTGGGGCGCGCGGCGGGCGAGAGCACGGACGTGCCGCTCAACACCGACGAGTTCGACAACGTGAACGGCCAGAGCCTGGGCGTCAAGGGCAAGCATTACCTTGAACTGAGCGACCGAGAAAAGTACATGATAGACGCGGTGAGCGCGGTTTTCGACAACGTGATCGTGCTGCTCAACAACGCCAACGTCATGGAGCTGGGGTATCTGGACGACATCCCGCAGATAAAGGCCATACTGTCCATCGGTCTGCCGGGCGACTACGGTTTCTCCGCTGTGCCGAAGATACTGCGCGGCGAAGTGTCGCCCTCCGGGCGCACGGCGGACACCTACGCTTACGACGTCATGAGCGCGCCGTCCGCGCAGATACCGCAGTATAACGTGTTCGGCAACGTCACGCTGGACGACAAGGAAGTCTATTGGGTGACCTACAACGAAGGCATATACGTCGGTTACCGCTACTATGAAACGCGGTACGTCGGCAACGACAACGTGTATTCCGACGCGGAAGAGGCCGAGTACCGCAAGGCCGTCAAGTACCCCTTCGGTTACGGTCTGAGCTACACCGAGTTCGACTGGGCCGTCACCCGCACCGAGCTGGGCGGCAAGGGCGGTCTGATAGAGGTGACCGTCAACGTCACCAACAAGGGCGACGTTCCGGGCAAGGACGTCGTGGAGCTGTATTACACCGCGCCCTATACCGTGGGCGGCATCGAAAAGCCGTACGTCGTGCTGGGCGCGTTCGCCAAGACGGATCTGATAGCGCCGGGCGAGTCTGACGAGGTGACGCTCACCATGAACGTGGACGACATGGCGTCGTACGACTACCGCGGCGAGAAGTGCTACGTGCTGGAAGAGGGGACTTACGAGCTCAAGCTCCAGACGGACGCACACGTGCGCAAAGCGGGCGTGGACGTCATCGAGTACGAGGTGCCCGAAACGGTGATCTACCGCGACGACGAGGACGGCATGCGCTCGACCGACAAGACGGCGGCCGTCAATCATTTCGACAACGCGGGCATCGAGGTCATGAGCGACAAGGAGAGCGCAAGCTCCTATCTTTCGAGGGCGGATTGGGAAGGCACGTGGCCCGACCTCGCGTCCAAGTACGAGGCGTACTCGGCGAGATATTTCCCCGTGTTCGGCAACAGCTTCGAGCGCACGTACAACGGTTACAAGGCCGACGCCTCCGAAGAGGTGATAAACGGGCTCCGGGCGGGCTGGTGGGAGAATTACGATCCCGCGAAGGATCCCAACAACAAGTACTATGAGAACGCGCCCATAACGACGGACACGCCCTTCCTGCTCGAGGACTTCGAGTACGCCGACACCTCGGCGGAGGACTATGCCGAGCGCATAGAGAAAAAGGCCACCGTCGTGCTGGACGACATGACCGAAGTGCCGTACTCCGACGACGAGACGTGGAACAGGTTCATCGCGCAGATGTCGCTGGACGAGATGTTGCAGCTCTATCAGGACGGCGGCTACATGACCATCGCGGTGGATAGCATCGGAAAGAGCGCGGACGTCGACCTGGACGGACCCGCGGGCGTATCCGACTACATGTCCCTCAAAAACAACTACTCCGTCTGCTGGCCGAGCGCCAACGTGATGGCCCAGACGTGGAATACCGACATCGCGCGCAAGATGGGTCAGGCGTTCGGCAACGAGGCGCTTACCGAGGGCTGCACGGGCATATACGCTCCCGCGTGCAACATCCACCGCAGTCCGTTCGGCGGGCGCAACGGCGAGTATTACAGCGAGGACGGCACGCTCGCGGGCAAGATATGCGGCGCGGAGGTGCGCGGTCTGCGTGAGTCGGGCATCGTCGTGTGGGTCAAGCATTTCGCGCTCAACAACCAGGAGACCCTGCGCGACGTGAACGGGCTTTGCACGTTCGCCAACGAGCAGAGCATCCGCGAGGTATACCTTCGTCCCTTCGAGCTCGCGGTCAAGGAAGGCAACGCCAACGGCTTCATGAACTCCTACAACCGCATCGGCTATATCTGGACGGGCATGAACTCCGCGCTCCAGATGGACGTCGCTCGCGGCGAGTGGGGCTTCGAGGGCGCCATCATAACCGACTTCTTCATCGTGGGGAGCTGGGCGGACAACGGCTACATGGGCGTGCAGGCGGCGTTGAAGGCGGGGACGGATCTCCTCCTCACGGGCGACGGTTACGAAAAGGATAACCCGCCTTACCTCCAGCGTTCGGAGGCGGAAGCGGATAACTACACGCAGCAGGCGCTCCGCTCCATGGCCAAGCACATACTCTACGCTCAGGCGCAGGGCTCGCTCATGCAGATCGAGCTGGGCTACGGCTGGCGCATAGTGTGGTACGTGCTGGACGGCGTGATCGTCGCGGGCATCATAGTGATGATAGTGTTCATCGTCCGCATAATGCGTAAAAAAGACAACTGAGGACCTGCTTGAAGTGCAAGCGGCCGTGCCTTTCAAGGCGCGGCCGCTTTTGCGTCGGTCATATCATACGGCGGTGCGGATATAGGGCGACAGCGCACGCGCGTAAGCGGCGACGAGCGCGTCGAAGGGCGTCGCGCAGTTGGCGGGGCTGGGGCTGGGCAGGCAGACGCTGCGCTCGCCCGTGTATCTCTCATAGAGCTTGGCTGCGGTGCGGCCGGTGGTGAACACCGCGCGGATGTCCGCCGCCGAGGTCACCACGGTAAAGTCGTTGGGGCGCGCGTCTCGTATGCTGGCGTCCGACGCGCCCGTTATCCTGCACTCCGCGATGACGTCCCAGAGTGCGATGCCGTGCCGCAGCACCATGTCGCGTTTGGACTCGTTCGTGGTCGGGAGCGGCTCGCCCAGCACCTCAGCCAGCACGCGCCAGAACCTGTTCTGCGGGTGGCCGTAATAGAACCCCGTCGCGCGCGACTTGGGCGAGGGGAAACTGCCCAGCATCAGCACGCGGCTGTGCGCGTCGTAAACGGGCGGCAGGGTATGTTTGAGCGTTTCGCTTTCCATGCGTATATCATACCGCGTTTTTGGCGCGCGGTCAAGCCTTCGCTCTCACTTCCGCGTCAAAACGATTGTGTGCGCGGCGGAAGTGTGGTATAATGCGGGTATGGAAGAGATGTACGTACGCACCGCCGCGTTGCTGGGCGAAGAGGCGGTGGAAAAACTGAAAAGGTCGCGCGTCGCCGTGTTCGGCGTGGGCGGCGTGGGCGGTCACGCGGCGGAGGCCCTTGCGCGTTGCGGCGTGGGGCATCTCACGCTGGTGGACGGGGACGTGTTCGTGCCGTCCAACCTCAACCGCCAGCTCTTTGCCGCTTCCTCCGTGCTGGGCATGCCCAAGGTGGACGCCGCGGCCGCACGTCTGCGCGACGTCGCGCCCGGCATAGACGTACTGCCCGTCCGCGAGGTGTTCTCTCCGAGCTCGGACTTCGACGTGTCGGCTTACGACTACGTGCTGGACGCCATCGACACCGTGACCGCCAAGATAGAGCTGGTCGCGCGTTGCACCGCCGCGGGCGTGCCCGTCATCAGCAGCATGGGCGCGGGGAACAAGCTGGACCCCACCGCCTTCCGCGTCGCGGACATCTATTCCACGTCCGTCTGCCCGCTCGCGCGTGTCATGCGTCGGCTGTGCAAGGAGCGTAACATCCCCGCCCTCAAAGTGGTCTATTCCACCGAGCCGCCCGTCATCCGCTCGCGCGAACCCGCTTCCGTGTCGTTCGTGCCGTCGGTGTGTGGGTTGGTTATGGCCGGCGCCCTAATAAAAGATCTATGTTTTGTTGGTGGTGGGGACGGCGGATAGCACGCCTTTGACGGGCTACGTGCTCGGTAAGCGCGCCGCCCCCTCGTGGAAGGGACGGCGCATAGCACGCCTTTGACGGGCTACGTGCTCGGTAAGCGCGCCGCCCCCTCGTGGAGGGGACGGCGCATAGCACATCTCTGACGGGCTACGTGCTCGGTCACATACTCCGCCTCACGCTAACGCCTGTTCGGCGACGGAAGTATGCTCCCTCGCCTGTTGCCCGTCATAGACGCACTCTGCGCCGTCCGCGCAGGTGGG
>ERZ1090863.667-NODE-667-length-17258-cov-13.570656_pt1 | contig 17258 bp, 17 predicted proteins | sample MGYA00478480_ERZ1090863 | MGnify/ENA primary metagenome ERZ1090863 (study PRJEB33644, sample SAMEA5815746) | chicken gut metagenome | biome: Chicken; feature: Gastrointestinal Tract; material: Caecum | place: Ireland | collected 2019-01-01 | study: A study of the...
CCCGAACACCCGTTCGACACCACACCGCCCAAAATTTCTCACCAAAATTCTCGAAAAATATCTTGACAAATTACCAGCCCATGTGTTAATATATAAGTACCGAAAAAGATTATTCAAAGGAGGTTCAACATATGGCACGCAAGCTCTCGACATTCGAGCGAATTAGTAAAGAGATTCTCAAGGACATTCAGGCGCAGGGAAAGCCGGCAGTCAGTCAGAACGTGCGCCAGAAGTACCGCAGCTACACGAACATGATAGCGCAGCGCTATGAGCAGGAGACGCTCAAGTGGCTTGACAAAGTGGAACGTAAGGGCGTCGCACGTCGGGACGTCCGTCAGGCGCTTCATGATATTATGTATACCAAGAAGGGCAAGCGCCGTAAGGACTTCAGTAATATCAGGCGCGATATTGCCCGTATCGAGCGCATCAAGTCTCTCACCGGTTCGACCTCATATGTTCCTGTTCGTAACTTCAAGCTCGGAGATGCGACCATCCTCGATTCTGCGGATATGCCGACGCTCTATGTGAAAAAGCGCAGCGGCGAGACTGCAGCGCAGGCGCTCACCCGTGAGACCACGCGCCGCTTCCGCAGCTATCAGCGCGAGCTTCTCGCATACAAGAAGGATAAGGGCAGTTACAAGGGCTTTCCGCGCGGTACGGGCGACATGTTCGTGCAGCAGCTCTACCGTCTTTCCAACCTGTTCCCGGAGGCGTTCACAATCGGCGATACCAGCGACATTATCGGCACGTTTAAGATTCATCCCGATAAGTTCAAGCTGTATGACGAGGAGGCCGTCGGCTTCCACGCAAGAACGCTTCTCGAATACACGGCTATGTCGCCCGAGGGCCAGAAAGCCCGCAAAATCGGCATCGCGGCAAGCCAGGCGCGCCTTGAGCGCAGGTATCCGAATGTTGCCAAGGTTGTGGCGCAGTTTAACGCCGCCGGTGTGGACCTTGACAAGTTGCGGGATATCCTCAATAGTAACAAGCTGAGCGGCTACTTCATCGGCTATCTCCATTACGACAGCAACCAGTACCGTACTGCTCGCGTAAATTGTCGCCAGAAGGTCATGAAGGAGGCAAAGACGCCGACGGTGGAGAAGGACGCTGACGGTAAGTACATTTACTCATTTATGCCGATTGACCCCGCAGCATTCAACGAGTTCGTCGCTCTCGTTGATGCGTGCGACGCCGATTGGGAGGATTCCTCTTCGGGTGCAAAGTTGCAGGTGTGGTTCGAGGAGCACGTGGGCGATTCTTATTTCCTGCACTAGTTTCATAACAGCAAAGGAGTGTGTTTATGTTTACTATTCCGATTCAGACGGTCAGCAAGCCGTCGCCGTGGGAGGCTCTGCTTTCCATACCGTTTAAGTTTGAGAAGTCCCAGAAGACGAAGCACGAGGCGAAGAGGTGCGCTAACATCATCACCTTTGATACCGAGACGACAACCTTTTTCACAGACTTCAATACTACGTGGGGCTTCAATCATAAGGACTATGCCGCCAACCCGTCCAAGTACGACGAGGCGGCAAAGTTCGCTATTTTGTATGTGTGGCAGTTTGCTATCGAGGCCGGCTCGGACATTCTCGTTTTCATGGGCCGGACGTGGGATGAGTGCCGCGATTTCTTTGACAAGCTCCAGAAGTGTGTCGCATGTGTAAAGTACGGCATTCACGCGTCCTCATTTGAGGAGTTGGATGCCTGCTACAACAATATCCGCCCGGGTACGACGCGCCAGAGTTTCTCGCGCGTTCAGTTCCGCGTTTACGTTCACAATCTTGGATTCGATTTCCAGTTTCTGCGCAATATCTTTGAATATGATTTCGCGTATGACGCCAACGACCGCAAGGCGCCGGTGTTCGCGCGTAACGCCCGTAAGCCTATGCGCATTCAGTTCAACTTTCGGAGCGCGTCCGTCATCTTTCATGATACATACGTGCTCACGCAGAAGAGCCTCAAGACGTGGTGCAAGGACGCAGAGCTTCCGACCGTAAAGCTCGACGTCCCGGAGGGTTACTATGACGTCATCCGTACGCCGCTCACGCCGCTTACTGACTTTGAGGTTCAGTATTCCTTGAATGACGTTGTTTCCATGGTCTACGGTATCGACTTGTACCGCCAGAAGTACGGGACGCTCACCGACATTCCTATGACGCAGACGGGCGAGGTGCGCCGTAAGTGCGTGGCGAATGTGGCACTTGCCAACCCGGAGTGGTCTGCCATGTGCGCCAACATCTCGGCTACCATGGATTTTGATTTTTTCCGCACTGTAACGCACGCATTCGGCGGCGGGTGGACGCACGCAAACGCGGCATATACCGGCCGGACCATGCACAACGTCCGTTGCTTCGATTTTGCCAGCGACTACCCGTTCTGCATGTGCTGCTTCCGCTATCCGGTCAGCCCCTACGTCCGCGCCAAGGCTCACGAGCGCCAGAGCTTCCTTGACGACCTCATGAGCACCGACCCGCGCGCCATTGACGTGCCGTTTAAGTATTACATTCATTTCACAGCCGACGCGGTTCTCTCGCGCACGTCGTGCACCTTTTGGAGCAGTTCCAAGGTTGAGGCTATCGAGGACGTCGTAGAGGACAACGGCAAGATATTCAGCGCGTCTCACGTCGATATCATCATGACGGGGGACGACTTCCATATCTTCAGCAAGGCGTACAAGTTCGCGAACTTGAAAGTGGTTGATATTTGGCGCGCAGAGGCGGGCTTTCTTCCGAAGGAGCTGGTCACTACCATCCTCGACTACTACCACAAGAAGACCACCCTCAAGGGGCTTGACGACCGTCTGAGCGAGTATGTGGAGTCTAAGCAGTTCATCAATTCCATTTACGGCGTCGCAGTCACCCGCATCATCGCCGACGACGTAGAGTTCCGCCTCATGTCCGACGAAACGGACGACTACGCGGAATGGGTAAAAACGGAGCTGACCGCAGAGGACTACGAGGAGAAGCGTCAGGCGTTCGCCAAGAGCACGAAGGAGTTCATGACCTACCCCATCGGCACGTACGTCACCGCGTATGCCCGTTCTTCTCTGTGGGGATTCATCCTGCAGCTCGATAATCATGTGATTTACGGAGACACGGACAGCCTCAAGGGCATCTTCGACGCCGACGATATCGCGGTCATCGACACTTACAACGCATGGGTTGAACAGAGGGAGCACGAGATAGCCAACATTCACGGCTTCGACGAGGAGCTTTTTCATCCGAAGGATAACGACGGCGAGGAGCGTCGTCTCGGTATTTTCGACGAAGAGGCTACATGTATTGAGTTCCGCACGCTCGGAGCGAAGCGCTACGTGGATACCATCCGCGTTCCCGCCGCTAAGTACAAGCCGGACAAGATGAAAGCGATTGACTTTTTCGACAACGGAGACGCCAAGGTCATTCAGGCGACCGTCGCAGGTCTCCCGAAGAGCGCAGCCGTCTCTATTCTCGACAGCGTGGACGATTTCACCCCGGGCACGTTCTGGGATACGGAGCACGCAGCAAAGCAGATGAGCATCTATTTTGACGACATGCCCGCCGGTCTCGAAGTTGTCGACCATCTCGGCATCGCCTACCAGACGGGCGACGAGCCGCACGGCATCGCGCTCATGGCTACGACGTTTGACCTTGAACATTCGGACGCTTATTCGCAGTTCCTCGCGTGGCTAGGAGGGTATGCCGAGGACGACAACAACAGCACCCCGGCAGTATCTAAAATTTTTCGCTAAAAAGGGGTTGACAGTATCGCCAACCCGTGATATACTTAAAACATAGAAAGCGGAGAGGTCTTTCCACTCCTTTCACCTCTCCGCCTTCTATCCTTCCTTTCTGTGACCCGCTAGGTTTGAGCACACCCTCCCTAGCGGGTCTTTTATTATGTCTAAACGAACAAGTCCAGAATCATGGACTGCACGCCGCTGTCCTTGCACCGTACGCGCCCGGTCATGAACATCGTTTTAATCTTCTTCATGAACGGACTCTGACGGATAAAGGGCACGTTCAGGTTGTCCCCGAGCGTCAGCGCGTACGTAGGCACGCCCGCGAGCTGTGGCTTCCTGTCTATGTAGTAAAGCCCCACCATGTCGTAATACTTCACACCGAACTTCTCCCCGCCTCTCAGCAGGTTGCCGATGCAAAGACCGCGACCCCATCCGTCCGGCTTCTCGACGCATGAGCCGTCGTCTGCCAGCCAGCTGTTGTCGTCCTCTACCGTGTTCTCCGCTGTCTTGAACGTACGGGCGAACCCGGTTTCTGCTCGCTTCTCATCAAGCCCCTTTACCATGCAGCGCTCATAGATGAACCCGTCGCCGCGATAGATGCGCGTGTTGCTCTGGATATCCTTCACAATGCCGCACGCGACAAAGTAGGGGTTGAAAATGTTAATCGCATTGGAGCACATGAACACCGGCACGTAACGGATAGACTGCCCACCGCCTCGCGCGACGGACGTATGTATCGTATCGAGGCGCTGAACCTCGTCCGTCAGGTACTCGTTCGAATGCATAGGTTGGAACTCGTCCATGAACATGGCCCACGCGTCGACGAACATCGAACTGACGTTCTTAATCTTGCTGTCAGCGGCCAGCGGGATAACGTAGCCGACATGATGCGTCTCCGCCTCGTCCCCTGTCCCGATAGTCGCAAAGACATTGTTGAAAACGCCCCGCATGCCGGTTTTCTCCGAAAGGACCACACCCGGGCGGGCGTAGTCCAGAAAGCCCTTCATGACGCCGTAAGCGATACTTCCGCCCTGCAGGTCCTGGATGCGCCGCGTGAGTATGATGAACTTGTCGCCCGTCTCCTCGTAGCGCTCCCAGAGCGTCTTGCTGAACTGGTACGTCTTGCCGGCCGAGCGGCCGCGCGAACAGACAAAGTAAACCTCCGGCTTTTGCCCGTTCGCGTCAGTCGCCGCAAGGAGCTTCGTGTTGTCGTAAAAGCCTGTGTAAATACCGCGACCCATACTCTATCACCTCCCGTTGCCGTTGATGAACCGGCATCCGGCGTTGAAAAGCGCCTCGATGTAGTCACTTGCGGGCTTCAAGTTGCTCACTACGTGCATGTCGCCCGTCTTGACGTAGGTGCAATTTCCGTCGTCCAGCGCGACGAAATGCGGCTGGTCTCCGGCACCCTTGATAAAGTTGCAAACGCGGGGAACGCCGATGCGCCCGCTGTTGTAACCAAAGGCGTTGAAATAGTTGTCGACGGTCTCCGTCATGGCCTCATTGAGGGTCATAAAGAACAGTTCGAAGTTAAGCCTTCCGAACCTGTAGGAAAGATAACCGGACCCACCGCCGGCCACATACTGGTCGGCAATGTAGGTGCGACGCTCAGCGTCGTAATTATAAAGCGGGGCGGTACCACGCATGACCGCAATCGCGTTAAGGTCGCCAGCCATATTCCCGAGAGTGTTAACCGCCGACGACAAACCGCCGCTAACAATTCGCTGCGTGTCGGGCATCTGTACGGTCGTTTCCTGTCCGGCAATCGACCCGTTCGGGTTGTAGTTGGTTGTTGTCGACGAACCGCCGCCGGCGCCCATGAAAGCATCGAGGATACTTGCCGCGATGCCTGCGCCCTGCTGCGCCAATGCCGGCCAACTGGTGTTGTTAATTGCCTTCTGATACTCTCCGCTCATAAATGTGAGGAAACAGTCCACATTAAAAGCGATTTGCACCATACCCGCATAATCAAGGCGCTCCTTAAAATTAAGCATGTCTCCCGATACCGTTCCGGCGACTTTACCAAACTTATAATTAACGGGTATGAGCGAGTATGTCGGCACACCGTCAAAACTAGCCACGTCCACAAACGAGATGCCGTTGTTAGGCGTCGAAAAGTTTTCGTAACGATATTCCTTCGCGGTACCGTCCGGGCCAATAGCCTTCAAGTACGAGAACGGTGCTCTTTTCAGCTTCGGGTTAGTCCCGCCACAGGTGCGACCAGCGAGGGAGACCGTAGTAGCTTCAGGGTGTTCCCCAGTCGTAATCTTGTCAAGCATTTCACCAGTAAGACAGTAAAGCGAAATGATTTCCGATGTCAGACCGGCTGCAGTCAACAGTTTCACGCCGGCAGAAAGAACGCTATCATCACCCGCGATGTAGGGGATGTCGTCGTCTTCCGTTGAGATGATGTCTGATGCGTTAGTCATCTGCGAAACCTTGACGTCGTTTCGCATGGCGTAAATCGCCGACGCGCGAGGCAAATTATCAAATGTCAGAGATGCAGGGTACAGAGCAAGCGCCGTCCTTCCCGCCGACGAGGTGACCGGCGCGAAAGAGCCGGACCACGCCTTCAGTCGCGAATATACGTCGCGCGTTCCCTCGGTGGTCGCATACTGCGCGCTCGCGAGATGCAGACACGCATAATATTCTGTGTCCGGGTTGTTAGGAACCACCGCATGATATGTTCCGTCGGTGGCGATAACGCCCCGGTCTTCATCGCTGAAGTTGAAACTTTCCGCGCTATTAAGCTCGATAATCGAACGGTCCCACGGGTTGGCTACGGCCGTCTGCCAGTCCGTCTCGCTCAAGTGTTCGCGCATAATCTGGCAGCTGCGATAATCCACGTCGAACATGAACGTCTGGAACCAGTCCACCGCGTAGGCGATTTTCACCGTCGCGTTGTTGACGTACTGATAATCAACAATACGCGCATAAATAGGCTTGCTCTCAAAGCTCGGGTTGTTAAAGCTGATATAGTTAGCCTTGGCTACCACCTGCGGCGTATCCTGGATTTTTACCACGCCGTTGCGGTATACGTAGCTCATGCCGGTGTACTGCTTCACCAGCCTGCCGTTGAAATAATTATACTGCTGCGCGGCGCTGGAAAAAGCAACCTGCAGACCGTCGGAAATCTCGACGTTACTGTAAAGGTTCAGGACGCTGTCCTGTCCAATGTCGATATGTGCCATAAAGCAAAACCTCCTTAAATGTGATAAAAGACGGAAACCTTCTTCGTTCCCGCTGGTACCCTCGTACCGTAGAGACGGCAGACGCCGCCCACTTCCTTGTTTATCTGCGCTACGCTCCTGTCTTCATCATACCATGAATCAACACCGATGCTGAAATTCAGGCGGGCGTCGCTCGGCTGGTCGTCGCAGAGCACCTCTCCCGTCTGGAACGTGCCGGGCTTCATCCAAAAGTCCGCCTGCCCGCTCGCGCCGTAGAACAACGAACCGATGACGCCCTCCCAGAAGGAGCCGGGGTCTATCGTGTTCGGCGTGATGGAAACGGAAAAGTTACTCAGGGGCGGGCCGATGAAATAATCGTTACTCCAGTTGCAATTTTCAAAGTCGACGCGGACCAGCATGACGCCGATAGCCAAGAGCGAGCCGTCGTTGGTCGCCTGCACCGGGGTTATCGTGATAGTCCCACCGCTCGACGTCCTGACCGGTCCTCTGTTTACGTCGAAAAGCCACATGCGCAAGAGCAGCGCCTCGGCTACGGCACCGCCGCCACCCTTGGCCTGCTCGTCGCGCACCAACTCGCGAATATGCTTCTCTGTCCATTCTCTCATGTCTTCTATCCTCCTATCGTCACCGTCGTGTGCATGTGGAACCCGTTCTTCGGCCATGCCGTCAAGCCGTTCAAAAAGACGCCGTAGCATGTAGCGGGCAGGCTCTGCGTCCGGCTCAACCAGACGGAATGGGTGTACTCCGTGATGTGCAATGTCTCGCCGCTGTCGAACTGCTTCCCCTCAAAGTCCTTCGGGTTTAGCGAGACCATCGGATAAATCAGCGCGTCGTCCGGCGTGCTCGTGAGCGTCGTTGAATCCATCCAGCCGCCCTTTACCTGGTACATAGCATCAGGGACGGCCAGAAGGTCGCAGATGTGGCCGTCCTCTGGTATCGGGGCAAACGGGCTTATTGTGGCGATTGTCAGCTCGACGGGAACCTCGGCGCTCGTCTGCCGGGCGAAAATCTCGGCGAACTTCGGCGTGAGTAGGATAGTATCCTCGGGGATGACAATCTTAAAATACATAGCGTTCCCTGTCGGGTAGACGGGGTAGCTCACGCTATAGTCAAGCTCAAGACCCGTGACGCTCCCGAGCTGTTCCACGAGCGTTTCCTTGCCGTTCCCCGCTTCGAACTTCGGGTTTTGGCGTATCAGCTCGCGTATGTGCTTCTCTGTCCATTCCCTGCTCATTTGCTCCGCCTCCTATCCGCTTCAATTCGTCCGCGATGACCTCCTCAATGTGCTTCTGCGTCCAATTCCGCACCTTCTACCCCTCCTTCATAGGCAAACGGTCGATATCCGCCTTCATGCGGGTGGCCGTGCCGTTGCCCTTAAACTCCTTATATACCTCACAAAGCTCCGTGAACTCGAAAAGCTCCTGCGGGTCGATGCTCCCGCGCTCCATATAGCGGTTATGCAGCGCGTAAATCTGACCCCTCAGAAGTATCTTCATAGCCTTTGCGGACGCGGACTTGTTGGAATACTGCTTCTTCAGGAACCAAACCAGATACCCAACAAGCCCGGTCGCGCAAATGGAAAGGAACTCGCTAAAGTAGCTCATTCACTCTCGCCTGTACCTTGTTATAGTCATAGCCCGCCGCTTCGAGCTTCTGCTTACGCTGAGGGTTGTTGCCCCATTCGCCACGGATGACCTCGCGGGCGATTTCGTCAATGGACTTCTTACCGCCGCCGTTCACAGCCTTCATGACGCTGTCGTAGCGACTGCCCAGCACCGCCTTACGTGTTGCCCCGTTGCCGTACTTACCTGCCCAGACCTCCTTCGCGAGGGTCTGCACCGACGCTGTAGAGATGTGGTTGATAAATCCCTGCACCTCGTTGTAGCGGGAACCAAGGGCCGCCTTTCGAGCGGCGCCGTTGCCATACTCGCCGCGCATGACCGCAGCCGCCAGCTCCAGAGTCGATGCCGTAGGAGCCGACGGCTTCGTGGTCGTGCCACCGGACGGCTTGCCGCCCGCGTACGTATCCCAAGCGCTCGCGTCACCGTAGAACACATCCCCGTCCAAGTTCCCACTGTAACCGGAAATGCGCACCGACGAAGAAAACTGCCAAGCGCAGATGAGACCGTTCTTCACAGGATACGAACAATCGTTCGAAAGGCCGTAGTTGATATCCGTGATGCCGTTGCGAGGATATCCAGCAACCCAGCGCCCGCAATTCGTATCGACGGTGCCCTGATTGAAACGCCAAGCGTTGCCGTAAACCCAAGGCCAGATGCCCGTCAGCTCATGATAACGGCGGACAAACGTGTTCACCCAAGCGATGCTCTGACCCGCCTCCCAGTCAAGTACCGGGATGCCCTTGCCCTCGTAGCCCTTCGTGTTGTTACGGAAGAACTCAGCCTCTGCCCTCGCGTCGTTGTTGCGGGCGAAATGGTAGAAGCCGAAGCGGATGCCGTTCGCGATGCACTGCTGGACGAACCCGTCGCAGCTCTTGTCGACGAACCCGAGACCCTCGGTCGCCTTGACGATGACCGCGCCCAGTCCGCCGTTCTTCACGACTGCCGGGACATTCAGCCCCGCCTGCCAATTCGAAATATCAATAAACTTCATGCTCATGTTACTTGCCCTCCTTCTTGTACTTCACCGAGCTAACGCCCAGAAGCGCGCCCAGGAACAAATCCACCGCCGTGATGGTCGCCGGGATTTCCTCGCCGTACGGGAAGCCCCAGATGCCAGCCAGCGCGGTGTAAAGCGTCGCGATAGCCGGAAGGACAATCAGCGCAACCCACTTCAGAATGTCGTAAACCTTGTTATCCAACATGTTAACTCCTCCTTACATAGATATAAAGAAAGGCGGGGTGCAATCCACCCACACGCCGGTGATTAACCGGGATACGCCCGGGGCACCATATTCCAGGCAAATCGACCCCCGCGACGTAGTGAATGAATCCACCCTCGCCTATGTTTATTATACTACTCCTCCGGCGTCTTGTCAACCCCGAGGGACTCCGCGGCGGAAATGCCCGCCTTCGTCTCAAGCGCCGCTACGCGCTTCTCCAGCTCGTCGTAGCAGTTCTTCAGATACTGAATCTGCTGCTGCTCCGTCATGCAGTTCTCCCAAATCTCAGGGACGGGAAGAAAAGGCCAAACCCACATAGTAAATACCTCCTTACAATGTCGCGGCGATATGCCCGCGAACCTTTACGTGTACCGTGTCGCCCGTCTGGACGGTTGCCCCGTCGTGCAGGCCATTGATGTTCAGCTTTACGTCGTACTGTGGGACCTGCGGCTCGGGGAAGGCGAAAGCCTTCTCTGTGACGTAGGCGAACTCCGCAGCGTGGACGCCGGCCTTATAAACGCTGATGCCCTCGAACCTCATACCGTTCAGGCGCTTAGTGTTCTCGTCGCTGACGATGACCGGGACGAAGCTGCCAAAACTGTTCAGGGAACCCCACCACGTGCCGGCGGTGCCGTCGTACTCACTGCCGAAAGGTACGGGCTGCCCGGTGCCCATGTCCACCGACGCGTCAAAATCGAGCGTTACGGCTCCGGTCGCTGGGTCAAGCACGACAGAGACCGGCTCCTCGTCCGAGGTGGACATCTGGAACCATGCGGTGTTCTCTCCGCTCTTGCCCAGCGGGAATGTGCCGGACTGAAGCAGATAATACAACGCCGAGCGCGGGACGGTAAATGTCTCGGAAGACCCACCGCCGCCGGTGCCATTCAGGACGTCGAAGCTATGTGGACCCTCTGCGTCCGTGATAGTGACGCGGGTACCGCCCTCAATCGCCTCAGTCGCTACCGTCGGGGAGAATCCAGCTGCGCCGGGGTCACCCTTCGGACCCTGTGCGCCCGGTGCTCCGTCAGCGCCTGCGGGACCCTGCGGACCCCGCGGACCTTCAGGCCCCTGCGCTCCGTCCTCGCCGTCAGCACCGGCGGGACCCTGCGGACCCTGCTCGCCCTTCGGTCCCTGTTCACCACGGGACGGCTTGCCCGTATCCTCGCCGTTGATGAACCAGTTACCGTTCTCGCCGATGGTCGGGGTTGCGGCCTCTCCGCCGTCCCTGCCGTTCATAATGTCGAACGTGTGTTCGCCGTCTGCGTCCGTGATAGTGACGCGGGTGCCGCCCTCAATGGGTGCAGTCGTGACGGTCGGGGAAAAGCCGTCCTCGCCTGCGGGACCCGGTGCGCCCGGCGCGCCGTCAGCACCTGCCGGACCTTCAGGACCCTGCGGACCCTGCGGCCCCTGTGCTCCGTCCTCTCCGGCGGGACCCTGCTCGCCCTGCGGACCCTCGGGACCTGCGGGACCCGGCTCGCCCCGGGACGGTTTGCCCGTGTCTACGCCGTTGATGTACCAGTTGCCGTTGTCGCCGATGGTGACGTCGAACGTACCGCCGCCACCTCCGCCGCCGTTCTCCAGAATGTCGACGATTTCGTTGTACAACCAGATAATCTGCTGCGTCTCCGTCAGACAAAAGGCGAACTGCTTCGGAATCTCGACGGTCACCTTCTCCAAATCGCACAAGTTAACTCTCTTCATGCTCTACCTCCTTAGTTCCAATAGTTATAAGTGTCATAGACCATCATAAACAGGTCATCGAACAAGCGCCAGATGCGCGACATGAGCGGCTCAGCCTGCAGGAGCATCGCCATGTTCAGCTCGAAAGTCTCGCTCTCGTCCGTGGCATCCTCGCTGCCGTCCGTCGTGGTCGTGCCCGTGTGGGTCGTGGTGTCCGTACCCGAATGCTTGTTCGTGTCGGTGCGGTTCTCGAAAGTCAGCGTGTGCTCGGAAGTGCCGGACTCGGTGCCGCTCTCCGTGGCGTCGGTCAGCTGCTCCGTCGTAGAGGTGCCGGACGCGGTGGCGTTGGTGTTACCCGTCGCCGTGGTGCTGGTCTCGCCCGATACGCTGGAAGTGCCGTCGTCGCTGGTCGTGCCTTTGACGTTGCTCTTCGTGTTATCCGTGCGGGTGTCCGTCGTGTTCCGCGTCTCGGTGTTCGACGTGTCCATCGTGGTAGCCTGCGTCAGGTCATCCGTACGCGTGGACTCCCCGGTGTGCTGGTTGGTCGTCTGGTTGTCCGCCGCCTCGGCCGTGTGCGTGTGCTGCTCCTTGTAGTTGGAGTAAGTCTCGGTGACGGTCGACTCGCCCGTGTTCGTGGTGTCCGTGAACTCGTTCGTGTTGCCCTCGTTGTACGTGGCGTTCGTCAGGTACGTGCCGGACTTCACGGCGTTCAACCCGTTCTGCGGGGTGTCGCTAAACTGGTTCCACCCGTCAGTGTGCTGCGCCCCGTGCTCCGTGGTGACCGTGTTCCCGCTGTTCGTCGTGGTCTTCGTACCGCTCGGCGTCGATGTGTCGGTGTAGTTCTCCGACTTGGTGCCGGTGTCGTTGGCGGTGTCGCTGGTCTCGACGGTGCCCGTGTTCTTCGTGGTCGTCGTGCCCTCGTTGTCGGTGGTTACGGTACCCGTGCCCTTTGTCTCGACGGTGCCGGTGTTGGTCGTGTCCGTGTTCGACGTGCCCTCGTTGTGGGTCGTCGTCTCGGTCGAACTCGTCCCGGACGTTGTGTCGTTGCTCGTGGTGTTCGCCGTGTCCTCGGTCGTGCTCTGCGTCTTACCAGCGTTAGACGTGTTGGTGTGCTCGCCGGACGTGCTGCCGGTCTGCTTCTCCGCGCCGGACTTCGTCGCGGTGTTGGTGCTGTCGTACGTCGTCATGTCCGTCAGGTCGGGCGTCGTCGTGGCGGAATGCGTCCCGGCGTGCTTCGCCTTGGTCATGCGGTAATTAGCGAACACCTGTTTGTCAAGGTTCTCATAAACCAGATTGATAAAGTCGGCGTTGTTCACCACCTTTTCCAGAAGGGCAATCTGCCAAGCGGAAAAGGCCGGGTAGCCGATTTCATCCTGCAGATAATGCAGAGCGAAGCCCGCGGCGAAAGCGTCGCGGTGTGGCTCGTCAATAAACGAAAGCATCTCCTCAGTGTAGAGGGACTTCTTGGCTGCGTCGCGGATGCCCTCGATGGTCGAAAGGTTCGCGTCGGGGTTCTCGCGCTGCAAAATATCGTAAATCTTATCCGTGTATACTGCCGGCATTACTCCTCGCCTCCTTCGTTGTCGGTCTCCTGTGCAAGGTTGATAACGTCGCCGAATACCGCCTCAAAATCGACGTCAGCGGACGACATTTTAACCTTTACGTTCAAGCCGTGCTTCTTGTTCATCTTCTCCCAGAACTCGGTGCGGTTCAGCAGGCGGCTGTTCATGGTGATAAGGTCAGCCTGCCGGTCCATCTGGATTTCTCCGGTGAGCAAGCGCTCCTTCTTTGTGGACTGGGACGAGATGCCCAGCATGTCCAGCGCCTGCGACCAAATCTCCTTCAGGTTCTCCAAAAGCTCCGTGCCCTTGTAGTCCACGCGCAAATCAAGGACGTTCACGGCCTCGGTGAGGTCCAGGTTCGGCGCGATTTCCACGACCGGCTCAAAGTTAAACAGAGCCTTAAAGAACTGCTTAAAGGAATACTGCTTATTACGGGACGACGTGACCATGTAGGGCTTGTTCTGCATCCGCAGGTTCATGCGGAAGGTCATGTGCGTCTCTGCGAGAAGCTGCGCATAACGGCGAATGTGCACGACGAGCGGCTCGCGCGTCATGTTGTCGAAAAATACGCCCCATTTGTCGCCGTCCGGGCGGGACTGCTCGCCGTTAAAACCGATGCCCAGAATGCGGGTCGGGTTGCCGTAAACGTCGAACGTGTTAACGCTGTTGAAATAGCGGTCGTACGCCAGCGAGGAAGACTCGCCCAAAAGGTCGGAGTACCACGTCACGGCTGCCTTCGTCGGGCGACGCGAGCCGTCCCACGGAAAGTAGCCCGTAGAAAGCCAGAAGTCCGTACCCTCCGGCACGTATACGGCAGCACTGCCGCGCGTCAGTGCGACAAGCTCCATATAACGGCGGTCGCACGTCTCGGGCAGGTTGTCGTAGGAAAACTGCGCGAGGGCGACGTTCACAAGACGGAAGAAGTAATACGCTTCAAGGTCACGGTAACGGATATCCGCGATAGCGTCTTTTGCTTTCCTCATGTCTTTTACCTCCTTACATAAATAAAAGCCCCGCCCCTATTGTAGCAGAGGCGGGGCGTCGTAAATCAAAACGCGGTCAAGGCGTTTAGGCTCCGGCGGGAGTGGTGACCGTCGCCGTGCCCTTCTTCGACTTGTCGAAGGTAGACGTGGCGGTGATGGTCGCCGACGTGGAAGCCGGGGCGTCCTTGTGGACGTAGATACGGCCGCGATAGTCAACACCGACATACTCGGAGCTGGACTCGAAAGTCACGTCCTTCGGCGCGTAGTTCGTCGTCTCGACGGTCACATCCAGCTGAGCCGTCTGGCCGTTGGAAACGGTCAGGGTAGCCGGCGAAAGCGTGACGCTCACGATAGTCGGAGTGCCCGGGACGAAAGCGACGGCGATAGCGAACGGGTTCGTGCTGTACGCCATCCACACATGACGCCAATAGTTGCGATACATGCCCTCCGGGTTCTGCAGAGAGTCGACGCCGTTCTGCAGGTTCTGCTGGAGAATGAAGAACCAATCGCGGTCAACCAGAATAGCCGGCAGCTTGTCAAGCTGTGCGAGCGTTGCCGAATCAGGCTCCTCATAACCCGGAACGCCCTCGAACATAGCGTTCAGGCGGTCAACGTCGATAGTGCCGAAAGAGTCGACCATGACGCGGTGACCCATGAACTCGGCCTTATCCATGTTGAACGCAGCCGCCAGCAGGTTCACGTCCATCGTAGCGTCGAAAACAGCGGACGAAATCAGGTACTGGTCCTGCTTCGTGGAGAAAGTGTGAACGCCCGCGTAGTTATAGTTCACGCCGGTAGACGGGAACTCGATAGCGTTCGAAACTGCCTTAATCTGCGTCACGATGTCGGCCATGTTCGTCTTGTTGACCTCGGGGATAGTCACGACCTTGACGTTGCCGTTCATCAGGTTCAGACCGATGAGATACTTGTAGGCCATGAACTGGTCCTGCTCAACGCTGTTCACGAGCTGCGCGGTGATATTCTCGATAAGAGCATAGAAGCCCGTCTCGGAAATAAACGCGTGCGCCAACTGGTTCGGCTCGACAACGGCCTTGTAGAAAATCTTCGAGTTGATGGAAACGTAAGCGGTCAGAGCGTTAGCGTCGCCACGCTTGAAGACCTCGTTCTCCGCCTTCTCAATGTCATACTGACGAGCCTTGATAATGTCGGAAAAGACAAGCTCGACAGTCTCGCCCAAAGAAAGCTCGCCCTTGTTGAAGATAGCCAGCGGATTGCTGAAAATCTTACTCATAACGTAGGTGGAAGCAATCTTGTTCACGAGACAATCCAGGAACTCATTCTGAAAGCCCGGATATGCCATGACGACATTACCAATAGCCTTTACATCATCGAAAGACTCAGCAATGTCGATGCTGTTTCGATAGTCGGCGGAAGCGGACTTACGAACCGCATTAACGAGCGCCACAGCATTTGCGCCCGGGTTAACCGCCTTAGTGCTCGGCTTAACTGCCATAATAACATACCTCCTTGAAATTTAATTACTTACCGTCGGGATAGATAAGGTCATCGAGAGAAACATCCTCGGCGTCAGGCTCCGGCTCCGGGTCAGGCTCCGGCTCCGGCTCGGATGGTGCGGCCCCGCCAAAGAAGGTCTCCTTGAACTTCTTACCCCATTCGGCGTTGGCTGCCTCGACGGCTGCCTTTACCTCGGACTCTGCCGTGTGCGTGTCGATAGCTTGAATAGCCGAGATAATCTCGGCGGCGTTATCGTCGCTCACGAGAGGCTCGATGATAGGCTTGAGTTCGTCCATCAAAATCATACGCTTAACCTCCTTCTAAAAATAAGGAGGACGCCTCGACAAGTGACGACCACAAGCCAAAGCGCCCTCATCCTTATTTAATTATAACACTGTAGCGGTTGAATGTCAACACTTCACGAGATAAAATTGCTCGGGTCTACGACTACGGCGGGGTCTCCCGGCCTTACCGGCTTACGAGGCATGTTGTTGTAAATCTCCTCACTTACGAGCTGCCGCACGGTCTCCTCGACGTTGATGTTGCGGAATCTCACGCCCTTCATCTGCTGGTAAACCTCCAGCGGCTCCATGAAATACCGCGCGCAGTCGTAGAGAAAGAGCCACGAGCACGATACGACATCCCCGTCGATATCGTAGGTAATGGCATCGCCCAGGTAGCCCATGCGGTGGAACAGGCTACGAAGTGCCGCCAAGTGGTCACGCGGTGCGCTGTTTCCGTAGAGCATCGAATAGAACTGGAAAAACCAGTCCTCCACCGCCGTCTTAATCTCGCGATACTTTGCCTTGTTCAGCCAATAGCCGGGGCGTCCCTTGACGTGTTCGAGAGCCTCGTTCCTCCAGTTGTTGCAAAATTCAAAACCGCCGTTTACAAAACAATAATGAAAACCCATAATGTGTCTCCTTTCCGCCCGTTCGTGGGCTTTATGTGGTCTCTAAATGGTCAGAAGCGGGCTTCGTTTGGGTTAGGGTCTCTTTGAAGCCCGCTCGTGGGCTTTTAATGGTTACTTAGTGGGCTGATAGCGAATCGGCCCGAGGTAGATTGTTTCACGTGAAACATTCTGCGGAGTGGCGTCGCGGTACTCGTCAATGAGGTTGAGAACCGCCGGACTGTCCCAGTAGTTGTGGAACCACGGGAATCCGTCCTCAATCCAAATGTAGCGACCCGCGTCCTCGTCATAATAGCGATACTTATTGGGCGCGTAATAGAACTTCATGAGGTCGTAGATAGCGCTATAAACGCGGTAAACGTGCGTCTCGAACTCCTCGTGCGTGTGGACGTCGCAGGGCATCGCCTCGGCTGCAGAGAAGAGCGTCTCGAAAACATAGCGCGGCGCGCCGTAGTATCCGCCGATAGTGAAATGCTGGCGGTACAGGTCGCGGACGTTGAAGATAGCCTCGCGGACTACAGAGAGCGCTACCTTGTACGTCTCGCGATAAGAGCGACCCTTGCCCTCGCGGTCAATAAGCAGATTGAACGCGGGCACCGCTACGCGAATAAGCGTGTAAATCGGCTCAATCATATCGTTAGGCTCGCTGAAAACTCCGTTTTCCACATCGTGGCGCGTCTGGTTTACAAAACCCCATTCCGTATCCATGGAACGCTCGAACTTCCTTTTGATTCTGTTAGTCATATCTAAATCCTCCTTATTAACTCTCGGCCGTTATTGTCTCGACCTTTTTTCTGATTTTATTTTACCACGCCTCTGCGATATTGTCAAGATATTTTTCGAGAATTTCGCTGAGAAATTTTGGGCGGTGTGGTGTCGAACGGGTGTTCGGGTGG
>ERZ1090863.670-NODE-670-length-17231-cov-10.728749_pt1 | contig 17231 bp, 12 predicted proteins | sample MGYA00478480_ERZ1090863 | MGnify/ENA primary metagenome ERZ1090863 (study PRJEB33644, sample SAMEA5815746) | chicken gut metagenome | biome: Chicken; feature: Gastrointestinal Tract; material: Caecum | place: Ireland | collected 2019-01-01 | study: A study of the...
ACTTTATATATTAATAATGCTACCGGCAATGTCACCTATAATTTTTTTTACGTGATGTCCTTAAAAATAATATTTCATTTATATTTATTTCGCAAATTTTAATATTGACAAAAAATGCGAAATAAGATATACTGTATTTGAGGTAAAGCATGAAACTGATAGAAAGGACTTCTTATCTTGAACAACTGAAAAATGTAATGGGTACGCCCGATATTAAAGTTATAACAGGTATCCGCCGTTCGGGAAAGTCTAAGTTGATGGATAAATTTATCGACTATATTGAAAGCACTCCCGAAGATAAAAACATCATAAGAATAAAACTTAACCTTAAAAAATTCAAAGAACTCAAAGATGCCGATACCCTATACAACTACATAGATAAACTCTATGCTGACGGCACAACAAACTATCTGTTCATAGACGAAGTACAACTCTGCGATGGCTTTGAAGGCGTTATCAACAGTTTATACGAAGAAGAGAGGTTTGATATTTATCTGACCGGTTCAAATGCCTTTTTGCTTTCGAGCGATTTATCCACGCTGTTCGGCGGGAGAGTATTTGAAATAAGTATGTACCCCTTCTCTTTTAAGGAATATCTTAAGTACTTTCCCCAAGACGACGTTAATGCCGCATTTGACAGCTATGTAATTCAGGGTGGCATGGCGGGCTCATACCTTTACAAAAACGCGTCAGACGCGCGCAAATATTTGAACGGCATCGTGCGTACGACCATAACAAAGGACATAGTAAAAAGATATAAAATAGAGAATGAGACGCTCCTGAATATGGTGGTTGACTTCCTTATGGACAATATCGGCAGCAAGACTTCAGTAAGAAACATTGCAAACAGTCTTACCTCCAACACATACAAGACCAACGACAAAACCTGCGGTGCATACCTCGACTATCTATGCAAAAGCTTTTTGTTCTATCCATTCACGCGCTATGACGTTAAGGGTAAGAAATATTTAGAGAGCGACAAAAAAAATTACGTTGCCGACCTCTCCCTGCGCTACGCAACCATTGGTACAAAGCACGCAGATTACGGGCACTTGTACGAAAATATAGTCGCAATAGAACTGCTCAGACGCGGATATGAAGTATATGTGGGACAGCTCGGGACAAAAGAAATAGATTTTGTTGCCTTGAAAGACGGAGCTAAAATATATATTCAGGTCTGCGACGATATATCGCGCGAGGAAACCTTCAACCGCGAAGTTACCCCCCTGCTATCCATCAGGGACGCATATCCCAAGATTATAATCGCCAGAACAAAGCATCCGCAAAGTCAGCATGAAGGCATAAAAATAATTGATATAGCCGAATGGCTTTTAACTTCGCAAAATGACTGATTAATAAAATCTGCGAAATATCTAAGGAGAAAATATGTCAGCACAAATTTACACATTCAAAATCACATACGCCGATTGCGACGACAGAATATGGCGCATAGCGGAGGTTTCATCGAACTATACGCTTGCCGATCTCGGATATATGATACTTGCAACCTTTGACACCATGGCATATCATATGTTTGAAATGAAATATAAAAACACGACATATTTATTAAGCGAGGAAGATTTTTCCGATCTTCCACGCGACGATGACGACAAATATGAGCTTTTATGGCAAAACAAGGTTGGAACCCTTAAAATGAGTATCGGCGATAAAATTGAAATGACGTACGCGGCCATTCCGAAATTTATTATTCTAGCACAGGCTTTGACAATCCTCCTGAATGGGATTACCGAAATTACGCAATAGATTTGGACAACGCTCTGCTTAAAGGCATGATCGAGCGCATACGCGACAGTTATGAAAATTATGAGGAATAAGCATTGTATAATTGCAATATAAAAGGCGGCAAAAGCCGCCTTTTATTCATTTTTATAATACAAATCAAGGCATTTTAAAACCAATCTGCATATTATAAGCTGCTATCCAAAACTTGAAAGTTACAGGCCATAATATCATTGAACGGACAAGATAAAGGAGCATTTTTTCGGGCAAATTTTTATTGATAATTCTCCCCATAATGTATAGGCCGCGCGGAGAATTTCTCCGCGCGGCCGTCTTAAAAATATTCAATCGTCAGTTATTTTCTGCAATATATTCATTGCTCTTTAATTTGCGGTAACTTTTGCGAATTGCGAAGAAGCCCCATACGGCGCAAGCAAGTACGACAACGACATCTACGACGATGAGTACTATCTTCCAATACGGCAGCGCATACCTGTAAATGATACCTTCACCCATCCCGTTCATGGCATTTGAATTGGCAACTGTATACAGAATGTTTTTAGTCGCCTTATATAATGCAGTGAAGTGCGTTGAATTGCCCCTTGCCGAAGGTTGCTGATCCTGGAAGAGTTCGAGGTCGCCGCCGGCGCGGATCATCTGGTCGGGATTCATGTACGAATTGGCGTAATCGGTGATGACCATGCCGCGAAATCCCCATTCGTCGCGGAGAATTTCGTTGAGGAGTTCGTAGCAGCCGCCCGCCCAGACTGTGCCGATGCGGTTGAAGGACGACATCATGGCGGTAGTTTTACCTTCTTTGACAGCCAACTCAAAAGGTTTAAGATAAATCTCCCTCATCGACTGTTCATTGAGCCATGTAATGAGCCCGAAATTATCGCGGTCTGTCTCCTGGTCGTTTACGGCGAAGTGCTTTACATAAGTATAGACGCCGCGGGACTTGGCGCCCTGAATAACGCCTGCCGCCATTTTGCCTGAAAGCAAACCGTCCTCGGAGTAATATTCCCAGTTTCTGCCGCCGAAAGGCGAACGGTGGATATTGACCGCGGGCGCGTACCAGCCGCTGTATGTACGCCCATCGCCGCGTTCGTTGCCTATAAGGCCCTCATCGCCGATGGCAATACCCATTTTCTCAGCGAGTTCGACGTTCCATGTTGCGCCTATGACGCATTCGCTTGCATAGAAACACGTGTCGTAAACCACGTCGGTAGCTTCTATGACAGACATGAACTGCGTAAACCCTGCGGGGCCGTCGGGATCGATAGTCTTAGGTTTGTCTATATTGATTATTGCCGCAGTATTGAAGTTACCCGTGCCTATCAGATAGCGCATTTGGTCGGTTGTGAGCTGACCAAGAAGTTCATCCCAAAGCTCATCTTCATAATCTACGCCTATAAGGTCGTATAGTTTGACTGTCGTCTGATCATATGTAAGCTCTTGTCTTACCGGTCTGGGACGGCGTTCGGAGAACCATTTTTTTCCGACGTCCTGATTGGACCCGGAGCCTATATATGCCTCTACGCTCATGGAATCTATGAGTTCCTGACTGACATTCCTTTCCTCTTCGGTGGGAGCCTTTGGGAATGTTCCGTCCCAGTCAGCCCTCGACAAATAAGTGGTTATATGTTCGCTTACATTATCAAAACGGTTGACTATTGTCGTATCGGTAGCGCTGTCTTTATCGTAAATGAGAGTCTCCTCGACTTCAAAATTGACGGAAATACCATCTTCATCTGCCCAGCAATGAGCATTTTTGCCGATATATACCGTATATGCTCCTTCGTCTGCTTCATATACCGCATAATCATTGTCGTTGGCATAACTATAATCATAAGACGCCATATCCCTGACGGCAAATTCGAGAGTGACCGTGCGGCTTTCACCTGCGGGTATGAGGGGAGTTTTGGCAAATGCGCCGAGGACGACATGCGATTTTTCTATCTGTCCGTCGATATATGGAGCGCTATAATAGAGCTGAACAACATCCTTGCCCGCGTAATCGCCGTTATTCAAAACCTCGACTTCGGCAGTAATAGTCTTTTCGGCATCGCCCTGCCCCAAAGACGCACCTTCAAGACCGCCGTCCCCCAATTTAATGCTTTTGAGCGTCCAGGTAAAATCCGTATAGCTCAATCCATAGCCGAATGGATAGACGACATTTTGGTTATACCAGTCTTGACCATCGGTATAACCGCGCGTTTCATAGTAGCGGTAGCCGACGTAAATACCCTCCTCATACTCTACAAAGTACGCGTTCTGCGCAGCGCCGTTGACGAGATATCGGTTGCCGCCGTCGGCGAGGTTGTTCGAAAAATTATACCAACTGGGTGCGCTTTCAAAATTTGCGGCGTATGTATCTACAAGCCTGCCGGAAGGATTGACCTGGCCGACAAGAATTTTGCCGAGAGCGTTCATGCCCGTGCCGCCGGTAGTGCCCACCCAAATTGCACCTTTGAGCTTGGGCCCGAACTCATTGTTTTTGAGAAAACCCAGCTCCATAGACGTAGCACAGTTGATTATTAGTATTACATTTTCATAGCCCGAGTCGTCGGCGCAGAGCGCCTCGATAAGCGCCCTTTCGTAATTGTCGAGTTGAAGGTAATGATCCTGCGCATTCGCACCCTCCACACCTATCATGGTGCGGGGAAGATCCCAGCCTTCGCCGCCCATACGGGATATTACAACAAGAGCCGCATCGGAGTAGCCGTTTGCATATTGGCTGACACCGCCGGAATATTCTGTATAGGGCAGCTCGCCTGTTTCGAGTCCCTGGAGATAACCGGTATCGAAATTAAGATTTGTGCTCCTGCCGAACCCTTCACCCTTTTTCCTTTCGTAAAAGGCTTTGAGGTCGGGATTGTATGCTATCCCTGCGTTTTCAAGGCTCTTGTAGATGTCTACGCCGTTTGAATTATCTTTGGCGCTCGAACCCGAACCACCGTACACCAAATCGACAGAGTTCATGCCGAACACGCTGACTTTGGCATTGGAGCTTAAAGGCAGCGCACCATCATTTTTGAGGAGGACGAAACCTTCCTCACATAACTCTTCGTTGAGCGCATCTGCCGCATCAAGAGCCTTCTGCTTGCTGTCTATCCCTTCGCTGGGCTTATAATACTGCGCCGTAGAAGGATCGCCCGAAACTAATACCCTGCGCTCCTCGCCGAAAATCGTATTGAAAGTGTTATTTATCAATGTGACCTGCGTAACGACGAGGCTGACCACAAGAAAGAACACCAACAATATCGACGTGACAATTGCCCATACCTTATTATGCTTGAACGGAAAAGCCAATGCAGAACCTATTTTTTTGAGTATTTTCATAAGATTACCCTGCCTTACTTGGTATTTGCAACCCTGGGACGCCAGCCGATTTCGCCCTGCGTTTCGGTAAGTTCGATGTAATCGACTATGGGGCCCATTGCCGTTGCCGTACCTATGCCGCCCACTTCTACAGATTCAAGCACCTCGAACGTAAGGACGTTATCGCCCTGTTTAAGGTTGAGCGTGCACGAAAGCGTATAGGCATTAAACTCTGTAGACTGCCCGGTACCCAATGCGCGAAGAGTAAACGCATCATAAGAGAGTTCCTCCCCATTGAGATACACTTTAAATATCTCTGACGAAAGTTCAAAATCACCCCACATGTTATTGCCGAGGCCGAGCGTGAGTTTTGCCGTAGTGGTCTGAGCCGCGGTGAAGTTGAAATCGAAAGATATAGCGCAGTTGAGGTAACTTAAAGCTCTTCCGTTGCTTGCGAGAGAATATCTTTCGAGCATCGAAACGCCGCTTGCTCCACCGCTGTATCCCGCACCTTTAAGGTTGCTGACATCGATATATTCAGCCTCGAAGCGGTTGGTCGCGACATATACGTCGAGTACGCGCAGCGAAACCTCCACCGTAACGGAATCGTACCCCTCTGCCTTTGCCGTAATATTGAATCTCAGCGTGCCGGAAGTGGAATCCTCGGGAGTACCCGCGATTATGCCGAGAGAATTATATTCAAGCCCCTTGGGCAGTCCCTTGCCGCCGATATACTTTATTGAATACGTAATTCCCGGTACCCCGTATGCTTTGCGAATACTTTGATTATATTCTTCGCCGACAAGCCCGTCGGGAAGAGCGAAGTCTTCAAATACAATCTCACCCAAGTCGGTCGGACCGGAAGCCCCCTCCTCTATTTTAAGAGTGAAGGTTGCCTCCACGGGGTCACATCCTTCGGCCGAAGCAACGATAATGAAAGTCACGCTTTCGGCGGCAACTTCGGGCACGCCCGAAAGCTCGCCTTCGGCACTGAGCGTCAGACCCTTGGGAAGAGCCGAACCTTCCTTGACAGAATATGTGATATTGCTCATGCCGGTAGCGGTTGCCAGATCTTGGAGATAAGGCTCGCCTGTTTTGGCATCGGGCAAAGTTTTTGCAGAATAAGAGATAGTTCCTTTTTCAATTTCAATGGTAAAATCGGCCGTATATTCGTTGTTACTGAGATCGAGAGCGATAACCGTGAAATTGAACGTACCGGCTTCCTCGGGAGTGCCGGTTATGGTGCCGTCGTCGTAAAAGATTAGACCGGCAGGCATTTCGTCGCCCGCATCAAGCTCATAATAAATTTCTGTGCCGCCGCTCGCGACGGTATCGTTGTACTCGACGCCGACCTTGCCTTTTTTCAGTTCCTTGCTGCTGAATTCAAAACTTCCGCAGCCGCTGAAAATTGCCGCAACAATAAGAGTAACCGCAAGCAAGGCCGAAACAAGAACTGTTTTTATTTTTGTCATACTTTAAACTCCTTAAATTTAATCCCCGAGATTGCCCGCAGACAAAACTGCGGGCAATTGGGGAATTGCTTACATTGCGCTTAACTGTAAGTTTATTCCGTAACGTTGAGATAGAAGTAGTTGATTACGTTTGCCGTCCACTCTTCGCCCTTGACTATGTCGCCGTCGCAGACGCCTATCGTGAAGCGGTAATAACCGGGAGCTATGTCCGCCGTAACCGTACCGGAGATAATACCCGTTTCCCTGTCGAGAGTAAGACCGCACAAGTCGCCCTGGAAGAGAACGTAGAGTATATCGAGCGTTGCAAGATCCGCGTCGGACACGTCGATCGTGACTTCCTCGCCTATCTTGACGTTATATACAGTCGCGTTGGATGTAGATATCGAATTCTTTATGTCGACAGTGCCGTCCGACTTCTTGACCGCGGTGCTTACGTCATAATCGTAAGACGTAGTTGTATGCCCGTTGAGCATTCCTGCATTGTTAGCAACAACGTACTGTATCCTTTTGAGGCAGTTGTAGAGAGCCGTGAGGTGGGTGGGCGTGAGCGATTCTTCGTTAGAGTTGATGCCCGTTACCCTGTCGGGAACGCCCGTATCCTGATCGATGAAGTAACCGCCCATTACACCGTCCAGGCTTATGTCTTGCCCTGCACGAATCATCATATTGGCGTTCATGTAATTGCCTGCCTGGTTGGTACCTGCGGCATCGGTTACATATACACCCTGGAAGCCCCACTCATCGCGTGCAATAGAAGTGAGAAGCTCATAGCTTGCACCTGCCCAATCAAACCCTATGCGGTTGAAAGAGGACATCATACCGAGCGAGTTGCCGTCCTTGACGCCCATTTCAAAAACTTTAAGGTATATTTGGCGCATGGTCTGCTCGTCCGCCCAGGTAGCTATACCTGTGATGTCGCGGTGGGTCTCCTGATCGTTGAGCGCGAAGTGCTTGATGAAGGTTATCATGCCCTTTTCCTGGCAGCCCTTGCACATCTGGGCAATGACCGTACCGGAGAGGAAAGCATCCTCGGAGACGTAGTTATTGTTGCGCCCGCTGAAAGGCGTGCGGTGAATGTTTGCGCCGGGCGAATACCAGCCGCTGAACTTGTACCAGAGACCGAGGTCGCCGTTGATCCTGCCGTATTCATAGGCGAGATCCTTGTTGAAAGTAGCGCCGACGGTCACCTGAGAGCACCAGCTGATTATAGAATCGGAATCCATAAAGTCGCCGGGCTGAAGATAAGGAATTCTTGCAAACGCTTCCTGTATGCCGAAGGGGCCGTCGCCGTGCGTGGAATTGGGAACGCCCATGCCATCGTTGGGAACAAAGTTGAAGGCGGTTATTATCTGTTCGACAGCCTGCTTTACAGTAAACTGCGAAAGATACTCTTCCCACTTGGGATCGTCAAAATCGAGCCCGGTCATATCCGAAAGCTGTATAGGCGCGGGATTTTCGCCCGTATAAGCCTGATCTTCGGCGCGGAATTCGGGAGCCGTTGCGCTGTACCAGGGAGCCTGTCCTCCATTGTAACGGGGATTGGCTTCGTCATAGCTTTCGTCGAGGACAAAATCGTTATTGCCACCGCCGAGACTGTTTTCCTTGTCGGCCAAAGGCATTTCAAAATTAGACAGCCATTCGTCGCTCTTTACAAGTTCGGCAGCGCCCTGTTTAAGATACTTGGGCGTTACGCTTGAATCGGAAGCCGACCAATCCTTGCCGTCATGCGTTGCACGGTACCATGCAGCCCAAAGAGGATCTATTGTTGTATCATTTTCAACATCAAACCAAAGGGGTCTTGAAGGCCAAGTGCCGTCCCAATCGCTTCTGGAAAGCAACCTGTTCTCCATTTCTTCGTTGATATAATCGAAACGGTTAGCTATTTCGTTACCCGTATTATCATCGGTTCCGTATGTAAAACCGCCCTCCGGAACAGTATAATCGAGGCTGTCGGTTGACCTATATGCCCATGAATGGGAGTTTTCGGCGATATAAATTTTATAGTCGCCGCCTTCAACTTCATATCCCGTAAAGGCATTGTCGTTTTTATCGTAGGCATCATAGGATGCCATGTCGCGAACGTCGAGGGTGAGTGTCACCGTCTGGCTTTCACCGGGGGCGAGCAAGCCGGTTTTTGCATAATCGCCGAGTTCGACATGAGATTTTTCGATCCCGCCGTCGGCATAAGGCGCGCTGTAATAAAGCTGAACGACGTCCTTACCTGCAACCTTACCAGTATTTGTCACCCTTACGTCTACGGTAATTGTGCCGTATTGCGAAAGTTCTACGCGGTTTGCGGGCGAGGATTCAACTACATCCCACGTGAAATCGGTGTATGAAAGGCCGTAGCCGAAAGGATAGTTGACGTATTCGTTGTACCAGTCCTCGCCGTCGGTATAACCGCGCGTTTCATAGTACTTATATCCTATATAGATGCCTTCCTCGTAGCTTACTTCATAGTAGCCGAGGTCGAACGCGTCCTTGTAAAGCAGACCTGTTTCGGTCGTGTACTGGTTACCCATACCCGAATCGAAACCGTTTTCGTTACCGACGAGGTTGTTGGAGAAGTTCTCCCACGAGGGATCGGCGGTGAAGTCGGCTTGAAGAATGTCGGGCGTTCTGCCGGAAGGATTGACTTTGCCGTTTAAAATTTCGCCTATGGGCTCGTAGTTATTGTCGCCGTTGCCGGTGATCCATATGCAGCTCTTTACTTTGGAATACTTTTCGGACTTGAGGAAGCCGACTTCCATGGCATATGTACTGTCGAGAAGGACGACAACATTGTCAAATCTCTTGTCCTTCTGGAGCATATCCAGAAGAGCCTCCTCGTTATCGTCAAGTTCAAGATAGTGTTCAAAGGGATCGCTCTCCCTTCCAATACCGCCTACGGGCGTCCATTCGCCGCTTTCGATATCTTCGCGGGTGGGATATGCCATTGCAGCCGTATCCTGACCTGCGGTTTCGGCAAAAGATGCGCGGGGAAGGTCGGTTCCCTCGCCGCCGGTGCGGTAGAATACTACGACGGCAGTACCGCCGTACTCATCATAAGATTGTTTGACATCGTTGGTATACATTGACTGAGGAGTTTCGCCGGTGGGGCGGAACGAGCCGTTAGTCATGGACGCGTAGCCGTTGCCCGACAGTTCGTCGTCGGCATAGAAATCGAGTAACGTCTGGTTGACGTCGAACCCTGCCTTTTTAAGCGCGGACGAAACGCCGGCAGCACTCTCTTTTCCAAAAACGCTGACCTTGGAATTTTCAGCCAAAGGCAGACTGTTCTTCTCGTTTTTAAGCAGCACATACCCCTCTGCCGCAATCTGCTCGTTGGTTTCAAGCGCCGCATTTATAGCCCCGTCCAGGGTTTCATAATCTGAATAGAATGTGGAAGAACCGGGTTTACCGAGGTTGGGATTTGAACCGGGCTGAGGATCGGAAGCGCTGGCGCCGTCCTGACCGGCAGGCCCTGCGGGTCCCTGAGGCCCGGCCGGACCCTGTTCACCTTGTATGCCCTGCGGGCCCTGTGGCCCTGCGGGCCCTGCTTCGCCCGTTCCGCCGCACGCCGCGAGGGCAAATGCCGAAACAGCCAAAGGCACGCACATTAAAACTGCCAGAAATCTGGCTAGTTTTTTGCTTTTTGCTTTTTGTTTCACTTATTTTTCCTCCTGGAATTTTTTGAAGGTTGCCCTTCGCTATCAATGCTAACGCCATTTTTTTTAATTGCAACTTTCACAACGTAACCTGTCGCCCAAACAACTTTATCGGTAAAAACAAAAAAAGAACAAAACGATCAACGTTTTGCCCTTTTTCTTGTTAGTTTTAAATTTTATACAAAGAAAGATATGCCGAGAGTAAATTCATCCCTGTTTACTTTTACGCACAAACTGCCTTCGTACTTGTCCACGATGCGCTTTATAGACGACATCCCGAAACCGTGGTAATTTTTATCCGCCTTAGTCGTCTGAGGCAGACCATCTTTAAGGCTGATAGAGTCTACCCCTCCCCCGAAATAGTTAATTATATCAATATTTGCTATATTCCCCGTTTTGTAAATATTGAAAAGAATTATTCTTTTGCCGATATCAGCTATTTGTCGGCACGCTTCGATGGCGTTATCAAGAATATTTCCGAACAGAGAATACACATCTGAATCGGCCATAAATTTGAGCAATTTGCCGTCGGCAAGACATGTGAGAGAAATATTATTGGCTTCGCAGTCCATTCCCTTCATATAAAGAACGGTATCAAGCGCCTCGTTGCCCGTTTTAAAAACAGAATCGTAAGCATAAACAGCATCTTTTAGCTCCTTATACTCGTTCCCATCGATTTTACCTTTGAGCGCACTGAGCTGATGCTTTAAATCGTGACACTTTATGTTGATTACGTCTACCGCCGACCTCTCTCTTTCGTAACTCTCGCGTTCCTGGTGAATTATCTGCTCCAAGATATTCTGCTCCATCACTGCGCCGCGATACTTAATTTGATAGAACTCGACGAAGAGTATAAGCATACACGAAAGCATAGAAAAAATATGCACGAAGACAGATAGTTTTTCTTCTCCGGCTGAGGATATTAGTACAGAAGCGAACGAATTTACGAATATCGCCACCAAGAGAGTTACTATCGATACTATGATCTGAACTTTTCCGTCTGCAATGCGCTGCGCGGGCGAAGTTTTACGAATGACAAAAATATACATCACTATGTAGAATACCGAGGTTACAACAATCAGCAACGTCCCTTCAACATATTTATCCAACCCATCCGACAATAAATTTATTATAGCTACTAACCTTTGGCTTATATGCTCCATGCAATATCCCGCCGTAGCACAAAAAAGCGCTTCCCAACGGTGACAGATAAAACATATCCGAACCGACACCAATACCATGATAAAAATAAGAAAACAGTTTGAAGTACGCAATGCAAGCGTAACCAACCGATCAAGGTTAAGATATCTGATAAGCTCCTCGTAGCCAAAGCTTATTGCTGCAGCGACAACGCCGAGCAATATTGCGAGCGACACAAAACACCTGCGCTTAGACATACCGGAAGCAACGAGAAATGCAGCCAAATATACTGCACCAACATAACTGATCGTTCCCCATATTTTATCTATAATCATCGCTTCCCCCCGCCATTCTGTAAGCATTGTACGCAGATATAAAATCCTTTTTGCGCGAGCGACTGATTTCGATTTTATAATCACCGACAGTAAGAACAGATCCGTCGTACCCCCTTACATGGCCAAGGTTTACAAGATAACAGTTATTGCACTTCATAAACTGAGTTTCGGGTAGTTTTTTTAGTACCTCTTTAAGAGTGCCATATTCGGAATAATCGCCCGTTTCGGTATGATAAATTAAGTTGTGTCCTGATACCTCCACATAATAAATGGAATTTATGCCAACGGCATTCTGCCCCGTGCGCGTTGTAATTATTATTTTTTTGTCGTTCTTTTTTATACGCTGAAAAATCCTATCAAGTTTGAGTTTGAAAGCCGGATAGGACAACGGCTTCAATATATAGTCAAGCGCGTCGTACTCATACCCCTTTATCGCATATCTCGCTAGATTCGTTATAAAAACAAGACCGACGCAGGAATCCATCTGTCTGAGCTTTTCTGCCGTTTTAATTCCGTCTATGTCGGGCATTTCTATATCCATAAATACTATATCAAATGCCGGACTATACGCATCAAGAAATTTCAGCCCCGTATCGTAAACCATGACATCAAAATATATGCCTTCATCCGAAGAATAGCGTACAAGGCATTTTTCAATTGCCTCCACCGCTTCATTTTCATCTTCAACGATTGCTACTCTATACATTTCTCACCTCCTGACAAATCAAACTTCACTGCAAATTGCGACGTAAGTTGTTATAATGCGTTTTCATTATAGCATGGCATTTTTAAATTTGCAATACCCTAAAATCAGTACAACAGTTAATTTATCACAATAAATGTGCAAATAAAACTCTTCAAATAAGAACAACTAGATTTATTAATATCGTAAAGCAAAAAACCGATTAAAATACGATGTTGAACACCACAGTCCACTCTGCGAACATCAACCGAATCCAACACACACAAATAACTAAACGATAATGCGCTCTCTATGTTTTAACCGCAAATATCATAAAATGGCAGTTAGGCGTGAGCTTGTCATAGACGAGTGCGGCGGCAAAATTTAAGGCGCGGCTGTCGCCGCGCCTTAAATCCTCGCGCTTCGCGCTCGGCGCCGCAGACAAGCTCACGTCTTTTTAATTGACCGACTAACTACTCATCAAGAAAAGAGAAAACGACAGCGCGGCGAAAACGGGCTTTGCGCTGACCCGCTTGCAAAGTCCCGTTTTTACCGCCGCGCGCCGTTTTACGTTGTGTTGAGCATTTTTCGTTTTGCCTCCGTATTTCCCTTTTTCGGGAGGCTCAGTGTAGCACGGTTCCTCGCGAAAGTCAACGGCCGAAAAATTGCCGCGTAAAACTTTTATATGCCTTATTTGCAACAGTTCCTTTGCGGAGCTGTTTTTTATTTTATCCGCATTAGTTAGGGCATACGTATGCACCAATTTTTCTTTTCTCCGTTGACTTGTGCAAATTTTATTTTCAGAGAGCCGAATTTTCAATCGTCCCGTGCCCCTTTGCCTCTTGCCCGAAAAAGGCAAAATTATTCACGGAGGCAATTCAAATGAAAATGTTGGTTACCAAACTCTCTAAAGGTAAATATGCTAACGAAGGTCAGTTGTTCGCAGAACCTATCTCTGACAGTAATGTCAAACTTATGGGCGAAATGATTGCGTTGCAAGCCTTACGCAATGTCCTGCCGTATGACTTTGAAGTTGTAAGCAAACTGTACAATGGACTCATAAAAGACCTGAATCATATCTCCCAGATAGACTACACCATTACAGATGGGTATGACTACGCCCAGACGGCTATCTGTTTCCTGTACCAATTCAAGGGAATGTATGTAAATGACATCTACGGCAAGGATAAGTCCGGCAAGTACATATCCATTAAAACGGCCTGCTACCGCGAAGTGGACAAGGAACTTTTGCACTTCCGCAGAAAGATAGCTCATAACAGACAGTTTGAACTAAACCACAACAAAAAAGACATTCCCGACCCGCGCGACTGTTTTGCAGATAAAAACGAAGACTACGCAAAAGCCGATGCGCTCATTGAAAAACTACACCTCACCGAACACGAAATCCAAACGCTCAACTGCTATATGAACGGCATGAAACAGTCCGAAGCCGCCGCCGCATTGGGCATTACGGTATTCGGGATTAAGTACAGAAAACTGCGCATAAGACAGAAGTATGCCATGTACATAGGGGTATGAATCTCATACCCCTACCGCTCATTGTGCATAACTCAAAAAAATTTTCCAAATTTTTCTTAAAAACACGAACATTTGTTTGACATTTATCCGTGCCATGGTGTATAATGCAGCCATGCACCTGAAAAGGAGCATATCACAACTAAATAAGAGAGCTTTTTATGAATTGATTAAGATAAGTAAGATAGGAAAGATAGAGTAGAGAGCCGTTGAAGCGATACCAGCGTAAATGAGATCGAGCTATAAATAGCCGCACCGTGGTCCTCGAGCGGAAAATCGAGGCGGGGTCGTGAAGATTGAGAGATACATTTGCGACGCAATGAAGCTGACCGCAAAACAAATGATTGAACTTTTAGTTGAGCGCATTGACGTCTACGCCGATAAAATTTGTATTAAGCTCAGATACTCCGACACCCCGCCGGACATTCCGACAGACAACGATTCGTTATCAGACAATGATATAAAAAAGATTGAACTGAATACAGCAAAAGCCCGCCCCGACAGGAAGTTTTCCTGTCGGGGCGGGCTTGTCTTTACGTTTTCAAAATCTCACACCATCTCACGCCAACACACTTATAAATCGGGGCGTACCCGAATTCATACCTGCGCCACGACCTTCATCGTAGAACTTTACATTTAAGCCCTCAAAAACAGGCAATATTACGCTAAAAATGGTTCAAATCTGCTTATTTTTACACTCTACTGAGGTTGAATATGCCTCCGCTTGTTGGACTTGAAGGGACAACGGGCTGAAAAAACATCTCGATTTTGGGCTATTTTTAATCAAAAAACGCTCAAAATGCCCCATTTTTGAGGGTTACAAAAATTTATGCGACAGCGTGCGACAAACAAAATTTGCCTTATCCAACAACAAAAAATTTAATTTTATGAGAGAATACCGCTTGCCTAAAACCGTACTTTTTTGAATATAGAAAAGGAAATAAGATTTATGGAAAGCAAAATCATTAAGGCATTTTTTGACGGCAATCTTGCAGACGAGGTTATAACCACGCCGAGAACGAAGGAGTACACCGACATTGACGAGCGCGAAACGGCTATTTACAACAAGCTGCGCCCGATGCTGACGGGTGAGCAACTCAAACTGTTTGACGAGTTCGTCGACCTCTATGGCGACCGCCATGCACTCATATCCATTATAACAGCTATCTTGAATTCTGGCGAGTACTTTGTGTTAAACTTCTTTTCTCTTGACATAAATATATGCACCTCCAAAAGTCTGTCCAACTTTTGGGGTGCATATCAAATCGCGGCGGGCTTGACAATTATTTTAAGTAATTCTCTTTAAAACGCGCATATAATCCTTTTTTGCATTGAAAATGCCTTCGATATAGACAATCTCGTCCAGCACTCTGTAAAAAATCAGATAATCCTTGTGCACAAGATACCTGTACCCCGCACTCTTCAACACGCTGTCTTTGGGATATGCACCTCTGTCGGGGAAGGACGAAAGAGCGGAGCATTGTTCGCGCAACTCACCTGCAAACTTCAACGCTACCTCCCTCTCCCTCGACTGCTCCAACACATAGAAAGTTATATCGCGCAAATCGCCCTTGGCGGTATCGGTTAAAAGCACCTGATAAGTTTTCATAACTCAGCCTTGCCAATCTCCTCGAACAATTCATCAAACGCCTCGTCCATGGGCTGTACCCTGCCAAGTTTAATATCGTCCTGCGACTGCGCAAGATGGGCATAGAGTTCGAGCCGCGCCTTCATATCGGCGATGAGTTGTTGCTGTTCGACAAAATCTTCGTGACTCAAAACCACAGTATCTTCCCTGCCGTTGACGGTTATCGCCACGGGATTCTTTTTTGCAAGCTCGGAGATTTGAGCGTAATTTGTACGCAGGTCCTTTGAAGGTCTGATAGATATTCCGTTTAGCATATAGCACTCCCTTATCTTTGGTAGTCATATTATAACCTAATATGACTACTTTGTCAATACTATTATATGCAAAATTTTAATAAATCTTACTACCGTAAATACCTCAACACGACATAAAGACAGCCCGCCTCGCAACGTGATGTTGCATCCGTCTTCCGCAATCGGGTAAGGTCATTATAAACCTACTCCTCCTGCGGACAACAGCGGCGGACTGTCTTGTTTCAAGGAGAAAATATGAAAAAATCAGACATCTTTACAGTGATTGTAAACTACTTTGCCAAAATCGTTGCGGCAGATTACCGCTCTGTCGTCGTCCATGCAGCTGTGCGCGTTGAACGCAATTTCGCTTGCCAGACCTTCATTTACAAGCCTCTCGGCTTCGCTGCCTGAATCGGTGTGTCCCGTCAGCAGAATTTTGCCGCCGTCTTGCAGAATGTCGCGCGCAGTCTTTGAGCCCGCTTCTGTTGCAAGCTGTGCATCGGCTATTAAATACACGCCGTGCAATTGAGTGTTTACGGGCTTGTATATGAGCGATTCGATTTTTGCAGAGGTCGCCTTAGGTATCCAATAGTCGTTCTTTTCCTGCGCGGCAAAAAAGCTGCACAGCTTTGAATCAACGAAGAAGTTACATTTAAGACCGCCGAGAAGATAAATCAGATCCACCGCCCTGCCATTCTTGGGAACGGGGAGAAGCAGCGAGCCATTTTTCAGCGCCTCCCGCGCAAACTTTATTATCTTCCTCTCCTGCTCCTCTCTTTTGTACGGCGCATTGCCGAAAGCACAATCCAAAACGGCGAGTTCCGCCTCCCGTCCCTCTATCTTATCGACGTTAAAGCAACTGTTTTCACAGTAATCGCCGCTGAAAAGCACGTTCGACTGTTGAGTTTTAATGTGATACCACAAAGAGCCTACACAATGCCCGCTCCTGCCGTAATCTATGCACACTTCACCCAAATTAACACGCCCGAACGCCTGCGGAAGGACGAGAATTTTATTGTATTCAGGCAGTGCTTTAATCGTCTCCGCCGAGGCGACCGCAAGCCCGCAAAAGCCGTTTTTTACAAGCCAGCCGAACGCGCCGATATGGTCTTCGTGCATATGCGTTAAAAATAGATACTTTGCAGACTTTATCTGTTCGGGCGTAAGGCGTGGATAGGGTTTTTCAACCCCGCGCATTATGCCGCAATCGACGATATAATTTATATCGGCTTCCACATAAAAGCAGTTGCGCCCGTGTTCGTGGACGCCTCCACCCACTATGAAATTCATTTCTTTTTGCGCTCCGTAAGAACCCTTACCACAATGAGCGCGCCTACGGTTATGATAAGGCAAATTACCGCCATGCACATTGCAAGCTGCGAATGTCCCTGCTCAAACTGTCGCCAGATGTACGTTGAAACAACGAGCGTATTCGTGGGCGAGAGGAGCGTTGCCGTGACAAGTTCGCGGAAGGATA
>ERZ1090863.673-NODE-673-length-17140-cov-31.255312_pt1 | contig 17140 bp, 18 predicted proteins | sample MGYA00478480_ERZ1090863 | MGnify/ENA primary metagenome ERZ1090863 (study PRJEB33644, sample SAMEA5815746) | chicken gut metagenome | biome: Chicken; feature: Gastrointestinal Tract; material: Caecum | place: Ireland | collected 2019-01-01 | study: A study of the...
TACTATATTAGTATAGCAGATTTGCGCCCAAATGAAAAGACTTTGTGGAAACTTTACCGCTTTGGAGGCGAAATGTGCTATACTGGTGGAACAAAAGCAGGCAGGGAGGGCTGGATATGAGACAAAACCATCGAGCAGGCCGCGGGCAGGCCCGGCACGGCGGATGCCGCAGGGCCGGGGCCAGCGTCACCCGGCGGGGCTTTTTGCTGGGCGCGGGCGCGGCGGCGTTGGGGGCCGCGGGCCTCTGGCTGCGCGGCTGCGTCCGGCCGGACGGGGGCGGCGCTTCCTCGGGGCCGGCTGCGCCTGCCGCCGGGGAGTGGCGGGCCGCCTGGATCAGCTACATCGAACTGCAGGGGATGGACTACACTTCGGCGGAGGCGTTCCGGGCCGGGGCCGAGGCCATGATGGATAACTGCGCCGCTCTGGGCCTGAACACCGTCATCGTCCAGGTGCGGCCCTTTGGGGACGCCATCTACCCCAGCGCCCTGTTCCCCTGGAGCCATATCTGCACCGGGACGCAGGGGGTCTCCCCCGGCTTTGACCCGCTGGACCTGCTGCTCACGGCGGCCCACGGGCGGGGGCTGTCCTTCGAGGGGTGGATCAACCCCTACCGGCTGCGGGCGTCGGCCTCCTCGCCGGGCGCGCTGGCGGCGGACAATCTGGCCAACACCCACCCCGAATGGGTGGCGGCGGTGGGCGACGGGCTGTACCTCAACCCCGCCCTGCCCGAGGCGGCCGCCTACGTGGTAGAGGGGGTGGCCGAGCTGGTGCGCAATTACCCGGTGGACGGGGTGCACTTTGACGACTACTTCTACCCCACCACCGACCCCGCCATCGACGCGGCCCCGTTTGCGGCCAGCGGCGCGGCGGACCTGGCCGGGTGGCGGCGGCAGAACGTCACCGCCCTGGTCAAGGCGGCCCACGACGCGGTCAAGGCCGCCGACCCCACCCTCCGCTTTGGGGTCAGCCCCCAGGGCAACCCCGACAACGATATGGAGCAGCAGTACAGCGACGTGTACGGCTGGCTGGCCGCCGATGGCGGGGAGGCCGTGGTGGATTACCTCTGCCCGCAGATCTATTGGGGGCAGGGGTATACCCTGTCCAACGGGTCCCGGCGGTTCGCGTTTGAAAACATCGTGCCCGAATGGCTGGCCATGCCCCGGGGCAGCGCGGCCCTGTATGTGGGGCTGGGGGCCTACCGCATCGGGGACGGGGACGGCGGGGCCAACCCGGACAGCGTCGCGGGCTGGTCCACCGGCCGGGCCCTGGCGGACCAGGTGGCCAGCCTGCGGGCCGCCGGCGCGGGCGGGTATGCGCTGTACCGGTACGGCTCCCTGTTCCAGAACGACGCCTGGCCCCAGCTGACCGAGGCCGAGCGCGCCGCCCTGACCGCCGCGAACGCCGCCGCCGGTCCATCGGCCTGATGCGGAAAACGGTTGTATGCAGGAGGAAAATGCGGTATAATAACCCAGTGGACACACAACACAGCGGAAAAAAGCGTTCCGCCCGGAGGTTTTTATGGAACGGAAAACAAAACGGATGCGGCTGGCTGCCCTGCTGCTGGCGGCCGTGCTGGCCCTTGGCCTGACCGGCTGCGAGAGCCTGAAAGACAGCGTGGCCAATATGCTGGGCTATTCCAGCGCAGAGGAAGTGGACACCACCAACTGGGCCGAAGCTACCACCGACCCCATCATGCTGCCGGAGGGCACCGACGCCACGGCCCAGTGGACCAATGTGGTGGCAAACGGCACCCTGTACGGGGTGTATAACGGCATTTGGAGCCGGAACACCGGCTATTTCCAGGTGTCGGGGGACAGCCTGACCATCACCGCCTGCGGCACCGCCGAGGGCGTCCAGGAATACAAGATCGCCCTGTGGAAAAAGGTGGACGGCGGGGCCCAGTATGTGGACGGCTCCACCGGCTATATCCACACCGACGGCTCCAACTACCGGTTCACCATCGGCGGGCTGGACCCGTCGGCCCAGTACCGCCTGACCATTTCGTATGACTCCAGCCGGTACTATCTGTACGGGATGTTCAAAGCGGAGGGGATCGCAGGATGAAAACACAGACCAGAAATACCATGATGCTGGTGCTCTGCGCCCTGATCTGGGGCCTGGCCTTTGTGGCCCAGAGCGCCGGCGCCGCGCTTGCGCCCTTTGCTTTTCTGGCCTGCCGCAGCTGGCTGGCGGTGGCGTTCCTGTGGCCGCTGTGCCATGTGTTCGACGCCGTCCGCCGCCGCAGGGGGGAGCCTGCCGCCCCCGCCGGCACGTCCCGCCGCCCGCTGCGGGCGGGCGGCGCGGTCTGCGGCACCCTGCTGTTTGCCGCGTCGGCGGCCCAGCAGATCGGCATCACCCTGAACCCGTCCACCGCCAAGGCCAGCTTCATCACCGCCATGTATGTGGTGCTGGTGCCGGTGGTGGGGCTGCTGTTCGGCCGCAAGAGCCCGGCCCAGATCTGGGGCTGCGTGGTGCTGTCGGTGGCTGGGCTGTACCTGCTGTGTATGCAGGGTGGCTTTGGGGGCGTGGAGGCCAGCGACGGCATTTTGCTTTTGTGCGCGGTGCTGTTCACCTTCCAGATCATCGCGGTGGACCACTTTTCCCCCCAGCTGGACGGGGTGCGGCTGAGCCTGGTGCAGTTCTTGGTGGTGGCGGTGGAGAGCACCGCGGCCTCCCTCCTGACCGAGACGGTGGCCCTTGCGGACCTCACGGCCAACGCCCTGCCCGTCTTGTACTGCGGGGTGCTGTCCAGCGGGGTGGGCTACACCTTGCAGATCCTGGGCCAGCGGGACCTGAACCCCGCCATTGCCAGCCTGGCCATGTGCCTGGAAAGCGTCTTTGGGGCGCTGGGCGGCTGGCTGCTGCTGAGCCAGAACCTTTCGCTGCGGGAACTGGCGGGCTGTGTGCTGATCTTTGCGGCGGTGGTGGGGGCTCAGCTGCCCCTGGAGCGGCTGCTCCGCCGCCCTGCCGGCGGTGGCCGGGAATAAAGCGGCCGCCCAGCAGCGGCAGGCCGGCGGCGTCTGCTACGAACTGGCCCGCCGCCGGGTGAAAAACCTGAACCTGCGGGTCCGCTCCGACGGCACGGTGGCGGTCAGCATCCCGATGCGCACCCCGGTGCGGGAGGCGGACGCCTTCGTCCTGGCCCACCGGGACTGGATCGAGGCCGCGGTCCAGCGGCAGCTGCGCCGGGCCGCCCGTCCCCTGCCCGACCGGGAGGCGGCCCTGGCCCACTTTACCGCCCTGAGCCGGCAGGTATTCCCTGCCTTTGCCGGGGCTCTGGGGGGCCGGATGCCCGTCGTCAAAGTGCGCGCCATGACCAGCCGCTGGGGCGTCTGCGCCCCGGCCAAACGGCAGATCACCTTTGCGCTGGCTTTATACGATATGCCCCCCGAAGCCCAGCTGTATGTGGTGGTGCATGAGTTCTGCCATTTTCTGGTGCCCAACCACAGCCCGGCCTTCTGGGCCGAGGTGGAAAAGCGCCTGCCCGACTGGAAAGCCCGCCGCCGCCTGCTGCGGGAAGGCTGAAACAAACGGAGGTAAATGACCTTTGGAACCGAACAACGCCCCGGAACAGGGGCAGAATAAATATACCAAGCTGGCCGGCAACACCATGATCTTTGCCATCTCCAGCTTTTCGTCCAAACTGCTGACCCTGATCGTCCAGCCCTTTTTGACCTACGCCATGCGGGACGTCCAGAGCATGGGCGTCTCCAAGCTGCTGAGCCAGTGCGCCAACCTGCTCATCCCCCTGGTGTCCATGGGGATGAGCAACGCCATCATCCGCTTTGGCCTGGACAAGGGCAACAGCAAAAAGCAGGTGTTCACCAACGGCCTGCTGACCATCCTGCTGGGCTATGCAGTGCTGCTGCTCTGCTGGCCTTTGCTCAGCCTGGCCCCCGGCATCGGGGACTATGGCGTCTTTTTGTGCATTTACGTCCTCACCAGCTGCCTGCGCACCCTCTGCACCCAGTTCATCCGCAGCCGGGAGCTGAACCGTCTGGTGGGCATCGACGGGGTGCTGTGCACCTTTGCGACCCTGATGTTCTATGTGCTGTACCTGGTGGTGCTGGACATGGGCGCCGAGGGCTATTTGCTGGCCATCATCTGCGGCGATGTCACCAGCAGCCTGTTTTTGTTCTTTACCGGCAAGCTGTGGCGCTACATCGACTTTGGGCGCATCAACGGGGCTTTGTGGCGGGAGATGCTCCGCTTCTCCCTGCCCATGATCCCGGCCCAGATCAGCTTCTGGATCATCAACGCATCGGATATGTTCTTCGTCAACGCCATGTGCGAGGGCTACGGCGGCCGCACCGGCGCCGAGTGGAGCGGCCTGCTGTCCACCGGCTATTTCCTGCCCACCATTTTGAACACCCTGGGCACCATCTTCTACGACGCCTGGCAGCTGTCCGCCGTCACCGAGGAAAAGGGCCGCAGCCATTTCTTTTCCACCGTGTTCCGCAGCTATGCGAGCGTCATGTTCTGCTGCGCGGCGGGCATCCTCTGGCTGTGCCGCCCGGTCATGCTCATCATGAAGTCCAGCTACTTCGACGCATGGCAGTTCGTCCCCTACCTGACCCTGGCAGCGGTGTTCACCTGCTTTACCCAGTTCATGAACAGCATCTACGTGGTCTACAAGCGCTCCACCCACAGCCTGTACACCATGATGGCGGGGGCGGTGGCCAACTGCATCATGAACTATCTGGGCATCCTCTGGTTTGGCCCGGTGGGCGTCACATATGCCTCTTTCCTGGCCATGGTGCTGGTGTTCGTGCTGCGCGCAGTGGACAGCAAGCAGATGATCCGCCTGCGGCTGCACCCGATGCACATGACGGTGAACGTGGCTTTCCTGGTCATCGAGGCGGCCATCACCCTGGCGGAAGTCCCCCTCTACGGCCTGTGGACCGGCCTTTTGTGCGGGGTGGTCATCCTGTACAACTTCGACGGCGTCTGGGCCATGGGCCGGGCCATCCTGCCCCGGCTGCTGGGCCGCCGGGCCGCCCCTCTGGTGGCCTGGGTGGACGGCGTGGTGGAAAAGATCTACCACTGACGCCCGCCGGCCCACCGTCCCTGAAACAAAAAACGGCTCCCCTTTCCGCCGCGCTGGCGGAAGGGGGAGCCGTTGTGCATTTGTTCTTCGGGCGGGATCAGGAATCCAGCATCTCGTGGGCCGTCTTTTCGATGGCGGCGGCGTCCAGGCCGAAAGCACGGATCAGGTCCCAGGCGGGGCCGGAGCAGGCAAAGCGGTCCTGAATGCCGACGCGGCGGACCGGGACGGGCTGCTTTTCGGCCAGCAGGGAGCAGACGGCCTCGCCCAGGCCGCCGATGACGCTGTGCTCCTCGCAGGTGATGACCTTCCCGCAGTCGCGGGCGGCTTCCAGGATCAGGTCCTCGTCCAGGGGCTTGATGGTGTGGATGTTCAGCACCCGCGCGCCAATGCCCTGGGCGGCCAGGTGCTCGGCGGCGATGCGGGCCTCGTTCACTTCCAGGCCGGTGGCGATGATGGCGATGTCGTTGCCCTCGGTGATCTTCTCGCCCTTGCCGATCTCAAAGTGGTAGTTGTCGGGATCGTGGAAGACGGGCACCGCCAGACGGCCCAGCCGCAGGTAGACGGGGCCTTCCATCTCAAAGGCCGCGCGGACAGCGGCCCGGGCCTCGATGTCGTCCGACGGGCAGATGACGGTCATGCCGGGCAGGGAGCGCATCAGGGCGAAGTCCTCGCAGCACTGATGGGATGCGCCGTCCTCGCCCACCGAGATGCCGCCGTGGGAGGCGCAGATCTTGACGTTGAGGCGGGGGTAGGCGATGGAGTTGAGGATCTGCTCATAGGCGCGGGCGGCGGCGAACATGGCAAAGCTGGACACAAAGGGAACCAGCCCCATGGTGGACAGGCCGGCGGCCACGCCCATCATGTTGGCCTCGGCGATGCCACAGTCAAAAAAGCGCTCGGGGGCCACTTTCTGGAACATGGCGGTGCAGGTGGAGACCGACAGGTCGGCGTCCAGCACCACCAGCTCGGGATGCTCGGCGGCCAGCTCCTGCAGGGTAGCGCCGTAGCTGTCGCGGGTCGCGATCTTTTTCACTTCTGCCATAGGTCAGCCCTCCTCCTTTTCCAGCTGGGCCAGGGCGGCGTTCAGCTCGTCCATGGCGGTGTGGTAGTCGGCGTCGCCGGGGGCTTTGCCGTGCCAGTTGGCGTTGTTTTCCATATAGCTGACGCCCTTGCCCTTGGTGGTGTTCAGGATGATGAAGGTGGGGCGGCCCTTCTCGGCGTGGAACGCGTCCACAGCGGCCTCGATCTGGTCGAGGTCGTGGCCGTCGACGGACAGCACCTTGAAGCCGAAGGCTTCCAGCTTTTGATCCTGGGGGGCGCTGTTCATGACCTTTTCGATGGCACCGTCGATCTGCAGGTGGTTCAGGTCCAAAAAGACGCACAGGTTATCCAGTTTGTAATGGGCGGCGAACATGAAAGCCTCCCAGCACTCGCCTTCCTCGATCTCGCCGTCGCCCATGATGGCGTAGACCCGCACCTGGTCCAGGCCCTTGACCTTGGCGCCCAGGGCCATGCCGCAGGCGGCCGAAATGCCCTGGCCGAGGCTGCCGGTGGACATATCCACGCCGGGGACGGTGTTCATATTGGGGTGGCCCTGCAGGCGGCTGCCCAGCTTGCGCAGGGTGGTCAGCTCCTCCGCGGGGAAAAAGCCGCGCTCGGCCAGGGCTGCATAAAGGGCCGGGGCCGCATGGCCCTTGGAAAGGACCAGCCGGTCCCGCTCGGGCCAGGCGGGGTTGGCGGGGTCGACCCGCATCTCCCGGAAGTACAAAAAGGACAGCACCTCCGCGATGGACAGGCTGCCGCCGGGGTGGCCGCTTTTGGCGCTGTGGGTGCTCTCGATCACGCCAAGGCGGATGCGGCAGGCGTGTTTTTGCAGGGCAAGTTTTTCTGCGTTTGTCATAGATCGTCCTTCCATTTTGCACTGGTTCGTCTCCCGATGGGCCCTTGCTGGGGGCGCGTTGTTTTGTATATCGCAAACCGGAATGCCGGAGACACACTGTATTCCAACTTAATATTATCTATTCTGCCCGAAAACGTCAAGACATTTTTGTCAAAATGTACGGTGCGGGGGAATTTTATGTGGCATAGGCACGTTTTTTGTGAAAAATGCGCGCTCTGCGGCCCGCCCGGGACAAAAATTTCCCCGGCCGAAACCGGGGAAGAAGATTTTTACATATCCAGATAGGTTAAATATCCTTCCTGCACGCCGTGGATGCCCATGCCGGGCTCGTCCGAGACGGTGATGTTCCGCTCGTCGAAGCGGGCGCCGCCCTCTACGGGGTCCACGCTGCACAGCACCGGGCCGTCCAGGTCCACCCGGGTGATGATGCTGCGGGCGCAGGCCAGCTCCACCGCGGCGTTCACCGCGATCTTGGCCTCCAGCATGCAGCCGATCATACACTCGACCCCGTAGACCTCGGCGGCCGAGGCGATGCGGAGGGCGTTGGTCAGGCCGCCGCACTTCATCAGCTTGATGTTGACGTAGTCGGCCGCCCGGCTCTGGAAGATGCGCATGGCGTCGGCGGGGCTGAAAACGCTCTCGTCGGCCATCACCGGCACCCAGCTGTTGCGAGTGACATAGGCCAGGCCCTCCAGGTCGCCGGCGGGGACGGGCTGTTCCACCAGCTCGAGGTCCAGGCCCTTGTCCTGCATCTCGTTCAGGATGCGGACGGCCTGCCGGGGCGTCCATGCCTGGTTGGCGTCGATGCGGATGCAGACGTCCTTCCCCACCGCCTTGCGGACGGCGGCCAGGCGGGCGGTGTCCAGGGCGGGGTCCACCCCCACCTTCACCTTCAGGCAGTCGTAGCCGCGCGCCACGGCCTCCATGGCGTCCAGCGCCATCTGGCGGGGCGGGTTGACGCTGATGGTGATGTCGGTGACAAGGCTGCGCCGGGCCCCGCCCAGCAGCTTGTGGACCGGGATCTGGTGCAGCTGGCCGTAAAGGTCCCACAGGGCCATGTCCACGGCGGCCTTGGCGCTGGTGTTGTGCACCCCGGCCTTCTGGACCAGGGCGGTGACGGTCTCGAAGTCGTCCACCTCCTGCCCCACCAGAGCGGGGCCGATCAGCTCGACGATGCTCCCCACGATGCCGCCGGTGGTGTCCCCGGTGATGGGGCCGGTGGGCGGGGCTTCGCCGTAGCCCACGGCGCCGGTGTCGGTGTGCAGTTCCACCACCACATCCTCCACGCGGCTGACGGTGCGCAGGGCGGTCTTGAAGGGTACCCGCAGGGGGACCGACAGCTTGCCTAAACGTATCCGGGTGATCTTCATGGGATATTGCTCCCCTTTCCTGTCAAAAAAGGGGGCGGCGGCAGGCCGTCCCCTCGTGTTGGATTGTAGTCATTCGCTGCCCAGCTGGCGGATGCCCAGCTTCTGGTAGGCGATGCGGGGCGAACCGTTGGCCAGATGGATGATGCCGCAGCGGGAAAAGCCGTTGGACTCCAGCACGTGCTGCATCACCTTGTTGTCGGCGTGGGTGTCGGCCCGCAGGCTCTCGCAGTGCTCCAGGCACCAGTCGATGACCAGGCGGCCCACGCCGCTGCGGTGGCCGGCCGAGGCCAGCCGGTGCAGGGTGCCGTAGGGCCCGCTGCTCAGCCAATGGCCGTCCTCGATCGTTTTATAAGTAGGGTCCTCGCCCAGGATAAAGGCAAAGACGGCCTCCAGTTCGCCATTGATGACACAGACGAACAGCCGGTTGGAGAGGATGTCCTCCTCGATCAGTTCCCGCGGGGGATAGTCGTCTCCCCACTGGGTGGGGTTGCCATTCTGCGCCATGAACGCCCTGGCACGGGCGTAAACGTCCATGATCTGATCTAGTTCAAACCGGTTTGCTCCACGAAACATGAATCCTCCACCTTCTCTGTTGATTGATTGGGACTTTTACGTTCTTCTTCTCTGCCGCTTCTCCCTGCCGGGCCGCCCGTGTGCCGCGGCCCCTCTGCTAGGAACCAGTATACTACATTTTCACTGAAAATTCCATATTTTTGTGTCAGAAGTTGGACAGAAAAGAAAAAACATCCCCAACATCGCAGTTTTGTGCCCTGCTACTGGGGCGGTGGAGGCGCGTGGCCAGTCCTTATTTCAGGAAGCCCTGGATGATCTGCTCCTCGGCCTCTTCCTCGGTCAGGCCCAGGGTCAGCAGCTTGGTGATCTGGTCGCCGGCGATCTTGCCGATGGCGGCCTCATGGATGAGGGCGGCGTCCAGGTCGTTGGCGTCCAGCTGGGGCACGGCCAGCACCCGGGCGTGGTCCATGATGATGGCGTCGCACTCGGAGTGGCCCGAGCAGGGGGCGTTGCCGGTGATGAGGGCGTCGAACTTCTGGTAGGAGCGGTCGCGGGCCACCGAGCGGGAGACCACGTCGGCGCTGGAGCCCTCGCCGTTCAGGGTGACGTTGTAGCCGCTGATGGCGATCTGGCGGCCGTGGGTCATCAGGCGCTCCCGCACCACCAGGCGGGCCCCGGCGGCCAGGTCGGCCACCGTCTTGCGGTCGGTGGAGTCGACGCCCTTGATCTGGACCATCTCCATCTCCATCGAGCTGCCCTCGGCCAGGTGCACCTCGGTGACGGGGTTCAGGATGCGCATACCCAGGCCGTTGCCCTGGCCGTAGTGCTTTTCCACATAGCGGACATGGGCGTTCTTGCCCACCTGGAAGCGGTGGATGCCGTCGTGCTCCGAATCCTGGTTGCCGCAGTTGTCGATGCCGCAGCCGGCCACGATCAGGATGTCGCAGTCGTCCCCGATGAAAAAGTCGTTGTAGACCGTTTCCTTCAGGCCGCTTTCGCTGAGGACCACCGGGATGTGGACGCTCTCGTGCTTGGTGCCCGGCTTGATGTGGATGTCGATGCCGGTGCCGTCGGGCTTGGGGACGATCTCGATGTTGGCGGTGGAGCTGCGGCCGGCGGTCTGGCCGTTGGCCCGGATGTTGTAGGCCCCTTCGGGGATGCTGTGCAGGTCGGCCACCTCGGCCAGGATCTGCTTTTGGATGTTGTCTAACATTATGCTTCTCTCCCTCCCTGTTCCAGTGCGGTGCAGGCGGTCACCGCCGACGTGGTGCCCAGCAGCCCGGGCAGGATCTGGTCCCGGGGGCCCTGCTGGGTCACCTTGCCGGCGGCCAGGACGATGATCTCGTCGGCGATGTTCAAAATGCGTTCCTGGTGCGAGATGACGATGATGGAGCCGTCGGTGTTCTTCTGCTGCATCCGCTCAAAGACCTGGATCAGGTTCTGGAAGCTCCACAGGTCGATGCCGGCCTCCGGCTCGTCAAAGACGGACAGCTTCTGCCCGCGGGCCAGGACGGTGGCGATCTCGATCCGCTTCAGCTCGCCGCCCGACAGGCTGGCGTTCACCTCGCGGTTGACGTAATCTTTGGCGCACAGGCCCACCTCGGACAGGTAGGCGCAGGCGTCGGCAATGCTCAGGGGGCGGTCCTTGCCGGCGGCGATCCGCAGCAGGTCCAGCACCTGGATGCCCTTGAACCGGACCGGCTGCTGGAAGGCATAGCTGATGCCCTTGTGGGCCCGCTCGGTGATGCTCATCTGGGTGATGTCCTCGCCGTTGAGCAGGATGCGGCCGGCAGTGGGCTTTTCAATGCCGGCGATCAGCTTGGCAAGGGTGGATTTGCCGCCGCCGTTGGGGCCGGTGATGGCCACAAAGCGCCCGGCGGGGATGGTGAGAGAGATATCCCGGATGATCTCCTTTTGGCCTTGTTCGCCCGGGACGTCGAAAGATATATGCTCGAGTTCCAGCATGGGATGACACCTCGTTACATTGTAGCTTTCTTTTCCTATATGGAAAGAAGCGCGTGTTTGGTCTGCATTGGTTGTACAGAGCTTCGGCGCCCTGCAAGGGAATTATACCCGAAAAGGGACGGGGTGTCAATCCTATAAAACCACTAGGAAATAAAATTTTGCAAAATTTCAAAAATTCCCGCCCGCCGGCAGGGGCAAAAAGGTCCATGGGAAGAATGTGAAAATTGCGAAAAGTTTTCCACAGCGCGAAAAAGGACGCGCTCCGTCCCCTTATGTTGAAAAGTCTGGCCGGCAAGATTCCGTTTCGGAAAACCCTGGAATCCGGTAGGGTTTCGGGATTTTCAAAGGCTGTCGAAACCTGCGGTCCTGCTCGCAAAATTTTTGTCCCGCGCCCGGGCAGAGCTCCGGCCCGGCGGCGCAAAAAGAGTATGACTTTACCCATCGTATAGCCGGGTGGAAATCCGAGGTGTTGAAAACTCAGTGGAAAGAGTGGAAAAGCTGCGGAAAATTCCTCCCGTTCCCAACAGAACCGGTGGAAAACCCGGTGGAAAGAGTGAAAAACCCGCCCCGCGGTTGAATGCCCTGCCCAAACATGGTACAATAATCCTACAACCCGGCTCACGGGCGGGAAACCGCGCTGGGCCGCAGATCCATTGACTGGGAGGCGCCGTATGAACTGGCTGACAAAGCTCGAGCGGAAATTTGGCCGCTACTGTATCCCCAACCTGATCGCCCTGCTCGTGGGCGGGCAGATCGTCGTCTATGCGGTGGAATTGTTTGTGAACCGCTATATCACCTATTTCCTGGCGTTGAACCGGCCGGCCCTCTTTTCGGGGGAGATCTGGCGGCTGGTCACCTTCCTGTTCGTGCCGTTCAGTTCGGGCAATATCCTGAACTTTGCCCTCGAGGCTTACTTTATCTGGTTCATCGGGTCGGCGCTGGAAGCCGTCTGGGGCGATTTCCGGTTCAATCTGTATATCCTGGCGGGGATGCTGGGGGCCATCCTGGCCTGCCTGATCACGGGCTGGGCCGACACCTACTGCCTGTCTCTTTCGCTGCTGCTGGCGTTCGCCCTGCTCTACCCCGAGATGCAGCTGCTGCTGTTCTTCATCATCCCGATCAAAGTGAAGTATTTCGGCATCTTTGCGGCGGCGGTCTGGGTGCTCAGCTTTTTGTCGGTGGGCTGGATGACCAAACTGAACTACCTGCTGAGCATGGCGGGGTTCATTTTGTTCTTTGCGCCGGTGCTCTATTCCAACATCCGGGCCTGGTACCGGCGGGAGCAGTGGCGCCGGCAGAACCGCCGCTGAGGGGGGCCGCGCCATGATGCTGGACCGTCTTGAGGGCAACGAGGCCCTGAAAGAAGAAGTGGGCCGGATGCTGTCCGGCCGCCGTTTGAGCCACAGCCTGCTGCTGATCGGCGAGCAGGGGCTGGGGGCGGGCTTTGCGGCCCGCTGCATCGCGGCGGATTACCTCTACCCGGCAGGCGGCCCCGCGGCCGAAGCCCTGCTGCGGGGCGAGTGCTGCCGGGCCGTGGCCAAGGCCGGCGACCGGGACAGCGGCCGGGTGGAGACCGGCGTGGTCCGGGAGGCCATCGCCGTAGAGGGGATGGGCGCGGGCGGCCGGTACCTGGTGGGCCAGGTGACCGCCATGCGCAGCGAGATCTTCAACACCAGCCTTTCCTCCGAGGGGCGGGCCGTCCTGCTCTACCACGCCGAAAAGATGAACGGCGAGTCGGCCAACGCCCTGCTGAAAGTGATGGAGGAGCCCCCCGAGGGGGTGCTGTTCGTCCTGACGGCCCAGTCCCTGGCGGGGGTGCTGCCCACCATCCGCAGCCGGTGCATCAGCTTTGCCCTGGCCCCGGTGCCGGTGCAGCAGTGCGCCGCCTTCTGTGCGGGCCGGGGCGTCTCCAAAAAGGACGCCGCGCACCTGTCGGAGCTGTTTGAGGGGCGGATCGGCGCGGTGCTGGCCGCGGCTCAGGATGCCGCCCGCCGCAAACAGCTGGAGGCGGCCGCCTCCCTGGCCAAAGCCGCCGCGGCCCACGACAACTACGCCGCCTCGGCCCTGCTGGCCGGCTATGAGAAAGACAAGGCCGCCGCTTCGGCCCTGCTGCGGGATTTCTGCGCCTATGCGGCGGCCGGGCTGCGGGGGTCGGCTGCGTCCCCCCTGCAGGGCGAGGACGCCGCCCGGGCGCTCCCTCTCGCCACCGAAGCGCTCTGGCAGCTGGAACGCCAGGTCAACATAAAGATCGTGCTGCAGGTGCTGGGCGCAAATCTGTGAGGCGTGTGCGGCGGGCTTTGCCCATAAACGCACAGAACCCCCGCCCGGGCGCTTGCGGTACGCCCGGACGAGGGTCCTGTGTTGGGGTATTACTTTGGGTGTGAGGAGGAATCATGTGCAAGTCAGCGGTTGCGGCCCCGCTGGCTTGTGATTGTAGTATACCCATTCTTTGCGTGTAATTGGTTACAAACCTGTGAAGAAACTGTAAAATGCAAAACGCCCGCAGAACAGCCCGGTGGGATGCGCCGTAAATCCGCATCATTCCTCAGTTTTCGCGGTTTTCAGCGGGACGGCTGCGGCGTGCTCGCGGCCTAAGTTAACATAGGCAATGGCGTTATATTCGCAGAAGGCGGCCTGCTCTTTTCCGATGTCCTTCACCGCTCGGGCGGGCGCCCCTACGGCCACCGTGCCGTCGGGGATCTCCCTGCCTTCGGGCACCAGAGCCCCCGCCCCGACGATGCAGTGGCTGCCCACCTTGCAGCCGTTGAGCAGGGTGGCGTGCATCCCGATCAGGCTGCCCTCCCCCACTTCGGCCCCGTGGACGATGGCCCCGTGGCCCACCGTCACGTTCCGGTGGAGCAGGACGCGGCTCCCGGCGTCGCAGTGAAGGACGGCGTTGTCCTGCACGTTGGCGTTTTCGCCGATGACGATGGGGCCCTCGTCCCCCCGGATCACCGCGCCGTACCAGACGGTGCAGCCCGGCTTGAGGGTGACGTCCCCCACCACCACGGCAGTATCGGCCACAAAGGCCGCGCCCTCATCGCGGGGCGTTTTTCCACAGACAGAAGCGAACATTGTCAAAAACCACCTTTCTCTTTTGCTTGTTTTGTGGTATCTTAGAAGATAGAGGCGCGCGTTTGCGCTGCTCCAAAGGAGGCTAGGTTATGAATCATCTTTTCCGCCCGGTGCTGCGCCGGGCCGCGGCGCTGGCCTGTGTGCTGGCGCTGGCCGTCTGTCTGGCCCTGCCGGGGCTGGCGGCCTATCCCATGCCGATCGCAACCACGTATCCTGAAGAATCGGTCTATCTGTTCGATCTGGACACCGGCAAGACCATCCTGGAGCAGAACGCCGACCAGCCCCGCTATGTGGCCAGCCTGACCAAGATGATGACCGCCCTGCTCTATCTGGAGAGCGGGCTGGACCTGCAGCAGGCCGTCACGGTGCCCACCAGCCTGACCCAGGAATTCACCGACATCCAGAACGCCAACGGCTCTACCATCGGGCTGCGCATCGGGGAGACGGTGCGCCGGATCGACCTGCTGTACGGGGTGATCGTGGCCAGCGCCAACGATGCCGCCAGCGCGGTGGCCAGCGACGCTTCGGGGGGCGACCTGACCGCCTTTGTGGCCCGGATGAACCAGCGGGCCGCTGAACTGGGCTGCACCGACACCAATTTTAGCTGTGTGCACGGGCTGTATGATTACGGCAACGTGTCCACTGCCCGGGACCTGGCCAAGATCGCGGCGGCCTGCTACGCCCAGCCCCAGTACATGGAGATCGCCCAGACGGTCACTTACACCCTGCCGGCCACCAACCTCCACACCGCCGAACGGGAGATCCAGACCACCAACCTGATGCTCGACCCGGAGTATGAATATTACCGGGATTACATCCGGGGGATGAAGACCGGCTTCACCACCCTGGCGGGCCGCTGTTTCGTCACGTTTGCCGAGAGCGAGGGCCATACCTACGGCCTGGTGGTGCTGGGGTCGGATCTGGACAACATTTACCGCGAGTGCGCCGAGCTGCTGGACTGGGTGTTCGCCACCTTCAACGACCGGCAGCTGGTGGACACCGAAACGCCGCTGGCCTCGGTGCCCCTGACCCAGTGCCGGACCGAGCCGGAGGTGGAATTGTACGCCGCCAACGTGGTGAACGGCTACGGCCACCCCGACGACGAGGTGACCTTTACCTTCGACCTGCCCGAGAGCATCCGGGCCACCGTGGCCGAGGGCCAGGTGGTGGGCACCGCCACCGTCTGGCTGGACGGCTATGAGGCGGGCACGGTGGATCTGGTCACCCACCGGGAATATATCTCGGACTTTACCACCGACGGGATCTCCACCCTGCTGCTTCTGCCCGCCCTGCTGGCGGTCCTGCTGGTGCTGGCGGTGTTCACCGTCCTGACCGGGGGCGGGCCGGGGCTGTTCCGCCGCCGCCACCGCCGTGTCCGGAGGCGCTGAGCCATGCGCTGGCGTACCAGACTGCGGCTTTACAAGGGGATCTTTCTGCTGGGGGCGCTGGCGGCGGTCCTGCTGTGGCAGGTGCACTGGGCTTTGGCGGTGCCGGTGCTGGTGGCGGACTTTGTGTTCGACCTGGCCGCCCGGCGTTGCCCCTATTGCGGCCGCCACTACGACATCCGGGAAAGCCCCGGCAAGACCTGCCCCTACTGCGGGAAGGAACTGTAGAGCGAAAAAGTCCCTGCTTTCCACCCGGGAACAGCAGGCAGACTGCCAAAAATCCCGCCCGGATGGCGGGCGGGACACATACAGGGAAATGCAGCGCAGAGAGCGTGCGAGGCCGTAAAGGCTGCGTGCGCGGTTCTGCGCTGTATTTTGTCCTCAAGGGGCAGCGGCGGCTGCGGGCAAGAGAGCCAGAGGGAAAAATTTCCGGGCAGCAGGCGGAAAGGATTTCTTCCGAAAATGTGCCGCTGTCCGGCACGCCGGGCAGGGATTTTTATACCTGTCCGTAAATGCCGGAGACGGAGACTTCGCCGGTAAAGACGTGTTCCTCCCCGCTGTCGGTGCGGACGATGAGGCGGCCCTCCCCGTCGATGCCGGCGGCGGTGCCCTCTCCCGTGCCGCCCGGCTGGGCGAAGGTGACCCGGCGGCCCAGGTTGACGCAGGCGGCGGCGTAGGCCTCCCGGTAGGGCGCAAAGCCCTCGGGGCCGAAGGTGTACAAAGCCCGGTCGAAACCGAAGTCGGTCAGGCCCTCGGCCAGCCAGGAGGGGTCGGCCTCCAGGTCCACTTTGGCCCCCTGCAGGGCCAGAGAGGTGCCGTAGGGCAGCCCGGCTTCATCAAAATAGCTCTGGGGCTGGGCCAGGTTGATGCCGATGCCGCAGAGGTAGGCCCGGCCTTCCCCGCCGGTGCCGTAGTTCACCGCCTCGCAGAGGATGCCCACCACCTTTTTGCCCCCCAGCAGCAGGTCGTTGGGCCACTTGATGGCGCATTCGACCCCGTACCGCAGCCGCAGCTGCTCCCGGACGGCCAGGCTGGCAAAGAGGGGCAGGGTCTCGGGCTGGACCATGGGCACCTTAAGGATGGCGGTGTAGTAGAGGGCCTGCCCCGCCGCGTTGGCCCAGCGGCGGCCCAGACGGCCCCGGCCTTCGGTCTGGCTGGTGGTGTAGACCGCCCCCACCGGGCCGAACTCCTCAATGTGCTCTTTGGCGTAGGTGTTGGTGCTGCCGCAGGAGGGCAGGCGGCGGATCTCGTTCAGGCTCACCGCTTGGGCACCTCCTTGTGCTCCGCCCGCAGGACCCGGCCGTCGGCCAAAGTCAGGACGCCGTAGGTGTCGGGGCCGGTGTAGCACCGCCCGCAGGACCCGGGGTTGAACAGGAGGACGGTGCCGTGCTGTTCTTCCAGCGGGATGTGGGTGTGCCCGAACAGGGCGACCTCCGCTCCACGGGCCGCCGCGGCTTCGGCCAGGGTGTCCAAATCGTACTTGACGCCGTACATATGCCCGTGGGTATAGAAGATGACCACGCTGTCAAAGGCGGCCAGGCCGTCCAGCGGTTCCAGCGCGCCGAAATCGCAGTTGCCGGCGACGGAATAGACCCGCATTTTGGGGGTCTCGGTCAGGGCCTGCTCCAGGTCGTGGAGGCCGTCGCCCAGAAAAATAACGGCGTCGATCTCTTTTTCGGCCGCCAGGATGCGGCGGACCGCCTGAGCGCTGCCGTGGCTGTCACTCAGGATCAGTAGTTTTGTCATACAAATGATGCTCCTTTAGTCTGTGCCCGCCTGCAGGGCCAGCAGCAGCTTATAGATCTCGCTTTTCCCGTAAGGGGTGCCCTGGGCGGCGGCCTTGGCGGCGGCCGAAGGGGCAAGCCCCTGCTCCTGCATCAGGGCC
>ERZ1090863.680-NODE-680-length-17074-cov-4.451495_pt1 | contig 17074 bp, 9 predicted proteins | sample MGYA00478480_ERZ1090863 | MGnify/ENA primary metagenome ERZ1090863 (study PRJEB33644, sample SAMEA5815746) | chicken gut metagenome | biome: Chicken; feature: Gastrointestinal Tract; material: Caecum | place: Ireland | collected 2019-01-01 | study: A study of the...
CTGCGGCGGGGCGCATACGCGGCATTTTCCGTTCCGCCGCAGGGCAATCCTCGCGAAGCGTTTTTATTTCATGGGAACGAAATTTCCTATGAAATAAAAAAACGCCCCGGAAACTTATCCTGTTTCCGAAGCGCTGCGCTGTGTATTCAAGTTTTCAGCTTATGAGAAATAAAAGCCTTCAAAGTCATATTTATACACTCGATAAATAAACTTTTCAATATCCAGGCTGAAACTCTTTATTAATTTATGGGAGCTGTCATATTCTCCAAACACTCCTGCTATGCCGCTGTCCATTACCGTGTTGTCTCCAATGTCCTGAGCGCTGCTGACATAGCCGGAATATGGAACCGCAAAGGAATCTTCCAGCTGGAACGTACCTTTATTTTCATCTACAAGATACCGGTAATAGTAAGAGTTATCTCCTCCTTTTCCTGCATCATTGGTCAGTCCGATGGAAGACCATGAGAAATCAGGCTGTGATTCACTGAATCCAATATTATTGTTAAACATATACAGGTAATACTGCCCGTCTTCCAGGCTGTCATCTTCCACATAGGTGACAGAATGCTGTCCTCCCTGAAGTGTGAAGTCTCCATTCTGGGTCAGAAGCAGGGATTCATATCCGGTGCCGTCCCAGAACTCTTCTGAGCCGATCATATACTCAATGGACGGATCATCATACAAATCATCAATCTTCATAATGGTAGATGTTTCCCTGGAACTTATAATGATCTGGCCGTCTCCCAGCCACTGCAGAGTATTAATATGCATCCAGTCCAGATCTCCGTCAGAGGCGTCTTCGCAGGTCTTTTTATAATCTCCGAGAAGATCCGCCAGATCCAGGACTTTCGTCACTTTTCCGGACTCCTTGTTGATCAGGATGATCATATCTTCCACACTGCTGCTGTTTGTATCACTGGCCAGGATCAGGATATTTCCGTCATCATCAAACACATAATCATGATGAAGATTATATTCTCCCGTATCATAAACTTTCGTCACCTGTCCCAGCCGGTTCACTCTGGCTATCTTCGTCTGGGAAATGCTGTAGTACATGCCGTCATCGTCAAATAAAAGTCTGTGGCTGCGGTACCCGATGATCGGCACCTCGCCTCTCAGCACTCCGTTGTTGTCATAGTAATACATAAAATCCAGATTCTCACTGTCGTTTCCCATCATCACATACAGGCCATCGGCCAGCTGCTGGGAAGATGTTCCTTCTGTTGCATCCACAGTCGTATCTTCATTGCCGAGAAGGCTTCCCATGGTATATGTGGTTTCTTTCTCCGTCGTCTTTCCGTCCTTCGTTTTGATCGTAAAGGTTATGGTATTTTCCGTATCAGGAATCAGTCCCAGCACCTGAAATTCATGCTCGGTCTGATATTCTTCTCCCTGGTAAGCATCCGCTGAAAAATCATCAATTCCGTCCTCCTCTGCATGAACTGTGTAGGAAACAGATGCCGCTTCATCGGTTGTAAAGTATACATAAAGAGATTGTGTATTTGTGCCGTACAGATTATATTTTATCAGCATATTGTCTTCGGTATAATCCCCGGATTCTTTTTCCTCTTCGATCTCCTGTTCTATTTCTGACTGATTTTCTTCATTATAGGTGGCTTTGATATCTTCAAGAATTTCTTTCTGATCGGAACTGAGGATCGTTTTCCCTACATCCATATCTACGGTGGCTGTTGTCGAATCTTTTGATCCATCATCCGCCTTGCTTTCTTTATACTGCCGGTATCCGGCCGCCGCTGCTGTAATCCCTGCCGCAGCCACGATTACACATATGGCAATGATAATTTTTCGGTGCCTTTTCTTTTTCCTGAACTGAATGGTGATCTCCTCCTTCTCTTTTTCCACAACGATTTTGTATCTCATATTTTATCGAAGAAATATGTGTGTCCTATGTCCAAAATATGTTACTTTTGTGTAAAAAATATGAAGAAATTATGACATTTATACCAGATACTGCAATCTGACTTTTCTTTACAAAGAATTGATTTTGTGTTATGAAGAAGGATGAAACACATTTTATGGAAAGGAGTTCCTTAATTATATGAAACCTTCATCTGTTTTAAGAAATACACTAAGATCCGTGGATCATAAAGGATATCCGGCTTATAAAGGCCTTCGGGGGACCTATCAGTTCTCCTCTTATCTTCTGAACATTCACCATGTTCAGGGAGATCCGTTTGCTTCCCCTTCCAGCTTAAGTCTCTTTATTTCCGGCAAAGACGCCGGATTTCCTCAGGAATTATATGATACGCCATGGCGCCGGACGGCTTTTCAGGATCATCTGCTCCGCCTTTTTGGAAAGCAGCTGAACCGGCTCAGCTTTCAGGCTAAAGGCTCCGGAAAAAGCGGTCTTCTTGCAACCAGCAGCTGCGGCCAGGAAATCCTTGAACGGTCCGCTCTCCAGGTAAATCCGAAAAACGGTGATATTACTGCATGTTTTGAAGCCGGATTCCCCGCCAGAGGCCGCACCATTGACGCCAGATTCCTGGAAAAAATGCTGTTTGACCTGGTTCCAAAAGCTGCCGAAGCTTCTCTTTTTTATAAAGCAGTCTGTCAGGAAAATCTGATTCGTGACATTCATCTTTCTGATGATCAGCAGTATATCAGAGAACAGCTGCCATCTCTCGGACTTTGTGCTTTTGTGGCCAACGGATCCATCCTGCCAAGAGAAAGCGGTGTGTCCCAGAAGCCAATGAAAGATTCTGTGCCGTTTGTTTCCCCTGAAACTTATCAGATCACCTTGACCCCTCCCCACTGCGGTTCCATTACCGGAATGGGAATTCCTAAAGGCATTACCCTGATTGTCGGCGGCGGCTATCACGGAAAATCTACCCTGTTAAAGGCGCTCGAATTAGGAATATACAATCATATCGCAGGAGACGGCCGGGAATATGTGATCACTGATGACACTGCGGTAAAACTGCGGGCCGAAGATGGAAGAAGCATCCGCAGGACAGATATTTCTCTTTTCATCAATGACCTTCCAAATGGAAAAGATACCACTTCTTTTTCTACAGAAGACGCCAGCGGAAGCACCTCTCAGGCTGCCAATACGATTGAGGCCATCGAATCTGGAACATCTCTGTTTCTGATCGATGAAGATACCAGCGCCACCAATTTTATGATTCGGGATGAACTGATGCAGAGAGTTGTCAGCCGCCACCAGGAACCGATCACTCCTCTGATTGAGCGGATCCGGTATCTCTATGACTCACACGGGATTTCATCTGTACTGGTGGCCGGAAGTTCAGGATCCTTTTTTCACACGGCAGACCATATCATTCAGATGGAAAACTATCGTCCAAAAGATATTACTGAAGCCGCAAAAACTGCGGCCAAAGATTTCCCTGCGGTTTCCATTCCAAAGGAAGCGCCGCATTTTCCAGATTTTGTCCGCTGTTTCTCTCCCAATAAACGTCTCCTTGGAGACCGCCGCGTGAAGATCAAAGTCTTTGGAAAAGATTCTGTCTCCATCAACAAAGAGACCATCGATCTAAGATATGTGGAACAGCTGGCTGATTCAGAGCAGACCGCCTCTCTTGGATATGCTTTCCTCTATGCCCAGCTTCACATTATGAACGGAAAAAAAACACTGGGGCAGGTGGCAGACGAGATCATGGAACAGATCCGCCGCCATGGATTGATTTTCATTTCCGGAAGCAGCTATCCAAGAACCGGCCTCGCCATGCCAAGAAAGCAGGAAATCCTTGCCTGTATCAACCGGTATCGAAAACTTTAAAAAGCCAGGATGCTGCCCCACTGAATCACGAGTGCGGCAGCATCCTTTTGCAAATCATTGTTTTTTATAATGACCGGATATAGTTTAAAAACATTTTCTCTGCCGGATCCAAAGGCTGTTTCCTTGGGTAGATCAGGGAAATCGGCGAGCGGATATCATCCGCCAGCTGAATCATCCGGATTCCCTGACAGGACAGGGAAACTTCTTCAAACACCTTTGTGAAGTTTATCGTGATTCCCACATGTTCTTTCACAAAACTCATGATCGTGTTGGCCTGAGGAAATTCATACTGGATGTCCGGCACAAATCCCGCCTTACAGCAGCTGTCATAAAAAAACTCATAGCTTCCGCTTTCTTTCAGCGGAAAGATGAAGGTCTCCCCTTCCAGCTCCTTCAACTGGATTTCTTTTCTGTCCGCCAGCGGATGATCCTCATATACCACCGCACAGAGCCGGTCCTCATACAGGGGATGAAACCGGAATTTTTTCCTGTCCTTTATGAGCGATTCCCTTAAAATCATAAAGTCATAAGAATCCGCATCTTCAAGAATGTCTCTGCCCTTTTTCTCATCCACAATCAGCTGAATGTCCGGATGTTTTTCATGAAAGTCTGCCATGATCCGGGCGAAGTGATAAGGAGCCAGCACCGGCATGCTGCCGATGCGGATTTCCCTTTTCTTCCTGATCTGGCGGAGCATTTCTTCATACAGATCTGTTATTTCCTGGGCATATCGGTAAAATTCTTCCCCTTCCTTCGTTAGTTCAAATTTTCTTGTATTCCTTCGAATCAGAGTCACACCCAGCTCATTTTCCAGCTTTTTAATCTGCTTTGACAGCGCTCCCTGTGTCATATTGCAGACATATCCTGCTTCTGTAAAATTTTTCTGTCTGCATAATTCCATATAGTAATATAACTGCTGTATTTGCATTTTAATATATTCCTTTCTGGAATATATTATAGACAAAGTGGAATTGACTGTAAAGGCTTTTCCTCCCTATACTAAAGCCAGAAACAAATCAACGGGAGGAGCTATCTATGAAACAAAAAAATTTTTTCTATCATCGAATGATTTTTTATATATCCGGACTTTTAATTATGTCTGTAGGATCCAATCTGTTTTTAAAAGCAGCCCTTGGTGTTGCGCCAAGCTGTACGGTCGCACTGACTCTGACATACCTGTTTCCATTTCACAGTTATGCCTCTTTTAACTTTTTGATCAACACGGCATTCCTCGTGGGGGAAGTGTTTGTCCTGCGGCAGTTTCGAAAAAGTCAGATCATACAGCTGGCTCTGACCTTCCTCTATTCCGTATTTATCGAATGTACCTCATGGGGACTGTTTTTCATCCAGCCGGAAGGACTCCTGCAGAAAATTTCTCTTGCATTTCTGGCATGCGTGATCTTGTCCATCGGTGTTGCCTTTACGATCAATTCCGGATTTGCCGTTATGCCGATGGAAGGTCTTGTCAAAAGCATCGCAGACAAGACACACCACAGTTTTGGCGTGATCCGCGTCCTGCTGGAACTTTCCCTGACTGCCGGTTCTGCTGTTGTTGCATTCACCTTTCTTCACAACCTGTCACCAATCGGCATCGGCACAGTTCTGACCGCTTTCTTAAGCGGAAATATCACCAATCTTTTTTCCTTTCTTTTCGGGAAAAAAATGCAGGCCTTCCTGGGAGTCTGATCTCCAAGAAGGCCTTTTTCTAAAGCTGATCCATCCAGTCCCAGATTTCCGCCTGGCTGCCCGCTTCATAAAATTCCATATGCTCCAGCTTCTCATTCTCGGATAATCCCGGCTGGTTCACCCGCATATCCCCGATTTTTAAGACTTCTTTGTCACTGTACATTCTCTTCCGTATGCTCAGCTGATAAATCAGGCTGAACCGGTTGGTAATGGAACTCTGACTTAAGTCAGACAGACAGATCAGCTGAATGGAAAATGTATCTGCAATATCCATAACTGCCCGAAGAAGATGTTCGGATGACGTCCTGGCAAATGGATTGTCCATAATCAGAACTTTGGATTCTTCCACCGGCTCCTCACCGGCAGATCTTCTTCCCGCCGCTCTTATGTAAGTGATCAGAATTGATACCATAGTAAAGAATACGACAAACTTTTCGCCCCCTGAATTCTGAGACATGGCATCTTCCCAGCGCTTCATCCCACTGTTCTTCTCATTCAGGTCAATCTTATAGACATAAACCGGTATCTTACTGGTTCCGATCACCTGATTCAGAAGTTCCCGGCCGGAAGTCAGCGCCGCAAGACGTTCCCTGACTTTCTTTTCTTCTCTATCCTCTGCTTCTTTGTTATATTTCATAATGATTTCCAGACAGGAATCCAGATAGTCTTCCATCCGCTCCCTTGCGCCGGAATCCAGCTGTTTTGGAATGTCAATCCTCAGCATCTGCACCGGTCTGTTTTTTCCGGTCAGCCGTATCCTGGATTTCTGCACAATGAACTTAATCTCTTCATAAAGCATAACCGCATAACTCATACATTGATCGGCGACCTGCTGCTTCGTATGATAAATATTTTCCAGCTGGGTCTCATAATAATCCAGCAGTTTTTTCAGACTTTCTCTTTTTAACTGGTATTCTTCTATATATGGACGCAGTGTTTCCTGATCAAGATCTTCCGATTCAAACGCAAGATGTTCCAGCGTATCCAGAATATCTGAAATACATTTGTCTTTTCCGTAAAATTCTGAGCGGATTTCCTGATACAGCTTCCGGCAGTTCTGTCGTTTTTCCTGACTTTGTTTTCTTGCCTGCTGCATCTGACTTCGCAGTTCCCGGAACTGACGGTTCAGATCCTGCTCCAATGCAACTGCTTCTCCTTCTCCCGGAAGAATTTCCGCAAAATCTCCGATCCTCTTCATAAGATTCTCAGCATCATTTTTCTGACGTGTAATCTGAATCTGCCGTTTCCTGCATTCTTCTCTCTCTTTTTCCAGACATCCTATGCGCTGTTCATAATCCTGCAGAATTTCTTCTTTTCCCAAAGGTTCTGAAAGTCCTGTATCTTCCAGCGCTTTTTTCGCGTGAGACGCATTGGACTCTGCTTTCCCCTTTGCCTCTTTTATCTGCTCCACCTCCCGGCTGAGACGGCTGGTCTCCATTTCCAGCCGGTTCCCATCCTTTTTCAGCTGTTTGAGTTCTTCCGGATCATAGGAAAGATTCTGATAATCTTCCGGCTCCAGTCCGATTTCCTCCAGTTCATCCGATGTCTCCCGAATCTGATCTTCCTTTTCTTCCAGCTGGTGTTTCCGGGAAGCCTCCCCTTCCGTCTGCTCTCGAACCAGGGTATCATACTCTTTCTCCATCTGCTGCAGACTGATTTCAATAAATTCCCCTTCCTGGGCAAACTCATATTTTGCCGCCTGTCTGGCAGCCTCATCCTTCTGAAGCCTGATCCCCTGAAGTTTCTGTGTCAGACTGGAGGCTGTCTCTTCCGCGGCTTCCTGATTTTCCTGAAGGCGGTCTGCCTGTTCCTGCGCCTTTTTAAGACTCTGGAGTATTTCTTCTAATTTCCGGCGCATTTCCTGATAGTTCTGATCTTCTTTCAAAAATTCCTCCAGCCGTGTTTCTCTGCCGGCAGCTTCCTGCCATGCCTTTTCCAGCTTCGGAATCCGATCCCTTAAAATTTCCAGCCGGTTTCTTATATCTTTTTGTCTTTCCTGGAAAACTTTTCTGCGCTCTTCTAACTCTGCCTTCTGCCGTTTCAGGTCTTCCATCTGTTTTTCCATGGATTCCCTGTCTCCTGCCTCATAGCCAAAAGACTGCAGAATGCTTTTTCCCTGATACAGCCGGTCCTGTTCCTGCTCCCAGTGGAGGCTCCGCTCCCGGCATTCTTCCAGCTGCCTTTTCTTCCGGCGGATATAACAGTCTCTCTGCTCCTGATCAAACAGTTCTCTTTCACAGACGGCCAGGAATCCGGGACTTTTTTCATATCGATAGACCGGTCCTCCTTCCGGCAGGCGCTCCGCCAGGTCCCGATAAGTAAAAACAGGAATCAGCTGACGCCGCCTGCACCCTTGATAGGAAACTTCATTTATTTTTTTCAGTTCCTCCGTTGGAACAATGATTCCAAAGGCCAGAAGCGGGTTGCCGTCCAGTACTTTCATCCGCCGTTCCTGTTCCAGATTCTGAAGATAATCTTCGCCGGTTTCATAGGTAATGTCTGCATCTTCCAGGCGCTGCAGGACAGATTTCGGAAGATAGACATTATGATGTTCCATTCCGTCCAGCAAATCTTCCATCTGGCGTTCCTCCGCCTGTTCCCGGGCAATCCGTTTTCTCTGTTCCTGAATCTTATCCTCTATGATTTTTTGAGCGGTTTCTTTATCATACAGTAAATCCGCTTCCATATCATAAAGATCAAGCACTGCCAGACATTCTTTTTCTGCCTTTAAAAATTCTGCCATCCACTGTTCCTGCTCTGTGTGTTTATACTCCAGCGCATTGAATTCCCGGTCTGTCTCCATCCGGCCCTCTGCCTGTTCCTCTTCCTGCCGGTACAAAAGATCCTGCTCTTCCCGTGCTTCCCCGCACGCTTTCTCTGCTTCGTTCCGCTCTGTCTGCAGCCTGTTTTGAGCGTCTCTGACTTCCTCCGGTTCCAGATATCCCAGAAGATTTCTCAGCAGAGAAACGCCCGTCTTCTCAAGGATCTCCGGCTCTTCCTTCTGAAAATCCCTGATCTTTCCTTCCAGCATTCCTTTGGTCTGATGAAGATTTCGGATGTTTTCTTCCAATCTGCTTTTTTCCTGTTTATCCTGCTGCCGCCTTTCCTGAAGCGCATCCTGCTGCTCCTTATATGCTGCTTCTTTTTCCAGGGCCTCATTCAGACGTTTCCCCCAGCTTTGTTTCAGAGAATAGGCAAGATCCCGGATACGCCGTGACGTTTCATTTTCTTTCTGATCCTTTGCAATCTGTCGTTTCAGAGCATCTGCTGCTCCCTGAAGAATTTCTATTTTCTCCCAGAGCCTTGCTGCTCTCTGACATTCCTGAAGCCAGGCATTTTCCTTTTTTGACTCTTCCACACTCTTTCGTGCCATCATGGTCTGCTCCTCTTTTTCACAGATCATTTTCAGTTCTGCCTGACTGTGATACCACTGTTCAGAAGCCTGTTCCTGAAGAATATGACGCCTTTTTTGTTCCTGCTGCTCCATCTGCCGCGCTGTCTCTTCCTGCTGTTCTTCCAGCTGTTCCTGCAGCTGTTCCAACGCCCGGTACATTCCCTGGAATCTGCCTTCCGCGTGCCGGCACTGATGCAGCGTCTCCTCCAGCTGCCTTAGTGCTTCTTCCATTTTCTCATGGGAGCCTTCATACTTTTCCATCCTTTCTTTCGCCCGGATATAGTCTTCCTTGCGCATGGTCTCTTCTGCCAGGCTTTTCAGCAGATCCTGGATTCCTGTCTGGTCTGTATCCCCGGCGAGATGGACTTTTTCTATATTTTTGATAATCCACTCATTTAAAATGCTGTCAGAAGTGCTGCAGCGTTCAAAAAGTTCTGTGATTCCGCCCTCATCATTGTTCATCCGCACAATGATATTTTTCCATTCTTCCTGAGAAATTCCAAACTCCATCAGTTTTTTCCTGTATTCTCTGGCATCCTCCCTGCTGAAATAGAATACCTCCCGGTTGGATGAAGCAATCTTTTTGACACTTTCTCTTGCTTTCTCAAAAGGCATCAGAAACTGCCGCCCTTTTTCCTGGCGGACGAACGGAAGGGACTGCAGGTCAAACGGCGATGCCTGACGGTAATAATTTCCAAAGGTAAAGTAATGAATCCTCCCGCTTTCATCAGAAGCAGACGTCCTTGGCGCAATGGCAATGCCCGTCATCAGATACTCCCGGCGGACCGGATTGTCCAGTTTCCATTCCAGGATCACATAGGTCGGACTGGTTCCTTTCTTAAAGTAATCTGCCATTTTCCTTTTCTGCATTTTCAGATCCGGAAGAATCGGCTGCATCATCAGCTGAACGAGAACGCTTTTCCCTCCGCCATTTGCCAGATTTAATAAAGCATTTTCTCCGTCATAAAAGCGAAATGTCTCATCGGTGATCTCTCTGGCATCATCGTTGTATGCAAAATTTATAATACGAATTCTGTTGATCTTCGGCATGGTCACTCTCCTTGTCCTAATATCCGGTGCAGTTCCTGCACCCTTGCCTCATCCAGGTAATGATACAAAAACAGATCATCCAGGCGCTTCGTCCTGCGGATCTGTCTTCCTTCTTCAAAAATCCGGATCAGTCTCTCCTGTTCCAGCTGATGATAGGCTCTGCTTATGGTTCCATATTTGGATTTGCGCAGATTCCAGTCTCCGATCTGCTTGCTGTCCCAGAGCCGTGCAATCTTGGCGAAATTCACATCCTCTTCTTCCTCCAGCTTTCTGGTCTTCTCTTCATCTTCCAGATAAGACCGCATTTTCTGATCCAGCTCCTCCATCAGATCCCTGGTCAGAATAAATTCTCTCTGAATCGGATTAGTGTTTTTCCCGCCATAAAACATCTGAAAAATCATCATAAAGATATAGCTTTGAAGATAAGCGTCCGCCAGCCTGGCATCCGCCGCAATGTTCAGCCGGTATTCTTTCAGAGTGTATCCAAGCACCCCATTATCCATATCAGGAATCAGATAAATGGTCCTTCCCGTATCCAGAAGTTCGAATCCCAGTTCTTCTTCGAACTCCCCAAGAATCTGGCGTACCTCCTCCTTTCGGAATTCCAGGTACAATTCTCCATCCTGTTTTACGTCCAGCTCGCCGTCTTCCAGAAGCTTATGAAAAATTGCCAGAGCTTTTTTCAACATCTGCTTTATCCTCACTTTCTCTTTTCTGTATGGTTACTTTGATCTCATCCATGATAATGCGTTTTAACTGCTTTTCTGTCATGCCGTCCTGTTCTTTCCGGCTTTCCTCTATCTCTGTCTGGAATTTTTCTCCGTTTTTTTCGAAGGAAAGACTCTGGATTCCATAAAAATCCGGATGCTCCAGTTCCATCTGATACAGACAGTAAGACAGGTCAAATTCCCCATTTGCCTCCGGTATTTCCTTATCTTCCCTCTGTCTCCATTCTCCCAGATCTATCTTTTTATAATCATACAGCTTGAGCATCACAAGAAAAATTCGTTTCTCCTCTGTATAAATTTCCGGTTTCTCCGCATGCTGGTTTAAATATTGATAAAACTCTGAGAATGTAAAAACAGGGTGATCTTTTCCATAAGAAAACATTCGTTCCATAAGTTTTACATGAATGAAATCTCTTCTTCTCTGTTCCTGAAATCTCCTGTCTTTCTCAAATACATCCTCTTCTATGGCAGCTTCTTCCGTTTCTTCCTCATGAAGTTTTCCCTGAGGCTGATAGGGCATAGATAAAAGAAGCTGCTTTCTGGCTCTTGGCCGTCTTAGCGGAACAAACAGCTTCCAGAGGGATTCGATCTGTTCTCCTTTTACATGCTCCATTGGTTCCATGATCTCCTTCTGAAAATCATAACGCCGCACCATGGCAGTATAAAAGCTGTCACGAATGGTTTCTTCATAAATATCATTCATTTCAAACCGTTTTCCGATCAGATTTCTTTGCTGCACAGTCACCGATGTCAGATTCTGCCGGATCAGCGCAAGATTTCTTAATGCCTCCGTCACGGCTTCATCTTCCATGGTGTGATCTGCCTGCTCCTGATAAATTCTCTCCTCATCTCTCTCCACCTGTTCTTTTAATTCCAGCATTCCCTGATATTCTTCATCCAGCAGATGGTAAGTCTCATCCAGAAGCTTCTTATGCTCTCCCCGGTCAATCGTATAGATATTCTGACGGATCCGGTCGATAAACAGTTCCAGTTCCTTTTCTTTCTGGCGCAGCATATTCATCAGTTCCTGACTCTGACGCAGGGCATGCTTATAATTTTTCCGTTTCAGGAGTTCCTTGAGTTTCAGCTGTTCCAGTTTGAAATCCAGTTCTTTATCCACCTCTCTGGTTCGAAACAAAAGATTGTACCCCTGATCCGTCAGCTGATATACAATCTTCCCTCCATCGGTAATCTTATCCTGAATCAGCCGGATTCGGATCTCTTTCATCCCATGTTCATAATCCATGACATGATACGTCTTTTCTTCTCCCTTGTTCTGCAGAATATCTCTTACCATATATTCCGTCAGCCGGTAAATCTGCTCCTCCGAAAAATCTTTTTGGAAAGCCGGAAGCACTTTTTCTAAAAATGCCGCCATATTTTCCATCGTACACTGATCATTTTCATTCAGTGTCTGTTCCATGATATAAACAAGCAGTGAAAAAAAGAGGTTATCCATCTCCTCTTCCTCAAACCACTCTTCAATCTCTGTGGAACGGTTTCTCCTTCCGACAATGGAATCCACCGCCGCCACAAATCCCATCCTTTCCTGGAATCCCTGCAAAAATTCTAGCATTGCTCACCTCTGTACATTTCCTTATAATCCTGATAATTTATGATTTCCTGTGGGATCATCTTCTTTTGATCCAGGATCTCCCGGATCTTCTCCCTGTCCTCTTTCGAAAACGCTTCCAGGACATCTTCGTTCCATATTATATTTTTCCTGCTGGGCGCATCGGGGAGTTCCTGCAGCGTCTCCGCTTTTTGCAGCATTTTCTTATAAAGGCCGGAAAACAGCCGGATCGTAAGCTTCGGATTTGCTCTGCACATCCCGTCAAAAATACGAATTCCTTCCCGGTCAATATCTCCGGCATAAAGGATCTCTGCCTGCGTCCATCCGGTCTCCGTTAAAAACCTGCTGAGCGCCTCCTTTTTCTCTGCTTTTTTCCCTTCTCCATAAACCAGAAGTCCGATTTTCTCTCCCAGGATTCTGGCTGTTTTTTCATGGAAAAACAAACGTCCCAGAGAATACCATGGATCTTTGTTCTCCAGTACAAGAACCGCGCCTTCTTTTTGAAATTCCTTCGAAAAAAACGGTTCCGGTGTCTCATAAACTCCCAGGTCTTCCAAAGTAATTCCATTGAATTTTAAAATCTGCCGGCCTTTGGAACTTTCCAGGAATTTCTCATCTTTCCATATCTCAAAGGACTTTTCCTTCACTGACATAGTACGGCTCCAGATCGGTTTCCCCTTCCATAAATACTCACTCAGCTGGTCAATGTCTTCCTTTGCTTCTATATATAATGAGACATTTTTTCGATATCCTTCCAGATTCATTTTCATATGAAGCCGCCGGATCTCCGAAATATAGGCGCTGACATCTTCTGCCTGCCGAATCTTACGGTACTTTTGATAGACCGGCGGATGAAAGGATGTTTTTCCCTGACGTTTTACCGGGCAGATCCTCCCTTCCGCTTCCCACTGTTCCAGCAGATCATGCAGTTCCTGATAACTCATATCCGGATCAAGTTCCATAATATCTTTGTATCGAAATGTTGTATTAGAAATATGATCTAATAACATAACTCTCCTTTTTCTATATATAAATTCTTTTTGCCGTTATTTCATGAAAATTGTATGATTATAGTATAACATAGAAACACCCACTGTGTATCTCTTCCAGACATTTCATATTGCTTCTGCTATAAAATCTCGTCTGATATAAGCAAAAAATCCGGATTCAACCAATTACCATTTGTTTCTTTCCCCATTTTATCCTATAATATTTTCTTAGTCAGTGCTAACTGCCTGCAGAATAATGAACCAAATAATCATTCCCGCTTTAAGCGGACTTTGAAAAGATAGGAGTGAAATCATGAATACCTTTAAAAAATTTGTCCGATACTATGGTCCCTACAAAAAAGTATTCTTTTTTGATTTATTCTGTGCGGCCTTCATCAGTATCGTGGATCTGGCTTTTCCCCAGATTTTAAGAACCATGACCAATACCCTGTTCCAGAGAGACGCCTCTGTGATTCTGCGCACTCTGCCATGGATCGCTGCCATCCTGCTGATCTGTTACATCCTGCAGGCGCTGTGCAAATATTATGTCAGCTGCCAGGGCCATATTATGGGTGCCCGGATGGAACGGGATATGCGAAAAGAATTATTTGAACATTATGAAAATCTTTCTTTTTCTTATTATGACAAGAATAACACAGGACAGATGATGAGCCGTCTGGTGTCCGACCTGTTTGATATCTCTGAATTTGCCCATCACGGACCGGAAAACCTGTTCATCTCTGTGGTAAAGATTGTCGGTTCCTTTATCTTCCTGTTTCTGATTCAGTGGAAACTGGCTCTGATTCTGGCAGCTGTCGTCATTTTTATGGTCATTTTCAGCGCTTACCAGAATCAGCGGATGCAGGCAACCTTCCTGGACAACCGCCGCAAGATCGGCGACATCAACGCTACCCTTCAGGATTCTCTGGAAGGCATCCGTGTCGTTCAGTCTTTTGCCAATGAAGATATTGAGCGCAGAAAATTCCACAAGGGAAATGAAAACTTCCTTCTCTCCAAGAAGGATAACTATCGTGCCATGGGAACATTCCAGGGCGGAAATACATTTTTCCAAGGTCTCATGTACCTGATCACTCTGACAGCCGGCGGCGTCTTCATTGCCTTCGGTGAAATGTCTCCGGCAGATCTTGCCATGTACGCCCTGTACATCGGTATTTTTATCAGCCCGATCCAGGTGCTCGTGGAACTGACGGAAATGATCCAGAAGGGACTGTCCGGGTTCCGCCGTTTCCTGGATATTATCGAGACGGAACCGGAAATTGTCGATGAAGAAAATGCTGTTCCGATTCAGAATCCGCAGGGAGATATTTCCTACAATGATGTATCTTTCAGCTATGAAGATAACGAAATTGTCCTGAATCATATTAACTTTAAAATCGAATCCGGAAAATCCGTTGCCCTGGTAGGACCTTCCGGCGGAGGAAAAACTACCATCTGCTCTCTCCTGCCGAGATTCTATGATATTACCGGCGGAACGATCACCATCGGAGGACAAAACATCCGGAAAATGACTCTGGAAAGCCTCAGAAATTCCATTGGAATCGTACAGCAGGATGTATATCTGTTTGGCGGAACCGTAAAAGAAAATATCGCTTACGGCAAGCCGGATGCTTCCATGGATGAGATCATTCAAGCCGCCAAAAAGGCTAACATCCATGATTTTATCATGGGGCTGCCGGACGGTTATGATACCTTCGTCGGTGAACGGGGTACCCGTCTTTCCGGCGGGCAAAAACAGCGGATTTCCATTGCCAGAGTCTTCCTGAAAAATCCGCCGATCCTGATCCTTGATGAGGCAACCAGCGCTCTGGACAACGAAAGCGAGCGCCATATCCAGAAGAGTCTGGAGGCGCTCTCTAAAAACCGTACGACTATCACCATCGCACACCGCCTCTCTACAATCAAAAACGCAGATGAAATCCTTGTTGTCTATGATCATACCATCCGGGAAAGAGGATCTCACCGGGATCTGATGAAAAAAGACGGCATCTATGCCCGCTACTACAAAATGCAGTTTGAAGGTCTGGATACTTTAGATTTCTTCCAGCACTACGACCTCGTAAGGTTTCAGCAGGAGATCTCTTCCCTGCATAGTCGTCTGTTCATAATTGACAAATACGACATTTTCATATTCTGTTTCCAGAGTTACTCTGGAAGGCTGGCCGCTGAAATTACAGATCAGGGTCAGCTTTTTTTCACCCAGTTTTCTCTCATAGGCAAAAATATGGTCCGCATCTTCATAGATTGGATCATAGCTTCCATATGTCAGAATTTCCTTGTATTCTTCTGACTTGCGGAACCGGATCAGACGCTTATAGTAATTCAAAACAGAACCATATTCCTTCTCTTCGTCTTCCACATTGATTTTCGTATAATTTTCATTGACCGGCATCCACGGCGTTCCCTCGCTGAATCCTGCATTCTTTCCATGAGTCCACTGCATCGGCGTCCGGGCATTGTCCCTGCTGTGATGACTGCAGATTTCCAGAGCTTCTTCCGGTTTCATTCCTGCATCAATAGAAATTTCATACTGGCTCAATGTTTCCAGGTCATTAAACTCTTCCAGTTTCCATTTCCGATTGCACATGCCGATTTCCTGTCCCTGATACAGAAATGGAAGTCCCCTCTGGCATACGATGATCGCAGCAAGGGCTGTCACACTGTAAAATCCGTAGTCTTCTTCCGGAATAAATAAACTGGAACCTCTTGGCTGATCATGATTTTCTATGATATTTGCCTCAAATCCGGCATCTCCCAGCATTCTCTTTTTCGCCGTCTCTTCTCTCCAGTCTTCAAACGGCTGCGGCCACTCATAGTCTTTGTAATTCTTTCCTTTACGGTAGGCATGGCATGGCTCAAACGCAAAAATAGAAGAAAAATATCCATTTTCCCCGATAAAGTGTTTGACTGCTTCTTCTTTTAAAAACATAGCCTCTCCTATGGCAAGCCCATCATAAGGATCAAAACAGCGGCGGCGCATTTCCATAAGAAAATCTCCAATCCCGTCTACTTTCTGTGATACCTTATAGACATCTGCCATGCCATCCGGCCCGTCTGCAGGAAGATCCGTCCACGTAAGATCCTTTTTGATGTTCATAATGGCATCGATCCGGAAACCGCCCAGACCCTTCTCCATCCACCAGCAGATCATTTTGTAAATCTCTTCTCTCACCTGTGGATTTTCCCAGTTAAGATCCGGCTGCTCTTTGGCAAATGAATGAAAGTAAAATTTATTGTCATATCCCGGTACCTTTTCCCAGATGCTTCCTCCAAAATAAGAGCGCCAGTTGCACGGAACCTCCCCGTCTTTCCCATCTACAATATAGAAATATTTCCCATAAGGTCCGTCTGGATCTTTCATGGCTTCTTTGAACCATTTATGCTCACTGGAACAATGATTGACAACCAGGTCCATAAGGATGGAAATCCCGCGCTTCTTCGCTTCTGCAATCAGTTCCTCCATATCTTCCATGGTTCCAAACATCGGATCAATGGCATAGTAATCCGAAATGTCGTAGCCGTTATCCACCATCGGCGACTGAAACATAGGAGATATCCACAAAATATCAATCCCAAGATCCTGGATATAGTCCAGCTTGCGGATTATCCCCTGGATATCTCCAATCCCATCCCCGTTGGAATCATAAAAGCTTTTTGGATAAATCTGGTATGCGGCTTTATCATGCCACCATTCTCTTTTCATAAAACACTCCTTTCGATTCTGACAGAGCTTTCCTATCACGTTTATATTTCTGATTATACCATGGATTACATTCATCTGTTTTCCGTGAAAGTAAAAAAGAAGCCACTGCTTCCGGATCTTCCATCCTTCTGCAGCAGCTTCTGTCTCTCTTCTATTTGATCTGATGGGCGCTGATC
>ERZ1090863.682-NODE-682-length-16962-cov-6.203052_pt1 | contig 16962 bp, 28 predicted proteins | sample MGYA00478480_ERZ1090863 | MGnify/ENA primary metagenome ERZ1090863 (study PRJEB33644, sample SAMEA5815746) | chicken gut metagenome | biome: Chicken; feature: Gastrointestinal Tract; material: Caecum | place: Ireland | collected 2019-01-01 | study: A study of the...
ACATCCGGTAGGCCCGACGGTCGTGGCGGTGGCGCTTATAGCGTGCTCCGATTTTCAGCGTGCTCATTCTGGTATCACCTCCGGGTAATCATAAATATCCATCTGTCCCCCTACGTTTTCGTCCTCCATCCACCACGAAAACACATCTTCTGCGTTCCGCCATTTGGTCGGTTTCCCGGCCGCACGGATAGCATCCAGCATTTTGCCAAACGCCCGTGTATATGCCTGTCGGAAGGTGGGGAAATCTGAAAATTCCTTCCATCTGTGTTTTCCCGCCATCGGGCAGCCGATACAGCCCACCCGGTAATATCCCATGCTGTACAGCGGATTGTGACGCTTGCACTCCGTCCAATAAAATTCCCAGATATCTGCATCAGGCCAGTCTATGATCGGATTTAGGATCATATCTGCCTTTACTTCGCACCGTTCTGTCAGCGCCCTTTTTCGGTCATTGTCATTCAGGAGTATGATTTTATCCGCATCCTTTTTCCCTCTTGGCTCCACCTCTGCCCTGTTCTTCCGCTTTTTACTCTCTGCCCAGCGCACACCGGTAGCCACAAAACGGTTGCTTACTGTATTTTCTTTCAAGTATTCACAGCAATATCTCTGTATTCTGGTTGGCGGCATTTTCTTTTTTTCGATCAGTTGCCACATGGTTAACGCCGGCTTATGGATCGTTGCCTTGATCCCTTGCGCTTCCAGGTCCCGGAATACATCCCGGATATGGTATACAGTGGGCGGCGCATCCACGGTAGTATGGCTGTTGACAACCTCAAATGGCACCCCTGACCGCCGGAACAGCTCCAGCATCACGTCGCTGTCTTTTCCGCCGCTGTAGGTACATACCAATGGCCGCCCGTAATAGTGCAGACTCATTTCGGATGCATTTTTGATCCGCTCGATTGATTTATGCTCCAGATCCATTTCACGCCATCCTTTCTCGGCTCTGCAGGTACTCTTTCAGGGTGATCTGTCCGGTCATAATCTAATACCTAACTGCTTCATCCCGCGTGATGAAAAAATGTATTCCGGTGCTGCACTCATTCCACCTGTTTTCGTCAAAGTCGGAAACTGATACTTTTTCTCCAACTTTGTAAATAAAATTTTTATCATAATTACTGGTTATGAGCGGAGCTCCTGAATCGCTGCCGTCAAGATTGGTGATCGACAGCACAATAGCTTCGGAACATCGACATTTCCGCGTTGTGGCGCTGCTCCGCTTTGCAGTTTCTGTTATCTGTAATTCGACAATGAGTCCACCTGCTTTTTTATACCCAATAAACGCTCCTTTTTCCGGGCAAGCCAATGTGTACATAGCCGTACTCTCGTTATAGTCGGCACCGCGCAGGTCGGCACCGCGCAGGTTGGCACCGCGCAGGTTGGCACCGCGCAGGTCGGCATCGCGCAGGTTGGCATCGCTCAGGTCGGCACCGCGCAGGTCGGCATCGCGCAGGTCGGCATCGCTCAGGTCGGCATCGCGCAGGTCGGCACCGCGCAGGTCGGCACCGCGCAGGTCGGCATCGCTCAGGTCGGCATCGCGCAGGTTGGCATCGCTCAGGTCGGCACGGCTCCCTTCCGGATTTAATCCAAATCTTGTCCTTAACCATTTTTCATGTTCTTTCAAAACTTCATTCAGTCTCTCTTTTGTCATGTTTCTTCTTCCATCCTTTCCCCGGTTTCTTCACCCTTCACCCGTTTTCCCAGATCCTTCAGCCCTGCCAGATCCGCATTTCTCCGGCTCTCGCCGGGAAAGCAATTTATGATAATATTTTTCATTCCCGCTCTATCCTTTCCGAAATCACAGCCGCAGATCATTCACATCGATCCCGGTCTCTTCAAGGATCGTGTCGTGAAGATCCTGGACACTGATATACCCGCGCTTATACGAATCCATGAGATCACTCATCTTCCAGATCCAACGGCTCATCCGGGCATTTCCGTACCCAAACTCATCCCGCAGGGCCATGGCACCCAGCAGCAGGAACGCACGGAATGACGCGCTGATCAGCTGATCCGCATCCCGCCGGTTCCGTATCGGCCGGATCTGTTTGTTGTTGTAAAATTTCTGCTGTCCCATATTTCTTCCTTCCTCCGTTCCAAAATGCGCTCTATCCGCTGCAGGGAATCTTCCAGGGCGCACATGACTTTCTTATTTGCGTTCTCGATCATCCGTACATACTGTACCAGCGGCATCTCCTGTCCTGCCAGATCATCCAGCTGGTTTTCGGCCATATATTTTTCTATGCACTGCCTCAGATTTCCGTAATATCCCACAGTCCGCTCCCCCTCCCGGGGGCTTCCGTCCTTTGTTTTCCCCTTATACCGCTGCTTCAAGGTATAATTCAGCGGATCAATATCAACACAATATTCTTTGTCCAGCGTTATTCTGATTACTCTATCCATCACGTACTCCTTCCACTCCTTACATCCCTGGCCATCTCATCCTGCATCCGTCCTACAAATATCCGAAGCCGGTCGTCACCGCCATACCGGTCGATCAGATCCCGGCCGTCCTGGATAACCTTCTGCCAGGCCGCATCGGATTCCTGCTCCTGCTTCAGATACAGGACAGACTGCAGGTGATAGGCCCACAGGTCCATATAAAACTGCTTTGCCTGTTCCAGTTGCTCTTTCATCATGCCTCCTGTAACAAAAATTCACGTTCCGTTACACGATTTTCACTACCGTGTAACCTGTTTTGTAACCTGATTTTTCCAGTGTTTATGCGGGTTTCCGGCTCTGGTTACAAAAATACAAAAATATTTTACTCCCCTTATAAGGGGCGGATATGTGTGTGATATATACACTTATACCGTGTATATATACGCGAAATTTCCGTTGTAACCTTGTAACTTTGTAACCGTTCAATCCGGAAATGGCAGGTTGAGCTGCCCGTCCAGCTCCTCCGCATCCTCCACATCCATAAACCCATCCTTATCGACAGTTATCCCATCGTCCAGCTTCAGGAAAACACACCGCACCGATGTCCCGCCAAATTTCTTCACTTTGGTCGGATTTTTCCCCTGCTGCTGGATCAGGCCTTTCTTGGCCGCCCAGGACAGGAATGACTTTTTTGAAAATCCGCCCTTTTTGCACATGTTGTCAAATATATTGTTGTAGATAATGGCATAGCCACCCTCTACGCATCCCCAGGTCTCTACTGTATCGATATTTGGGTCAAATTTGGGCCGATTGACCGCGACCTCTCCCAGTATGTACTGATAGCAGCGTTCGTTGTCTGACAGGTCATTCCGATCCACCAGCACCTCTTTTGCCTCCTGCAGGGAAATATACTGCCCGTCCTGAAATAACTGCTCAGTCAGGATCCGGTCAGCCGTCAGTACCACCGCCAGGGAAATGCTCTGCTTCTGCATCTTCTCATCATCATAGATCTCCCGCTGGATCTCCTGGTATAGCTCCCGGACTTTCTCCACTCCCATACTTTTCAGGATCCGAACGAACATCCGGCCGCCATGGCCATAATTCCGCTTGACGGTTTCCGCAGTCTGCTGCGGATCCCGGAAAATACCGTCTCCAGCCTCCACTTCCAGAATCCGGTTAATGGCGCCGCCCTGGGTAACATACCCGTTCAGGGGACGCTCCCCATTTGTCAGCATGACATTCCGCCACCGGTTTTCCCGGTTCAGCCCCAGCTCTTTGTTGGACCGGCTCTTGCCTTTTCCGGAACAGAGATCATATACGATCCCCTCGAAATTGTCTCGGATTTTAGTGGATACCCGGCTGGTATCGTCCAGGATCATCGGCAGATGGTTCAACATGTCCGCCCGGGCTTCCAGGGCCACGTCCGTGGTCTTAAAGTCCCCGATATACTGGGATTCGTCCGGATCTCCCCAGACAGACGCCGCCACCATGAGCGTCACCGTCTTGCCGCCCTCTGTTTCTCCCCATAGATCCACAAAAAACGGCAAAGCCCCCAACGGATACACCAGGATGCTGGCAAACGACGCCGCCAGCAGGAACTTCACTTCAAATCGGCCGGCCCGGCGCAGCTCCTTCATGTGCCGCAGCCATACGTCCCGGCTTCCCCGCTCCTGGATACTATCAAAAATGTTTCGGAACCGGCTATCCCCGTCAAACAGCACATCCTGGTCGTAGGGCAGGAATCCGCCCTTGATCCATCCCAACTTTGAGCTGGAATACTGCACCTTGATCTCATGGTCGTTCAGGTTTTCCACGTCTGATAGGTACTTGACCAGCAGCTTCGCGTTCTCACTGGTCACGGATACACCCCGGCCGGACAGGGCCGTGATCTTGTTAGCGGACGCCACAAGGGTTTTCGGCACCGTGATTTCTGTCCAGATGCCGTTCCTTTTATAGGCCAGTTTCAACTGCTCTTCCCCTGTTTCCAGGTTCCGCAGCCGCTCCACCGGCAGGATCGGGTGGTAGCAGGCGATTGCGTTCACGTTGCTCTCGTTCTGTGAATAGATCCCGTCCTCCCGGGCAATCCAGGAACCGCAGTACATCCGGTCGTAGGGGCCTTCAAAATTCGTCCAGTTTTCCAGCGACACGGCCTTTTTGTCCCGTTCCCGCTTCTGGATCTCCTTCTGCGCCCGCTTATAGGCTTTCAGCAGAGTGTCAAATTTACCCTTGACGCCCAGCTCCACGGCACGGTCAGACAACTGTAGCAACATCCTTGCCTTTTCAATCTCATCTTCCTGGCCAAACAGCTCGGAAAAAGTATCTTCAGACAGGATCGTTGTCTTATCTAAACTTTCAATGTCCATATCACCATCCCATCCTCTCTTCCAGTTTCGCAATTTCAACAGTCAGGGCATTCTGGCAGCCGCACCACGCAGAAGAAAACGGCTCCAGGCGCTGAATCCAGGATCGGTACACGCTGATCAGCAGGTTGTTCAGCTCTACCTGCTGTTTCTGCTCTTCTTCCCGCTTCCGCTCCATCTCCCGCTTTTTCCGGGCATGATACACTTTAAAATCCGCCCTGGCAGAGTGATCGTAGTTGCCTCCTAGACTTTCAAACGCCTCCCGGAAGGTCAGGTTGTCCATCAGGCGAACAAAATCAAAGATATCTCCATGTGCTCCGCAGCCGAAGCAGTGAAAGTCTTTTTCGTAGACCTTAAGCGAAGGCTCCCGGTCACCTTTATGGAAGGGGCAGCGCACCATCCCGGCCCTGTTCGGATACAGCCCATAGCGCGCCAGAATATCCCGCATGTTGTACATATCCTTGATCTCTTCTTTGGTCATAGGCCATCCCTCAGGATCCGGATAATCTCCTGGCCAGTCGCCTGTTTGTCACAGAACAGGAATCGGACGCCATACTTCCGCTGCTGAGTGCAGAGGATTTTATAAAGGACATCCCCCTCCATAGCCTTTGTCTCTACCGTCTGCCAGCGGCCGCCGATCTGGACGCGCTTATGCCGGCGGGGATTGTCCCACCAGATCACATCCTCCAGACGCCGGATCCCTTTCCCGTGTTCCACAAGGATCACCAGCTGGACGCCGATTTCCTGTGCAAGAAGCAGCTCGTTCCGGAACCGTCCGTGATCCTGGCAGACATTGCTGCACAGTTCGGTCAGGTTCTGCTTTCGGTCGATAATCAGCCGGGGATTATCATAATTCATGTAATCCCCGACCATCAGTTTGGACACCGGATGCTGGACGCCCTGGCGATCAAACTCTTCCACGATCTTTTTGATCGCTCTGGCTTTTTCTCTGCTGTCGATCTGTATTACCACGCAACCCCCTCCTAAAACGGAAGCTCCTCATCGTCAACGCCATCCGGTATATTCATAAATCCGTCATCGGCCAGTGCAGGGTCAGAAGCCGGCTGCGCCTGGTATCCGCCTCCATCCTGATGCTGTGCGGACGCTGTCTTGCTCTCCGCAAAACCGACCTGTTCCGCCACCACATCCGTGGTATAGACTCGGTTCCCGTCCTGGTTTGTGTAACTCCCGGTCTGGATCCGTCCGGAAAGCTCCATCTTCATGCCCTTCTGAAAATACTTTTCGATAAACTCCGCCGTCTTTCCAAAGGCCACACAGCTGATAAAATCCGCGGTTGGCCCATTCTCCTGCCTGAAACGCCGGTCGCACGCCAGAGTAAAACGCGCGATCGTGCTGCCGCTGTCTGTATACCGGATATCAGGATCCCTTGTAAAACGTCCGGTCAATGCTACATTATTCATGGACTGCCTCCTTGTCTGGCGTTGCCTCAAATTTCCGCATCGCCTTTTTAAACTGCTGCACATCCATCTCCGCCAGATCCTTGACGCCAAACAGGCCGTAGATCGTCTTTTCTTCCACACCAGTGCGGTCCATTTCGGATTTCAAGGTATTTATCATATCTGCCGTGATTTTCTCAGCTGGAGCGGGCTGCTGCCCGGCTACCGCCGGCTGTCCCTCTTTTCCCCTGGGCTGCCCTTTTTCATTCTTCTTCTGCAGCAGCGCCTTTCCGTTTTTCCCGGGCTTCACCAGGGCTTCCTGTGGGCACTCACCGTCCGGATCCTTCTGCAGCTCCGGCTCCTGCTGCATCTCTTCTGTCGGGATGCAGAACACCTGAAAACAGGCGTACTTATAGGCAATCGCCATCGCTTTATTTGTTGCTTTATCCCCGGTGTCCATGCCTTCCCCAATCAGGACAGCCTCCACATGGGATCCGTCCTCCGCATAAAACGTGAACTTGATCCTGCAGATCACCTGCGTCATCCGCGCCCCGTTTTTCGTTGTCCCGACAATCTCCCGAGTCTGCTCCAGGATCTCCGGCACGATAAACACCTTGTTTTTCGCCAGTGCCGGATGCAGCGCATCGTATACGTCATCGATGCTGCGGTATTTAAACCCCTGCTGCTTGTTGACCTTGTCCTTCGACACCGTCCCGACATCCGCGATCACGCCCGCAATCGCCCGGTATATGGCCGGGGCCTGTCCCATTTCCTGTTTTCCTTCCATATCTGTATCACTCCCTGTCGTATACAATCAGCTCCACAGCCTCCAGAACCAGCATACTGGCCGCCTGCTTCATTGGCATCCCGGTCTCGTTGCAGATGTCCACCAGGGCATTATAGGCCTCTGCTGACATCCGGACCGGCTGCGATTCTTTCACGTAATTCTTCCGTTTCGCCGGTATATGTATTTTCCCGTCCTTAATCATATCGCTTTCCGCTCCCAAGTAATCCCCAGGCTGTCCATAGCCATTTCCAACTCTTCCAGAGCCTCCGGCGCAGCCGATACCGCATATACGGCACTGACCTTCGCATCCTTCACGACCTCATCCGTGATCGGGCGCTTGATTTCCCGGACAGTCTCCTCCCGGGCCTGCCGGCGGATCGCTTCCTCTTCCTGGGCGCGCTTCCGTTCCTCTTCCCGGATGCGCTGCCGCTCCCGCTCCAGCGCCCGTTCCTGTTCCTCCCGGCGCCTGGCTTCTTCTGCCTGCTGGATCTTCGCCTTCTGCGCTTCGTATTGATTGATATAGTTCAGGGCAGCCGTGAGATTCAGGTCAGCCTTATACCGCTCCATGGCCTCACCCTTCACGTCAGACGTGGACATGTTCAGGGACGTCAAGGCCAGGCGGATTTCATTCAGCCGGCCGTCGATCTCCTCACACGCCTTTTTGACGGATACCGATGCGTTCTCCCACTTCTGGTCATAGATCTGCTCCAGGGACAGCCATTCCGCATCGTCCCCGGACACAGCGGCAAAATGCTCCCGCAGCTGCTTCCGCTTCTCCGCCCGCTCCCTGGATTCCAGCTCCTTTACCTGGTCGTCCAGCAATCCGATCGGCTCATCGATCAGCGCGGTCAGTTTCCGGACGTTCCCCTCAAACTCTTCATAGGGGCGCATCCACTCTGTTTTTACTTCTTTCCGGCGGTCCTCAAACGCTTTTCGGATCTTTCGCAGCGTAGCGATATCCTTCTTCCGGTCCGCGCGATTCGCCGGCGTGACCGGCTCGTCTTTATACAGCTGCATCTGCGCTGACAGATGCTCCTCGTACTCTGTGGGATCAAACTCGATCTTTCCCGGGACGATATGTGCTCTTATTATCAATTCGTTCAACTCTGATTCCCTCCATGATTTCATGATTTTTCCTGCTGCGCCGACGCGGTGTTTCCCGGCTCCTGATTTCGGCCAGCGCTTCTTGATCGTCCATCCACATGGCCTGCTCCATCCTTCTTTTCCTCCATCTTTTTCAGGTATGTATACACCGTCTGCGGGCTGACCCGCATCTCATCCGCGATCTTTGCCACGGACCAGCCCGCCTCATACAGCGCCTTTATTTTCCCGCCGTCAACCTGGCGCCGTTTTGCTGCCGGCGGCTTTGAGGGGGGTATTCCCTGCCGCCTCTTGGGGCTTTTCTTCTTCCGGGTCGTCCGGGATGAAGAACATCACCTGTTCGTTCAGCTGCAGCTGGTACAGCGTATTGTAGTCAATCGGATCAATATCTTTGACCATGATCGTTACGTCTGTCCGCCCCTGAAATGCCATCAACTCAATGGCGGTCTGGTAATCAATCTGCTTCATCCGTTTTTCCTCCCGGCCATCTCCTCCGTGATACATTTCGTCCACCGTTTGATACGATCTTCCCCTGTCTCATTTTCCGGCGCCAGCACATCGCTGCAGATCATCCGGATTTTCGCCCGGGCATACGTTTCTCCTTTATGGGATTTTGCAGCCCTATAATATGATTCCAGTGCAGCGTGTACTCCAGCGGTAATTTCCACCCAGGAACCAGACATCTTCACTTCTGATCCACCTGTTACTGTGTTAACATTAATCATCTTGACTTTCCTCCCATTTCCGCCCTATAATTGGGCTGTAAGATATTTTTCTTTTGACTCCAGCGGCTGCCACTGCTGGGGTCATTATTTTTTTATAATTAGATACCCCGCTACCCACGCCACGCTGAGCGCAAACAGCACCATCTTGCCGGGCGTATACACCTCCGCGCAGCAGGTACACACCATGACGATGGCTGCGGCGGCCGTGATGGCTTTCAGCGCTTTCCTTTCCAGTGTCGGGTGCCGCTCCCTAAACATTTGTCGACGGGTCTTGCGGCGGACATATATTTTCTGGCAGCTCACTTTCTCACCTCCCTCAAACACGGTATTCCGCCGCGTGGGATTGCCCGGTTTTCTGCTTCCTGCTCTCTCCGCAGCACCTTTTCCAGCTCTGCCGTATCATATATGATCGGACTGTTTTTCTTCGCCGGATTGGCTTTCCGGGCTACCTTCTGCCCTCTGGTGCGGTAGATTCGCAGCAGAGTGGCCTCCGGTATCCCCATCTCTTTTAATTGTTTCAGCCGCATGATTGGTTTCGGATATACCATCAGATCACCTCCTTCGCTGGCTCATATTGTCTTTTTCCTCCCGTTGACATATACTTAAAATACAGGCACTGCCATGCCAAGTATAAAATAAGGAGTATTATATGCTTACTAAAGATTCAAAAACCGTTCTGTATGTCATGTACCGCGAATATCTTTCCAGGCGCAAGAATAATGTTTCACGGTCAAGAGCTAAGTCGTTCGGGTCCGCATCTATGATCCGTGAATCTCTATTTCGTGACTGGAGTTTAGAAGATCTTGAAGATTCTCTCAGGGAGCTTGGCCGTAACGGATTTTTAAACAATTTTTACGCAGATGATACAGTGTGCGAGTGTTTATTTACCGATTCGGCTATTAGCATAATGGAGAATCAGAAAAAAGACATTCTTTTGAATGTTGCGAACTTTGTTTCAAAGTTTATTCCGTAATAATTTCCCAGTCGTCTGCCATGAGATCATCTGCTGTAGGGTTCCAGCATCTACATGATTTTTCCGGTTTTTCATCTGACACAATAATCAATAGGCATGCGTCGTATGAATTTGTAGGAATTATTTCTGCATGCCTTGAAGCGTTTATTGCTACAGCAGATGTTCTTCGTATTCTCCCAGATGTTTCTATCGCCTGTTTAACAGCTTCGTGAATCCTCATTTATATCACCTCCCTGCGGTTTAATATGTTAGACGTTTATCCAGTAAAAATATCACTCACATTTTTGCCTAACGCATGAGCAATTTTTAAAAGCGTTTCTGTAGTGGTAACGGTAATAGAACCACTTTCAAGGCCGGAAATGATCGCTCTTGAGACCTTAGATTTCTCTGCGAGTTGAACCTGCGTCATTCCGGCTTTTTCTCTCTGCTCTCTGATTTTAAATTGCAAATTATTCACCTTCTTTCATCGTTTAATTTATTTGACACCGTCAGTTTAACATGTTGTACACCAGATGTCAATAGTTTTCGTTTAAAATGTTTGACATATATTTCAATGCATTGTACAATATAATAAACAGAAATGAAAGGAGGCCCAGAATATGACATTAGGGGAAATTATAAAGCAGTATCGCACTACACACAGTATGAGCATGGACGCATTTTCCGAAAAAAGCGGCATCAGCAAGGCCTATATTTCATTACTAGAAAAAAATAAACATCCCAAAACAGGAAAACCAATCGCGCCAAGTATTCAAAGTATTAAACAGGCCGCTGAGGGTATGGGGATGGATTTTAATTATCTGTTCGGACTATTAGATGGAAATGTTGACATATCGGAAGCGCAAAAAAAGAAGCATCGCCGCAAAGGCGTAATTATCAACGTATTAGGTCGTGTTGCCGCAGGCGTTCCGATTGAAATGATAGAAGATATTGTAGATACAGAAGAAATCACGGAGGAAATGGCACGTACGGGGGAATTCTTCGCTTTACAGATTCACGGAGACAGCATGGAGCCGAAAATATCAGAAGGCGATGTTGTCATAGTCCGCAAGCAGGACGACGCAGAATCAGATAATATTGTTATTGCCACGGTAAACGGCACAGATGCCACATGTAAGCGATTAAAAAAATATGCCGGAGGTATTGCACTTATATCCAACAATCCAGCATACGAACCAATGTATTTTTCTAATGAGGAAATCGTTGAAAAACCTGTGCGGATACTTGGAAAAGTGGTGGAATTAAGGGCTAAGTTTGATTAATTCGCCGGTGGCGTATTAATAAATCATACCTATGAGGGAGGAATGTATATGAATTGTAAAAAATGTGGATCGGATTTACCAAAAGATGTGAAATTTTGTCAGACCTGCGGATATCCTGTATCTAATTGGCAACGTTTTAAAAAAATATACATTTTGATTATTGCATTAATTGTAGTAGCTATAGGAGCAAGCTATTTATCCAGTCAATCGGATGATTATATTTCAGATGATCAATATTCAGCAAGGCCCGCTAGGGAATTGAGTGAATACGCAGATACATTCGAAGCACAATACAATGGAATTATGGAAGAAGTAGATGATTACGAATCCGGAAATATTGATGCTGAAGAATTGGCCCGCCAATTCCGTGGTTATTCAGATGGTGTTAAACTAAATATTAATAACATGCTGGAAGACATCCCAGAAAACGACGCAAGAAATTATTTGGAAACCACTGCATGGAATTTGTATTACTTTGCGGATCATTGTGCTGATTATATTGCAAACGGAGATTATTCGGAATTAGAAGATGGATTGAAAGAGGCTGAAAATTTTATTGAAAGAATTGAAAATTTTAAAAATACATATTTAGATTAAATGAAAACCGGCCCCTGCGCCAACAGAGACCGGAAAATCGCAGAGTTCACGACCAATGAACCCCGCAGCCGTAATCAATACGGCTCTCTCACATTTAATGCCCCGAGGGCAATATCACTGCAAAAATATTGTATCATCTTCGGGGCAGCCATGCAAGCGGGAAATCCGCTGGCTGTTATTTTGGTACCCTTTTTTAACTATATTTTATCGCGTTAAAAATTATAGTTAAGATTTTAATTGATTTAGTCAACTAAAAATTGAATTAAAAGGAGGATGATACGATGGCAAAAAGAAAATACTCTCCCGATAAAAATGGTATCTACAGCACGTTGGTCTGGGATGGCACCTACACGCCGGACGGCCGGAAGCACCGCAAGCAGCTCCGGAGCAAAAAATCCAGCGCCGACCTGGAAAAACAGGTTAGGCAGTTTCAGGCGCAGGTGGAGGCCCGGAAGATCGTGCAGGCCACGGATATGACATTTTGCGAGTACGCCGCCATCTGGCTGCAGTTGTGTAAACCGAATGCAGAGCTGAATACCCGGAAGATGTACGAAAACGTGATCTATGTGCATTTTCAGAAGATCGCCGGTGTCCGGCTGGATGCCATCTCCCGTGTCCACCTGCTCCTTCTGCTGGGCGACGTAAACCCGCCCACCGGAGGAAAGGTCTATATGACCTTCCGGCAGGTGATCCAGTCAGCCGTCCACGACAAATACATATCTCCGGCAACGGCAGCCGATATTTTCGCTGGCGTCCAGCGGCCACGGGCAAAACCGGCAGAGAGCCGTCCGCTGACAGAGGCGGAGCGCAAAGCCGTATTTACAGCCGCCTACAAAAAACCAATGGATCAGGCATTTGCATGGATCATATACGGATGCGGCCTGCGCCGGGAGGAAGCAATATCATTGACTGTTTTTGACATAGACCTCAAACGCGCAAATCTGGCCGTAAAACGGGCGACAGCGTTTGATGGCAACAATCCTCAAGGCAAGGGGCCAAAGACGGTAAATGGGACACGTAGCGTACCCTTGCCGGGATTTCTGGCCGGCTTCCTGCAGCAGTATATAAAATCCCTTTCCGGGTCATTGCTATTCCACACCGCCGCTGGCAAGCCCATGACAAAATCGGCCTATGACCGGATGTGGGGGCGGATTCGGACGACGCTGGGTGATGTGCTCGGTGAACCTTGTACCCTGACCGCTCACAATTTCCGGCATAACTACTGTACCATGCTCTGCTACCAGATCCCCAGCATATCCATCAAACGGATTGCGCAGCTTCTGGGTGACACGGAGCAGGTCGTTCTGAAGGTTTACAATCATATTCTGGCCGAGAAAGAGGACGCCGCCGGCGCCGTAGAACGGGCGCTGTCCGTCTAACAAAAATCTAACATCAGGGTGCCGATCTAACCAAAATCTAACATATACAATTCTATACAATTTGATATTTTCGAAAACACAAAAATGGCGGAAACCCTTGTAAATACTGGATTCCCGCCATGTTCACGTTATGAAGCATCGGGGATTCGAACCCCGGACAACTTGATTAAAAGTCATAAATTCTAATCCCTGCAAACCCGCATAAATACAGGCTTTCCGCTTGTTTGTCTAACATTATATCTAACATCATGATTTTTTTCAAGTATGAATTGTATAGACTTTTCTTCATTATTTTCCCCGGACGTTACTGTCTGGGGTATATTGTTTCCTGATAAAAATTGTAAAATTTACGTTTTTTTCTTGACTTTACGCCTATATAGGCGTATAATATAATCAAAGATAAGGAAAGGGGAATCCAAAATGACAAAGAGAGAAGCAATCGAAAACATTATGAACAGAATCAATGAAATCAAAGAAAACGCTGAATACGAATATATCGGTGTAAGGGTTCAGGAAAACGAATTTAAAGTAGGGGAAATCCTTGATAACTCCTTTGTATGGGTAGACGGAGAAATGACAGACGAAGAGCTCGACGGAACATGTGCTGTAAAGCTCGAAGACGCGCAGCTGGCAAACGGTTATTTTGGCAATCACGTAGCAATTATCGGAAGCGACAGCATGGAATACGGCCAGGATCTTGGCGAAATCATCCTGCGGGATGCTGAAGTTCTGGAGGTGCTCGCATGAAAAGAAGATATCCTGACTGCATCCGCACAGACGGCATGTGTGGAGCCTGCTCTCTTTCCAACCGTGGGCTGGACTGCCACAATAATAAAATAAGCAGCGTCTTATATAATCGCTCTGTTATGGGCATGACCCAAAAGGAGCTTGCCGAAAAGTCTGGAATAAATATTCGGCAGATCCAGAAATATGAATCTGGAGAATATGATACTGGAAATATGACGCTCAAAAACGCTGTTGCAATTGCAAAGGCGTTAGAGTGCAGTGCAGATGATCTATTATGATTTTACGTTGCAAAGAGGAGTATTAAAATGTCTGATAAAAAATCTGGACATGTTGGCGTGATTTGGCATAAAGGAAAAGGTAAATGGATGGCCTATATCGGCCGTGCCGGAAAGCAAAAATATCTCGGCGTGTTTGATAATGTCAAAGACGCAATCGCTGCCCGGGAAAAAGCAGAATTGGAGTTTCCCTTGCCCCACAGAAAAAGAAAAAAATCAAAAATTGAATATGATCCACAAGAAAAGCTCCATTATGCAAATACAGATATGTCAAATTTATCCGAGATCCAGCGGGTTTGTCTTTTAGATTATATTAATGGTATACGTGTTAAAGATATTGCATCTAAATATAAAATTAGCGAAGCCACTGTGTACGTAAAAATTAAAGAGGCCAAACGCATTATTGATACTGGAGCAGCGTATAGCCCCGAAGAGCTAAAAGATCGCAAGGAATATTATAAAAAATATTATGCAGAGCACCGGGAGGAGATGAAAGATAGCTCAGTAAAATATGTAAAAGATCACCCTGAATCGGTGAGGAAATACAGAAAGCGGTATTACGATGAAAACAGGGATCGGCTTGTGAATAACATGAAATCGTACAATAAAGAGTATTACGCAAAGAACAGAGAAAGGCTTATTGCAAAAGCTCGCGCGCGCAGAATGCCTATGATTCCGACGAGCGAAATTGAAAGGGAAATTTTGGACGAATATAGGCGGCTCGGAAGCGTAAATGCCGTAGTGACCAAAACGCATCACAGTTGGAATAGGGTCGTAAAATCGCTTTCCAACTGCGGGGTCGTAATAAATGACACCCACCGCATAATACTTAATTTGCATAAAAAAGGCATGAGCGCACGGGAGATCGCCGAAAAACTCGGCTTGAATTTTAAAAAGGTGCAGTCATATCTTCCTCGCGTGCGCCCAGTGTACGGGGAGAATCGGAGCAAAAACGCCGAAAGAATAAAAGAATGGAGAGAAAGGAATCAATAATTTTAAGGAGGAAAGAAAATGGAAGAAACAAGAGCATTTTATTATGAAGGATTCGGAGAAAAAATAGATTATATATACCACGACGAAGACGGAGAAGCTCTTATATTTGAGTGCACAGGAATGCCAATAACCGAAGCAAGAAAATTAAAAGATGAATGGTTAAAAAACAAAAGAGAAAACAAGGAAGAATATGATGAACTCAAGAAAAAATATAAAAGTGTGACAAGATGGGCCGAGAGATTAAGTGATGGGTGCGGAATAGTGTTTAAAACCGGCGGACTTTGTCTTAATCATTTACTGTTAAGACCCTGGAATGAATACAAGCGATTCGAACAAACAAAATATTGCTTAGTAATGCAGTTTCCCTTTTGCGGTTTTAAGCATACCCGTACTTACTACGGGTCGAGCATCCAAGAATGCGCAGATAAAGCCTATGAGAGTCAAAAAGAACGTGCCGACTGGGAAAATGTAAGCCCAGAAATAAAAAAAATTATAGAGATATAAAGTATTGAGGCATGGTAAAAATCTTGTACCATGCCTCGGCTTTTGAGAATCGTTGAAACTTTTATTATTTCAACCCGTGTCTGCCGGAATTGCTGGCAGATCCGCGCAGAAAGCATCCATCCTGCGCGACTAAATTGATTGTATCATATAACCCCAGAGGTGTAAAGCTCCGGGGAATATTTTACGCTCTGGCAATATACGCCGAATGGACGAATCCGTAAATGCGCCCGTCAATCCGGATATAATACCACAGTGACCCGTCCGCAGCATTTACGCTGTCGCAGACATCGACCAGGTTTCCGTTTCCCAGCTTCGGCCAGGATTTAATCAGGGGGTTATTTGTGCCGGCCCATGTGCGGACATTAAGCACGTCTGCCGTCACCTTGCCAACCCACTGCGGGGTACGATTCAGGCTTCCAGAATCTGAATCACCAGTAGACGGAGCAGACGGCGCGGTATCATACACCACATAGTCCTCATGCATATATCCGATGCCATATCCGGCCACTTTTACGTGTACCCATTCTCCGGATTTCTGTCCATCGACTTCGAAGCGCTGCCCTTTGTTCAGAGTGCCATAGATTCCGTAACTGGTCCCGGGGCCTTTCCGAACATTGACAGAATTGCCGCCACAGGTAGCTGTACCGGTTGCCTTCCAGGTATCGGATGCGGCTGCAGGCTTTTTGATGACCTGTCCCACGTTAATCACATCCGGGTTACTGATGCCGTTATAGGCTGCCAGCTCAGCCACTGACACTCCCATCGCTGCTGCAATCTCGGACAGGGTATCCCCCTTCTGGACTATATATGTATCTCCGGAGACATTTACACTACCACCGCTTCCGGATGACTGTCTCGGACGGCCAGACACGACAATAACAGTATGGCCTTTTGTTTTTGTCACCAAGACATCTCCGTTATATAACTGGGATTCTGACGACACACTGAACCGCTTTTCAAAAAGCCCGGATGCTTCCAGCGCCGAAGCCAGATTACCGGTGTAAATATCGCCAACGTCCTTTCCCGTCGCCTGATAAATGCATGCCCTTACAAGGGATGAGCAATCCGCTTCACATTTTGTCTTGATTGCTGCAAGCGATCCGTATTTTTTAAGCTGTGTCATCACAGTATCGCGCTGGTTCTGATCGTAACCAATGTTGGGGTTATCACATGCCTGCTGCATAGCTGTGGCAATCTTTTCGGCCACATCCGCACTTTTCGGCCGCAGGGCATACCAGCCTTTGCTGTGCATATAATACGCCTGGGTAGATACTTCGTTACCGCTCTGATCTCCAGCGGCCCCGCCTGCAATGTTTCCGTTTTCGTCAATTCTTGCTGACCCGAATATAACTCCCATATTACTCTTCCTCCTTCTTATATTTTGTGCGATCCCATATTGCTTTTAATTTCTCCCAGCCGCCGGTCGCCACAAGATAAACTATAAAGGCAGTAACCAGCGCTGCCACCACATAGTACCAGA
>ERZ1090863.686-NODE-686-length-16946-cov-4.385412_pt1 | contig 16946 bp, 16 predicted proteins | sample MGYA00478480_ERZ1090863 | MGnify/ENA primary metagenome ERZ1090863 (study PRJEB33644, sample SAMEA5815746) | chicken gut metagenome | biome: Chicken; feature: Gastrointestinal Tract; material: Caecum | place: Ireland | collected 2019-01-01 | study: A study of the...
GTTAAAATGAGACTTACAAGAATGGGCGACAAAAAATCTCCCTTCTACCGCATCGTCGTAATAGACAGCAGAAAGGCGCGTTCGGGCGAATACATCGACAAGATCGGCTATGTTGACCCCCTCAAGAACCCCGCAGAAGTAAAGATAGACGTTGAAAAGGCCAAGGACTGGCTCTCCAAGGGTGTTCAGCCCACCGAAACGGTAAAAAGCTATCTTGTAAACGCCGGCGTTATTGAAAAGAGCGCAAAGCTTTCCGCCCCCAAGACAAACGACAAGAAAAAGAAGAAGGACTAATTTAGCCTGCGTTCCGCGTCCGCCGCTCAAAGGGCGCAAAGGGAGGATGATATGTTGGAACTCGTAAAATACGTGGTAGAGCAGTTTGCCGAACATAAAGACGCCATAGAATACAGGGAAGAGGAAAAGGAAAACAGCATTGAAATAACCGTTTTCCTTGAAGATTCCGATATGGGCAAGGTCATCGGCAAGCAGGGTAAAATAGCCAAGGCGCTGCGCACTTTAGTTAAGGCCGCAACGCCCAAGGGCGCCAAAAAGTATACCGTAGAGATAAAGGGCAAAGAGCCCGCCGCCGAATAAGCCGTTTGCTTTTTTGTGTGTTTATCGCGGTATATCCCCGCATGAATTTTAAGCCGTGCCCTATCCGTGCACGGCTTTTTGCGGTTTTACGCGACGCTTATGCATAAGTGCGCAGTAAAATAATTACGAAAAAAATTTACTAAAAGGTAGCTATGCAGAAATATTTAACGATCGGCACCGTGCTCAAGCCACAGGGCATACGCGGCGAAATAAAGGTGATGCCCTACACGGACTATGCCGAGGACATGAAAGATTTTACCTGCGTCAGCATAGGCGGAACGCAATATAAAGTGCTTGCGTGCAGGGTGGCGGGCGGATATGCCTACCTTACGCTGCGCGGCGTGGCAGACAGGAACGCCGCCGAGCTTCTGCGCGGCAAAGACGTGCTTGTAGACCGCGAAGAGGCGCCCGAACTGCCTGAAGACAGGGTGTATATCGCAGATGTGATAGGTTGCGCGCTCGTCACCGAACAGGGCGAAAAGCTGGGCGAGGTGTTAGACGTGACACCTGCCCGCACGGACATATACACCGTGCTTATCGGCGGAAAGCAGGTAATGTTTGCCGCCGCCGATGGCGTAATAATCTCTGTAGACGTGCAGGGCGGTACGGTTACGGTAAACAAAGAGCGGTTTGAACAGGTTGCCACTCTCTGACGTCCATGCCGCATGATAATTTGGTAATTGACCCATGAATATCACCGTTTTAACGCTTTTTCCTGAAATGTTTGCGCCCCTTAAAGAAAGTATTCTGGGCCGTGCGCAGCAGGGCGGAAAATTGAATATAAACGTAGTAAACATACGCGACTATGCCCAAAACAAGCACCTAAAGTGCGACGACTACCCCTTCGGCGGCGGCGCGGGCATGGTAATGATGCCCCAGCCCATAGGCTCCGCCATAGAGGCGGTCGACCCCGAACACAGGGCGCACCGCATATTCATGTCGCCGCGCGGCAAAACGTTCTGCCAGCGCAGGGCGGTGGAGCTTGCCTCCCTTTCCGACCTCTTAATTTTGTGCGGCCATTACGAGGGGGTAGACCAGCGCGTGATAGATATGTTTATAGATGAGGAACTCTCTATAGGCGACTATGTGCTCACCGGCGGCGAACTGCCTGCCATGGTAGTGTGCGACTGTGTGGCAAGGTATGTAGACGGCGTTATCTCCGGCGAAAGCCTGCGCGACGAAAGTTTTTCGGCGGGGCTTTTGGAGTATCCTCAGTATACCCGCCCCGCGGTTTATAAGGGCGTTTCCGTGCCGGAGGTGCTTTTAAGCGGCAACCACGGCGAAGTGGAAAAGTGGCGGCGCGAACAGTCGCTTGCCATAACCCGCAAAAACCGCCCCGATATGCTTAAATAGATTTCTGCCTCATTGGCAATAATATAATTTCACGTAATTTCACGTGTGCAAATAATTAATGCTTTAATAATTTGCAAATAATTAATGTTTCAAGCAGGGTTTCCCTGCGCAGAAAGACCCAATTTGCGCATACCTGCGCCTGAGCGGAGTGAATTGCCGCGATTGAATAAACGAGGGCAAGAACAAATCGCGGCAAGAGAGGCAGAGCCTTTCAGCTCACGGAAATTATCGTGCGCGGCCCGCGCGAGAATTTCGTGAAGGAGTTATATTTATGAAAATCATTCAATGGTTTCCCGGCCATATGACAAAGGCAATGCGCATGATGCAGGAAAACGCCGCCCTGTGCGACGGCGCAATTATAGTGCTCGACGCGCGCTGCCCTGCGTCATCGTTCAACGCAAAACTTAAAAAGGTGTTTGCCGGCAAGCCCGTGCTGTATGTGCTCAACAAGGCCGACCTTTCCGACCGCGCCGAAGCGTTTGTCCGCATTATAAAGTCGGCAGGCGGCTCGGCAGTCGCGCTCAACGCCACGGTCAGCGGGTGCCGCCGCACTCTTATGCAGGCATGCGAAGATATCGTGCGCGAAAAGCTTGAGCGCGCCCGCTCAAAGGGGTACGAACGCACCTTCCGCTTTATGGTGCTCGGCGTGCCCAACACGGGCAAGAGCACTGTAATAAACCTTCTTTCGGGCGCAAAGCGCACGGTAACGGGCAACAAGGCGGGCGTAACGCGCGGCAAGCAGTGGATCCGCCTTGAAGGGTTCGAACTTCTGGATACACCCGGCACCATGCCGCCCGCGTTCGAAAATCAGACCTTTGCCCGCCGCCTGGCGTATGTCGGCATCATAAACGACGACATACTCGACTTCGACGACCTCGCCCTCGCGCTGCTTGCAGATATGGCGGAAAAATATCCCGAACGGCTCGAAGAACGCTACGGCATTAACGATTTTTCTTCTGGAATAGATATGCTCAACGCCGTGTGCACACGCCGCGGCTTTGTGCTCCGCGGCGGCGACTACGACTACGACCGCGCGTGCAGGGCGGTGGTGGACGACCTGCGCAAGGGCAGGCTGGGCAGAATAGCGCTGGACAGCGAAGATGAAGTTGCCGCAACGGCATTTTAAGTTCGCCATGAAAGAACTGCTTGAAAAGTTGCAGATAGAAGAGGGCATTGCCGCGCAGGGCTTTCCGCTGGTGTGCGGCGCGGACGAGGTAGGCCGCGGCCCGCTTGCAGGCCCGGTGGTGTGTGCGGCCGTCATAATGCCCCGCTCCGACATAATAGACGGCGTAGACGACAGCAAAAAGCTCACCGCCAAAAGGCGTGAAAAGCTTGCCTCTCTCATACGCGAAAAGGCAATTGCCTACGCAATATGCCGCATCGAACCGCAGATAATAGACGAAATAAACATTCTTCAGGCCACACGGCTGTGTATGAAAAACGCTGTCGAAAGCCTTTCGGTGCGCCCAGACTTTGTGCTGACCGACGGCAACATGACGCTTGACATAACAATCCCGCAAAAAAGCGTTATAGGCGGCGACGCAAAGTGCTACAGCATAGGCGCGGCGTCCATCCTTGCAAAGGTGTACAGGGACGGACTGATGGATGAATACGATGTTCAATACCCCGGCTACGGCTTTGCAAGTAACAAGGGCTACGGGTCGGCGGCGCACATCGCCGCCATAAAAGAGTGCGGAATATGCCCCATCCACCGCAGGAGTTTTACAAAAAAATGGGTATAATTCAAAGGCTGTTTTGTCGCGCAGGCAAAAAAGAGTGCGCGGCCGAAGGGCAGGCGGGCGGCGTGCAGTCAAAAAAATATAACAGGGCAAAGGGCGCCCGCGGAGAAAAGCTGGCTGTAAAATATTTAAAGAGGCAGGGCTACAAAATTTTAAAGCGCAACTGGCGCAACCCGTTCGGAGAAGTGGATATCATTGCCTCGCTCGGCGACACCGTCGCATTCATAGAGGTAAAGCTGCGCACGTCGGACGACTTCGGCACCCCGTCGCAGGCGGTAAACAGTGCACGTATGCGGCGGTACATAAACGCGGCGCGCTGCTACTTTTCGGGCAGGGAGATGGACTGCACCGTCCGCTTCGACATAATCGAGGTGGAGGGCGGCAAAGTAAACCACTTAATCTCGGCTTTCGAGGCCTGAACCCCGCGCAGTTTTCGTCCTTTCCATATTATATGGAATAAGCTTGCACTTCTGCGGCAATTTTAGCGCGTGCGGCAGATTTTGCATGCAATAAGGGTGTGTGTCGCAATTTTCACAAAACTGTGCCCCAAATCGCTTGATTTTTTTTGCGGGCTTTGGTAGAATACAAAACGTACTTTGAAAAATTCAGGGCGGGCCTCTGCGGCAGGCGCAACAAAAGCACCGCATGCACGTCTTTCAGGAGGATCATAAATGAAGGGTCTTATCGAGGCAATCGAAAAAGAAGGCATGAAGGAAAACGTACCCGCATTCAACGTTGGCGACACTGTAAGGGTGGGCTTCAAGGTTATAGAAGGCACCAAGGAGAGGATCCAGAACTTTGAAGGCGTTGTAATCGCCAAAAAGCACGGCGGCATAAGGGAGAGCTTCACCGTAAGAAGGCTTTCCTTCGGCGTCGGCGTTGAAAGGACTTTCCCCGTTCATTCCCCCAAGATTGCGTCTATCACCGTGGTTAAGCGCGGCAAGGTAAGAAGGGCTAAGCTCTACTATCTGCGCGGGCTCACCGGTAAGGCGGCTAAAATTCAGGAAATTAAATAAGTTGGAAAAGAACCTGTTTTCAGGTTCTTTTTTCTTTTTAAGGCGGGCTGGCAGAATATGCGCGGGTGTGCAAAGTGTGGCGGCACCGTTGAAAAATGTTCATAAGTGTAGTATAATGTAACGTGTTGCGGGCACGCCCGCCGCATGCAGTTTTACAAAGGGGGAAAGGTATACAAATGCTTTCAAAAGTAATAAGTTTTGCCCTTCACGGCCTTGAGGGCGTTCCCGTAGAGGTGGAAACGGACATCAACAAGGGCATGGTCGCCTACGACCTTGTCGGCCTTCCGGACGCCGCCGTAAAGGAGAGCAAGGAGCGCGTGCGCTCGGCGGTAAAAAACAGCGTGATGCGCTTTCCCGTAAGCAAAATAACGGTAAACCTTGCCCCCGCAGACATAAAAAAGGAGGGTTCGCACTACGACCTGCCCATCGCCGTAAGCATACTCAAGGCAAGCGACCAGCTGCCGTACAACACAGACGGCATTGTATTTTTGGGCGAACTTGCCTTAGACGGCGCCCTGCGCGCGGTAACGGGCATGCTGCCCATGCTTATATCGGCAAAGGCGCGCGGCTTTACCCGCTTTGTGGTGCCCGCCGCCAACGCCAACGAGGCAAGCTTTATAGAGGGGTGCGAAGTTTACGCCCTTAAAAACCTGAAAGAGGTGGTGGCGTTTTTATCGGGCGAGGAGGAGTTCAGCCCCGTTGCCCACCGCAGCTACGAAAGCGTAAAGCGCGAGCGCCGTTACGACGCCGACCTTTCGTTTGTAAAGGGCCAGCGCGTGGCAAAGCGCGCTTTGGAAATAGCCGCCGCGGGCGGGCACAACATACTGCTCGTCGGCCCTCCCGGCACGGGCAAGACCATGCTTGCCCGCTGCATACCCACCATAATGCCGGACATGACCTTTGAAGAGGCGCTTGAAGTTACAAAGATACACTCCGTCGCCGGCGAACTCTCCGAAGAGGGCATAGTAACGCTGCGCCCCTTCCGCACGCCCCATCATACGGCAACCACTGTGTCGCTGTGCGGCGGGGGAAACAACAGAGTGCGCCCCGGCGAAATTTCAAAGGCGCACAACGGCGTGTTGTTTTTGGACGAGCTGCCCGAATATTCCCGTTCGGCGCTTGAATCTCTCCGCCAGCCGCTGGAGGACAGGCAGATAACCGTAACGCGCGCGGGCGGCGCGGCCACATTCCCCGCCGACTTCATGCTGTGCGCCAGCATGAACCCCTGCCCGTGCGGCAACTACGGCTCGGCAGAGCTGGTATGCACCTGTACGCCCGCGCAGATAAAGCGCTACCGCGCAAAGATATCCGGCCCCCTTCTGGACAGGATCGACCTGCAGGTAGAGGTGGACTCGGTAAAATACGACGACCTGATATCCGACGGTGCCGAAGAGAGCAGCGCCGCCGTAAAGGCCAGGGTAGAGGCCGCCCGCGCCGTCCAGCGCGAACGTTTTGCTGGCGAGGGCGTGCGCAGCAACGCCAACATGGGCGAACGGCAGATAAAAAAGTACTGCCGCCTTTCCGCCGAGTGCGAAGGCGTGCTGAGGAACGCCTTCGAAAGCCTTCACCTTTCGGCGCGCGCCCGCTCAAGGATAATCAAGGTGGCGCGCACCATAGCCGACCTGGACTTTTCTGCCGACATTCAGCCCAGGCACATACTCGAGGCGGCCTCCTACCGCAGTTTCGACGGTAACGCCATATGACCGAATATACCGAAAAAGAGCTCGACGCCATAGTGCTCGACAGCTTTGAAGAGCTCACGTATAAATGTAAGGCGGAATGTACAGACGGCTTTGCTTTTTCCTCGCCGCGCAAAAAACACGCAGATTTTTTGATTAAAACGCTCGGCGAGGGCGTATATAATAAAGTAAGAGGGTTATTTTTTGACGAAAAATACCGCGCAAAGGTGCTGGGCGGGCTGCAAAAGCGCGCCATACGCTGCGTAACGTATTTTTCAGAAGACTATCCCGAAAGTTTCAGGCGCATACCCGCGCCGCCGCTCGTGCTGTATTGCAGGGGCAACGTAGGCCTTTTAAAGGCGCGCTCGTTTGCCATAGTCGGCTCAAGGCGCACTCTGCCCAATATACTCAAGGAGTGCAAAAAGCTGAGTTCGCAGCTTGCCGAACACTTTGTAATTGTCACGGGCACTGCCGACGGCGCCGATACTGCCGCCGCAGAGGGCGCGGCCGAAAGCGGCAACCTTATATTTTTTGCCGCGCAGGGGCTTGACCATATCTACCCTGCCTCCAACGCCCCGCTGTATAAAAAGGCTGCCGAACGCGGGCTGCTCGTATCCGAACAGCGCCCGCAGGCGGGCGCAAAGGCGTACCTCTTCCCCGTGCGCAACAGGCTCATAGCCGCCCTTGCGGAGGGCGTGCTGGTTGTCTCTGCGGGCGAAAAAAGCGGCGCGTGCATCACCGCTGAATACGCCTTCGAATACGGCAAAGACGTGTTCTGTTTCCCCTATTCTCTGGGCGTTCCGTCGGGCGCAGGGTGCAACAGGCTGATAAAAAAAGGCGCGTACCTCGCCGAAAATATACTTGACATTTGCTCGGCTTTTGGTTTAGACTTTACTGCACGCAAGATAGAACAGTTGTCCCCGCGCGAAGGGGAGGTGCTCGCCGCCCTCAAAGCTGCCGGCGAGGCGCACGTTGAAATTATAGCGCAGTTGCTCGGCTGCCGGCCGTACGAAATACTTGCAGAACTTTCTTCGCTGGAGGTAAAGGGGCTGGTCTCCCGCCTTGGCGGCAACAGGTACATAGCGCTTTAAAAGCGCATTGCCTGCGGCATATTGCGGCACCAATTGCCTTTAAAGCACTCCTTGCGTGCGCAGAAATTTTGTCAATACTATCGCTAAAAAGGTTGTTTTTATGGATCTTATCATAGTTGAGTCGCCTTCAAAGGCAAAAACCATTTCAAAATATTTAAAGGGCAAGTATAAGGTGGACGCCTCGGGCGGACACATACGCGACCTGCCCGAACGCACCCTGGGCGTAAAGATAACCGACAATTTCGAGCCCAGGTACGAAGAGTCGCCCGGCAAAAAAGAGATAATAGCAAGACTGACTGCCGAGGCGAAGAAGGCGGGCAAAGTATACCTTGCAACCGACCCCGACCGCGAGGGCGAGGCGATAAGCTGGCACCTGCAGACGGTGCTTGGGCTTGACCCCGACGGCGAAAACCGCATAGAATTCAACGAAATTTCACCCAAGGCCGTGCAGACCGCCCTGCAGCACCCCCGCAAAATAAACTACAACCTGGTGGACGCCCAGCAGGCGCGCAGGGTGCTGGACAGGCTGGTGGGCTACAAACTTTCGCCCCTTCTCAACAACAGGATACAGAACGGCCTTTCCGCGGGCAGGGTGCAGTCGGTCGCCCTTCGCCTGATAGTTGACAGGGAGCGCGAGATCAAGGCCTTCGTGCCCGAAGAATATTGGAACCTTACGGCATTTTTGCAGGATTCAGCGGCCAGGTATGCTGCGTTCAAGGCCGTTTGCCAGCTTAAAAAGAGCGGCAAAAGCATAGGCAAAGAGCAGGCGGAGGAGGCCGAGGCCAAGGTAAAGGCTTCGCCCTTCACCGTTACAAAGGTAAAGAGCGGCGTAACAAAACAGCATGCGCCCGCGCCCTTCACAACATCTTCCCTGCAGCAGGACGCATCCAATAAATACGGCATGTCTTCGCCCGAAACAATGCTCGTTGCGCAGCACCTTTACGAGGGCATGGACGTGGGCGGCGACCACATCGCCCTCATCACATATATAAGGACGGACTCCGTGCGCGTGTCGGAGGAGGCACAGGCAAACGCCCTCGCCTTCATAAAGGAACATTACGGCGAAGATTACGCCCCCGCAAAGCCAAATCGCTATGCAACAAAAAAGGGCGCGCAGGACGCGCACGAGGCCATAAGGCCGATAAACCTTGCCATCACGCCCGAAAGCGTTAAAAAATCGCTCGATAAAAAGCACTACAACATATACAAGCTGGTGTACGACAGGTTCATCGCCTCGCAGATGGCAGAGGCGCAGTACAACAGCATGCAGATAGAGGCCACCTCAGCGGGCTATGTGTTCAAGGCAAGCGGCAAGTCGCTGCTGTTTGCCGGCTACACCGCCGCCTATCAGGACGCGGCAAAGGAAAAGGACGAGGAAGAGGAGGCAAAACTGCTGCCTCCCCTGCACGAGGGCGACAGCCTTACGCTGTGCGACCTTAAAAAGGAACAGAAGTTCACCCGCCCTCCCCTGCGCTATACAGACGCCTCTCTGGTCAAGGCCATGGAGGAAAAGGGCATAGGCCGCCCCTCTACTTATGCAAGCATAATTTCAGTGCTCACCCGCCGCAAGTATGTGGAAAAGGACGGCAAGTATATGGTTCCCACCGAGGTGGCATATAAGATAACCGACATGCTTGTGCACTACTTTACCGACATAATGGACGTCGGCTTCACCGCCCACATGGAGGACGACCTCGATAAAATAGAGGAGGGCGGCACCGACTGGCACAAGATAATAGCAGACTTTTACCCCGGCTTTGCCGATAAGCTCAAAACGGCGTCTACCGACGGCGACGAGCTCACCGATATAATCTGCGAAAAGTGCGGCCACCCCATGATAAGGCGCACAGGCAAGTACGGCAAGTACCTCGCCTGCTCAAACTACCCCGCCTGCTCAAACATAATAAGCGAGTCCGAGCAGGAGGTATCCTCGGTGCGCTGCCCCAAGTGCGGCGCCAACATGGTGGTAAAAAGCGGCAAATACGGCAAGTTCCTCGCCTGCCCCAACTACCCCGAATGTTCCTCTATCCTTCCCATGGACGCCAGGATATCCGAGGAAAAGTGCAAGGAGTGCGGCGGCGAAATGCTTATAAAAAAGGGCAGGTACGGGCAGTACCTGGAGTGCACCAAGTGCGGCGCAAAGCGCCCGCTCGGCGGCGAGAACCAGGCGGAAAATTCCAAAAACGAGGGCAAGTGCCCCGAGTGCGGCAAGCCCATGCGCAGGATGCGCTCCAAGACGGGCAAAATATACTACGGCTGCACGGGTTACCCCGACTGCAAGTTCTTAAGCTGGGATATCCCCACGGGTGAAAAGTGCCCCAAGTGCGGCAAGGGCTACCTTGTCAAAAAGGGCAACGAGATAAAGTGCTCGCAAAAGGGCTGCGACTATTCGGTTCCCGCCCCTGCGCCCGCGCCCGAAGACGACCTGGCAGAAAAACCTGCGGAAGGCGGCAATGAATAAGGTCACTGTTGTAGGCGCAGGCCTTGCCGGGTGCGAGGCGGCGTGGCATCTTGCAGAGCAGGGCTTTCAGGTCACGTTGTGCGACATAAAGCCCAAGTCGTTCACTCCCGCGCACTCCAACCCCGACTTTGCCGAGCTGGTCTGCTCCAACTCTTTAAAGAGCAACGACGTATTCGGCAACGCCTGCGGCCTTTTAAAGCAGGAGATGCGCGTTTTGGGTTCGCTCACCATGGCGGCTGCCGAACAGTCTGCCGTTCCCGCGGGCGGCGCGCTTGCGGTGGACAGGGAGCGCTTTGCGCATATAATAACGCAAAAAATACAGCAACATAAAAATAGAGAACATGTCGGTAAAGAGGGGGGGTCTGTACCCGCGGCGCCTGCAATAGTTGCAACGGGCCCGCTTACGGCAGGCGCCCTCGCCGGGGATATCGCCTCTGTAACGGGCGGCGGGCTGCACTTTTACGATGCCTCCGCGCCCATAGTTTCGGCGGACAGCATAGATATGTTGCACGCCTTCTCCGGCGGCAGATACGGCAGGGGGGACGACTATATAAACTGCCCCATGACAAGGGAGCAGTACAAGGCCTTCTACGCCGCGCTCACCTCGGCAGAGCGGGCGCAGCTACACTCCTTTGAAAAGAGGGAGATATTCGAAGGCTGCATGCCGCTGGAGGTAATGGCGGCGCGCGGTGAAGACACGCTGCGTTTCGGCCCGTTCAAGCCCGTGGGCTTAAGGGACGAACAGGGCAACTGCTTCTACGCCGTGCTTCAGCTCCGCAAGGAAAATCTTGAAGGTTCGGCATACAACCTCGTCGGCTGTCAGACCAATTTAAAGTTCGGCGAACAGAAGAGGGTGTTTTCCCTCATACCCGCGCTTGCGCATGCCGAATTTCTGCGCTACGGCGTAATGCACCGCAACACGTTCATCAATTCGCCGCAGTGCCTGGGCGCCGACTTCTGCCTGCGCTCGTCTGACGGGGTGTACTTTGCAGGGCAGATGACGGGCGTGGAAGGGTATGTTGAATCGGCCGCCTCGGGCATGCTTGCGGCAATTCACCTTGCGCGCAGGCTTAAGGGCAAGCCTTTACTGCTCCCGCCCGAACACACCGTGTGTGGCGAACTTTCGCGCTATATAGCGGCGGAAAATAAAAATTTCCAGCCTATGAACGCCAATTTCGGCCTTTTGGGCGGCGCGGCTTTGAACATACGCGACAAAAAGGAGCGCTATAAGCTTCTCGCCGAAAGGGCGTTAAAATACATAACGGAGTATAAAGAACAATTATGTCAGTAGAATTTCACGCAACAACCATCTGCGGCGTAAAAAGGGACGGCGTTACCGCCATTGCGGGCGACGGCCAGGTCACCATGGGTGAAAGCGTTATATTTAAAAACAGTGCCACAAAGGTGCGCCGCATATTTGGCGGCAAAGTAATTCTGGGCTTTGCCGGCTCGGTTTCGGACGCCTTCTCTCTCAGCGAAAAGTTCGAGGGCATGCTCAATAAATTCTCGGGCAACCTCATGCGCTCTGCCGTGGAGCTTGCCGAACTGTGGCGTTCGGACAAGATGCCCCGCAAGCTCGAGGCCCTGATGATAGTTGCCGATAAAGATACCATGCTCATAGTTTCGGGCACGGGCGAGGTCATCGAGCCAGACGGCGGAGTGTGCGCCATAGGCAGCGGCGGCAACTACGCCCTTGCGGCCGCCCGCGCCCTCATTCAGAACACCGATTTCTCTGCCGAGCAGATAGCTACCAAGGCGCTCAAAATAGCCAGCGAGATCTGTGTGTTTACTAACGATAACATCAAGTGCGAAACCGTGTGAAAACTTTGTATATGCGTCGCAATACTTTGTTGCTCTGCGGCAACCTTCAGTCATTTACATCTAAGTAAACTCCCTCAAATATTCCGCACGCTCCCTTGCCTCCCTTGCCAAAGGGGGGAAGAGCGAGCATAGTGAGCGAAGGGGGGATTTGTGCTCGTTTCTCTGAATTTTTTGGCGCCGCGTATTCAAGATTTTTGTGCCGTATTTTTAGCGGCCTGTTTCAATTGCCCCGCATATATGCCGCAAATAACGGTATTTTTTATTATAAAAGAGGTGTAAAATGGATCTATCACCCAAGCAGATAGTTCATGAATTGGATAAGTATATAATCGGTCAGGACGAGGCTAAAAAGGCCGTGGCCATAGCCCTCCGCAACCGCTACAGAAGGAGCAAACTCACTCCCGAGCTGATGGAGGAGATAACTCCCAAAAACATTATAATGAAGGGCCCCACGGGCGTGGGCAAAACGGAGATCGCCCGCAGGCTTGCAAAGCTTGTTAAGGCGCCATTTTTAAAGGTGGAGGCCACAAAGTATACCGAGGTAGGTTATGTGGGCAGGGACGTGGAGTCCATGGTGCGCGACCTTGCCGAGTGCGCCATCCGCCTCGTGCGCGAGGAAAAGACGGCAGAGGTAGAGTTCCGTGCACGCGCCACTGCCGAACGCAGGGTGGCAAAGGTGCTTGCGGAAAACAACAAGGCCGACCGCGGCGATACCTCTAAAGAGCTGTTCGAACAAAATTTTGTGGACGCCATTCACGAGGGCAAGTACGACAACGCCGTTATAGAGATAGACGTGCTCGACCAGCCCAAGCCGTTAGAGCTGTCCGCTGCTGGCGGCGCGGCCATAGACCTCTGCTCTATATTCGGCGGCATGGGGCTTGGCGGCAAGCGCAAAAAGAGCAAGCTCACCGTAAAGGAGGCGGTAAACCTTCTCATGGCGGAGGAGGCGGACAAGCTTATAGATAACGACGCCGTCACCGCCGAGGCGATAAAGCGCGCCGAAAACGACGGCATAATCTTTATAGACGAAATAGATAAAATTGCAGGCAAGGGCAACACCTCGGGCGCCGACGTCTCGCGCGAGGGCGTTCAAAGGGACATTCTGCCCATAGTTGAAGGCTGCACCGTAATGACCAAGTACGGCCCCGTAAAGACGGACTACATCCTGTTCATAGCGGCGGGCGCCTTCCACGTTTCAAAGGTGGAAGACCTCATTCCCGAACTTCAGGGCAGGTTCCCCATTCAGGTAGAGCTTTCCTCACTCACCAAAAAGGACTTTATAGACATACTCACCCAGCCCGAAAACGCCATAACAAGGCAGTATTCGGTGCTGCTCGCCGTGGACAATATCGATCTGCACTTCACGCCCGACGCGATAGAAAAGATAGCGGAGATAGCCGAGGACGTAAACGCCACGTCTGAAGATATAGGCGCCCGCCGCCTTCACACCGTAATGGAATACCTTCTGGAAGATATCTCTTACAACGCCGGCGGCAACGACTACCCTGTCATCCCCGTAGAGATAAACAGCAAGTATGTTGAAGACCATCTTGAAAAGATGATCAAAAACCGCGACTTAAAGAAGTACGTATTGTAAAGTTTAACTGACCGCCTGTCATTTTGACCGGGCGACAGCGAGCGGATAAATCTAAAAAGAATCCCTCTGTCTTGCTGCCGCTTACGCTTTCGCAAGCAGCTCCCTTAATGCTTGCGCATTAAAGGCGCCTTAATTGCGGAAAATTTTTTTTAAATAATTAATGTTTGCTAGGCGGGTTTCCCGCCGCCGCAAGACACAATTTGCCGCGTAAGCGGGCTCACTTGAAGTGAATTCGCGCGACTATATATTTGTGGGCCATAAAGGGTCGCGCGAAGAGAAACTTAGTTTCTCAAAATCACGGAATTTTTCGTTTTCGGCCAAAACGAAAAATTCGTGAGGAGGTATCAATGATTAACATTCCCAAGGGTACAAAGGACGTCCTCCCCCAGGACGCCTATAAATGGCACTACATAGAGGACGCGGCGCGCAAGACGGCGGAGCTTTTCAATATGAAGGAGATACGCACGCCCGTGTTCGAGCACACCGAGCTGTTTTTGCGCGGGGTGGGCGACACCACCGACATAGTAAACAAGGAGATGTACACCTTTAAAGATAAGGGCGACCGCTCTATAACTTTAAAGCCCGAAGGCACTGCAGGCGCGGCGCGCTCGTTCATAGAAAACGGAATGGCGGCCGGCCTTCTGCCCGTAAAGATGTACTATATCACTCCCGCGTTCCGCTACGAGCGCCCCCAGGCGGGGAGGCTGCGCGAATTCCACCAGTTCGGCATAGAGATGTACGGCTCCGCCTCTCCCGACGCCGATGCCGAGGTCATCTTTGCCGCGTCTTCATTTTTAAGCAAGCTGGGCATAAAGGGCGTAAAGCTGAACATAAACTCCATAGGCTGCAAAACCTGCCGCGCAAGCTATAACGCCGCCCTCAGGGAGTACCTTCGCCCGCACCTTGGCGAAATGTGCTCCACCTGCCGCGAGAGGTTCGATAAAAATCCCCTGCGCATACTCGACTGCAAGGAGGAGGGCTGCAAAAAGATAACACGCGGCGCGCCCAGGATAACCGACTACCTGTGCAACGAGTGCTCCGCCCACTTTAAGAAAGTTCAGCAACTGCTTACGGCGGGCGGGCTTGAGTTCAATATCGACCCCGACATAGTGCGCGGCCTTGACTACTACACAAAGACGGTGTTCGAATTTGTTTCCGACAGCATAGGTGCGCAGGGCACGGTGTGCGGCGGCGGCCGCTACGACGGTCTGATAGAGGAGCTTGGCGGTAACCCTACCCCTGCGGTGGGCTTTGCTGCCGGCATAGAGCGCCTTATACTTTTAATGGAGAACACAGGCGTGCCCTTCCCCGAAGAGCGCGGCGTGCAGGTATATATCGCCGGCATGGACGATGAAAGCCGCATGCAGGCCTTTAAAATCGTGTGCGCGCTGCGTGCCGCGGGAATTTCGGCAGAGTGCGACCACATGGGCAAGTCTGTAAAGGCGCAGTTCAAGTATGCCGATAAAATCGGCGCGCAGTACGTTATCGCTCTCGGCGGCAACGAACTTGCAAGCGGCATATGCAACGCGAAGCGCATGGCCGACGGCGCCACAACGCCCGTTATGATCTCCGATATCTGCGGGTTTTTCAAGGGGCTTGAATAAACGTTGTTCATGTTTCCGCGGCTGACGTCATTTCGCGGCGGCTGTTTCGCTAAATATCGCGGCGCTGTTTAAATGCTTTCTTATATGGTTATAAGTTAGTATAAAGGCATGCCTTCAATATGCATGCGCGTAGGCACAAGTGCCATTGGTTGCGCCATATGTGCCCCTCAATTTTACATATAAGGAAGGAATATATTATCATGAAACAGTTAAACGAAGCTCAGTTCAACGAACTCATTTCAGGCAGCAAGCCTGTTGTCTGCGACTTTTTTGCAACGTGGTGCGGCCCCTGCAAAATGCTTGCGCCCGTGCTTGAAAAGGTCTCCGCCGACTATGCGGACAAGGCCGAATTTGTAAAGGTGGACGTAGACGAGGCCGCCGCGCTTTCAGTAAAGTACGGCATAATGAGCATACCCTATGTCGGCGTGTTCAAAAACGGCCAAATGGTGGCAAAGTCCATCGGCTTCATGCCCGAAGGCGAAGTAAGGCAGTTTTTAAACGAAAATCTGTGATTCTACTGCAGCGCCGATAAGTAAATTGTTCAGCACGGCCGCATGTGGTTGTCGTATAAGCAAATAGTGCCGCCTTCGGCGGCGTAAATTCCCCGCGCAAGTTTTGCGCGGGACTTTTTGTTGCATGAAAAAGCCGCTGTCTTTCGGCCGTCCGCAATTCTGAGCAAAAAATTTAAGTGCGCCCGCCCTTTACAAAACGGAGCGCAGGCAGTATAATATTGGTAGCAAATATGTAATGTTACGGAGAAAATCATGCAGTTTGAATTCTACGTGCCCACCCGCATAGTGTTCGGCGAGGGCACTTTAAAGGAGCTTGCCACTCGCCCGCTCCCCGGCAATAGGGCGCTGCTTGTCACATCAAGCGGACATTCGGCCGAGCGCAGCGGCGCATTGGGCGCCGTTACGGGCGCGCTTGCCGCACAGGGCGCGCAGTGGGTGCTTTTCAACCAAATAGGCGCAAACCCCGACCTGCCAGCCGTAAACCTCGGCGCGGCTGTCGCACGCGAAAATAAGTGCGACTTTGTTATCGCCCTGGGCGGCGGCTCGGTGATGGATGCTTCAAAGGCCATAGCGCTCACGGCGCCCAACGGCGAAAACTACTGGGACTTTGTGGCGGCGGGCACGGGCGGCGGCAAACCGGTAACAAACAGTCCTCTGCCCATAATTGCCATAACCACCACGGCGGGCACGGGCTCCGAGGCAGACGCAACGGCCGTTGTCACCAACCCCGACACCGAGGAAAAGATAGGCTTTGTTCACCGCGGCATGTTCCCCGTGCTCTCCATTGTAGATAGCTCCCTCACCCGCGGCATACCGCAAAAGCTCACCGCCTTTCAGGGCTTCGACGCGCTCTTTCATGCCACCGAGTGTTATGTTTCAAACAAGGCCAACAAGATGAGCGAAATGCTCTCGCTCACATCCATGGAGTACTGCGCAAAATACCTCGCCCGCGCGGTGAGCGACGGGCAGGACGCCGAGGCACGCGACGGCATGAGTTTTGCCAACACACTCTCGGGCATGGTGATGACGCTTTCGGGCACTACCTCGAAGCACGGCATGGAGCACGCCATGAGCGCGCTTTCACCTGCCCTGCCTCACGGTGCAGGCCTTTTAATGCTCGCGCCCGCCTATTATGGCTTTATGCTGGAGCGCCACGTCTGCGACGACCGATTTGTGCGCATGGCGCAGGCAATGGGCAGGCCGCTTGCCTCGCGCCCGCAGGAATTTATCGAAATTTTATTTGGTCTGATGCGCGAGTGCGGCGTAGACGGGCTTAAGATGTCTGACTACGGCATAATGCCCGAAAACTTCCCCTCGCTTGCGCAAAACGCCATGTCGTCTATGAAGAGGGTATTTTTAAACGACAGGCTGCCGCTCACAGAAGATGACGTGGTTGAAATTTATACAAAATCATACAGGTAAAGTTTTATTTGCATAAATTACTCCGATTTTAATAATTTTGCATATAAAACAACGCAC
>ERZ1090863.688-NODE-688-length-16911-cov-4.698742_pt1 | contig 16911 bp, 15 predicted proteins | sample MGYA00478480_ERZ1090863 | MGnify/ENA primary metagenome ERZ1090863 (study PRJEB33644, sample SAMEA5815746) | chicken gut metagenome | biome: Chicken; feature: Gastrointestinal Tract; material: Caecum | place: Ireland | collected 2019-01-01 | study: A study of the...
GCACAGGAGATGGGATATGTCCCGAATTCCTCGGCGAGGGCGCTGGCGTCCCGTTCCTCCCGCCTGATCACTGCGATCCTTCAGGAGTACGATGAGGATAATAACCCGTTGGAGGACAGATACACGAGCTGTTTTCTCGGCGAGCTGGCGCTTCAGATCAAGCAAGAAGGATACGACCTGATGATCCATTATGTGAAGGACTATTCGGAGATCACATACAGCCTGAAATCATGGAATGTAGCGGGCGCCGTCTTCATTGGAATGTTTGATGAGAGCATACAGAAACTTCAGGAGGACAACCGGATCCCGATGATCTTTACTGACAGTTACAGTTCCGTCCGGAGTATCACGAATGTAGGGATCGATGATTACCGGGGAGGGGAGATGGCGGCAAAATATTTTCTCGACAACGGACACAGGAATGTGGCATTTTACGGACCGGAAGCATTGGACAACGGAGTGGTCATGCACCGCCTGCAGGGATTTGTTACGACACTTCGCAGCGCGGGGATCTCCCTGCCGCCTGAAAACTTCCTTGACCTGGGAGTGAAGGATCTGGGAGCGGAATTGAAACGTATGTGCTCGGGGAGCGATCCGGTGACCGGCATTTTTACGACAGCCGACAAGTGTGCGTATCAGATCTATTCTGCGGCATATCATGCCGGTATCAGGGTACCGGATGATCTGTCCGTCATCGGTTTTGACGACCTGGATATGAGTGCGCTGATAACGCCGCCCCTCACGACGATCCGGCAGGATATTAAGAAGAAGGCGGAGATCGCATGCGGATTGCTGATGAAAAATATCAAAGAACCGGAGACTCCGGCGGAGAATATCGTCCTGAATGTGGAACTGGCGGAGAGAGGATCGGTAAAGAACCGTATAAACGGGGAAAAACATTGACAACCGTTCTGTAATACTTTAGATTAGAAAAGCGGGGGCGTAGTAGTCCCCCGGCTGTAGTGGAACGAATCGTGCAGGGATCCGGAGCAGTATTATGTCGGCTGAAGCCGCCTCCCGAGTCCCACAAACTGACTCGTCTGCGAGTCTTGAAAAAATAGAGGAGATAAGGCAGATATGAGATTAGGGGAAAGACAGGTCTTAACTGTCGTTAAAAAAGTAGAGTTCGGCGTATACTTAGGCAGCGACGAGGAGCGCGTCCTGCTTCCGAAGAAACAGGTTCCGGAAGAGATCGAGGTGGGCGATCCCATCGAAGTCTTCCTGTATAAAGATTCATCCGACCGGATGATCGCCACGACCAGGGAGCCGAAGATAACGATCGGGAAACTGGCGGTGCTGGAGGTCGTGGACGTAGGGCGCATCGGCGCATTCCTTGACTGGGGGCTGGAGAAAGACCTGCTCCTTCCGTTTAAAGAGCAGACGACGAAAGTCGAGAAAGGCGACAGATGTCTCGTAAGCCTCTATATAGACAAGAGCGGAAGACTGTGCGCTACGATGAAAGTGTATCCGCTGCTCCGGACGGATCCTCCCTATAAAAAGGATGATACAGTGCAGGGAACTGTCTACGAGGTCAGTAGGGAGTTTGGTGTATTCGTTGCAGTGGATAATAAGTATTCTGCCCTGATCCCGCGCAGGGAGGTATACGGCAGGATGTATCCCGGACAGAAGATCGAAGCCCGCGTCGCCGCGGTGAAAGCGGACGGCAAGTTGGATCTGAGCATCAGGCACCGGATCCCGGAACAGATGGACGCCGACGCGCAGAAGATCGTGGAGCGCATGGAGAAGAGCGGGGGCGTACTGCCGTTTACGGACAAGGCGGATCCCGAGCGCATCCGGGATGAACTGGGAATGAGTAAGGCAGCGTTTAAGAGAGCGGTCGGAAGACTGCTGAAACAGGGGAAAATAAACATCGGTGAAGCAAAAATAACCTTGCAATCCGATGCAAAACGGTTATAATAGTCAATAGGAGTGCGCGCGGGATAAATTACCGCAGGCTCTCCTGAGACAGAGGACCACGACAGATGTGGATAAAGAGAAAGGAGAACATATCATGAAAGTTCAGAACATCACAGATATAGAAGGTTTTTTCAAAGTTGTTGACGCGTGCAAAGGCAAGGTAGAGCTCGTGACAGGCGAAGGAGACAGACTGAACCTGAAATCCAAACTTTCCCAGTATGTATCTATGGCAAACATTTTCTCAAACGGTGAGATCCCGGAGCTTGAGGTCATCGCTTACGAGAAAGAGGATACAGACAGACTGATCAAGTTCATGCTTGACGGAGGAAATAACTAAGGATTACCTTGTAATGCAAGAAATGAAATGACAGGCAGGGGCGGTTTCCGCAGTAAGGGAACCGCCCTTTTCCAATTGTGAGTGCAGTTTTATCAGAGGTGGAACATGAGTTTTGTACATTTGCATGTCCATACAGAGTACAGTCTGCTGGACGGATCGAACAAGATCAAAGAATATGTCGCACGGGTAAAAGAGCTCGGCATGGACAGTGCTGCGATCACGGATCACGGAGTTATGTACGGCGTGATCGATTTTTACAGGGCGGCGCGTGCGCAGGGCATCAAGCCGATCCTGGGGTGCGAGGTCTATGTGGCGCCCAATTCAAGGTTCGACCGGGAAGTGACAGGCGGAGACGACAGGTATTATCATCTGGTCCTGCTGGCGGAGAATAACGAAGGCTATGCAAATCTTATGAAGATCGTATCAAAGGGGTTTGTCGAGGGATACTATTACCGTCCCCGTGTGGATAAAGAACTGCTCAGACAGTATCACGGCGGCATCATAGCCTTGAGCGCCTGCCTTGCGGGGGAAGTGCAGAGATATATTGTCAAAGGACTGTATGACGAGGCGAAGAAGACGGCTCTGGAGTACAGGGATATCTTCGGCGAGGACAACTATTTCCTCGAGCTCCAGGATCACGGACTGCCGGATCAGGCGCTTGTGAACCAGCAGCTTCTGAAAATGTCCGAGGAGACAGGGATCGAGCTTGTCGCCACAAATGACGTACACTACACCTATGCCGAAGATGCGGTGCCGCACGACATCCTTCTGTGTATCCAGACCGGGAAAAAGCTGACGGACGAGAACCGGATGCGCTATGAAGGCGGCCAGTATTACGTGAAATCTCCCGAAGAGATGGAGAAGCTCTTCCCCTATGCGCTCCAGGCGCTCGACAATACCCAGCGGATCGCGGACCGGTGCAATGTGGAAATTGAGTTTGGAGTCACAAAGCTCCCGAAATATGACGTGCCTGACGGATACACTTCCTGGGAGTATCTCCAGAAGCTCTGCTGGGAAGGGCTGGAGCGACGCTACGGCGAGCCGACTCAGGAACTGAAGGACCGGCTGGCCTATGAGTTGGACACGATCAAAAACATGGGATACGTAGACTACTTCCTTATCGTGTGGGACTTCATCAAATATGCGAAAGACCACGGCATTGCGGTAGGGCCGGGGCGGGGCTCTGCGGCGGGAAGTATCGTATCCTACTGCCTGGGGATCACGACCATCGACCCCATCCGTTACCAGCTCCTGTTCGAGCGTTTCCTGAATCCGGAGCGTGTGTCCATGCCCGATATCGACGTGGATTTCTGCTTTGAGAGACGTCAGGAAGTGATCGATTATGTTGTGCGCAAATACGGAAAGGACCGGGTCGTCCAGATCGTCACATTCGGTACGCTGGCGGCGAGAGGAGTGCTCCGCGATGTAGGGCGTGTCATGGATCTGCCCTATGCATTTGTGGATTCCATCGCGAAGATGATCCCCCAGGAGCTCAACATCACCATCGACAAGGCGCTCAAGGAGAATCCGGAACTGCGCCGGACGTATGAGACAGACGAGCAGGTGAAGACACTGATCGATATGGGTAAGCGCCTCGAGGGGCTTCCGCGCCACAGCTCCATGCACGCGGCAGGCGTGGTGATCAGCCAGAAGTCGGTGGATGAGTATGTGCCGCTCTCAAGGGCGGCGGACGGAACGATCACGACCCAGTTCACCATGACGACACTTGAGGAGCTGGGACTTCTCAAGATGGATTTCCTGGGGCTTCGTACCCTGACGGTGATCCAGAATGCGGTGAATATGGTGCGCCGCAAGCGCCCGGATCTGGACATGGAGAAGATCGACTATAATGACCAGAAAGTAATGGATTATATTGGAACCGGAAAGACGGACGGCATCTTCCAGCTTGAGAGCGCGGGGATGAAAGGCTTCATGAAAGAGCTGAAGCCCCACAGCCTCGAGGATATCATCGCCGGGATCTCGCTGTACCGTCCGGGTCCGATGGATTTTATCCCCCAGTATATCAGGGGAAAGAACGATGCGTCGTCGATCACGTATGACTGTCCGCAGCTGAAGCCGATCCTGGAGCCCACATACGGCTGTATCGTCTATCAGGAGCAGGTGATGCAGATCGTGCGCGACCTTGCCGGGTATACACTGGGACGGAGCGACCTTCTGCGCCGTGCAATGTCTAAGAAAAAGGGCGACGTGATGCAGAAAGAGCGCCAGATCTTCGTCTATGGAGATGAAGAGAACAATGTGCCGGGGTGTATCAAGAACGGGATCGACGAGAAGACGGCGAATAAGATCTATGATGAGATGATCGATTTCGCGAAGTATGCGTTTAACAAGTCCCACGCCGCCGCATACGCGGTAGTGGCTTACCAGACTGCGTGGCTGAAATACTACTATCCGGTGGAATTTATGGCGGCGCTGATGACGTCCGTGATCGAGAATCCGTCAAAAGTCGCAGAATATATTTATGCGTGCAGACAGATGGGGATCAAGATCCTGCCTCCGGACATTAACAAAGGGGAGGCGGATTTCTCTGTTGACGGAGGAAATATCCGGTACGGCCTGGCTGCGATCAAGAGCATCGGACGGCCGGTCGTGCAGGCTGTCATAGAAGAGAGGGAAGCGTTCGGGCCGTTTAAGACGTTGGAAGACTTTATCACACGTATGTCTGCGAAAGATGTGCTCAATAAAAGGACGATCGAAAATCTGATCAAGGCGGGGGCGCTGGACACACTGGGCGGCACGCGCAAGCAGTTTATGACCATCTATATCCAGATCGTGGATCATGTCAATCAGGAGAAGAAATATTCCATGTCCGGGCAGATGAGCCTGTTCGATCTGGTGGGCGAAGACCAGAAAAGTGAATTCCAGATCAGGATGCCTGACGTGGGCGAATATGCGAAAGAGAATCTGCTGGCGTTTGAGAAGGAAGTGCTCGGCATTTATATCAGCGGACATCCGCTGGAGGCGTATGAAGAGAAATGGAGGAAAATGATCTCCGCGACGACGCTTGATTTCCAGCCCGATGAAGAAAGCGGACGGTCAAAAGTCCACGATGGAGCACGGGAGATCATCGGCGGCATGATCACAGACAAGACGGTCAAACACACGAAGACAAACCAGATGATGGCGTTCGTCACTGTGGAAGACCTGCTTGGCACGGTGGAAGTAGTCGTGTTCCCCAGAGATTATGAGAAAAACCGTGCGTATCTCGAGGTGGACAATAAAGTATTTATCCGGGGGCGCGTATCCGAAGAGGATGAGAAAGCAAGCAAACTGATCTGCGAGAAAGTGATCCCGTTCGAGAAGACAAAGAAAGAACTGTGGATACAGTTCCCGGATAAGGCCGATTTTCTGGACAATGAACAGATCGTGTACGGGTATCTGGCGGACTCGGAAGGAGAGGACGAAGTGGTCATCTACTGTGCAAAAGAGAGAGCGATCAAAAGGCTGCCGAGGAACAGGAATATAAGGATCGATCAGCAGGTTTTGAGCAGGCTGATGAACCATTTCGGCGAGAGCCGGGTAAAAGTGGTCGAAAAAGCTATTGAAAACCACTTCTAAATACGGTAAAATATCCTCGGAATTGTTAAAAATTTTTCAATTAGAGAATTTTTGCAGTTATCTGACTTTATGGAAAGGTGGAGAAAACATGGCAGAGAATAATGAAATGGAAATGTACGCGGAAGATTTTGAAGACCGCATCCGTACGATCGGAGTCCTTACAAGCGGCGGCGATGCGCCGGGAATGAATGCAGCGATCCGTGCAGTTGTCCGTACAGCTCTTTCCAAGGGGCTTAAAGTACGCGGTATCCGCAGAGGTTATCACGGACTTCTGAAAGAAGAGATCATCGATCTCTCCGCACGCGACGTATCTGATACGATCCAGCGCGGCGGTACGATCCTCCAGACAGCGCGCTGCAAGGCTATGCGCACAGAGGAAGGACAGCAGAAAGCGGCGGCGATCTGCAAGAAATACGGGATCGACGGACTGGTAGTCATCGGTGGTGACGGTTCCTTTGCAGGTGCGCAGAAGCTTGCGAACCTTGGTGTTAATACAGTCGGGATCCCGGGAACGATCGATCTGGACATCGCATGCACAGATTACACGATCGGATTTGATACAGCGGTAAATACAGCTATGGAAGCGATCGATAAAGTGCGTGATACTTCCACCTCCCATGAGCGCTGCAGTATCATAGAGGTTATGGGACGTGACGCAGGTTACCTTGCTCTCTGGTGCGGTATCGCCAACGGAGCTGAGCGTATCCTGATGCCGGAGGAGCACGATTACGATGAGCAGGCGATCATCGCAGATATCAAAGAGTGCCAGAAGCGCGGCAAGAAGAACTATATCATCATCAACGCCGAGGGTATCGGTGATTCTATCAATATGGCGAAGAGGATCGAGGAAGCTACAGGCATGGAGACCAGGGCGACGATCCTCGGACACATGCAGCGCGGTGGAAGCCCGACATGTAAAGACAGAGTATATGCGTCTATCATGGGTGCAATGGCTGTCGATCTTCTTGTTCAGGGCAAGACGAACCGCGTGGTAGGATACAAGGACGGCAAATATGTTGACTTTGATATCGAAGAAGCGCTGGCTATGAAGAAATCAATCTCCGATTACCAGTACGAAGTAGCGAAAACACTGGCACTGTAATAGAAAAGCTCCGCGAAAGCGTGAATGTCCGGCGGATATCCGACGGGCGCCGGCTGCTGCGGGACAAAATCAGAGTAACAGGGGAGAGCAGGTTATTATGGAGAACAGGAATACAGCACCGGTAGGTGTGTTTGATTCCGGCGTAGGTGGGCTGACGGTCGTAAGAGAGATCTCCCGTCAGCTCCCGAATGAAAATATCGTATATTTCGGGGATACAGCGAGAGTCCCATACGGAAGCAAATCGCAGAATACGATCATCCGCTTCTCGGAGCAGATCATCCGTTTCCTGAAGACAAAGGATGTCAAAGCGATCGTGATCGCGTGCAATACGGCGAGCGCGCTCGCACTTGACGCTGTGAGGGATGAATTCGACGTCCCGGTAATGGGGGTTGTCATACCGGGGGCGCGTGCTGCTGTCGAGACGACCAGAAACCGGAAGGTCGGAGTCGTGGGGACAGATGCGACAGTCCAGAGCGGAATGTATACGAAGATCATTCATTCAATGGCGCCGGATGTCACTGTGATCGAGAAAGCCTGCCCTCTTTTTGTACCTCTTGTGGAAGAGGGCTTTAAAGATCATGTGGTGACACAGGAGATCATAGAGTATTATCTGGAGTCTATGCGGAATTCCGATATCGACGCTATGATACTCGGGTGCACACATTATCCGCTTCTCAGATCAAAGATCAGAGAATATATGGGAGAGAAGATACAGATCGTCAACCCTGCGTACGAAACCGCGATGGATCTGAAGAAACTTCTCCATGAACAGGGAATGGAAAATAACGGCGGGTCGGGAGAGCATAGCAGGTATTCCTTTTATGTGAGCGATGCGGCGGAGAAATTCCGCAGATTTGCGAACACAGTGATGCCTTTTGATGTGCCTACGACAAATGTCGTAAATATAGAAGAGTATTAGGAAATGACAAAGGAAGTATTAGTCAGTATATCAGGAAAACATATTGATATCATGAATGATCCGACGGCAGGATATGAGACCGGGGACGATGATATCGAAGTCGTGACTCCGGCGAATTATTACTGCAAAAACGGAAAGCATTACATTATCTACGATGAAGTGCTCGAGGGGATGGCGGGGACGATCCGCAACAGGATCAAGATCACGGGGACGGACAGCGTTGAGATCATGAAGAGCGGCGCATCCAGTTCTCATATGATCTTCGAGAGAAACCGGAAAAACCAGACCTATTACCGTACTCCTTACGGGCAGATGCTGATCGGAGTAAATACAAAAAACATGGAAGTCAGCGTCAATGACGACAAGATCAAAGTCAACCTTGACTACGAACTCGACGTCAACCATGAACCACTGGCTGACTGCAAGATCAAAATGAATATCATGTCCAAAAACGATCCGGATTTCACCGTCCTCACCAGTTAAAAAGGACTGTTTTGAGATAAAGGACGTTTTCGGAGTAAATATCATAACGCAAAACCGTTCCGATATATACTCCGAAAACGTCCTTTATTCAAATCTGCAGATAATATAGTTCAATAGTGGGGGATTGCTCCGATCACGATTTATTCCGGCGGAAGAAACCTTTCTTCTTCTGCGGCTGTTCGATGGAACCGCCCCGGACGCTTTTGATCCCTGTTATGTAAAGTCCGCTGACTACGGCTTTTACTTCCTTCTTTACGGGGATGACTTCGAATACTTTGTTATCGCACATCAGAGTCATGATCCTGGGACCGATCTTTGCTTTTACGACCGGTACTTTTGTACGCCTTAAATATTTCGGCGTGTTTTCCAGAACAACAGCAGGGAGACCTGCTTCTTTTAGTTTCATCTTCTTTTTATCGATTACGAGCATACTGACTGTCTGGGCTGCAGCTTCCATCTGTTCCTGCTGTTCAGCCTGTCTCTTTTCGGCTCTCTTGCCGAAGAAATACAGGGCGATGCAGGCGGCGATCAGTACAACGAGAATGACGATCAGTACAATAGTGCCTGTACTCACGATAGAACCCTCCTAAACCTTAGATTTTCCGCTTTTGCGCACATAGTATTTTAACATTGTTTCAGGACAAGTGCAAGATAATAAGTGGATTTTAGAGGTTTAGGGTTTACTTTTCGAGGGAGAACCGAGTATACTGTTATAGTAGTGTCTCCGAGGGGAAATCCGTCTTCAACAGATAGAGTGAAAGGCGGATGCGGAAACGCTGAGATGAAAAAGGAGTTTGATCTATGGCAGAAACGATTTGGAACGGAGCGGTGACGGTCTATGACTTCATCATGGACAATATCGTCATCATCAATATCCTCTTTGCACTGGTCATCGTGTTCTTTCAGAGGAGATCTCCGCAGACGGTATGGACATGGCTTCTTCTGCTTTATTTTATACCGATATTGGGATTTATCCTGTATCTGGTCATTGGACAGGATTTTCATAAAAGCCGGATGTTCAAGACAAAAGAGATAGAAGGCGAACTGAAATATGCTGTGCGCAGACAGGAGGAGACGATCTATCACAAGCGTCTGCGGCTCGCAAATCCCGAGATGGCGCGTTTTAAGGATCTGATCCTGTATAATCTGGAAGCCGGTGAAGCTGTCCTTACAGACAACAATGACATCAGGATATATACGGACGGCAAGGCGAAGTTCCGGGCGCTTATAGAGGAAATGCGCCGGGCGAAGCGTTACATCCATGTGCAGTATTACATTATCAGAAATGACGAACTGTGGCAGGAGATCGAGAAAGTACTGATCGAGAAAGCGCATGAGGGCGTGGAAGTCCGCGTGTTGTTTGACAGTATGGGATGCCGGACGATGAAGAATAAGGACTGGGAGCGCCTGGAAAACGAAGGGATCCAGGTAGCCGAGTTTTTTCCTGCACTGATGGGAAAACTGCAGCTCCGCGTGAATTACCGCAATCACAGGAAGATCGTGGTCATAGACGGAAGGATCGGATTCGTGGGCGGCTTCAATGTGGGCAGGGAATACCTGGGACGGGACAAGAAGTTCGGTTACTGGCGTGACACTCATCTGTGCATCGAGGGCGCTGCCGTGACATCGCTCGCAGTGCGGTTTGTGCTCGACTGGAATTATGCGGCAAAGGAGAATCTCTTCCTGGAAGATACATTGTTTGAGATCCCGCAGTATACAAGGCACGGCAGGGATCCGGTGCAGATCATATCGAGCGGACCGGATTCCCAGATCAAGACGATCCACGACAACTATCTCCGCCTGATCCACAGTGCAAAAGATCATGTATACATCCAGACGCCGTATTTTATACCGGATGACTCGATCCTGGACGCGCTTAAGATCGCCAGCAGGTCAGGGATCGATGTCAGGATCATGGTCCCGTGCAAGCCGGACCACCCGTTCGTCTACTGGGCGACCTATTCCTATGTGGGAGATATGGTTGCCGCCGGAGCGAAATGTTATGTATACAATAACGGCTTCCTCCATGCCAAGACCGTGTGCGTGGACGGAATGGTGGCATGTGTGGGGACAGCCAATATGGATATCCGGAGTTTCGGACTCAATTTTGAGGTGAATGCGGTCATTTACAGTGAAAGGACCGTGCAGAAGTTGGAGCGTGCATTTGAAAATGATATGACACAGTGTACGCATGTGACGCGGAAGGTCTATGATGAGCGAAGCCTTGTCATCAAGGCGAAAGAGCAGTTTTCCAGGCTTTTGTCGCCGCTGCTGTAGAAATATAAATTGAAAAATAGAGAGAAAGAGGAGACAAAGATGAAAAAGAAGATCGTAAGTATAATGATGGCCGCTGCGCTTGCAGCAGCTCTTGCAGGATGCAGTGGGGAGCTGTCCAACGACTATGTGACAGTGACACAGTATAAGGGGCTTGAAGTGCCGCAGCCCACCCCGGCGGAGGAAGTAACGGACGAGCAGGTGGAGCAGGTGATCCAGAGCAACCTCTCGGCATCTTCCACGCAGGAGGAGATCACAGACCGCGCTGCCCAGGAGGGCGATGTTGTAAATATCGATTACACGGGCTCCATCGATGGTGAGGTATTTGACGGAGGATCCGCGGAAGGTGCGGATTTGGAGCTGGGAAGCGGCAGCTTTATCGGCGCGACGGACGACTATGCAGGATTTGAGGAGCAGATCGAGGGACATAATATCGGTGATGAATTTGATATTACGGTACAGTTCCCGGATCCGTATGATCGGAATCCGGATATGTCAGGGGCGGTAGCGGATTTCCATATCGTGCTTAACTCTATATCCAAGACCGTTACACCGGAACTGACGGATGAATGGGTGCAGGGGATCAGTGAGGATTCCAAGACGGTAGATGAGTACAGAGAGGAGATACGCTCTCAGATCGAGGAGAACGCGCAGGCGTCTGTGGAGGCTGAGCTTGAGAATTCTGTGCAGACAGCCCTGATGGAGAATGTCGAGGTGAAGGAGTATCCGGAAGAGCGTGTGGAGGAACTGACACAGCAGATGACGGATTATTATACACAGCTCGCAGGAATGTACGGAATGGAACTGGGCGAATTTGTTGAAACATATCTGCAGACAACCGAGGAGGACTTCAACTCCCAGATCGAGGAATCTGTACGTCAGGGAGTAGCTCTTGAGGAAGCGCTGAAACTGATCGCAGAGAAACAGCGTCTGGAGCCGTCTGATGAGGAATACGAAGAAGCGATCGCTGAGTATGCAGAAGAGGCTGGCGTTGACGATGTGGAGACATATACGGAGCAGGTGGGAGAAGATGAGGTGAAACTGGCAGTCCTGCGTGACAAAGTAACGGAATATCTGGTAGATCAGTGCATCCAGGTGGAGCAGAGCGATACGTCAGGGGCAGAGTACGGAGCAGAGTAGAACGGATCGTGAAAAGTCCGGAGAGATAAATGAAAAAAGCAAGGAGGAAAGTTTATGAAGCTGGAAAATCAAAGATTATGTGTGGAAATCTCGGAAATGGGAGCTGAAGTGACCAGGATCTATGACAAGAAGCAGGATGCGGAACTTCTGTGGGAAGCAGATCCGATGTACTGGAAACGGCATTCCCCGGTCCTTTTCCCGAATGTAGGGAAAACGTATCATAATACAGTTCTCATCAATGGCACGTATTACCCGACGTCACAGCACGGGTTTGCGAGAGACAGCGCCTTTAAATGCATCTGCAAAAAGGATGATACAGCTTCTTTCCTTCTTGTATCGAGCGATGAGACGAAAGAGGTATATCCGTTCGACTTTGAGCTGCTTATCTCTTATACATTGCAGGGAAATGGCATCCGTGTTGAATGGGAAGTGCGGAATCCGGGCGAAGAAACGATGTATTTTACGATCGGAGGCCATCCGGCTTTCCGGTTTGCGGGAAAGGATGAGAAGAAGACAGACTATATCCTGAAGTTTCCGGGGAAGAACGAGCTCAGATATATCCTGATCGATCCTGCCGAGGCGGCAGTTGATCCGGTGGATGTACATACAATAAATCTGACGGACGGATGCTGCCCGGTTACGGAGGAGATGTTTGAGAACGATGCTCTGATCTTTGATAATGGTCAGATCGAAGAAGTGTGGCTCTGCCATAAGGACGGTACGCCTTATGTGGGAATGAAATGCGAGGGATTCCCGAATTTCGGCATCTGGTCCGTGAAAGACGCCCCGTTCGTGTGCCTGGAACCATGGATGGGCAGGGCGGATGATGTGGGATTTGATAAGGAAATCTCGGAGAAACCGAACATCAATAAAGTGGCGCCGGGTGAGAGCTTTAAGCAGGATTATACGATCCTGCTGCCGTAGTTACGCCATAAGAAAATTTAATGATCCGGGCGGATTATCTGTCCCCTTTTCCAGAAGCGCGATCAGCGCAGCGATCGTATTTTCGATCTCTTCTCTGGGAGAGGGGACTATTGTATTGTCCATCTTTATGGACAGGACGATGAGCGCGATCTCCGCCAGCTCTTCCGGCCGGTCGAAGCGGATCTCTCCCGCATCGATCCCTTGTTTGATGATCTCGGCGAGCACAGGCTTAAATTCGCTGATCAGGTGATTGATATATTTCTGGTGCAGAAGCGCCTTTTCGGGGGCACCGACGCTGCTCTCCTGGCCGGACTTCAGATACGCGGTGGATGAATTGCGGCACGCCTGGAAGATCATGGCCATGCGTGTGAAAGGCGGGATATCAGTCTGGGAAGCGAGGCTCTTGGCTGTTGTCAGCGGCTGCTCGTAGTTCCGCTCGACCAGCGCTTCCAGTATGGCGTCTTTGGAAGGAAAATAGTAGTAAATGCTCCCCTTGGCGATCCCTGCTTCCTCTGCGATATCACTGACAGAGATCGTCTGCAGCCTGCGGTTTTCCAACAGCTTCTGAAGAGAGTCAAGGATCAGGTTATATTTGTTGTTCCGTTCAGCCATGTCGGTCACCTTTCTTATCTGTCTAAGATCAATTCTGAAAAGATTCATTCAGCACTCATTGTAACATATCCCTGTGAAAAGAACCAGAAAGAAAAACGCACAAAAAAGGCCGGAAAATCCGCAGGGTTTTTGATAAAGAAGCATGTTGACCATCAGTCAAAAAGGTGTTACTCTAACAAATGAAAAGGATGACCGCCGGTCAAAAAATGACGGATGCGGTCGAAAAGGAGGATAATATGACCTACGCAGATATGTTTTCAAAGGTAAAAGGCATGCTGATGGATGCGGATGTGAGCGACATCCACGAGCATCTGGCATATCAGTTCAATATCACCGGGGAGGCGGAAGGGATCTTCTACGCTGAGGTGAAGGACGGACAGCTCTATGTAGAGCCGTACGAGTACTTTGACCGCGACGCGATGTTCACATGCAGCGCGGAGACGCTGTTTAAGATCGCGGAAGGCAAGAGCGATCCGATCCTGGCGGTGACGCTTGGAAAACTGAAGGTAGAGGGCAATATAGATAAAGCACTGAGACTGAAAGATCTCATTAACAGCAAGAGAAAGTAAGACACTTCAGAAGGAGATGCACAATATGAGCAGGATCTTAAAAGCAGCGGCAGCTCTTCTGGGCGCGGCGGCAGCGGCGGAGGTCGCGGGAAGCGCCTACCTGTACAGAAGGACCATGATCCGCTACAATGCGAAGACAGAGCGGACGATGAAGATGTCCGGAGTAGACTGGGAGAAATACATTCCCATGATGAAGGAACGCAGGGAGTGGATGATGGAGCAGCCCCACGAGGATGTGTGGATCACATCCCACGACGGCCTGAAGCTCCACGGTACATATTTCAAAGGCGATGAGGGAAACAAAGCGGTGATCTGTTTCCACGGATATACGAGCGAAGGGCTCAATGATTACGGAAGCCTTTCCAACTATTATCTGAAACATGGATTCCGGATGCTGCTGATCGACTTGAGAGCCCACGGCAGGAGCGAGGGCGAGCACATCGGATTCGGAAATATGGACAGGCTGGACGGAAAACGCTGGGTGGACTGGATGATCGAAAAGATCGGAGACGACGCTCAGATCATCCTGCACGGCAATTCCATGGGAAGCGCCACGGTCTGCATGATGAGCGGACTGGATCTGCCGCCTCAGGTAAAGGGCATCATTTCCGACTGTGCATTTACATCAATGAAAGATGTATTTACCCATGTACTGCACAGCATGTACCACATACCGGCATTCCCCATGCTGCAGCTCGCGGACTGGGCGAATAAGAGGCAGGTCGGCTACGGGCTTGACGACTGCGACTCCTCGAGAGAGGTAAGACGGGCAAAAGTGCCGTTCCTGTTCATCCACGGAGCGAAAGATGTGTTTGTTCCCTGTTGGATGACAGAGAAAATATATGAGAACTGCGCGTCGCCGAAGACGAAGTTCATCGTCCCGGACGCAGGTCACGGCGAGAGTTACTACAAAGACACAGAAGGTTATGAGAAAGCAATGGATTCATTTTTCGGAGAGGTATTGAAATGATGAGAACAAGAAAAGGCCACAAGGTGTACCCGTTGACTGTTGCACAGAAATTTCACATGTTCTATGCGCCGCACTGCCCGAGCATGGCGGTGCTCAATATCGGAACAAGCCTGACGATCGAGGTGGAACTGGATTTTGACCAGCTTAAGAGATCCATCAACGAGGCTTACGCGAGAAGCGAGGGCATGCGCATCCGCTTCGCAAAGGACAAAGACGGCACATGGTATCAGTACGTGGCTGATCCGGAAGAGCAGGACATCGAGCTTGTCGACTTTACCGGAAAGACAATGGAAGAGGCGGAAGCCGAGATGCAGAAGTGGACGACCGTTCCCTTTAAGATGCAGGACTCACAGATGTCAAAAGTGGTCATGATCAAGATGCCGGACGGATTCTCGGGGATCTACTTCCTCGGACAGCACATGACGGTGGACGCTCAGTCGCTGATCTGCTTCCTCAAAGACATCATCGAGCTTTACTGTAATGCGAAATACGAGGGCGTTCCGTATCCGAAGGATATGTGCTCCTATATCGAGCAGTTGGAAAAGGATCTTGCCTACGAGGCGGGAAGCAAGGCACAGCAGAGAGATACCGCGTATTTCCAGAAAGAGATCGAAAAAGGCGAACCGATCTACAGCGGGATCCACGGCACGGACAGGCTGGAAGCTGCCAGAGAGATGTTCAAAAACCCGAATCTGCGCTCGGCATTTAACTCATCTGCCGATACGGCGTCCGCGCTGGACATCTTCCACCTCGAGGAAGAGCCGACAAAGCGCCTGATGGATTTCTGTGAGAAATATCATGTTTCACTCGCATGTCTTCTGCTGATGGGGCTGCGTACTTACTATCAGAAGATGAACGGCTTTGAGGATGTGTCGATCAATAACGCGATCGCAAGACGCGCCACACTCAAAGAGAAGAAGTCCGGCGGAACAAGGATCCATTCATTCCCGATCCGCACGATCTTCCCGGAGGATATGACGTTCATCGACGGCGTCTACGCGATCCGCGACAAGCAGAACGAGATTTTCCGCCACGCGAACTACGATCCGACCGCATACTTTGCATACCGCTCCAAACTGTATCCGCAGCCGAATCCGGGACTTACCTATGAGCCGATCTCGCTGACCTACCAGCCGCTGACGCTCAAGGAGAAAGGGCTCGACCAGCTTGGCGGCATCCGCTATAAGACGAAATGGTATCCGAACGGCACATGTCCGCAGGGCGTATACCTGACAGTGATGCACCGTCCGGAGGACAACGGCCTGGACTTCAACTTCGAGCACCAGATCAAGGCATACTCCAGAGAAGAGCTTGAGTACCTGTATTACTATCTGTGCAAGATCATGTTCAAAGGCGCGGAGAATCCGGATCTGACGATCGGAGAGATCATAAAGCTGATATAAAGATATTCCGACATTATGGATAAGGAGAGAGAATTATGTTTGAGAAATTAGTAAACATCATCTGCAACTATGTTGAAGTAGAGCCGGAGAATATCCGTCCGGAATCCCGTTTCATGGAAGACCTCGGGTTTACATCCTTTGATTTCATGAGCATGCTGGGAGAGGTAGAAGACGAGTTTGACGTAGAAGTAGAACAGTCAGAAGTAATGAATATCCGCACAGTGGGAGAGGCTGTCGACTATCTCGAAAAGCTGAGCGCGGAGAACTAGTGCATCGTTGGACAAAACGGTGTACCGGGAAAGGATCCTGTAAATGATCTTTTAAACATCGGGCTGGATACAATAACATGCGGCGGCTGCGCGGGAGGCGCAGAGAAAGGAATAGAGAAATATGCTTTGCAGCACAGTGCGTCAGATCCTGGACGGCACAGAGAAAAAGTACGGGCCGGAGGATGCGATACGTTATAAAATCGGTAAAAATGAAATAGAATCAAAATCATATACACAGCTCAAAGAGGACAGCGAGAGCTTCTCCAATGTGCTGAAGAACCTGGGCGAACAGGGAAAACATATCTCTGTCATCGGAGCCACTTCTTATCCGTGGCTTGTGACATACTTCGGAACGGTAGACAGCGGCAGCGTGGTAGTGCCTCTGGATGTAAACCTTCCGGCGGAGGATGTGT
>ERZ1090863.696-NODE-696-length-16811-cov-5.447601_pt1 | contig 16811 bp, 24 predicted proteins | sample MGYA00478480_ERZ1090863 | MGnify/ENA primary metagenome ERZ1090863 (study PRJEB33644, sample SAMEA5815746) | chicken gut metagenome | biome: Chicken; feature: Gastrointestinal Tract; material: Caecum | place: Ireland | collected 2019-01-01 | study: A study of the...
CGACTACAGAGCCAACCATAATAACTTACTCTCATATACACACATAATTTAATACCACCATCTAGTCACTAAGTTAATCACTACACCAACAGCGCATAATATTAACATCATAATACATGCTTTAAGTGTCTCTTTGTAAACTTTCATAATACTACCGCCAGAAATACGCCTAATGCAAGGCCTACAATAGCTGCAATAAACAATATTATACCGAAAATTGCACGAAAGTATACAAAATCTGTAACCATCATTTCAAAATCTTTGCGTTTCATCCTTCATACCTCAATATTCCATTCCAAGGATACGAATAATAACCATTGGTGCAAATCTCTCTACCTGATTGATCTCCAGACCTGCCACCTCTAACCGTTCCTTTTTCATTTATATGTGCACCCACGTTCATTTCGTTACCAATATATATTTCAGTGTGGTTTGCTGTATTCAGGAGTATATCACCTCTTACGCATTCGCTTGCTGAATTTCCTTTTCCTGCTAGCCATTTGAAGCCAATTGCCGTGAAGTCTCTAATCATCGAATGCGTGTTTCCAGTATGTACTGGTAGGTCGAAACCACCACCAACGCGGAAAGCTTCATACACAAGCGAAGAACAGTCGTAGTCAGGTCCCCAACGGTAGTCCCAATCATAACCATGGGATGCATCCTCTGCAACAGCAATAGCCCACTTGATTGCCCCCTCGACTCCGATTCCACCCGGTGCAACGCTTCCTGCGCCAGCGTTAAGATTCACGGCCGATATCTTTTCGAACATCGTGCATTTAGCCCACGAATACCGCGACCGGTTCAACACGTACACGTTCTGTTCCCATGTTCCTGTGGGCTTGAACCTATAGAACATGGCATCGTTGAAATACACGTATCCGTCATCACCTATCGTACCTATATAGGCGTTTTCCACCCCTGATCTTCTGATTGCTGTTATGATCACAGGTTCTGCCATTATCTCAACCCCATTCTCACGATGTCCCTGAACCATTTATAAAGTTTCTGGCTTTCATAGAACAGACATCCAGAATCGTAAGCTTTCTTTAGTTCCTTCAAATGGTAGTTGTTCTTGAATCCACGTAGAAGGAACGTGTTAGGTTCCTGCGTTTCCGTGGTTACAGCATACACCGTTCTGCACTGTTTGTCAACGCTCTCGCTTATGTAGAACTTGCAGTTACGGTAGTCTCTCCACACACCTATTAGGTTATCGTAGTAGATCAACGTGAACTGGTATTCAGCGTCCTTTGTTTTCTTCTCTATGAACGTTCGATTGTCTCTCAGGAACCTGTTCTCAACTGCGTAAGCTGCGTATTCGGTTCCTGCGATAGCCTGATAGAACCTTGTTTTCTTTTTTGCCTCTATCAGGTCTGGGGGTGCGCACATCTGAACCAGAAACTCGCCCTTCTTGATTATGTCGCTTCCATAGGGCAAGTCAAGGTTTAGGAAGTCGAAGTAAGGATTGGACGAGGATATGGCATTTCCTAAAAACCAAACCGTCACGTCGTAGTCTCTCGAACCAGGCCTTGCCACGGTTTCGTAGAACTCGAAGAACGCCGTCACCTCGTCTGGCAGGTACCTTTGCTGCGAAGTCGTGTCGTCTATGACGTACTCGTCAAAGATGATGTCCGTCACGTAGTCCAGCGCATCCGATTTCAGTTTTCGGGCCGTCGACAGGGCTGCCGCATAACCGCAAACCTCCTTGTCGATGTGCAGCAAGTTTGCCTCGCACCATAGCGCATGCCCTTCGTATTCGGTCTGCACATGGTTGAAAAGGCGGCCGGACTTCTGCGTTGTCAACGTCTTCAGTTCTTCCTCGCTTCTACGCAGGTAGATGAACCGCCCCTTGCCCTTCATGTAGCGGTCGATGTCGTCTTTCAGCTTGCCATAGGTCTTGCCGCACCCACGTATGCCGTTCACGAAGTTGAAAAGGCAGTTATGGCTTCTCGTCCTGTCGAAGTCGATGTACTTTTGCACTTTTCGTCTCCTTATGAAGCGAGCGCCCCATCATGACATGCAAGCGGGGCGCTCGAAACAGGGGTTGCTACCGATAGGGAAGGTACAGAGCGGGCCTTTCTCCGTTCGACCTGTGCATCTTTTCAGGACGTGCCCCACAGAATCGAGAAACCAGCTTACCTAACGGCGCATTCACATTATACATCAAAACGTTCCGGCGTTCAAGCGTCTTTGCATTTCCCTCACGCACGCTGACGGGCGGGACAGCACGCCGTCCTGCTCGGTGCCGAGGTAACGCTGCAAGGCGCGGCACGTGTTCGGCCCGAAGTAGCGGTCTGCCTCCACGCCCACCTTGGACTGGAGCGCGGCGATCACGTCGGAGCCGCCCCGGCCCACCTGCCAGGCGGTGGAGGGCACTCCGCCGATTGCCGACATGTCGCGGCTGTCCTGGTTGGACACCACTCCGTCCTGTTCCGTCCCGAGCGTCGCCTGCAACAGACGCACCGTGTCGGGCCCGAAATACCCGTCCACGTCGATCTTTCCCGGCTGCGGCCTGCTTTCCGAAGCGGTGTCCCAATATGGGGACACCACGCCCGCCACCACCGAGTAGTCGCGCGTGCGCCTCCACACGCCGTTGCCGTTCGACTGCTTGCCGTTGGCAGAACCCGAGGTGTTGCCCTCGATGGTCTGCAGGTACGTGCCGCAGTTCTTCTCCACGATTCCCACGTGGTCGGTGGCCGCGCTGGAATAGTTCCAGTCGAACACCACGATGTCGCCGGGGCCTGCGTGCCCCGCGTCGGTGACGCGCCCTACCCTGCGGGCCGCCGCGAGCGTCGAGTCCGTGTTGTAGGACGGCGCGCCCGGTAAGGCGACTCCCGCCTGGGCGAACACCCACGACACGAAGATCATGCACCACCACACCTCGGTGGACGGGCCTGCAAGCCAGGATTCGCCCGTCACGTCGGCCATCCATCGTCCGTACTTGCTTCCCGGCTGCGGGTCGTCCGGAGCATAGTACCCTATCTCTCCGGCAGCGATGCGCAGCACGTCATTCGGCGTCCCCATGGTCGATCACCTCCACTTCCGCAACGTCTTCGAAAGAAACCGAGTTTTCCGGGTTTGGCAGGTCGTTCGGTCTTTCCATGCCTCAATCCTCCTTTTCCGAATCGAAGAACTTCAAAAGCCTGCTGCCAGCAAGCGCCGGGCTTATCTTCGCCACGTTCTCCATGACGCTTGCGACCTCCATCAGTATGACGATGACGCAGACGGGAATCAGAAGCGGCATGTCGAAGCCAAGGCCTGGCACATGCCTGACCGTGAACTCTACCAGCCATGCCACGAAAACCACGATCAAGAGCGCGGCCTTGTTGAATATGCCGTCCCTCATCTTGGAAGAGTTGACGCACCGGTTCTTCAACGCGCCCACGAAGCCCGACACGATGTCCAGCAACATGAAGACGCACGACAACCCCATGGCCCACAGTTGAGTTCCATCCACGATTTCCATTCTATCCCTCCAAATACCAGTTGTCCGATATGCTGAACATGTGCCCGTTCGTGTAGTGCAACACCCCAGGCTCTCCGGATATCGTCCCGTCAGGCATCACCGTCACGACGGCGAACGTCGAGCCCGGCGTGTCGGGAACCTTTATGACCGACTTCTTTGCGTTCGGCATGCCTGTCACATCGATGCTTCCGGACACCGCCGTCGCAGAAACCAGGAAGTCGCCTTCCGCCGTCTGCAGGCCGGCGCCTGAAAGCACTTCCCCTTCCGCCGTCTGCAGGCCGGCGCCTGAAAGCACTTCCACTTTCGTCTGCGTCATCGTCGCCGACGAAAGGGCGGACGCTCCAACCAGGTCGTCGTACTGTCCGGCCGTCAGCCCTGCTCCATTCATGGGCGACGGGCTGGAAACGAGGTTCCCCACCTGACTGGTTGCCATCTCAACGCCATCGACCGCATTCGCCGTTTCCGTGGACAGCGTGGCCTCCGTCAACGCCTTGGACGTTTCCGTGGACAGCGTGGCCTCCGTCAACGCCTTGGACGTTTCCGTCGAGATTCCCGTGACGACCTCCACCGCCTTGCTTTCCGCCGTCACGTCCACCACGACCTCGTAGGACGCACCGGGCACGTCGTCCATAGGCTCGATAGGGCACATGAAGCGGACGGGATTCTTCGGCCTGCATTCCTCCGGAAGAACCCACATCCTGCCGTCCGCTCCCGCCGTGCAGTCCCCGAGGAACTGCACGGTGTTCATGGAAGTGAGCATGAAGACGTTCGAGGTGGAAGACGACCCTGCCAGCTGCGCCACGTGGCTTCCGTTGAAAAGCGTGAAGAAGTTGGGGTTTCCTCTGTCTGGAACTTCCGCCATGGCCATTACACGCTTCTAACAGCCTCGAGAAACTTCTCTTCCGGTGCGTTCATCATTGAAGTCAGTTCCTCCACCCCCATGTCTCCGAAGTCCTTAAAATAGATAGGAATGGCAAGTATGTCTATTTTGACTTCTTCATCAGTCCACGGTGTGGACATGGAAGAGAAGCTACACGAGCCATCGGGTTCCAGCCACATGTCAGCAATGTTTATGCGTTCTATGTCGTTCTGCCCAACACGCGAGCATGACGTGATGCCTATGAACGTCACCTTCACGGTCGAAGACGGTTTCTTGAACGGTATGCTGCCCGCTTTCAACGTCACGCGCTGCCCGCTGGTGCCGGTCTGCGTGGTCACCTGTATGCGCCCGTATACCTTGCCATATGTCCCATCCTGATTGAGGGCGTAACTGATCAATGAATTCTGAATAGTCAACCCACTGGATGGCGTCATCAGCGCCTGTGTTACCTGCCCGAACTTCACCAGTTCGAACCGGCTTTCCAACGAATTTGCCTTTGAAAGCGCCTGATTTGCGTCTGTCTGGGCGTTCGATGCTGCGGATGACGCGGCTGCTGCATCTTGCGTGGCGCTTTCAGCTACGGAAATCGCCTTGTTGGCCGTAACACTTGCATTCTCCGCCATTTTCTGGACGGCAGCGATCTGTGCCGTCTGTTCCGTTATTTTGTTGTTGTTGGACGCAACGCCCGTGTCTATCTTGGACATTGCGCCGTTGAAGTCCCCAAGCCAGGTCGGCTTGTCCGTCGCAGCGAATTGCGGCAGCTTCAAGAACGGCGTTGTGTTGGTAGCACTCATGTCGACACTCTCCTTAGTTTCCATCCTGCACAGGCAGGTCGCTGTTGCCGTTCAGAAGAACGGCGTTGTACAGATCGTCGGTGTATGCCGTGGCATCGTATCCGTCGATTTCCTGCGCGGTCTTATCGAACGAATCCATCTTGCCCGCATTGTAGGCATAATACCTCAAGAAGTCGTATTGCCTGTCCAGTTCCTCCTGCAGCGGGCATATTCCGCCCCCTGTCTGGGACTGCACCAACACCTTTCCCACGATCGCATCCAGTATCAGGGATTCGAGGTACTTTTCCAGGATATCGTTCTGACCGTCCGAATAGTCCTTGGCTCCCTGCACTTCCTTGTCAACGTACAAGTACAACGCGGACAGTTCCTTCTCTATGTCCTTTATGACCTGCTGAATCTGCTCGATGGTGGCGGTGTCGCCAACCACGTCTATGAGTTCGTTCAGCTTGTCGACGACCTTCGCCAGGACTTCGTAGTACGACAGTTCGTCGGTGTACACCGCAGGAAGCACCCTTTGCGTGAAGAACCTCAAAGGCGGTATCCTTACGTCCGTCGCCATGTTCCCTCCTTTCACCATATTGTCATGAAGCATTGGGCCAGTTCACGGTCATGCACCACGTCGTTGTCGATGTTGAGGAACGTCTCGCGGTACAGCTTCAGAAGTTCGGACTGCGGGCGGGAATATCCGCTTTCCGTGCGCTCTACCATATTGTCGTACTCGCCGCTGCTGCTGGACGTTCCGCTTGCGTTCGCGCTATCCTCGTCAATGGTGACGTTGGTAGCGTATTGCAGATTCTTAATCTGCGTCGGTATCATCTCGCTCTGTGGCGTGTCCTGATACACGTTCTGCTGGTTGGCGCTTGATTGGCTGGTGTTCTCGCCAGTGTTGGACGAATTGCCCCAAGCATGTTCGGTGTGCTTCAAGTTGCGGTCGCCCAAAGGCTCCATTCCAAGCGCAAGCAATTCGGATTCGTAAAGCTGATTGTAATACGGCATTATCAGATGCATGGCGTCTCTCACGAACATGCGCCATCTCGCAACCGTCTCGGCACCTATCTCGCGCGTGTAGTAGTGCCGTATGATCTTGTCGTTCAGAATCTTTCTGTGGGTTTCTTCGAATATCGGATAGTCTGCAAGTCCCACTTCCGAATACACGCGCTCCCACATGGATTCCTCGTGCGGAGCGCCGATGTCGTCAAGGGCCTGTTCCACCACCCATCTAAGCTGTGTCGTGTACCTGCTCATCTTCCACCCTTCAATGCCGCCTTGAGCGCCTGCCAGAGATTGCCTCCACCATACCCTGTGTTCCCTCCCTTGTCAACAGCCCCGCTCTCCATTCCTGCGACGGGCACCGTACCTTCCTTGTCGGTCCTGATGTACATGCCGCTTCGGAAGTCGCAATCGATTTCCAGCCCGAACATCTCGTTCACTTCCTTGCAGAACTGTTTCCTGCTGTTCAGGCGAGTGAACCTCTGGGCTTCCACGTCGCCCATGTTGCCCATGACCTCGGGGGACACCATGCGTTCCTTCTTGTCCGTGTTGGTGTTCTCGATGCCCAGGTACGTGAGCGCCTCGTTCCAGATCTGGTGCTTGACAACCTGTATCTTGTCGGCCACGTAGGGCGAAACGGTGTCCAGCACCTCCACCCCGGTCAAGTCCAAGTCCTTGTCTGCCCAGCACACCGGCATGAAACCGTCCCCCTGCGCGAAAAGGTTCTGCAAGGAGAGGCGCTGCTTCTCGGTGCATTTCACGATGCGCGGCGTCTTCTGCTGGGCTATGTTGGTGTACACGCTGCGCTCGCACTGCCACAGCATCTTGGCATACAGGTCGAGTTGAAGGAAGGTCGGCGTGCCTATGTTGTCGTTGAAGCAGATCACCGAATTGGTTATGTCGAACCTCATCGTGGCATGGTTGGGGTCTACCGTGTACGCCCAACGCTCCTTGGGAATGTTGTAGATGTCGAAGGGGCCCGCCATCACCATTCGCAGCATGGCATAGCCCTCCGGCGAGCGCTGTTCGGGGTCTTCCTTGATGGCCTCGTCGTACACGAACAGGCACATGCCGTTCGCCAAAAGCCACCTCTCCACCATTCTCTCGTTTATGCCCTTGGGAAGGTTCTTCCATTCGAAGACGGAAACGGCCAGGTCGTAAAGACGCCACATGTAGGACAGGTACGTCTCGTCGTTGAGCCAGTCGTTCTCACGCTGGACGGCGTTTCCAGCGACTTTCTTCGGCACCCTGCCGTCGGGAAGCCTGAATCCCTCGTACATTCCAGGGGTAAGCATTGCATGTCCTCCATCAGACTATCGAATTGTCAAGCGCGTAGTTGCCCACGTCGTTCACGTGCCAGAAGGTGACGCCTCGGTCGAACAGGCGGTTTATCTGCGCCAGCGTTCCCGCAGGAACCTTGCCCACCACGGAAGACCCGTTCGTTTTGACGTAGTTCCAAGACCTGCGGCCCACGACGTTGGGAACCTTTATTTCGCCAACGCTGTAGCCGTACATGGAAAAGTAGTCGTCTATGACCCTTGCTATCTCGGCGCGCGGCCTGTACACACGAAACCAAGTCTGGTACATTCCCGAGTTCAAGGACTGCGCGGATGACGATATGGTTCCCTTGAGGGTGTTCGGCGACAACGAAGCCTGTGCCAGACTTGCCTTGGCGTTCCTGTACTGGTTCTCCCATGCGGTTTCCGAATTCGCCAGGGCATTGGCCGAACTCGCCACGCCGCCTATGGCAGAACTCACGGCCCCGACGCCCGCACCGAGGGCAGCACCCCATCCACCTCCTACGAGGGCTCCGCTCATTGCCCCGCCTACGGCTCCCTGGGCTATCGAGGCCATCACCGAATTGGCGTTCGTCTCCAAGTTCGTGGAAAACGAGTTCCGGCTGTTCGCAATGGATGCGCTCAGCTTCTCCCCGTAACCGCCGGAGTACATGTTGGCGAACGTCTGGTAAACCCATGTGACGGTAGGCCATGACGGGAGGGATATGCTCAGATCCTGTCCCTCTCCGCCCATCCCGTTATAGTCCATCGGATACAGGAACGGCGACGTGTCCGGTTCCCATGCCGACACCTCGCTGAAATTCAGGGTGGCGACAGAACCCCTTCCAAGCCCCTTCACGGAGGAAAAGTATTCCAGCGCATACTCCTGTTGCGAAATCGAGGTGGTTGCCACCAGCTTGGAGAACGGGTAGGTGAAAAGCTTGTTGTTCTTGGGAACGTACCCGTCGCAGTCGTCGAACGGCACCGTGAACGAGTGTTCCCGGACGGCAGCCGTGGAATCGACCCTGTTCTTGAGCCAGAACCCGAACCCGTCGTCCTTGTCGTACAGGCGGAACACCCCTCCCCATGAAACCATCCAGAACGGAACCATCCACGCATCGGCCACGGCGTCCTGCTGCCCGTTGTTCGACAGCGCCTGCATGAACGATTGGAAGTCAACCAGCGCGTCATGTCCTGACATGTTCGCGAACACGGAACGGGAAGACCCGGAATTGAGCAACCCGTACAAATCTCCCTTGTTGTTCACGTATCCGCTGGAAGTCGGTTCCACCACGCATGAAACCACGGTGACCCAGCTACCCTCATCCAGTATGTCCAGGCTCTGCTGCTTGAGCATTCCCGGGTTTATGCCCTCGTCCCTCAGATTCCTTCCTATGGAATCGTCGTTCACATGCTCCCTTTCCACCATGCACGCTTTCACGGTGCAGTCGGGAAACCACGTCTGCATGATGTCAAGGGAAAGGTACAGCCTTGACGAGTTTGGATTCACGTATTCGACGTCTGTTATGAAGGAGTAGAACCACCTTTCCCCGTAGTTCTCGTTCTTGAACATGCAGTAATTGTACCCGTACAAGGTCTCGGCATTGAACGGCACCACTATGGAATCGTCGACCCGCTGGTACGTGTAGTCCTCTCTCCTTAGCGACATGGGGCATAGGGCGGCGAAATACTGCTGTTGGGCTTCCCTGTCGGAGAAGTACCTCACATGCCTGTACGACGGGTCGAAAGGAACAGTGCCTATGTAGACGTTGGTTGACGGTTGAAACGGCATGAAGGCCTCCCGGATGCGAGGGACTTGGAACAGTCCCTCGCTCTCAGACTATTCGGACACGGTGATGGTGGCGGAAGCCGACTTCTTGGCGTCCGCAATGCTCGTGGCTTTCACGGTCAGCGTCGTGGCCGTCTCGTCCTTGGCGACGTGAACCTTGCCGGCGTCGGAGACGTAGGAGCCGGAAGAGGCGTTTCCTGCAAGCGTCCATTGAACGCCCTTGTTGATCACGCCGGTTCCGACAACGGCAACGGAAAGTTGCAAGTCAGCGCCAACGGGAAGCGTCGCGGTGGTCGGGGTCACCGTCACGCTCGTGATGCCAGCGGCAACGTCGGAATACGCGATAGCCTGCGCGAACGGGCTGATGGAAAACGTTTTCCACACGTGGTAGTTGTAGTTCCAGTACAGACCCTTGCCGTTGTAGTTCTCGGTCATCTTCTCGAAGTTGTCCCACACCTGCCAGAAGTCGATGGAGGTCATAAGCGCGGGAACGCCGTTCAGGATGGTGATTTCATCCTCCGTCCAAGGGGCAAACGACGGGTCAACGTTTCCGTTCTCGTCGGTGAACAGGTCGGTAAGGCGCTGCCAGTCCATGTCAACGAACGAATCAACCCCGATTACATGCCCCATGAAGTCAGCGTATTCAAGGTTGTATGCGGCTGCAAGCACGTTCAAGTCCATTACCGCTTCAAAGTCTGCGGTGATGATAAGGTACTGGTCGTCAATGTCGGTATGCGTTGTAACGCCGCTCATGGTGAACTTGTTGGACTGGAAGCGCAACAGGCGCGACATTTTGCGGAACACGGTTGCAACGTCAACGGCGTTCTCCTTGTTCGCTTCGGGAACGGAAACGCCCTCAATGTTGCCGTTCAGCACGGCACGTGCGAGCATGTACTTCATCACAAGGTACTCGTCGGTCTGCGCAGAAGCGTACACGCTCTCCACGATAGCCGCGATAAGGTCGGTGATGCCCTGCCACGACAAGAAAGCCTGACGCAACTGGTCATCGGAAATGGTGATGGGATAATACTTCTGGAAGTTCATGGTATGGAACGCAGCGCGAACATCGGGGATGGTGCGCTTGAACACGTCCTGCTCTGCCTTGGAAGGGCTGAACTGGAACGGACGCGCGAGATTCACGAAGATTTCCTCAACCGTCTCGCCGAACTCCAAACGCCCCTTCTTGAACACAGACCAAGGGTTAGTGTACATCTTGGACGAAATGATGACGAACCCGACACGGTTGACGAGCGCGCCCACGTACGCGTTCGCGGCAGGCGTGTAGTTGAGGATGTAGTCCCCGATCTTGTGGATTGTCTCGGTGGTTCCCGAAATGTTGATCGTGCCGTCCCCCGCTTGGCTGATAACGCCCCTCGCAAGCAACGGGTTGGCAAGTTCGGGGGTTTCCTCCATAATGGCGGCGGTAACCGCTACGGGGTCGATTGCGGTGGTAGCCGCCTTGGTGCTTACTTTGGTAGGCATGTGAATCCTCCTTTAGTTGATTCTGTCGTCCCACAGCGCCGCGAAGCCTCGCGGGCGGGATTCCTTCCGAACGTCCGCCGCGTGGCGGTCGATGACGTCCTGGCGGTCGGTGATTCCCTCGCCGGAATCGAAGAACCTGTCCGCGTAGCGCTCCTTCCAGGAATCGCGGTCGGCAATCGCGTCGTCGCGCTCCGCCGCAAGACGGTCGCGCTCGGCCTCGAGGCCCGCATATGCGTCCCGGTTGTCCCACCTCTCGTCCAAATCCGCGGCGTCGCGGTCTATCTCGGCGGCCATTTCGAGGCGGCGTTCCTCGTCCGGCTCCATAGCCAGTTCGCGCAGGGCCGGCTCGTACCTGCTTGCCATTTTCCGTCCTCCTATTCGTGAATCGTGAAAACGTCCTCCACGAGTATTGTACCACCTTTCACGTCCTTGGGGCGCAACTTCCCCGCAAACTGTGTGCCGAACGCGAAATTCTCCATCGTGACCCCTGAATGGCAACGCGACGGCATCCCGGCGCAATGCACGACCAGTTCCCCTCCTTCCTCGAAGCAGTAGGACTTGGCGCGCAGCGCCTTGAACCTGTCGAACCGGTGCTCAAGCTTCCACATCCCAAGTTCCACGTCGTCCACTTCCAGCCCTTTCGGCATATCGGCTCCGACGAAGTAGTTGGAATCCGTGTCGGAATACAGCCACCGGTCGTAGTTGGCCTGCGCCGCACGCACGGTGAACGCGCGTGCATACGCGGTTATGAACGCACCGACGGGAAGGTAGACGGCCTCTTTTCGTTCCTCGTCCAGCAGCGCGTACTTCACCACCCCTTCGTCCAGATACGGCATGCGGGACTGCTTGACCGGATTGGTCGCCATCTTTCCGTAAAGGGAGTTCAACTGAAGCTTCGCAATGGTTCGCATTCCAGGGTTTCCCTCTACCGTCGCCCTCTGCTTGACCTCCGTCCATTCCCTCACGTAATCCTTGAAAAGCAGCGTGGAACCCTTGAACTTGTAGCCCCTCACGTAGCGCACGTCATGAACGTCGTACTGCTCGAAAAGCATTTCCAAGTCCACCGACGTGAGGCACAGGGGCTGCAGCCCGCCCGAATCCCTTATGTACTCCGTCTCTCCGAAAAGCCTGTTCCCCTTGAGTTGCATGCAGGGGATGTGACCTTCCTTCACCGTGAAGTCGGCTTCCAGAAACTGTATGTAAAGCGGCATTTCTGGGTCTTCTACGTAAGAACCCTCATAGGCTTCAGGCTCCCCATACGGAAGCACTTCGCCATGCACCGAAGCCATCACGGAAGGATACAGCGAGTTCACGTCGAAAGACAGGCCTGGGCCGACGATCTTTCCCGCGAACTCTGGATTCGCCATCACGAACCCTACCTTGTAGCACCCTCCCTTCCTCAGATCGAGGTCGTAGTCGGGCTCGGGGTACCAGTCCCGGAACCGCTTCTTCCCACCTATCGACTTCACGTAATGGTGGAACGCGTTCGACCCTGCGGTTATGCGCTTCATGTCCCTTTCGTACATTTCCTGCAAGGCCAAAGCCACTATCTTCACGTCGTTGGCTACGTACGCCCTTTCCTTGTCGGTCAGGACGTGTCCCGGTTCCCGGTCTTCCAGATAGTCTATGTCCAATTTCTCGATTGACAGGCCGAACGCCTTTGGAATGGATGCGACCGGAAGGGGTATCACCTTGAGGGAATCCAGGAACTCCACTGCAGCTACGGGGGTGAAGTAAAGCTTTATGCTGTAGAACTGGCCCATGTCGCTTATAAGGGTCGTGAACGTCTTGTGTCTGGCATCGTCCTTTCCTGCAACCCACGTCCACCCGTTGGACAGAAGGTGGTGCAGCACGAACTTTCCGTCGAACTTGAGGTTGTGGAAATACACCCTCGAGCCCTCCACCGCCCTGCACCACGAAACGAACGATTCGATGTCGTTTCCGAAACTCACGTTCTCGGCGTCTCCGACCTCGCTTGCAGCCCATGCCCATACCCTGCAGTCGTCCGGATCTGCCGTGGTTTCGAAGTCAGCCGCATACGTCGGCACATTGCAAACCTCGCTTCCATCCCATAATCCACCGTCCCAAGTCAAGGCCCATATGTCCTTGTACTCCATCACACGGCCCCAACGTTCATCCAGTAACCCAGTATTTTCTTCATCTTTGCTTCCCTTTCCTCCGGCCCGTAGATGTACGAGATGCTTGGGGAATCCTCGATGGCCTTGACGAGGGCCTTCCAATCGTCCCTCGCCATCGCCAGTATGGTTTCCTGGATACGTTCGATATCGGCATCATACTCGGGAAAGCCTCCGAAAACGCTCCACAGGGCTTTCATGTAATTGGTATAGTAACGTCTAACCTGTTCCTCGTTGCTCATGTTGAGTAGACGCGATTGCGTCTCTATGAAACGCCTTATCGCCCCGGCTCCCAACGTTGACACCGGGCGTGTGTCCCTGGAAAGGGCAGCCTGCTTCAGATTTCCGGCACCCGCCGTTGGCTGAACAACTCCCTCTGCCTTGGCCCTCATGCTCTTTTTCCTCTCCCGCACGCTTTTCAGCACGGCGTATTCGTGCCTCTCGTAACGGGTGACGATGGAGCCGTCCTGCTGCTGCACCGGCTCCAAGGCCTTGGGCCTCGTCACCCTTGTCAACCTGTTGACAGTGTTCTTCAACGCACGTGCGGTGGTGATGGACGACTTCAGTTCCTTGTACGAGACTTCCTGCGGAAGGTAGATGTGCGCAAGAGGGTCGGCTTTCGCAGCCCTGCGAAGGGCGTTGTTGTACCTGCGCACAGCAGATTTCAGCTTCTTTAATTGATTGTCATTCCATGAAATTCTATATTCTCTGCGCATTCGTACGCAACCCCCGTCGATTCGTTGATTATAAAGAATCCCCGCGTCTCTATCTTCCTGTACAGGCTGAAGTCGGCAAGCAAGTCCATTTGCATTTCGAATTTGAAGCGCCTCGTCATGGAATCGTTCAACCAATCGCGGTTAGTCTCCAACCCTACTTTGAACCTATTAAGATGTGCAGGGCTTGAAAAGAAGAACTTGTAAAATCCAACGAAGCAGAAATACGGGGAATTTTTCAGGTCATAGCATATCCCGTTCTTGGTGAGTACCATTCCGCACCTCCTTTCAATATGGAAAAGCCCTGTGCTTGGAAACCACGGGAACCATGCAGGAGTTAAGGTAGTAGACCAGGCCGCCCGCACGCACGTTCCCATAAGCTTCCAGCAAGGGAAGAACCTCGTCAATGTCGTCTCGCCTTACCGGATATTTCGTGTCCTTGGTGAACATGTACTCGAACGTTCCCGTCTCAGGATGCGCGACGAAAACGCTCACCCCTTGCGGAACCGCCCCGTCCCAAAAGGACACGTTGACGTTCAGAACACGGCATATGGAACGGTAAAGAAACTCGCTCAGCAAGTCCTTGTCGGCCATCGACAGCATGTTTACTTTGTACATCGGCGCTCCTTACAACTGGAGCCGCCGAAAGTGGCGGCTCCTAGTCTGCTTGATATGCGGGTAAGCCCTAGAACTGGACGGAAAGCGTAAGCATAGAGCCGTTCGCTACCTTCTCCTGCTTGACAACCACAGGAATGGGCTGCTCCCAAGTAGGTTCGCCGAAAGTGGCAATCAACTTCTTCAAAGCGGAGAACATACCGACGGAAACGCACTCATAGGCTTCGCCCTTATCGTCAATGAGGACGATTCGCGGTGCCTTGTCACATTCGCCAGTCTCCTTGTTGACCAATTCAAGGGTTTCGGCGTACACGTCGCGCAGCATGATTTTCTTGTTGATGAAGTCCGCGATTTTATGCTGCGGGTTGTTGGCGGCGTTGAACACAAGCGCCTTGTCCTTCATCGACTCCGCTTTTACGGAACAGAAAGCAGCAAGGTTGCCGCCTTCCAACTCGCGCACGTCGTATTCGCGCATATCGCTGGTAACGTCTGCGGTGGAGATTGCAACGATTTCGTTAGACATGATGAAAAACACCTTTCTTTTCTGGTTACTGAACGTCAGCGGTCGGGACTTCGGGTGCAATGCCATCGCGTTTGATGATGATAGCGCCTTCCAAGAACTTGTCAAGCGGCATAGCGTAGGTGATGGCGCCGATGGGCTTCCACTTGATAGCAAGACCCTTCGGCATAGCCTGACCCTCGTTCATTCTAGATCTCCTTTTCCTCGATCACGACGCTTTCGGCCAAGAACTTTTCAAGGGGCATGGAGTGCTTCACCGTCTTCACGGGCGTCCAGACCACCGTGCATCCGCGGGGGACGGCCGTTCCCGTGGCCTCCATCAGCGCCGCGCGGGCCTCTCCCTTGTTCATTGCTGTGGAATGGGCGGTGCATTCCGCAACGACGTTCAAGCCCGCCTCCCCGTCGATCTCGACCACGGAATACGCGGTGATCTTGTATTCCGTCATGGTTCGGGTAACGTTTTGCATTTTCATTGATCCTTTCTATTGGGTACGTCCTACGGTTAACACTTTAACATAAATGAGAATATGGATGTTCGGAAAATTCAACTTTTCATAAAATCTTCACAAGACATCCAACAAGTTTCTTACAAGCATCAATCATGAATTATCCTTAAATCGCACACAAGACTATGACAACCGCACCCATCAACATTCCCAGAAACCTGATCAAAGATTTGAGAGGTTTAGGCATGTAAAGCCATGCCTCCTCAATAGTCAGTTCATATGCTTTCACAGCAATCACCTTCGTAAACGACTTGGATAGCCATTGCTTGCCTACTTCACATAAAAGGTATTTATATCATCGACATCAGGATAAACTTCATGGCAGTAATCACGCCAATAAAAATCCGCAATGCCGTCATCCATGTCAAAATCCCTTACACCGGGCCATCGTGCATACCGTTCATCCACTGCCTCGCGTTTGATGATTTTAGTTATAAGTGCTGCATCTTCGGAGTTTCTGAGGGGCACGATTACCATGCCCATAACGCTATGCCCGTGTTCCTCGTTTGCATACCTAGTTCCAGCGCCACCTTTGGCAGCAAAGAAATACTCCCCGTTTCTCTTAAGATAAACGCCTTCCTGAATAGACCAAATATCTCTCGGAGAAAAGTATTCGTCCTCAGTGATCGACTTTGCCGTTTCAGTATTGTAACGACGCCCAAAAATTCGCTTTTCCATGACCGATTCCTTTCTAAAATTCATCCAATACAGCATTCGCAAACTCGCTGTAAACCTCGTTACGAGTGGCGAACATCGTAAATGTAGACCTTATGCGAGGTTGCGTTCCTCTCTTTACCAATTAACGACTCGATGGGTGAGTGCGCACAGACGCGAACATTCGGCGTTTCCAAACACGCAACCTTCGCAGTTGACATTTTCAACGGGTATCCCCTCTACGATGCCGTTCGCCAATGCATATTCCTTCTCATCATCTTCAACGCCGAGCGCCGCTATCTTGCGCATTTCGCGCGCGTCGCAGTCCCGAACGAATCTACAATAATCTTGGATGAACGCGTGAACGTGCTTCCACGTGGTGACGCTGTAATCATAGAGAGGTAGCAGATAAACGCGCATCTTGCAATACACAGCGACGCGGCTAGAATAGCTATGAAGAACAAGCGCGTTTTCAAGGTCCAGAACCTCGCCGTTTGCAAGCTCAATGGTGATGTTCTTTTCCTCTGTGACGTATGCGCTCATGTTGCGGAGTTTCATTGTTTGCCTTTCATCGATAACCTTACCTTGTATTTCTAAATTCTAAAGATAATCAACCCCAAATGCTACTTCAAAAGCGTAAATCATAATTTCCCGCCTAGCAATGATCCTTTCATACACCGGATCTTCAACGTTTCCATCACAATAATCAAGGTAGTTTTTGGCAGAGATCCATTCTCGTCTTATTCTGTTCTCAAGCTGTGCCATGCAATAAGCAATATCAATATTATCAACCATTGTTAATTCTCCTACTATTTTTCCATAACTCTTAGAAATCACCACTAATACTAGACTGTAAGCACCACCTATCCATTAAATCAATAGCCTTCTCCCATCCATTAACATAATCTATACTGCTAACTATGCCCTCCATTTCGCAATCATAATTGCGACATTTCCGGCATGCGTCATTGCATACGGATCCGGAGTAACAAA
>ERZ1090863.700-NODE-701-length-16761-cov-28.075781_pt1 | contig 16761 bp, 20 predicted proteins | sample MGYA00478480_ERZ1090863 | MGnify/ENA primary metagenome ERZ1090863 (study PRJEB33644, sample SAMEA5815746) | chicken gut metagenome | biome: Chicken; feature: Gastrointestinal Tract; material: Caecum | place: Ireland | collected 2019-01-01 | study: A study of the...
ATGCGGTGAAGAAGGACCGCAGCAGCTCCCCGCCCAAGTACCTGATCTTTTTCAAGGGTCGGGACGCGGATGCCCTGACCTCGGCCTTTACTGAGTACACCAACAAGAAGGTCAAAAAAGTGGAGAAATCCGAGCGCCCGTCCGTGTTGGCAAAGCTGAGCCAGTTCAAGGAGCTGGTGAAAAATGCTGTGGTGGATCGCACCAAGCGAAAGGAGCTGGAACGATGAAAAAGCAATTTGACATCAAAAAGCTCCTTTTGCTGAATATGCCGTACATCCTGATGGGCTTGTTTGCCACAAACTTTGGAGAAGCGTGGCGGACAGCTGTGGGAGCGGACGCTTCGGCAAAAATGCTCTCGTTCTTTTCCACACTGCCGGTGGCACTGGCCAGCTGGTGGCCCAGCCTGCACCCGCTGGACCTGCTGGTGGGCCTGTGTTGTGGTGCTGGCCTGCGGTTGGCCGTCTATCTCAAGAGCAAGAACGCCAAAAAATACCGGCATGGCATGGAGTATGGTTCTGCCCGCTGGGGGACCCATGAGGACATTGCACCCTACATCGACCCGGTATTTCAGAACAATGTGATTCTGACGAAAACGGAAAGCCTGACCATGAACAGCCGCCCGAAAGACCCTAAGACCGCCAGAAACAAAAATGTTCTGGTGATCGGCGGCTCCGGTTCCGGTAAAACCCGGTTCTGGCTGAAACCGAACCTGATGCAGATGCACAGCTCTTATGTGGTGACAGACCCTAAAGGCACCATTCTGGTGGAGTGCGGTAAAATGCTCCAGCGCGGTACACCCAAGCTGGGCAAGGACGGCAAAAATGCCTTTGATGATATGGGCGTCAAGAAGCTGCCCAAAGTCAAGGAGCTACAAACCGAGTACGCCCGACTCCTGGAGGAAAAGAAAAAGACCTATGCCGAGTACCGGCACTCCCGTGAAGAAATGAGGGAGCTGCTGGCAGCAAAGGCTAATGTGGATCGACTTATGGATACAAACGTTGAGCCGTCAAACTCCAAAGAACATACTCTATTCGACAGAAGCTGATTTAATAAAAACACAGGCTGAAACCGATGCAGTTTCAGCCTGTGTTTTTTATATCCTATTATTGTCGCCCCACTCACACATTCCATCAAGAATCGGAATCAAAGACTTTCCTCTCTCGGTAAGGCTGTACTCTACTTTCGGCGGAATTTGGGGGTATTCCTCTCGATGAATTAACTGGTCCGCTTCCAACTCCTTCAAGGTTGAACTCAGAGTTTTATAGGAAATATCGCCTATATACTTTTTCATTTCATTAAACCGGACAACCCCAAACTCCATCAAAGTATAGAGAATTGTCATCTTGTATTTTCCGTTAATCAGCGAAAGCGTGTAGCTGAATCCGGTTGTTCCAAGACATTCATTTGCAATGCAGCGATCACTCATTTTATGCTCTCCTTTAGGTAAGTATTAAACCTTCATGTTAGTATCACACTTGAATGTGCGTACTTGTTTTCTGATCCATTCTTGCTATGATTATAATATCGTTAGAAAACAAAGTCAATCCCACAAGCAAAAGGAGGAACGCCTATGCAGCGTTATCAATCATTGGGTATGCCATTCCAAATCGGAAACCTGACAATTAAAAACCGTTTCTGCATGGCCCCCATCGGCGGTGGACAGCACCATTTGCCGGGTGGCGGTCTGAAAGATGAAACTATCCAGTATTTGGTGGAGCGGGCCAAAGGCGGCTTTGGTCTGATTTTTACCGGTGCCTTAGCTGCCGACTGCACGGTTGACCCGTACACTGGGATTGGTCCTGCCATTCTGCAAAATCCAGATGCCTTCAAAATGACGGCAACTGAACTGAACGAGCGAACCAACGGCTACGGCACCAAAGTGTTCGCCCAGATTACTATGGGCCTGGGGCGCAACTACCCCGACTTGCCCGCTCCGTCCTCGGTTCATGTTTTCCGCCATCCGGGCACGTTCTCTCCAGAACTCACTCATGACCAGATCAAATCAAAAATTGAATCGGTCATCAAAGCGGCTAAAATTGCTCAGGATTCTGGTTTTGCAGGAGTAGAAGTCCACTCGATTCACTGGGGCTATCTGCTGGATCAGTTTGCACTGTCCATGATGAATCACCGGACAGATGAATACGGCGGTAGCCTGGAAAACCGGTTGCGAGCCGCCAAAGAAATTCTGGAGGGCATTAAGCAGGTTTGCGGCAGCAAGTATCCTGTGAGTATGCGGCTGGGCCTGAAAACCTATGTGAAAGATTTTGAGAAGGCAACGCTCACCGGGGAGGAAGAAGCCGGACGCACGCTGGAAGAAGGCATTCGGATTGCCCAGCTGCTGGAATCCTACGGTTATGACTGTCTGAGCGTGGACACCGGCACCTATGACTCCTTCTACTACGCCTGTCCGCCTATGTATATGCCCAAGGGCTTTGTGGTTGAACTTGCCGCCAAAGCGAAAGAGGCGGTCAAAATCCCGATCCTCGCCGGGGGGCGCATGAATGACTCGGATATTGCAGAGGCTGCAATCCGGGACGGGAAAATCGACGCTGTGGTCATGGGACGTGCAGCTCTGGCCGATCCGGAGTATCCCAACAAGGTTCTTACTGGACATACTGAGCGTATTCGTCCTTGTATTGCCTGCAACCAAGGGTGCATCACTCGGCTTCAGCAGGGCAAGCAACCATCCTGCGCCGTGAATCCGGCAGCTATGCGAGAAATGCGCTATGCCCTCAAACCCAGTGTTCAGCAGAAAAAGGTCGCTGTGATCGGCGGCGGTGTTGCCGGAATGGAGGCCGCGCGGGTGGCGGCGATTCGAGGCCACAAAGTTTCCTTGTATGAGAAGAATCAGGAACTGGGTGGTAATTTAATCCCTGGTGGTTCCCATCGCTTTAAGAAAGAAGTGCGGGAACTGAACGCTTGGTATCGAAATGAATTGAGCCTCCTTCCGGTGGAAGTTCATACCGGGGAGGCAGTTACGGCAGAGCAGGTCAAAAATATGGGTGCGGATGTGGTCATTCTGGCGACTGGCTCTACCCCCATTATGCCGAGGGTGCCGGGTATCAACGACCCAAAGGTGGTTGGTTGTATGGACGCCTTTGCTCACCCGGAAAAGGTGGGACAAAGAGTAGTTGTGATTGGTGGCGGCTTGGTTGGCTGCGAGATGGCGCTGGACTATGCGCAGGAAGGCAAAGAGGTAACTGTGGTAGAGGTCCTGCCCAAGATTCTCTCTTCCGGTATTCCTTCTCCTATCCCCAATGGCCAGATGATCCCCGATTTGTTTGAGTATCATCATGTGAATGTACTGGAAGGACACAAACTTTCTGCCGTAGTGGACGGAAAAGCCATTCTCGACTGTGATGGACAGAAAAAAGAACTGGAAGCTGACACCTTTGTAATTGCTGTTGGATTCCGTCCTGCTCCCTCCATGGCGCAGGAGCTCAGTGATTGCGGCGCTGCGGTCTATGAGATCGGTGATGAGCAGCAGGTCAGCACGATTCTTCATGCTGTATGGGATGGTTACGAAGTAGGTAACAACATTTGATATAAGGCGATACGCTTTATATAAACGCAAATTCTATTTTAAGGAGGCATTTCTTATGAGAGCACCATTGAAAGAATATCAGGCCGTAGAAGCAGCCGCCATGAAGTTTGTCAAGAGTGTGGCTGAGGGCAACAGCAAGTATGCCAAGGAACTCTTTATCGACGAGGCGGTGCTGTTCGGCTATCTGGACGGCAATCTGGAGCACGGCTCTATCGAGCAGTTCTATCACAATGTGGACACGGTACCTGGCGGTGACAACTTCCAGGCCCGCGTGGATGTCCTTCTGGTGGAGGAGTCCCTGGCGGTCGTCCGCGTCCTCGAAGAAGGCTGGGGAAACCGCATCGACTTTACCGATGTGCTGTTGCTTCTGAAGATGAACGGCGAATGGAAATGTGTTGCCAAGGCGTATAACCAGAACTCCAACACGATCCAGAAGTAAGCCAATTCCCAGAAAAGCGCAAAGCGGGCAGGTTTATTTTTGTATCGCCTGCCCGCTTCTATTTTGAAATTCGGGAAATACAAAGGAGGAATCTGATTATGAGCAAGAAAATCGTTGTCATTACCGGCAGCCCTCGCAAGAACGGTAACAGCTTTGCTATGACGGATGCTTTTATTAAGGCGGCAGAGGCCAAGGGGCACACCGTTACCCGGTTTGATGCCGCCATGATGAATGTTGGCGGTTGCCATGCCTGCGAGACCTGTTTCAAGACCGGGAAGGCCTGCTCCTTTGATGATGATTTCAACATGATCGCTCCGGCTATCCTGGAGGCTGACACCCTGGTGTTCACCATGCCGGTGTACTGGTACACCATCCCTGCCCAGATCAAGGGGGTCATCGACAAAATCTTTTCTCTGGTAGTGGGCGGCAAGGACATTGCTGGAAAAGAATGTGCGCTGATTGCCTGCTGCGAGGAGGAAGATCGCTCTGTGCTGGATGGTGTCCGCATTCCCATGGAGCGTACTGCCGCCCTGAACAAGTGGAAGATGGTGGGCGAAGTCCTGATACCCGGCGTTCTGAATGTGGGCGACATTAACAAGACGGATGGCTGTGCGCAGGCGGCAGCACTGGCCGACAAAATCTGATTGGTACGGAGGTTTTTTTATGAGCAAAAAAATAGTGATATTAAATGGAAGTCCCCGTAAAAGCGGTAACACCTCTGCTCTGGTAACAGCGTTCAGAGAAGGGGCAGAAGGTGCAGGCCATACCGTAACGGAGTTCTTTTTGGATAAAATGAATATTCACGGATGCAAAGGATGCTTTGGCGGACACAGTGACCGGGAGTGCCCCTGTGTCCAACAGGATGATATGAACCAAATTTACCCGGCAGTTCGGGATTGCGATATGGTTGTTCTTGCAAGCCCACTGTATTACTGGACCATGAGTGGGCAGCTGCGTACCGCCTTTGATCGTCTGTTTGCCCTGGAAGAAGGCGGTAAAAACTTGCTCCGTGGAAACGGGAAATCTTCCGCTCTTTTGATGGCGGCTGAAGGTCACGGCTTTGATGATGCCGTCCTCTATTACGACCACCTGATGGAGCACCTGCATTGGAAAAACCTTGGTCATGTTTTGGCCGGAGGCAATATGGATGTGGGTGACATCAAAGGCAAACCGGAACTCCAACAGGCCTATGGTCTTGGCAAATCCATTTAGAAGGAATTGGCTATTATGAAAGAAATTACTCTGCCGAAGGCTTCCAAACTGACCTCCCCAAACCCGGTGACAGTGGTATGCACCCAGAAACCGGACGGTTCCACCAATCTTGCCACGGTGTCCTGGTGGACCTACCTTTCCTATAACCCTAACATGATCGCTTATGCCATGGCCAAGACTTCGTATAGCGGAGAGATGGTACGTCTTAACAAGAAAGTGGTCCTCACTATTCCCGGAGCAGCGATTTCAGATGCTGTACTGGGATGTGGGATGACTACCGGCCGTGATACTGATAAAGCTGCCAAGTTTGGTATCGAACTGACATTGGTAGAGGGGAGTTCCATCCAGATTCCTATCCATAGCCGGGTCGCTATCGTGTGCAATCTGAAGGAATACCTTGAAGTAGGCGATCATTACCTGTATATCTGTGATGTGCAGAAAGTCTATGGGGACGAAGCGGAGGAAGGGGTGTTTGCCTGGAACGGCTATGGGAAAATCGCTCCCGCCAAACAAGGTGAATAACCGGAGGTAATTCAACAGAAATAACGAAACAGACGACCATGAGGGAAATCTGTAGGTCATAACTATCGCTATGATGGCAATCGTTAAAAGCGTTCACAGAACGCGCAGCCGCAGAATGAAATTCTGCGTTCATGGGGGCTTGGGGGATACCCTCAACAAGCAGCGCCGGAAGCCGAATGGCTATCCAAGGGCATTGCTTGCCACGTTTTCTGCTAGAGGAAAACTTGAGACGGTTTCAGCCTGATGTTATCATACTAAATGCTTGTGCTGCGGAGCTTGTTGATTTTGGCAGACTGATTATGGATGCTGAAGATGTGGCACAAGTAATCACACACGCTCCAGAAGCCGATATTATTATCAGTCATATGGATAATGTGGCACATGCTTCTCTTTCTCGCACTTCTTTAAGTGAGCAGTTGGAATTACAGAATCTTCTCTCTCGAGTGAAGATCCCTGCCGACGGTGAAACTTTGTCGTTTTAAAACACAGTTTGCATCCTTGCTTGTCAAGTGATAAAATATTTTCCGTAAAATAATGTAAAGCAAACGCCATTGACAATGAAACTCCAGCTGTCAATGAAAAAAACAATAGCCGGGAAGTGGGCTCAGTGCCAATGCTTCCCGGCTTTCCTGTTCTAAAAAGGCGTCATTATATTTGGAGTTACGGTATATATTTCATGCCCCACTGAGAGATAGCATAAAAAACAGGCAGCAGATCCCGTCCTTTCTCAGTGAGGGAGTACTCCACTCGCAGGGGTATTTCATTATATTGGATACGCTGAACCAATTCATCCGCTTCCAGATCCTTCAAGGCGTTGGTCAGAGCTGTGTTGGTGATGGGCTTGAGAACTTTTTTCAGTTCCCCAAACCGCATGGGACACTTGATGCATAGTTCATAGAGAATTTGGAGCTTCCATTTGCCCTGCAGCATTTGAACCACCGGCGTGACCGGGCAGTTTCCATCATCGGTTAGAATGACACTGCCAACCTTTTCTTTGAATTCTTCATAAGTCATGATTGGATCTTTCCTCGTCTTTTGCAGTATATTTTTTGATACCAAGTACAAATAATTTGCGTACTTGAACAAAAATTGCTATCAGGTATAATAAATATATCACTAGTTGGCCATGCAGTCAACGACTGAAATTTCTTAGAAAGGTCTGAATGACATGAAAGAACTGAACATTATGGAGGCTACTGTTCTGACCTCCCCCAATCCGCTGACACTGATCTGCTCTAAAAAGGAGGACGGTTCTACGAACCTGGCTCCCATTTGCTTTGTGTCTTACCTCTCCTTCAATCCGCCCATGGTGGGTTTCGCCACTGGCAAACAGTCCCACACCGGTAAGCAGGTACGGGAGACCGGCAAGGTGATTGTCACCGTTCCTGGCGAGAGTCTTGCCCAGGCGGTGATGGCCTGCGGAGCGTCTACCGGCGCCAAGACCGACAAGGTGGCCGCCAACAACATCGAGATGATGGCTGTGGAGGGCAGTGACATCCAGATTCCGGTGGATACTCGTCTGGCGATGGTGGCCACCCTGCAGCAGTCGGTGGAAGTTGGCGACCATATCCTGCACATCTGTCAGGTGGACAAGTTCCTGGGCGATGAGGACAAGAAGGGGCTGTATGCCTGGAACGGCTTCGGGAAAGTTGCGCCTGCGGTAGAAGGCTAAATCTTAAAACCGAAAGGAGGCGTTAGCGGTGGCTGTTTGTATTAAAGACTGTATTCAGAACATGAATCTGGTGATCGGCTGTACTATTGGTTGCAGCTACTGCTACGCCAGAAACAATGTCCGCCGGTTTCACATGATCGACGACTTTGAAAAGCCGGAGTTTTTTCCCAATAAGCTGCGGCTGATGGAGAAAAAGCGCCCGCAGAATTTTCTGCTCACCGGCATGAGCGATTTTTCTCACTGGAAGCCAGAGTGGCGGGAACAGATATTTGCCAAGATGACTGAAAATCCGCAGCACCAATATCTGTTTTTGACCAAGCGACCGGAGGATATTGAGTTTTCCACTACCCTAGAAAATGCTTGGTTTGGTGTAACTGTTACCTCCAGTAAAGAGAAAAACCGTATCCGGACTTTGCGGGAGCATATCCATGGCGGACACTATCATGTGACCTTTGAACCTATGTTTGATGATGTTGGCGTGGTGGACCTTACCGGAATTGATTGGATCGTCATTGGGACTGAGACCGGACATAGGAAGGGCAAATCCGTATCTAAACCGGATTGGGTGTGGAACCTGACACATCAGGCCCATGCGCTTGGCATCCCTGTATTCATGAAGGAAGATCTACTTCCTATCATGGGAGAGGCACAGATGGTACAGGAATTTCCACCGGCCTTTTACCGGGTATTGGAGGAACAGAAAACATGGCGGAAGTGAAAGAGAGTAGCATTCTGATTCAGGATGTAGAAACCAAAAATATTATGACAAAATCCACCCTGCCGGTGGGCGGCTATTCCGTCAATCCTTATGTGGGCTGTACCCATGGCTGTAAATACTGCTACGCCTCGTTTATGAAGCGATTTACCGGGCACACCGAACCGTGGGGTACATTCCTGGATGTGAAACATTGGCCAGCAATCAAAAAACCACAAAAATACAAAGGGCAGCGCGTAGTCATCGGTTCTGTGACCGATGGCTATCTGCCCCAGGAGGCTCAGTTTCAGAACACCCGAAAGCTCCTTGAGCAGCTCCGGGGCAGTGAGGCGGAAATTCTCATCTGCACCAAGTCAGACTTGGTAATCCGTGACATTGACCTTCTGAAAGAACTGGGAAAGGTCACGGTTTCCTGGTCGATCAATACATTGGACGAAGGCTTTAAAAATGATATGGACGATGCCGTCAGCATTAAGCGACGACTGGATGCCATGAAGCAGATCTATGATGCGGGCATTCGCACTGTCTGCTTTATTGCCCCTGTCTTTCCGGGTATCACAGATTTTGAGGCTATCTTCCATCAGGTCAGAAACCAATGCGACCTGATATGGCTAGAAAATCTAAATCTGCGAGGCGGATTCAAAAAAGACATCATGGACTATATTTGTAAAAAATATCCTGACTTGGTTCCGCTGTACGACGCTATCTACAACAAGGGAGACAGAAGCTACTTCCATGGCTTGGAGGATCAAGCGGAACGGCTAGCGAAAGAATACAGCTGTCCCTTCGTGGACAACGAGTTGCCCTATGGACGAGCAGAGCCTGGGCATCCCGTAATTGTGGATTACTTTTACCATGAGGAAGTGCGTGGCTCGGAAAACACCGGGCGACGCAACCCCAAAAAAAATTTGTGAAATAAAAGGGTTCTGACATGGAGCTGTGCTTCAATGTCAGAACCCTTTTTTCAGCACTGTTTACCCATTCAGAAGTTTTCTTCTCACCCTTGGAAGGACTTGCGCTCCGTCCATTGATTTTCGATTTTCCCCGCTCTACAATGCAGACAGAACGATTAAATGATTGTTTATTGATATTGAGAGGTGAGAAAGATGCTTTTGAAGGATGCGAAGATTGGACGGACTTATACCGTAAAGTCCATTCATCTTCCCTTTCAGTTGGAGCGGCGTCTGGAAGCTTTAGGAATGACCCGGCAGACCGCTATTTCTGTACTGAACCGAAAAGGGAAAGGAATTTTGATTATTAAACTGCGGGGCACCCGCTTTGCCCTAGGGTATAACATTACCAAAAATATTACGGTGGAAGAAGGTGAAGTGCATGAGTGAGCATGAAATGACAATCGGGTTTATCGGCAACCCTAACTGTGGCAAGACCACTCTGTTTAATGCTTACACTGGGGCCAATTTGAAGGTGGCCAATTGGCCAGGCGTGACCGTAGAAAAGGTAGAAGGTGTGATGAAGGACCATGACCTCATCATCCACTTGGTAGATTTGCCCGGTACCTATAGCCTGACTTCTTACACCATGGAGGAAACAGTCTCCCGGCAGTTCATTCTCAGTGACGAGGTGGATGTCATCATCAATGTGGTGGACGCTTCCGCACTGGAACGCAGCCTTTATCTGACCTTGCAGCTACTGGAGCTGGGAAAGCCGGTGGTGCTGGCCTTGAACATGATGGATATTGTAGAAAAGAGGGGCATGGAAATCGACCTGCACCGGCTGCCGGAAATGTTGGGCATCCCAGTGGTCCCGGTCTCTGCCCGAAAACGCCGTGGATTGGACATTCTGCTCCATGCTGCTGCGCACCACAAGCGACATTCATGCGGATGAAAGAGGATCATATGCTGAACGGGCAGTTAAAACCTGCCTATAACGTCCAGATCGCAGTAGAAAATTACTTTATTGTCCACGGATATGTAAGCAATGACCGGACAGATTACAACACGCTGATCCCAGTTCTGGAAAAACACAGGAAAGCGTTTGGGGATAAGCTGGAAGCAGTAACTGCCGACAGCGGCTACTGCAGTGAAAAGAATCTGCTGTATCTGAAAGAGAATGGAATCCGCAGCTTCATCAAGCTGCAGGACCATGAGAAGAGGAAGACACAGGCATACAAAGAAGACATCGGGAAATATTACAACATGACATATTCCGTTTTTGAGGATGAGCACTATTATATCTGCCATGACGGAAGGGAGCTGCGCCATATCCGAACAGAAAGCAGAGAACAGGACGGCTACACACAGACAATAGAGGTATACGGCTGTGCGGACTGCAGTGAATGTGAATATAAATCGAAATGTCTTTATAGATACAATCCCGAAAAGAATCCGGACCAAAATAAGGTCATGAAGATCAACGAACGCTGGGAAGAACTGAGGGAGGAGTCCAACATGAATATCCAGAGTGAAGAAGGGATTCTGAAACGTCAGACACGGTCGATCCAGACAGAGGGTCACTTTGGAGATATCAAAGAGAACGAAAACTTCCGTCGTTTTAACTACCGTTCGAAAGAGAAAGTATATAAAGAGTTCATGCTGTATGCCATAGGACGGAACATCATGAAATATCATCGGTTTTTACATCAGGAAATCGAAAAATTTGAAGGGGAAAAAGGAGTAGAAAGCGGCTTAGCCAAAGGAGCGCTCTGAAAAATCTAGCCAAGGGGTTATTGCGCCCTAAAATAGCGTTTGCAAAAAGACGGAGGCAATCTCCGACAGAATTACGGCTTAAAAAAGTCCGTATTCTGCGGGATTGTCTCCGTCTTGTTTGTCAGGAGTCAAAAATCGATATTAACCGACAGCCCCTTAGAGCAGATCTTTTGTTTTACCGGCAAGATACAGCGGAATGTTGGTAATCGCGCCGTCTTTGCGATACCCGCGCTTGGAAAAGCGTATGGCGTGTTCGGGGTGACGGTCGGCGATATACCGCTTAAAGGAAGGCGCGGACTTGTCCTCGCCGCCCTTTGCCTCGATGGGGATGATCTCTGTGCCGTTTTGCAGCACGAAGTCGATTTCGCCGGTTTTGTCCGAGTAATAGCGAGGCTCCACGTCAAATTGACCGCGAAGCTGCTGCAACACATAGTTTTCAGTGAGCGGCCCCTTGAATTGATAGTCGGCTTTCAGCAGAATGGCGCTGTTGTCAATGCCTGCCATGTGCTTGAGCAGCCCGGTATCAAAGAGAAACAGCTTGAATTGGTCCAGCTTATCAAAGGCGGAGAGGGGATGCTCCATCTTGGAAACATTGTAGATGCGGTTGAGCATACCGGCTGAGACAAGCCATTCGATGGCTTCTTCAAAGTCCCGCGCCCGGCCGCCCTGCCGGACAGCGCCGTAGATAAACTTTTCATTGGATTTGGCAAGCTGGGAGACGATGCTGCGGAACACCATCAGGATGCGTCCGCTATTCACCTTCCCGTTATGCTTGGAAAAGTCGTTCTCATAAATTTCTACGAGTTCTCGCTGGATTTGGGAAACCGCTGCCGGGTCCTTATGGTTGACCCAAGAGGCCACACATTCCGGCATCCCGCCGATGATCAGATAGTTGTTGTAGGCTTCCAACAGGCGGTTGTGGAAGATTTCTTCAATGGTCTGATTTTTCTGGATGCTCTCGTAGTAAGCAAAAAGCGTCGGGTCGGTTGCTTCCAGAAACTCGTCGAAGTAGAGCGGATACAGATCGAGCAGATTGACCATGCCTACGGGATAGGACTTTGGCTGGGCAAGCAGGGTGCCAAGCAGACTTCCGGCTGCAACGACATGGTACTCGTTCGCTTTCTCTTTGAAGTATTTGAGGGTGTTCAGCGCCTCCGGGCATTCCTGCACCTCGTCAAAAATGACGAGAGTCTCTCCGGGCAGAATCTTTTCCCCGGCGATCATGGAAAGCAGTTCAATGATCCGCTGGGGGTTTTTGTTTGCCTCGAAGATGGATTTCAGCTCATCTTCCTCGTCGAAGTTAAAGTAGACATAGCTTTCATAGCAGCTCTGGCCGAACTCTTTCATGAGCCAGGTCTTTCCCACCTGACGAGCTCCGCGGATAATGAGCGGTTTTCGCTCCGAGTCGTTTTTCCATTTTACAAGCTGCGAAAATGCGTTTCGTTTCACGCACATCACCACCTTCTTCTCTGGATGAAAGTAGTATAACACATTTTTCCGAGGTTTACAACGGGGATAAAACACATTTTTCTGAAAGAATCGAGCGAGAAAAACACGTTTTTTCTGTTTTGGAAAAAAGGCAATCCTTAAAGGAAGGAGGTCTCCCACATGGCCACCACACGCATCATACCGCTGCACGCCGGAAAAGGCCGCACGGTCGGCAAGGCGATTAGCGATATCATCGACTATGTAAAAAATCCAGAAAAGACCGACCACGGCAGGCTCATCGCCAGTTACCAATGTGACAGCTGCGTGGCCGACGCGCAGTTCCTGCTGGACAAGCAGACCTATCCATTTATGTGTTAGGTTATCTGGCAATTTATTTATATTGCTATTTTGCTGCGGTGCTGCGCAGTTTTGGAAATTCTATGTTTCAGGCTATTGCCATGCTGGCGACAACCCTGTTAAATGCGGTTCTTGACCCTGTTTTCATTCATTTGATCGGATTCAACGGCGCAGCCATAGCCACGGTATTGTCAGAGGCCATCTGCCTTGTGTTTATGCTGGTCTACATGAAAAGGAAGAAACTGTTTGTATTTAAACTTTCCGGTTTTGATAAAGCGGATATATGGCTGCTGATTCAGAAAGCCGTTCCCTCTGTGATCCAGCAAAGCATACCGGCGATCAGCACAACTTTCCTTACGGCCCTTGTCAGTACATACAGTGTCACAGCCATTGCAGCTTACGGAGTTACTGGAAAACTGGAGATCATTGTTTTTTATCCGGCCATGGCTTTGAATATGGTCCTGACAACGATTATTGGCCAGTGTGCTGGCGGGAACCGGTATGACCGGGCAAGGGATTATCTGAAATGCGGGCTGAAATATGGCTGCGGCCTGCTGGTGATTCTTTCGGTGTTGGTTGTCGGTTTTTCCAGACAGCTTTCAGGGCTGTTTGTGAGGAGCGATGAAGTGGCAGAGATTGCAGGCACTTATTTTCTGATTGTCGGCATTGGGTATATTTTGAATACGGTCACAAACTGTTATCTGGGTTCCCTTAATGGTTTGGGAAAACCCTCTAAAAGTATGTTTTTGATGATTTTTTACTACATTATCATAAGGATGCCCCTTGCCTATTTATTGTCCCATTTGAATTTGGGTCTTAATGGGATCTGGGTCGCAGTTTTAGTCAGTCATGTTGTTGCCAGTATTGCAGCCACTTTAACAGGAAACGTATATTTGAAAAAGGGATGGAAGGGAACGAAAGAAGGAAATCCGATCTCTTCGGAAATGTAGTTACATTTGAAATAGGGAGGAAAAGTCTGAAACAGTCAGCCGGTATGTGGAAATCATTAAAGACCGTGCGGATATGCTGGTAAAGCTTTCAGAGGAGCTTTTCAGATACTCTGTTATTATTTCAACGAAAGATAATATTATTAAAGAGCATGTTGTTCTCAATACGGTATTAGAAGAAAGTATAGCAGCGTTTTATACTGTTTTAACGGAACGAAATATTGTGCCTGAGATAGAAATATCCGAAACAAAAGTAATGCGAATGCTTGACCGTTCAGCGTTGTCCCGTGTGTTTTCAAACCTAATTAGTAACGCTATAAAATACAGTGATGGGGATTTGGAAATTGTTCTGTCAGAGCGCGGAGAGGTTATTTTTTCTAACATGGCTTCTGGATTAGATGAAATACAAGTGGGGCGTTTGTTTGAACGTTTTTATACCGTAGAGGCCGCCAGGAAATCGACTGGTTTAGGATTGGCAATTTCTAAAACACTTGTTGAGGAAATGAATGGAACTATATCAGCAAAATATGAAAATGGCAGGTTAAGTATTCATATCTTTTTTACGGAATAGTAACGTATTGAAGGCTTTATGGATGCGGCAAGCGATTTGTCTCTTTCTATGTTGTACATGGATTAAACTTCATGCCCGATAAAGGACGGGAAGTGTGAGGGTACACAGAATGAGAAAAGTCCAGATAGGCAAGTAATTTTATTGGGCAGGAATCCGATGCGGTTCCTGCTTTTTTGCGTTCCCGGATCATTGGAGATGCCAGGGGAATTTTTTTGAGAACCGAAAAGCTTGTGACTGGCTGAAAAAATATCCCAACTCCATCTGAACTCCACATTCCTGTGATACACTACTGTTGGAGGTGTAAACAATGTCAAAACTGATTTTGATTATAGAGGATGAAACATCCATTCAGAACATTATCAAGGCGTTTCTGGAGGACGCCGGCTACACGGTGGTCCTGGCTGCTGATGGCATGGAAGGGATCGAACAGTTCCGAGCGAACAAGCCCGACCTGGTGCTTCTGGATTTAATGCTCCCTAAAATTGACGGCTTTGCCGTGTGTGAGATCCTGCGGAAGGAGAGCCGGGTTCCCATTATCATGCTTACCGCATTGGACGATGAAGACAGCCAGATGAAGGGTTTTGACGCCCTGGCCGATGATTACATCACCAAGCCCTTTTCCATGCCGGTGGTAATGAAGCACATCGAAGCGGTGCTGCGCCGGACTGAACAGGGCGGAGCTGCGCCCAATACCGTGATCCGCTATAAGGAAATCACGGTGGACACGGACAGCCTTACCATCCTTGTGGGAACAGAAAGCGTTTCCCTTACTGCCAGGGAATTTGAGATTTTGAAACTCCTTCTGGAGAATCAGGGCCGGGTGGTGTCCAGGGAGAGGCTGCTGGATGCGGTTTGGGGCTACGACTATCTTGGCGACGAAAAAATCGTAAATACCCACATCAAGAACATCCGCAAGAAGCTGGGTGTGGACTGCATCGAAACCATGAGAGGGGCGGGATATAAAATTGAGAAAGAAGATTAGCGGGAGCATCCAGGCCAAAACCTTCCTCAGTATGCTGGCGCTGCTGGTGGTCTGCTGCATTATCATTTACGGCATGGTGATGATTTTCCTGCCGAGAAATTACCACACGGAACTGGAAGGCCAGGTCACTTCCGATTTTTATGACTTGGTGGAGGTTCTGGAGCGGAATGGCTGGGAGGCCAGTTCGGACAGCCTGATGCAATTTTCCATGACGAACAACGCCTCGGTGGAAGTCAACGATAACTATGGGAATAATCTATTCTCCGTGAATTTTGCCGATATGGAGAACCTGGACACATCTGCCCCTTCTATGAGCTGTTCCGCTGCATTTCAGCAAGGCGGGCAGACCTACCATGTATCTGCCAATGCCGCCCTGATCGCGGTGGCGCAGTCCTATGACATCCTGCTGAAGCTCATCCCCTTTATCGCCGTTGTGATTCTGTTGATTTCCGTCATTGGGGCGGTGGTTTGTTCCCGGTACTACTCCAAGCCGCTGGTTAGTATCTGCAACGTGGCAAAGCGGATGACCACCCTGGACATGACCTGGAAGTGTGAAGTCAACCGAAAAGACGAGATCGGTGTTCTGGCCGCCAGCCTGAACGAGATGGCGGAGCAGCTCAATAATGCGCTGGCCAGCCTGCGCTCGGCAAACTGGCAGTTGAAGAAAGACATTGAGCGGGAGCGGGAGCAGGAAAAGCAGCGCGTGGAATTTTTCACTGCCGTGTCCCATGAGCTGAAAACCCCCATCGCCATCATCAAGGGGCAGCTGGAGGGCATGATCTATCAGGTGGGCGAATACAAAGACCGCGATACTTACCTGCGCCGGTGTATGAAAACCACCAATGACATGGAGGCGCTGGTCAAGGAGATTCTATCGGCGGCCCGGATGGGCGGCAGCGATTTCCACCTGGAGCGCACCGACCTGGACATCAGCCAAATGCTGCGAAAGGTCTGCCAGCAGTTCCGTGGCCGGATGGAGGACAAGCAGATAGAGCTTCGCATGGACATCCAGCCGGAATACCACTACCAGGGGGACCGGCGGCTCATGGAGAAGGTGTTCACCAATGTGATCGGAAACGCTGTGGTCTATTCGCCGGTGGGAGCCATTGTTACGGTGTCATTGCAGAACGGTATTTTCTTTGTGGAGAATACCGGCGTCCACATTGCCGAGGAAGATTTGGAGCGTATCTTCACGCCCTTCTACCGGGTGGACAAATCCCGGAACCGGAACAGCGGCGGCAGCGGACTTGGGCTGTATATCACCAAGACCATTCTGGATCACCATGGGATACAGCACAGCATGGTGAATACGGAAAATGGCGTGAAGTTTACGGCATTTTTGTGGTGAAAGGCAATGTATTACGTTCTGCCGGGGCGTTTCCTGATTTTTATGTCTCATACTTAATTGCGGCGCCTGTTATCCTTCTCACTATGTGCTTTTGAAAGTTTCCCAACAGTTGATTTTTTAGAGAAAAGTGAAACACGCCTCCATTGAATCTGCTATCTCTTTTCCCTATACTTATGGCATGAGGTGAATGCTATGAAAGAAATGAATCTTGGCCGCATCCTGATTGAGAATCGCCACAAAAGAGGAATCACGCAGGATGAGCTGGCCGCTCATATTGGCGTTTCAAAAGGAGCTGTTTCCAAATGGGAAACCGGGGGTTCACTTAGATAAAGATACCACATCAATCCCACGCTGACTT
>ERZ1090863.706-NODE-707-length-16688-cov-27.452234_pt1 | contig 16688 bp, 14 predicted proteins | sample MGYA00478480_ERZ1090863 | MGnify/ENA primary metagenome ERZ1090863 (study PRJEB33644, sample SAMEA5815746) | chicken gut metagenome | biome: Chicken; feature: Gastrointestinal Tract; material: Caecum | place: Ireland | collected 2019-01-01 | study: A study of the...
GTCCCAGATATAGCCCCGGATGTACTGGCTGCCGGCCTCCACCACGGCGGGGGTGGGGTCGAACAGGGCCACGATGTTCCCTGCCAGGAACTGGACCGCCACCCCCACCGCCAGCCCGAAGCCCAGGCAGAGGGTCACGGCATAGCGCAGGGTCTGGACGGCCCGCCGGTCCTTGCCGGCGCCGGCGTTCTGGGCGGCCAGGGCCGACACGGTGGACAGCATGGAGGACGGCACCAGGAACACGAAGCTGATGACCTTTTCCACGATGCCCACCGCCGCGGCGTCGTTCAGGCCCCGGTGGTTGGCGATGATGGTGATGAGGATGAAGGACACCTGGATGAACCCATCCTGCAAAGCCACCGGCACCCCTACCTTTAGAATGGGGGCCAAAATGTCCCGCCGGGGGCGGAAGCTGGCCCGCCCCAGCGGCAGGCCGGTCTTTTGGCGGGTGATGACGGCCAGTGCCGCCGCCACGCTCAGGGTCTGGGACAACGTGGTCCCCAGGGCCGCGCCGGCGGGGCCCAGCCCCATCCCCCCGATGAAGAGATAGTCCAGCCCGATGTTGGCCGCGCAGGCCACCGCCACAAAGCACATGGGGCTTTTGGAATCCCCCAGCCCCCGGAAAATGGAGCTGATGATGTTGTACGCGGTGATGCAGGGGATGCCCACAAAGCAGATGGTCAGGTACTGCACCGTCCCCTCCACCGCCTCGGCGGGGGTGGACATGACCGCCGCGATGGGCCGCACCAGCGCCAGCAGCACCGCCGTCAGCACCACCGACACCCCCATGAACAGGGTGACGCTGTTGCCCACCGCCAGGGCGGCCCGCTCCTGTTCCCGGCCGCCCACCGCCCGGCCGATGGCGATGGTGGCCCCCATGGCCAACCCTACGATCATCACGGTGAGCATGTGCATCACCTGGCTGCCGATGGACACGGCGGTGATGTCCGCCGTCCCGCTGAACTGCCCGATGATGAACAGGTCGGCCATCCCATACAGGGTCTGCAAAAAGTAGGACAGCAGATAAGGCAGCGAAAAACCGGCGATGTTTTTCAGCACGCTGCCGCTGGTCAGATTCTTTTCCATAACGTCCCTCCCTCTCGGTTTACTTTACTATCATAAATCGCCCGGCCCCAACTGTCAAGCATAAAACAAAAAGGGCGCCCTTAGCGGGCGTCCATTTTGTTGAAATGGTCGTATTTATGCCTTTTTGTAGATCTTCATTTCTTCTCTGTACACCCGGACGAAGTAGATCCCCTCGGCAATGGCCGTGATGGTCCAGGAGCAGACAAAGAGCAGGTAGAGGGAGAGCAGCGTCCCAAAGAAGGCGAACACCGTGTACACCCAGATCACCCGGAACACACAGGACCCCATGATGACGATGAAGGTGGGCACGATGGTCCGGCCCAGCCCGCGGGAGGCCGCGATGGTGCAGTCCATAAAGGCCGAGATGGGATAGGACAGCCCCATGATCACCAGCCGCTGCATCCCCGCCTCGGCCACGGCCGGCTCGGTGGTGAACAGGGACAGGAAGGTCTGCCCGAACAGCACCAGCGACAGCCCCAGCACCGCCCCGATCCCAAAGGAATACCCCAGCGAGATAAAATAGCTGCGCTTGACCCGCTCCGGCTTGCCGGCGCCGTAGTTCTGGCTCATAAAGCTGGCGCAGGCGGTGTAGAAGGCGGCCATCACGTCGTAGACCAGGGGGTCGGCGTTGGCGGCGGCGGCGTTGCCGCTGACCACCACCGTGTCAAAGGTGTTGATGCTGGCCTGGATGAACAGGTTGGCCAGGGCGAAAATCGCGTTCTGGCAGCCGGCGGGCACCCCCAGTTCCAGGATGCTGCGGGTCATGGCGGGGTCCAGCCGCAGTTTTTCCCGCCGCAGGCCATAACAGCCGTCGGTGCGGGCCAGGGCCCGCAGGATCAAAAAGGCCGAGAGATACTGGGTCAGGATGGTGGCCAGGGCCGCGCCGGCCACGCTCATCCTGCACACGATGACAAAGAACATATCCAAAAGCACGTTCAGCACCCCGGCGATGGTCAGGTAGACCAGGGGCTTGCGGGTGTTGCCCACCGCGCTGAACACACCGTTGCCAAAATTGTAGACGGCCATGGCCGGCATCCCTAAAAAGTAGATGCGCAGATACAGGATCGCCCCGTCGATCAGGTCGGGCTTGGTGCCCAGCAGCCGCATCAGCACCGGCGAAAAGGCCACCCCCACCGCCAGCAGCAGCACCCCTGCCGCCAGGCAGACCAGCAGGGCCGAGTGGACGGACCGCTCCACGTCTTTGGGGTGCTCGGCCCCGTAAAAGCGGGCCACCAGCACGTTGACGCCGCCGCCCAGACCGATCAGGAAGCCGGTCATCAGGGTGATAAAGATGGTGGTGGACCCCACCGAGCCCAAAGCCTGGGACCCGGCGAAGCGCCCCACCACCGCAATATCCGTCATGTTAAAGACCGCCTGCAGCAGGTTGGACAGCACCAGCGGCAGGCTGAACACCAGGATCTGCCGCCCCAGCGGCCCCTCGGTCAGGTTCTTTTCCCCAGACGCCATAGAGTATGATTTCTCCTTTCAGGTTCCTTGTTCCTCTTACCTTGCACCTTGTTGCGGCGCGCGCCGGACCTGCCCGGGGCACGCCTGCCCGGGACAGTATAGCGCGGCGGACCGGCCGCGTCAACCCCCTTGTATCCCATCCTGAAATGTGGTATCCTGAAAGTGCCGCAGGACGCCATTTTCAAAGGAGGAACCCCTATGCTCAACGAGAACACCCCCGCCCCTGATTTCACCCTGCCCGACGCCGCCGGCACACCCCACAGCCTGGCCGATTTCCGCGGCCAGTGGGTGGTCCTCTACTTCTACCCCCGGGACAACACCCCCGGCTGCACCCGCCAGGCCTGCGCCTTCGCCTCGGCCTACGGCGCGTTCCAGGCTAAAAACGCCGTGGTCATCGGCGTGAGCAAGGACAGCGCCGCCTCGCACCAGAAATTTGCGGCCAAGTACGAGCTGCCCTTCCTGCTCCTGTCCGACCCGGACCACGCCGTGCTGGAGCTGTACGACGTCTGGAAAGAGAAAAAGCAGTACGGCAAGGTCAGCATGGGCACCGTCCGCTCCACCTACCTGATCGACCCCGAAGGGATCATCCGCAAAGCCATGCCCAAAGTCAAGCCGGACACCAACGCCACCGACGTGCTGGCTGCCCTGGACGCCCTGACCGCCCACACCTGACCCCCAAGAAAGGAGGAATCACCCCATGCCCTTTATCGACCTGCGCACCACCGTCCCCGCCGCCCCCCGAACAGCGCGAAGCCCTCAAGGCCGCCTTCGGCCAGGCCATCACCGCCCTGCACAAGACCGAGACCTATCTGATGGTCTCGATCCAGGACAACTGTGAGCTCTGGCTGGGCGGCCAGAAGCTGGAACAAGGCGCCTACGTGGCCGTCAGCCTGTACGGCTCGGCCTCCTCCGCCGACTACAACCGGATGACCGGCCTTGTCTGCGGCATCCTGTCCCAGCACCTCGGCCTCCCGCCCAAAGCCGTCTACGTCACCTACCACCCCGTCAGCGACTGGGGCTGGAACGGCCGGAACTTCTGAGACTTACAGCCCGAAAAAAACGCACACAGCAAAACCGCTCCTTCATCCGCAAAGCGCGGATGGAGAAGCGGTTTTATTTATCCTGCAACGCAGATTTATTATACAAACGGTTCCCAAGGCGTATCCATATCAAAAGCCTTTGCCAGCTTATGCCCTATTATCTCCAAGCCCTTGTATTCATCTGATGTTATTTTCCCATGCCCAAAATCTGCCTTCACAGCATATCCGTTTTTCCGATTCGGGAAAACCATTATTTTTACCTCAGGAGCTTTCTTCATCTCGAACAGAAGAACATATTCGCCATCCATTCCGCAGTATTTAAACTTGTCATAAAAATCCGACGGACCATAGGAACCAAACTCGTCAAAGGCATCGTCATTGGAAATAAACTTCACAAAAATCACTCCTTTTTGGGTTTACTTGTGTACAACAATGCGGGGCTGACCTTGCGGCCAGCCCCGCAGAGGGACCCTATCTTTCGTGACGCAAAAGTTCTTTTGTTTTGGTGCGATCAACAACAGAAGGAATTACTGGTGAGGTAGTCCCTTTTTGTCGTCACATGAAAAGGGTGGAGCATTTGAACCAGCAGGGTTTTACGCCTGCCAGCTCCTTATATCAATCCCGGTTATGGTGCAGCCGGGACTGTTATAAGTACGTTCAGCCAAATCAGACGTGGGGCAGGGTAGCAACGCGGGTGATCTCAACAGCGATGAGGTTCACGCCCATGTCGTGGCTGTCGATGCTCTTGTTCTCGATGGCAACAGAACCATTATAGACATAGTGGAAGGTAGTGGCATCATCGCCCGGATGCACTACTTCCTGAGAGTTGTCGTCATCAATGCGCAGATTCTCAATCCAGTTGTTCACCAGCTTGCCAACATTCTTGACAGCATTGGCTTCGCCGATGGTGTCATCAACAGCAAACAGCATGGTGACGGTCTCATCCTCCACCTCATTGTATTTGGGGATCAGAGTATCGAAAGCATCCTCAACATTCAGAGCGCTCATATCTGCGGCAGCAACGCTCAGATCACCAGCAAATTTGTTGGTGGTCATGTTACCAAACGGAGTCCAAACTGCCCACTGATTGTTGTTAACATCAGCCACATAAACGTTGCCTTCCTGGTCAAAGTTAGCAACCGTGCGGACGCCAGAACCACCGATCGTGCCGGCAGTACGGATAGCAGTGCAGAAGTCCAGGATGGTAGCATAACCAACTTCGTCAGCGGCAAATGCCAGATCATCCTGCAGGTCCTCGCTATAAGACATATTGACCTTCATCTTAGCCTTCTCGCTCATTTTTAACTGGAAAGCCGAAGTCATGTCATTGACAGGAGTAGTGATAACATCGTCGCCACCGTCGGGACCCACGGGAGTGTTGCTGGTGGTGTCGCAAGCGGTCAGCATGCTGACGGCCATGACGCCGGCCAGAGCCAGAGAAGCAATCTTCTTGAGTTTCATAATGATTTTTTCCTCCTTATGGTGTATAAAAGATAGAGACCCAAAACAGGTTGAAAGGAAGGTCCTTTCCTTTCAAAGGCATTATAGCATACCCCCCCGGTGTCAAGGCCCGATTTACTATTTTTTGGTTTTTGCTTTCTTTTCGTTACTTTGGGTGGAAGTGTGAAGTGTATGTTTGGATTGTTTATGCGGTGATTTTGTATGTTTATTCTTTTTTGTGCTGGTGCGTCGGGGCGGTTTTGCGCTCCCCTCTCCGTCCCAGCGCAGAGCGCTGGGACACCGCGAAGCGCCTGAGAGGGGCAACAAAAAAGCGCCCGTTTCCGGGCGCTCCGTGCGTTTGTATATTTTTCGTGAAAAAGAATGTTATCCCTGCTCCTGCCCTTCGTAGGTATACTTCACCAGCTGGCAGTTCCCGATGCCGAACAGGGCGAATTCCTCGTTGGTCATCTCGTAAAAGTAGGACTGCACCGCCCGGGCGATGCCGTTGTGGGCCACCAGCAGGACGGGGCCGTCCTGCCGGGCGGCCAGCTCGTCCAGCAGGTTGTAGACCCGGGCGGCCAGCTGCATCATGCTCTCCCCGCCCCCAAAACGGTCGGCAAAGTGGAGCTTGGCCAGCGCGAAGGCGGGGCCGTTGCGGGGCGTGCCCTCGTAGCGGCCAAAAGCCTGCTCCCGCAGGCGGACGTCCACGGCCAGGGGCAGGCCGGTCTCGGCGGCGATCAGCTGGGCGGTCTCCCTGGCCCGCACCAGGGGCGAACACAGGATGCGGGTGATGCCCTGTTCCCCGGCGGCCAGCTGCCGGCCCAGGGCGCGGGCCTGTTCCCGGCCGCGGTCGGTCAGGGCGATGTCGGTCACGCCGCAGATCTTGTTCTCGACGTTCCAGACCGTTTCGCCGTGGCGGGTGAAGTAGACGTTCTGCATGGATGGTACCTCCATTTCAAAAAGCCCGGAAGCGTGCTCCCGGGCTTGGGGTATATGCGTTTTTCCAGGGGCCGCCCGGTCACGGCCGCACGGCCAGCCGGATGTCGCCGCTGGTGGTGGTGACGGTGCAGGGGCCGACTGCGGGGTCGGCGTTGGGGACGCTGATCCGGCCCACGGTGGAGGACACCGCAAAGTTCTTGGCCGTCAGCAGGCTGCCTTCCACTTCGCCGCTGGTGGTGGTGATGGCCAGGCTGGCTGCGTCGGCCCGCTCCAGGTCCACGTCGCCGCTGCTGGTGTCGATGGTCACCGCCCCGGCCGCGGTGGTCCGCTCCAGGCTCACTTCGCCGCTCACCGAAAGGACCTTCAGGCTCTGGATGTAGCTGTCGGACAGCTCGGTGTCGCCGCTGGTGGTGTTCACTTCCACCTCGCCCGCGGTGAGGCAGCGCAGTTCCACGTCGCCGCTGGTGGTGGCGACGGTCACCTTGCCGGCCACCGAACCGTTCAGGTCAACATCGCCGCTGACGGTGGTCAGGCTGGCCGATGCAAAGCCCAGCTGGGCGGAGGTCTCGACGTCGCCGCTGGTGGTGTTCACGGTCAGGGCCCCGTAGTTGCCGGCGGGTAGATAGACGGTGACCTCGGGGTCGTCGTCCTCATGGTGGAACAGCCGCTGGCCGACGGTGGGCTCCGGGCGGCTGATGGTCAGGGTGCCGCCTTCCACCCGGACGGTATGGGCCACGTCCTCGGCGTCCCGGGTCACCACGCTGACCGTCCCGTCCCGGGAGACCCGGAGCTGAACGTCGGCGTAGTAATCGGTGACCGAAATGCCGGTGAAGCTCTCACTGACCGGATAGGTGTTCACGGTGAGGGGGGTGTAGTCCTGCCGCCAGGCAGCATCCGCCGCCAGGCCGGTGCGCAGGACGGTCAGCCCGCTTACGGCAGCGATGGTCAGGGCGGACAGGGCAAGGTTGGACAGACGGCGTTTCATAAAACAGGCTCCTTTCTTGTGCATCGGTGCAAATCGGTTGGTTCTCCCAAGCCGGGCCGGGCCCGGGCAGGTCTCAGTTCCGGGCCCAGTCGGCCTCGATGGCCCGGATGGCCCGGTAAAAGAAATCGTTGGCCGGGGTGGGCAGGCCGTGTCTGGCCGACAGACGCCGGACCACCCCCGAAAACTCCTCCACCTCGGTGGGGCGGCGGGCGTCCACATCCTGGCCCATGCTGGGCTTGCTGTCCGGCCGGAAGCGGGGGATGGCCCCCGCCAGCCATCGGACATCGTCGTCGGGGGGCAGCGGCACCCCTTCGGCGTTGGCCAGCCGGATCACCTCCTGCATGGCCGAGAGCATCAGGGCCCGCTGGGCGTTGTCCTGGGCCAGGCCGCCGTAGGTCATCCCAAAGGCGGCGGAGGCCTGGTTCAGCCCCACATTGATCATCAGCTTGTGCCACTGCTTGTAAAGGATGTCGGTGCAGGGTTCGTTTTCGATGCCGCAGGCGGTGAGGTACTGGGCCACCGCAGCCACCCGCGGGGTGACGCTGCCATCCCGCTCGCCGAACTGGATCTTGCCCGGCGACTGAAAGATCAGGCTCCGCCCGGACCGGTTGGCGTCCATCCCAATAGCCACGCTCCACAAAACATGGCCGGGATAGGCCGCGTCCAGCCGTTCTTCGCTGGTGATGCCGTTCAGCACGCTGAGGATGACGGTGTCCGGCCCCACAAACGCCGCGATGTCCCGGATCGCGGCGTCCAGGCCGGTGGCCTTGACGGCCACCAGGATCAGGTCCACCGGCTCCCCGGCCTCGGGCGCGCAGTACGCGAAGCGGCACGCCTCCCCGTTGCAGAGGGTGGGCTGGGCGGCATAGCGGGCGGCGCGGGCCTCATCGGCCACCACCTGCACCTCGGGCATCTTCCGCCCGAACAGGATGCCCAGCGCCCCCAGGCCGATCAGGGCGCTGGTGCGGATGGGCCGGCCCTTCTGCAGGCTGTCCCCCGACCGCAGGACCACGTCTCCCTCCGCGATGCCCTGGGCGGCAAGGCTGGCGTCCGGCGTCAGGACCGCTGCGGCGCTGCCGGCCTCATCCGTGCCCGGCAGGCCCTCCAGCTCCACTTCGCACAGGACCGGCGCGCCTTCCGGCAGTTCTTCGCAGCCAAAGTCGGCCTCCCCGATCCGTCTGACCCGATACAGTTCCATCCCACAGCCTCCCCGCACAACAATTTAGATAAAGGGTTCGATGCTTTTATTATACCCGCCCCGCCCTGCCCCGTCAATGTGAACCGGTCACAAAACCCACCGTTTTCGTGAGAAAACAAGGCCGCGCTTTTTGTCCGGCTGCGCACGCCGCAAAAAAGCCCCGCCCCCAGAGGGGCAGGGCGGGCTGAACAGACCTGGACCGTTTACGGCATCTCCTGGATGACTTCGCCCAGCCAGCGGCACATCCGGTCCCCGGCCTGGTTGGCGATCTCCAGCACACGGGCGTGGCTGTGCCGCACGGTCTGGATGCCGGTGGCCATGTTGGTGATGCAGCTGACGGCCAGCACCTTGATGCCCAGATAGGCGCAGACCATCGCCTCGGGGACGGTGCTCATCCCCACGGCGTCGGCGCCCAGGGCCGCAAAGGCGCGGATCTCGGCGGCCGTCTCGTAGCAGGGGCCCATAAAGCCCAGATAGACGCCCTCCTTGTACTGGATGCCCTGCCCGTCCGCCACCGAGCGGGCCAGGTCCAGCAGGTCGTGGCTGAAAATCTCGGTCATGTCGGGGAAGCGGGGCCCGAACCGCTCGTCGTTGGGCCCGATCAGGGGGTTGGTGCCCATCATGTTGATGGTGTCGGTGATGAGCATCAGGGTGCCCGGCTCAAAGCTGCGGTTGATGCCGCCGGCGGCGTTGGTCAGCACCACCGTCTCGATGCCCAGCAGCTTGAACACATAAAAGGGATAGCACACCTCTTTCATGGTGTAGCCCTCATAAAAGTGGAAGCGCCCTTCCATGGCCAGCACGGGAGTGTCCCCCAGTTTGCCCTCCAGCAGGGCGCCCTTGTGGCCCGCCACCGTGGACTGGGGGAAATGGGGGATGTCGGCGTAGGGGATCTCCCGCGTGTCGGTAAAGCCGGCGGTCAGGTCGCCCAGCCCCGAGCCCAGCACCACCGCGATCCTGGGGGCAAAGCGCAGCTGTTCTTTCAAATAGGCCGCGCTGGCCGAGGCTTTTTCATACAGGTGTTCCATACAGATTCCTCCTTTTTGTTCGGCTCGTTTCCTCTATTATACCGTCCCCCCGCACCCTTGGCAATCCTTACAAAAGGGCGGATGTGTACAAAAAAATTCACAGGATGTTCATTCCCTTTCCGCCCAAAACTTTTATAATAAAGAGACGAGAAACCTTCCAGGAAAGGAGTCCTTTCATGAACGGGAAAAGCTTTTTTGCCGCCGTCGTCCGCCGCCGCAGGCGGGTGCTGGCCGGGTATGCCGCGGCGGCAGTGCTGTGCGCGCTGCTGTCCCTGCTGGTCTCGGTCAACTACGACATCAACGATTACCTGCCCCCCGACGCCCCCTCCACCACCGCCATCCATGTGATGGAGGACGCCTTCAGCGGGGGCATCCCCAATGTGCGGGCCATGGCGCGGGACGTCACCGTCCCCGAGGCCCTGGCCCTCAAACGGCAGATCGCACGGGTGGACGGGGTCACCTCGGTCACCTGGCTGGACGATGTGGCCGAGATCACCGTCCCCCTGGAGATGCAGGACCCCGCCACCGTCGAAGCCTATTATAAGGACGGGGCGGCCCTGTTCACCATCACGGTGGCCGACGACCAGCGGGCCCAGGCCGTGGCCGCCATCGACGCCCTGCTGGGGGACGCCGGCGCATTGACCGGCTCGGCGGTGTCCACCGCGGCGGCCACCAACTCCACCGTGGTGGAAGTGGCCAAGATCGCGGCCATCGCCGTCCTCTACGTCGTCTTTATCCTGGCCCTGACCACCGCCAGCTGGGCCGAGCCGGTCCTCATCATGGTGGGCATGGGGGCGGCCATCCTCATCAACAACGGCACCAACCTGATCTTCGGGGAGATCTCCTTTGTCACCAGCGCCGCCGGCAGCATCCTGCAGCTGGCCGTCTCGCTGGACTACTCGGTCTTTCTGATCCACCGCTTTGCCGAGGTGCGGGCTGCCCGCCCCGGCGCCGACCCCGGCGACTGCATGGTGGAGGCCCTGACCAAGTCCGCCTCCTCCATCCTGTCCAGCGGCCTGACCACCGTCATCGGCTTTGCCGCTCTGGTGCTGATGCAGTTCCAGATCGGGCCCGACCTGGGCCTGGCTCTGGCCAAGGGGGTGGCTTTCAGCCTGCTGACCGTCTTTACCTTTGTGCCGGCCCTGGTGGTCACCGCCCTGCCCTGGATGGACAAGACCCGCCACAAGCCCCTGCTGCCCGCCTTCACCGGTTTCGGGCGGCTGGTCAGCCGGATCATGCTGCCCATGGTGGCGGTGCTGGCCATCATCATGGCGCCTTCCTACCTTGCCTCGGGCGCCAACGAATACTACTACGGCGCAGGCCATATGTTCGCCGCCGACACCGAGGTGGGCCGGGACACCCAGGCCATCGAGGAGGTCTTTGGCCAGAGCGACACCTACGTCCTGCTGGTCCCCGCCGGGGACACCGCCACCCAGAGCCAGCTTTCCGCCGCCCTCCACGCCCTGCCCCAGGTCACCGGCATCCTCTCCTATGTGGACACCGCCGGGGCCGAGATCCCGCCGGGCTACCTGGACGACGCCACCCTCTCCCAGCTGGTCTCGAACGGCACCACCCGGATGGTCCTGTCGGTCGCCGCCGATTTTGAGGGGGACGCCGCCTTCGCCCTGGTGGAGCAGGTCCGCGCCATCGCCCAGCAATACTACCCCGACAGCTGGTATCTGGCCGGCCAGGGCGTCAGCACCTACGACCTGATGGACACCATCACCGGCGACATGGCCATGGTCAACTTTGTGGCCATCGCAGCGGTGTTCCTGGTCCTGCTCCTCCTGGAGCGCAGCCTGATCCTGCCCATCGTCCTGGTGCTGTGCATCGAGACGGCCATCTGGTTCAACCTGGCCCTGCCCTACTTTACGGGCACGGTGGTCTTTTACATCGCCTACCTCATCATCAGCTCGGTGCAGCTGGGGGCCACCGTGGACTACGCCATCCTCTTTTCCGACCGCTACCGGGAATACCGGCAGACCCTGGACAAAAAGCCGGCCATCGTCGCCACCGTCGCCACCGTCACCACCTCGGTGCTGACCACCGGCAGCGGGCTGGCGGTGGTGGGCTTCCTGATGGGGGCCATCTCCTCCAACCAGCTGCTGGCCCAGCTGGGCAACTTCCTGGGGGTGGGCAGCCTGGCCTCCCTCACCATCGTCCTGCTGGCCCTGCCCGGCATCCTGTATCTGATCGATCCGCTCATCGTCCATCCACATCCCAAGGAGGGCACCGCCCTATGAAATCTGTTCCTTTCGCCCGCCGCGCCGCCGCGGCTGTCCTGGCGTCGGCCGTCCTGGCCTCCGCCGCCCTGACGGCCTTTGCCTCGGACGCTTCTCCCCTGCCCGAACACGCCGCGTCCTCTTCGCAGGGCGCCCCGGACGCCGGCGGAACGCCGGACGCTTCCCAGGGCGCCGCCCCTTCCACAGAGGAAAACGCCGCCCCCGCCCTGGCCGGCGGCGCCAAAGAGGAAGTGGTCTACGCCAAGCTGGACCCCTCCGGCCAGGTCCAGCGGCTTTATACCGTCAACCACTTCGGGGGCACGGCCGGCCGCACCATCACCGACTACGGCGATTACACCGCCGTGCGCAACATGACCACCACCGACCCCATCGCCTACGCGGACGGGGCGGCGACCCTGACCCCTTCCGCCGACGGGGACCTGTACTACGAGGGCACCATGGACCCCTCCACCTCCCTGCCCTGGCTGATCCAGATCCACTACATCCTGGACGGGACCGAGATCGACCCCGCCGCCCTGGCCGGCCGCAGTGGGGCCCTCATCATCCGGATCAACGTCCAGCCCAACCCTGCCTGCCAGGGGGACTGGTTTGACCAGTACGCCCTGCAGACCACCGTCACCCTGGACACCGCCAGCGCCTCCAACATCCGCGCGGCGGGGGGCACCATCGCCAGCGTGGGCAGCCAGCGGCAGATCATCTTCACCCTGCTGCCCGGCCAGACCAGCGAAGTGGAGGTGGCCGCCGACGTCACCAACTTTTCCATGCCGGCCATCACCCTCAACGGCATCCAGCTGCAGCTCAAGCTGGACATCGACGGCGTGGCCCTGACCAACCGGCTCAGCCAGCTCACCACCGGCACCGGCCAGCTGGACGAGGGGGCCGCCGCCCTCAGCGCGGGCATCGCCGCCCTGGAGCAGGGCCTGACCCTGCTCACCGACCAGAACGCCCTGCTCACCGGCGGCTCGGCGGCGGTGAACAGCGCCCTGCTCCAGCTCCAGAGCGCCCTGTCCGGCATCTCCGCCTCCAACGACCAGCTGACCATGCTGCTGGAGGCCTCCAGGCAGATCGGCAGCGGCATCGACCAGCTGGACGACGGCGTCGCCCTGCTGGAAAGCCAGGTCAACTACGACGCCTTCAAGTCCATCCTGGCCCAGAACGGCCTGGACCTGGACACCCTGGCCGCCGGCAACGCCCAGGCCATCGCCCTGCTGCAGGGCCTCACCGGCCTGCCCTTCGGCGTGGGGGACCAGATCAGCCAGATTGTCCTGCTGCTCCAGGGCAACACCGCCCTGGCCGGGGCCATGCAGCTGTATCTGGACACGGTCAGCCAGGGCATCGGCACCCTGCGCCAGGGCACCAGCGCCGTGCGGGAGGGCTACGCCGCCTTTGACAGCGGCATCCAGGCCATGGCCGGCGTCCTGAACGAGATGCTGCAGAACATGGCCCTGCTCTCGGACGCCGTCTCCACCCTGGCCGCCCAGTACGGGGTCTTCGACACCGGCGTCAACGCCTACACCCAGGGCGTCGACCAGATCCTGGCCGGCACCCAGCAGCTCAGCGCCGCCTCCCTGATGCTGGTGGCCGGGGCCCACCAGCTGTACACCGAGACCAGCAGCATGCAGCTGGACGAGGAGCTGGGCAGCCTGCTGGACACCCTGTCCGCCCCCAGCGCCCCCGCCTCCTTCACCTCGGGCCAGAACACCGTGTCGGCCCTGCAGTTCGCCCTGCAGACCGAACCCATCCAGCCCGACGCGGCCGCCGGCGCCCAGCAGGCCCCGGCCAAAGAGCTGACCTTCTGGGAAAAGCTGCTGGACCTCTTCGGCCTGTACGACGGGAACTGAACGCCCCGCCGCTCTCCTTTTGCATCCAGCCCCGGCCGTGCGCCCGCCGCCGGCCGGGGCTTTTTGCCAGGCGGATGTCCTGTTTTGTGCGTTTTGCGTAAAGCGGGCCCTTTTCTTTTGTTGGAATTTGCCCTCCCCACCTGCGGCATTTTGTGCTACAATAATACCGCTGCACAAGTGTTGTGCGCGCTATCTGTGCCCAGCTAGGAAAGAGGAACCCGTATGACCCTGTTTTTGACCAGCAGCCCCTCCGGCTGCCCCTTTGAGCCCAGCCCCTGCCCTGCCCTCGACCGGAAAAACGGCTTGATCACGCGGCTGCGCGCCGCCTGGCCGGAAGAGCCCCCCGAAGGGCTGTATCTGGCCGCCGACCCCGAGGCCCACGGCGCCAACGACGAAGCCTGCCGCTTTTTTGCCGGCTGCCTGGCCGACGCCGGCCTGCCGCTGGACGGCCTGACCCCCTGCGACAGCCGCAACGCCGACGAGATCGGCCAGCTGCTGCCCCGCTGCAACTTCCTGATCCTGGGGGGCGGCCACGTCCCCACCCAGAACCGCTTCTTCTCCGAGATCGGCCTGCCCGCCCTGATCCAGAGCTACGAGGGCCTCATCCTGAGCATCAGCGCCGGCTCGATGAACGCCGCCCAGATCGTCTACGCCCAGCCCGAAGAGCCGGGCGAGGCCGCCGATCCTCAATACTGCCGCTGGATGAGCGGCCTGGGCCTCACCGACATCAGCATCTGGCCCCACTACCAGTTCTCCAAAGACAAGGCGGTGGACGGCGTGCCCCTGATGGACATCGCCCTGGCCGACAGCCGGCACCGGCCCTTCATCGGCCTGCCCGACGGCTCTTACATCCTCTGCGCCGACGGGCACGAGACCCTCTACGGCGAGGGCTGGTATTTCAGCAACGGCCGCGTTTCCCTCATCAACGAGGAGGGCGAGGAGCTGCCCCTCTGGTAATATGCTTTAGGGGGAACCCATTTCTGCGCGCAGCCGCGCGACAGAAATTCCTTCCCCCTAATATCCCCCTGGGGACAAAATTTGGCGCCGAACCGCGCACTCGCCGCAAAGCGGCTCGCACACTCTCAGCGCCAAATTTCCATGTATGTGTCCTGTCCATCCGCACATGTCGGCTGGACAGGACTTTTTTATTTAGAGATAGTAGTAGTGCCAGCCGTTTTCAGCCATACTGCGTCCGATTTTGACGCCGAAGGCTTCTTCCAGCGCGCCCGACCGGTACACTTCCTCGGGGGTGCCGAAGGCCGCCAGCTTTCCGCCGGCCAGCAGGGCCACCTGGTCCGCCGTCCGCAGGGCCAGGCTCAGCTCGTGGGAGACAAGGCCCACCGCCCGCCCTTCGGCGGCCAGCCGCCGGGCGGTGGCCATCACCTCCAGCTGGTGTTTGGGGTCCAGCCAGGTGGTGGGCTCGTCCATCAGGATGGTGGGCGCCTGCTGGGCCAGGGCCATGGCCAGATAGACCTTCTGCCGCTGGCCCCCCGAAAGGGTGTCCATCATCCGGCCGGCCAGGTCCGCCGCGCCGGCGGCTTCCAGGGCCGCGTCGGCGGCGGCGTAGTCCTCGGGCCGGTACTGCCGCGGGAAGGACAGATAGGGGAACCGCCCGTGCAGGGCGATCCGCCGGGCCTCGATCCGGGGCACATGACGGTTCTGGGGCATATAGGCGGCCTTGCGGGCGGCCTCGGCAGGGGTCAGCGTGTCCAGGCCGGCCCCGTCGTAGAGGACGCGCCCCCCCAGGGGGGCCAGCAGGCCCAGGGCGGTTTTCAGCAGGGTGGTCTTGCCGCAGCCGTTGGGCCCCAGCAGCACCGTCACCTTGCCCGGCGCAAAGGAAAAGCTGACGTCCTCCACCACCGGCCGGCCCTGGTACCCCGCGCTGAGATGCGACAATTCGATCACCGGCGACGGCCCCCTTTCTGATGCAGCACCAGCCAAATGAAGAAGGGCCCGCCTCCCAGGCTCAGCGCCACCCCCACCGGGATCTCGTAGGGGGCAAAGAGGGTGCGGGCGGCGGTGTCGCAAAAAGTCAGCAGCGCCGCGCCTCCCAGGGCGCAGCCCAGGATCAGGGGGCGGCTCTCCTCCCCCAGAAAGCGGCGGATCAGGTGGGGCACGATCAGCCCCACAAAGCCGATCAGCCCCGCCACGCTGACGGCCGCCCCGGCCAGGCCGGCGGCCAAAGCCAGCACGATCACCCGCATCCGCCCCACCTGCAGGCCCAGGCTGCGGGCCGTTTCAGTGCCCAGGGCCAGCACGTCCAGCTCGTTGGTCAGCAGCAGCAGCCCGGCCAGGCACACCGCCCCCACCGCCGCGGCCGGGGCCACCCGGGCCATGGTGACGCTGCCCAGCCCCCCGACCCGGAAGTCGGAATAGCCGTTCAGCGCGTCGGGCACCAGAGTGACCACCAGGTCCACCGCCGCCGAAAAGATGCTGGACAGCGCCACGCCGGTCAAAATCAGGGTCATCCGGGAGGCCCCCGCCCGCTGGGAGACCGCCAGCACCAGCATGGCGCTGCCGAAGGCCCCTCCAAAGGCGGCGATGGGGGTCAGCCCCACCGCCATGGGGGCCAGGGCGCAGCACAGGGCCACCGCCGCCCCGGCCCCTGCGTTGACGCCGATCACACTGGGGGAGGCCAGAGGGTTGGCCAGCACCGTCTGGATCACCGCGCCGGCCACCGCCAGACAGGCCCCCGCCGCCAGGCAGCCTGCCGTCCGGGGCAGCCGCACATACAGGACGATGGCGGCGCCGGTCCCTTCGCCCCGGCCGGCCAGGGCGGCCAGCAGCTCGCCGGGCGGCACCGTCACCGCGCCCACGCAGAGGCTGACCACCCCCGCCAGCAGCGCCAGCGCCGCCGTCACCGCCAGCACCCCGCGTTTAGACACCATACAGGATCTCCACCAGATGGTCGTAGGCCTCGCCCCACCGGGCGTTGGGCTTGAGGTGGTACAGGTCCTTGTCCATATAGTAGACCCTGCCCTCCCGGACGGCGGTCAGCTGCTGCCAGGCCGGGTTGGAGAGCACTTCCCCCTCCAGCTGCGCTTTGGCGGGCTCGGGGTCCGCCCCCTGCAGCACGATCAGGATCTTGTCCGGGTCCGCCGCCAGGATGGCCTCCATGCTCAGATCCTCCAAAAGACTCTGGTCCTGGTCCGCGATGTTGATGCAGCCCAGGTCCGCCAGCATCTCCCCCAGCACGGTGCCGCTGCTGCCCTTGGGCTTGACCACCGAGGCCGCCGCCCGGATATAGAGGACTTTTTCGGGCCCCTGCTCCTCCAGGGCGGCGGGGGGGGGGGGGGCCCCCGCCCCCCCCCCCCCCCCCCCCCCCCCCCCCCCGCGGCCGGCGGGGGGGGGGGGGGGGGGGCCCCCCAACCCCGGTAACCTGTAATTTGTCGTGCCGAGCATATACTCCATGGCATCGGAG
>ERZ1090863.707-NODE-708-length-16655-cov-7.182470_pt1 | contig 16655 bp, 19 predicted proteins | sample MGYA00478480_ERZ1090863 | MGnify/ENA primary metagenome ERZ1090863 (study PRJEB33644, sample SAMEA5815746) | chicken gut metagenome | biome: Chicken; feature: Gastrointestinal Tract; material: Caecum | place: Ireland | collected 2019-01-01 | study: A study of the...
TATAAAAAATATTATATTATAAAAAAAGTACGTTAAATTATAAATATTTAGCGTACTTTTCTTGCATATTTGTATAATTGGTGGTATAATTATTCACATGATGAAGGTGGGGCTGTATTTTAAAAAAAACTACCGCGGCAAGCGTGACTATATTGAAAGCGTGCTTGCGGCGCTGAACGAACGTGGAATGCAATATTCGGTCGTCGGCGGCGAAAGCGACCTTGACGGTCTTGACCTTTTAATGGTTTTCGGCGGCGACGGAACGATACTCAACATCGCCTCGGCGTGCGGCCGCCGAGGGGTCAAAATCATCGGCGTAAATTACGGGCACACGGGATTTCTCGCCGAGTTTGAACCTGAAAAGCTGGGCGAAGCTCTCGATATGATAAGCGCCGGCAAATATGCCTTGCAACAGAGGAGCATGCTCAAAGTGTGCTGTGCGGGCAAGGAGTATTATGCTCTCAATGATCTCGTTATTCAGCGATGCACGTCGGGAAATGAATTTTCCAATACTATAAACCTGCGTGCGGCGATCGATGGCGCGGTCGTGGACAACTATACTGCCGACGGGCTGATTGTCAGCACACCTACGGGTTCGACGGCGTATTCGCTCGCGGCGGGAGGGTCGGTTTTAACCCCCGACATCGATGCGTTTATCATGACGCCTATCTGCGCCCATTCGCTTCATTCCCGTCCCGTCGTTTACAGCGATAAATCAACTCTGACTCTTACCCGCACGGACAAGCGCGGCGCGATTAATATTGTAATTGACGGAACTACGGTAGATTGCCTTTTGGACATAGATCAGATTGTAGTAACAAAGGCGCCGTTCAAAGTCAGCTTCATAACTTCGTTTGATAATAATTTTTTCAATAAACTATTGATAAAACTCAATATTTGGAGCAAATGATTATGCACAGAAACGCAAGACAGGCAACCATTTTAGACATTATCTCAAAAAAGGATATCGAAACGCAAGAAGAGCTTTGTGCAGAACTTAACAAGCTCAATTTCAACGTTACGCAGGCTACCATCTCGCGCGATATCAAAGACCTTAAACTTTATAAAGTTGCAGGTACCACAAAAAAATATAAATACGCGTACATAGAGGGTGAGGGCGACGTCGTCACCAACAAAATGCGCAATCTTTTTCGCGAATGCGTGCAGAGCATCAATTATGCAAATAATATAATTGTCATTAAAACCATGCGCGGAAACGGTTCGACTGCGGGCGCGTTCGTCGACTCGCTGCAATTTTCTGAAATTATCGGTTCAGTTGCGGGCGACGATACGGTTCTGATTGTCGTTGACAGCAATGAAAACACTTCCGTTCTCGTAGACAGATTAAAGGAATACGTAAGATAATTTTTTATGTTATCAAGGTTGCAGATAAAAAATATCGCACTCATCGACAGCGCCGACATAGAGTTTGACGGGCGGCTCAACGTTCTTTCGGGCGAAACGGGTTCGGGTAAATCTGTAATTCTCGATTCCATAAATTTCGTCCTCGGTTCCAAGGCGGATAAATCGATGATCCGTTATGGCGAAAGTCAGGCTTCCGTCAGGGCGGAGTTTGACGTAGACCCGCAAAGTCCCGCGGCAAAAGCTGTCGAAGAGCTCGACATAGAGTGCGAAGGACAGATAATAATTTCGCGCACATATTCGCTCGAAGGCAGGGGCAGCATAAAAATCAACGGCAGCGCCGTAACTGCCGCCATGTTGAAGTCGGTCACTTCGCGGCTCGTGGACGTGCATGGTCAGAGCGAACATTTTTTTCTACTCAGTGAAGCCAATCAACTTAAAGTAATCGACGGGCTTTGCGGCGATGTCGCTTACGAAATAAAAAGTCAGCTCGCTGACGCTCTTTCCCATAAAAAGAGAATACTTTCGCAAATTTCCGAGTTGTGCGGCGACGAGCAGGAGCGCGCCCGCCAGGTCGATCTTCTTGAATACCAGATAAATGAGATACGCGCCGCCGATATTGCGCCGGGCGAATATGAGCGACTTTTGGCAAAGCGCAACCTTATAAATAATACCGAAAAAATCCTCTCGTCCCTAAGCGGCGGGGCGCAGATTTTTAACTCCGACGGCGGTGTGACCGACATGATTGCCGTCGCTCAGCGTCAGATAGCCCAAATTTCCGATCTCAGCGAAGAATATGAAAAAATTTATTCCCGCCTTGAAAATCTGTATGCGGAAGCTTCCGACATTGCACAGAGCATGGGCGACCTCGCCGACGAAGTTTCGTTTGACGAGCGCGAGGCGCAGCGAGTGGAGGAACGCATCGAGCTTTTGCGCTCGCTCATGAAAAAATACGGCGCCGATGAGGAGAGCGTCCTCGGCTATCTTGACAAAGCAGTTGAAAAGTACGACAGCCTTATAAACAGCGCCGAACAGCTTGAAAAGTTCGGAAAAGACCTGAGCGAAACCGACAATAAAATATTCGCACTCTGTTGCAGGCTTTCGGAAGAAAGAAAAAAATGTGCCGCAAAGTTCGCGGAAAATGTCGTTGAACAGCTCAAAAGTCTCAACATACCAAACGCCAATTTTATAGTTGAATTTACTCCGTTTGACAGCCAAAATGCCAATCTCAACAGCGCCAACGGCTCCGATCAGGTCAGATTTATGTTCTCCGCGAATAAGGGCGAGCCGCTGAAACCATTGAACAAAGTCATTTCGGGCGGCGAAATGAGCAGGTTTATGCTCGCCATAAAGACCCAACTCAAAGGCATAAACGGTATTTCGACATATATTTTCGACGAAATCGACGCGGGGATAAGCGGTCTTACAGCGCGTACTGTCGCGCAGAAGTTTATCGATATAAGCGCCGATACGCAGATTATTGCAGTTTCGCATCTGCCGCAGGTATGCGCGGCGAGCCATGCTCAGTTCCTTATATATAAAACCGAGGAGGGAGGAAAAACGGTGACGCGCGTCAAACGGCTTTCCGATGAACAGAAGCTTGACGAAATCGTCAGGCTTACCGGAAGCGTTTCCTCTTCTGCGGCGCTTGAACACGCAAAGCAGCTTGTCGGGCAGTTCAAAAAATGATAGCCCAAAATTTTGTTTTGGTTACTCATTTTTTTAGTTAAATCAAAAAAATAATAACGGGTTGCGGACAGAAACCGCCCCGTTTATTTTTTGCTTAACGCTGTCTTGCGCCGATAACGATAAACAGCCAAGTCGGTATCGACTTGGCTGTTTCTGCTATTATACAGAAAAGCGCTCGTTTTGAAATAACGAGCGCTTTGTCAACCACCTGCTATGCAGGTGGAAATAGCTTTAGCTTCAAGCCTACGTAGGTATACAAAAAATCTCCTCTGTGCTAAACTGTATGTGGCTGGCAACCGCATACAAGTAAAAGTACAAAGGAGGACGTTACTTGAGAAACCAAAATAACGGTACATACAGTTTAGCACACACAAGGTGGAAATGTCAATATCATATTGTGTTCACCCCAAAGTACAGAAGAAAAATCATTTATGGGGCATTGCGTGCCGAAATAGGTAAAATATTGCGTGAACTATGTCGGCGCAAAGATGTTGAAATAATAGAAGCGCACGCAATGCCAGACCACATCCACATGTTAGTGAGCATACCGCCGAATGAACGGGTATCTGAATTTATGGGATATCTGAAAGGTAAGAGTACTATGATAATATTTGAGCGGTATGCTCACACAAAGTATAAGTATGGAAACAGGCATTTTTGGAGCAGAGGATATTATGTAAGTACGGTAGGCGGAAACAAGCAAGCCGTGCAGAAATATATTCAAGACCAAGCAAAGGAGGATTTGATTTCAGACCAAATCAGTATGGTGGAATATTATGACCCGTTTGAAAAATGGCTGAAATCAAATTCGATAAAGAAAGATAGACGGAAAAAGAAATAAAAAGGCTTGCTTGTATGCGGAAGTCAGTTTTGCATGGTGCTTTAGCACCTGCCGTTAGGCACGCCCTTTAGGGCGAAAAATAAAGCCCCCACTTTAGTGGGGGATCTTTACTTAAAAATTATACATCGACTTTCTGAAACGCATTCATCGATGCTTTGCAGCCGATTGCCGTTAAAACTATATAAGCGCCGAAGCCTGTTAACAACATTGCCGATTTTGCAAGAGTGTTTTCCGTATTTAGGCCGTTTAATATTTGTGAAAACAGGGGAGTAGTCCAACGCAAAATTAAAAATAATGATATAAGCAAAAACATAAAAATACTGCTTATAATAAAAGGTGCGCCTATTTTTTCGGGCGATTTAAAGTAAAGCGGAAAGAATATGATGTTGAATGTGCCGAGAAGAATGGCGCAATTTCCGAGCATGGCTATATTTGCAGAAAGTCCCGCCTGATTGATAAATATTTCAACGGGAAATACCGCGCCTTTGACGGCTCCGGCAATGCCTGTTAATAACAGTAATATGCATTGCAATCCGACGGCGGTAAGAATTTTTGCGAGCGGTATAACGCTCTTTTTTACAGGCAAAGCGCATGTAAATGCAATATCGCCGTTTTCCCGTGACATTATGCAGCTGAAATAAACGGAGAGGCAAGAGAAAAAGAAGATAACTTCATACGGGTAGTTCGGAACAAATATTAGTAAAGCAAAGCTCAAAAAAATAAATGAGGTAGGGTGAAGGCAGAGCAATATTTCCTTTTTTATCAATTTCAACATTTTTATTTCCTCTTGTCAGCGATCTCTAAATGTATCATTATATCGTCGAGCGTAGCTTTCTTTACATTTGTATTCATGGCTGACGAATTGTATAATAGCAGCCCCTCATAGCCGCTTTTTACCGATTTTATACCAATGGCTTTCGCATCTTTTGCTTGTTGAAGTGTATCGAATACCCCGATCGAGTAGCGTGAGGTCAATTCTTGCAGAGGGCAGTCGGCGAGTACTCTTCCGCGGGAAATATAAATTACGTCGTCGGCAATGCGCATAAGATCCGATGTTATATGTGTTGAAAACAATATTGAAACATGTTCGCTGTTTACGAGCGCCAGCATTATGTCGCAAAATTCCTCGCGGGACAGGGGATCGAGTCCGCTTGTCGGTTCGTCCCGTATAAGCAGTTTTGCTCCATGGGAAAGGGCTAACGCAAGGGCAAATTTAATCTTCATGCCGTCGGAAAGTTCTTTTACCCTTTTGCTTTCAGAAATGTTGAACTGCAAAAGATAGTTGTTGTATTTCTCTTGATTCCATGCAGGATAAAAAGCGGCATAAATTTTTCGTACCGAGGAAAGTTTTTTCATGGGGTAAAATCTGAAACCTCCGCCGACGAATCCTATTAATTGTTTTATTGCAATTTCGTTATCGGAGATATCTTTGCCGAAAACAGTTATTTTACCGCTTGCGGAAACGAGTTGCAGAATACTTTTTATAATTGTACTTTTCCCGGCTCCGTTTGCCCCGATAAGTCCGGCAATGTGTCCGTTCGCCACCGAAAAACTGACTTTATCGAGCGAAAACGACGGATATTTTTTTGTGAGATTTTCAACGATAAGGGCATTCATTTTTTCTCGTCATCCATGTCCTTAATTTGATTAACTGCGTCCCAGAACGTTCTCAGGTAAGAGAACGGCTGCAATGCGATGCCTTGCGATTTATCTGCCATAAGAACCAGAGAGTCGCCGCTTTTTAAATCAAACATGTCGCGTACTTCTTTTGGGATAACTATTTGCCCTTTCGGGCCTATTTTGACAGTCGCTAAGTATTTTCCTTCGGGAAATTTATCCATTTTGATTACCTCATCATAAGAAAAGTATCACTTTTCCAACTTTACGGATTTATTATACATTTAAGTTGGCATATTGTCAATGAATCGAACGCATAAATAAAAAAATTTGTCGATAAAATGCAGTCTGAGTACGCAGGCAGCCTGTTGTAAAAAGTGTGCATAGTCCGCGGCGATATGCGCACAATAATTGTATGCATATTTCTGAGAAGGTTAAAAGGGCTGTATTTGCTCTGTTGTGTGCGATAATTTGTTGCATTTCGTTTTCGACGGTTGCCGTCTATGCGGATGAAAGGGAAATATATCTCGGCGGTTTTGCGGCAGGATTTGTGCTGAACACGACGACGGTAGAGGTCGTGGGGCTGTGTGACGTATTATCTGCCGACGGAATTGGCAGTCCCGCCCGCGAAAGCGGCATTAAAGCGGGCGATATAATAGAAAAGGTAAACGACGTTGAAATCGATTCAACTTCAGATCTCAACAAGGCGCTCGCTCAGCCGTATAAAAATTATACAGTTACAATACAGCGCGGCGGCGAGCTTATGAATCTGCCTGTAAATCCGGTTACAGATAAGGCCTCCGGACAGAAAAAGCTCGGTATGCTCGTCAAGGACAGCGTGAACGGCATAGGTACGGTGACGTTCGTCGATAAAACCAAAAATGTAATTGCATCGCTCGGGCATCCCGTGACCGACTCTGCCAAAAATATAATGGAGATAAACGGCGGCAGCATATATTCATGCGCCATTTACGGGGTAAAGAGGGGAATGCGTGGAAATCCCGGCGAACTCAAAGGCAGTATAGAAAGTAATTATATGATAGGTGCGGCCAATAAAAATTGCAGTTGCGGAATATTCGGCGAAGTTTCTTCCGAGCTCGATACATCGAACCTGCAAAAGATTAAAACGGCAAATATCGGCGAGGTTCAGATGGGCAAAGCTACGATTTATTCAACGGTCGACAGCAACACGACTTGCGAATACGATATAAGCATAGTCAAGGTGGATGCATTCAATAAGGATAACCGAAATTTTGTAATAAAGATAGACGACAGCGATTTGATCGATTTGTCCGGAGGCATCGTTCAGGGTATGAGCGGCAGCCCCATTGTGCAGAACGGAAAACTTATCGGTGCGGTCACTCACGTTTTTGTTAACGATCCGACGAGGGGATACGGTATTGCCATAGATAAAATGTTGAACTCATATTAATTTAAAAATCCTCATATAAATCTATATGAGGATTTTGTCGTTAAATAAAATAAAATGGGATAAAAACTATGCATTATGGCTTGCAGGTACATTTTTGGTAGCTGCTATATGTGGCATAGTACTATTCAAATTGGCTAATATTGGCTCTTTTTTTGTAAAATATACCGAAGAGTATGTTGTTTGCGTGTTTGAATTCAATAACGGCAGACTTATATTTTCTCATTTGTTAAGGGAGCTGTGCTATATTTACGCTTTTTTCGCCCTGGCTTATTTCACTAAATTCAAACTGCTTTCAAGCATAATATTATTTTTCCGCACGATTGTATGTATTTTCTATTGCGCCGTATTTTTTGGTTCGCTCGGCTTCGGCGGGGTGCTGTGTGCGGTGATAATTTACATACCCTGTTTTCTCGTATCGGTGCTTTCATGCTACTTTGTCGCAGAGGCATACGGGTGCGTTGCAAAAAAATATGTTTTCTTTTTTCCTGCGGTGATGGCTTTGCTTAATTGCCTGCTTATGACAATTCTTTTAAATGTTGTTTTCAGAATTCTCATTGTTATAGTTTGATTTTTCCTAAGCTGAGGCAATATGTGCGTTAAAGCCGCGCGCATAAAATTATTACAGATTGCCAAAATATTTATATGAAAAAGTTTTTGGCTATTGCGCTCGCGGCGGCATCGTGCGCCGCTTTGTGTGCGGGCGCTCATAAAAATAATTCGTTTGCCGACGAGGCGCTTACCTCGGGCTGCAAGAGCGTCTGTCTTATGGACGCGTATTCGGGACAGATCGTCTACGAGGAAAATTCCCTCGCCCACATGCCCATTGCCAGTGTTTGCAAAGTTATGACGCTTACTTTGTGTTTTGACGCCATTGAAAGCGGAAAGCTCGACCTCGACGGCACGATAACGGTTTCTGAGCGCGCGGCGGGAATGGGCGGTTCGCAAGTGTTTTTGCAGAGCGGACTTAAATACAATGTATCCGAACTCATTAAATCCATCGTCGTATGTTCCGCCAACGACAGCTGTGTTGCGCTTTCCGAAACGGTGTGCGGCAGCGAGCAGAAATTTGTCGACGAAATGAACAAAAAAGCTGAAATGTTGGGTTGCAAGGACACTCTTTTCGCAAACTGTACGGGTTTGCCCAAGGACACGCAATATTCTTGTGCGCGCGACGTCGCCGTAATGTTCGGCAACCTCATAACTCATGAAAAATATTTTGATTACAGCAAAATTTGGCTTGAAGATTTTGCCCATCCCGACGACAGAACGACGACAATGACTAACACCAACAAGCTCATAAAAAAATACAGCTATTGCGACGGGGGCAAGACCGGCTTCACCAATGAGGCGGGGTTCTGCCTGGCTGCTACCGCGTTAAAGGATAACCTGCGCCTCGTTTCGGTCGTGCTCGGCGGTTCCACCAGCGACGACAGGTTCGATTCGACGGTAAGTCTTTTTAACTATGGTTTTGCAAATTATTGCAATAAAATGATACTCGATAAAAACGTTAACCTGAACGACAAACTGCCTGTTTCGCTCGGCAGAAAAGAGAGCGTCAGCATCCGCCCAGAAAGGGACAGTTTTGTGTTCTGCTCCCGCGACGAACAGCCCGATATAACTTTCAACGTGCTGACAGAGCATGTAAAAGCCCCGCTTTGCAAGGGCGATAAAATCGGCGAAATTGAAGTTTATAAAAATGGCGTGATGTGCGACTGCGTCGCGCTCGTCTGCGCGGAGGATGTCGCTCGTGCCGATTTTGGCGATAATTGGCATAAAATCGTCGATAATTGGGGGCTGTAATTTTCGGTCAACTACATGTTGTATAAATCGTTTGACTAAATGTCCGACCTTTGGTAAAATAATTATAAATTATTTTGCCAGAGGTCTTTTCGATGAACCAAAGAAATACTTTAAAGATAAATGACCGCGGTCATCTCGAAATAGGCGGGTGCGATGCCGTTGAACTCGCAGAGCGCTTCGGCACGCCGCTTTATGTGTTAGACGAGGCTTATATCCGCCTGATGATGCGTACATATAAAAAAGCTTTGAACGACTGTTACGGGGGCAACGGCATAGTGCTTTATGCCTCGAAAGCCTTCTCATGCAAGGCGGTCTATAAAATTGCCGCCTCCGAGGGCATAGGCGTAGACGTTGTATCTGGAGGCGAGCTTTACACGGCTCTTTCATCAGGATTTCCCGCAGATAAAATTTACATGCACGGCAACAACAAAACTCCCGAAGAGCTTGAATACGCTGTCTCGGAGGGAGTGGGCACGATAGTCGTCGACTCCTACCTCGAAGCCGACAGGTTGGATGCTCTCTGTGCGGAGAAGGGTGTAAAACAGAGCGTTCTGATAAGAATAAATCCGGGCGTCGAAGCACACACGCACGCTTACGTTCAGACGGCTACGCCCGACAGCAAATTCGGCTTTTCGATTGCCAACGGAACGGCGGACGACATTACAAATTATGTTCTTTCCAAGGGCAACCTCTCGCTTAAAGGTTTTCATTGCCATATCGGTTCTCAGATATTTGAAAAGCAGTCCTTCGTGCTCGCTGCCGAAAAGATGATGGTGTTCATAGCTCATATCAAAAATTCTGTCGGGTTTGAGGCGGAAACTCTCAACATCGGCGGCGGCTTCGGCATTTACTACACCGATGAAGACCCCAAACTCAACGAGAACGATTACGCGCAGTATTTAAAAGCGCTGTGCGATGCGATTAAACAGAAATCTGTCGAACTGGGCGTAAAGGCGCCCTTCATCGCTCTCGAACCCGGTCGTTCGATAGTGGGCGAAGCGGGCGTAACCCTCTATACGGCGGGCGCAATAAAGAGCATTCCGGGGCTTAAAACTTACATCGCCGTAGACGGCGGTATGTTCGACAATCCGCGTTATGCGCTTTATCAGTCAAAATATACGGTGGTCGCAGCGGGCGACATGAACGCGCCCTGCACGCAGAAGGTGACGATTGCCGGCAAATGTTGCGAAAGCGGCGACATTATCGCCGTTGACGTGCCTCTCCCCGAAATCAAGAGCGGCGACATTATCGCCGTACTCTCTACGGGCGCTTACAATTACTCTATGGCGAGCAACTACAACCGAAATTTCATTCCGCAGGCAGTTCTTGTAAAAAACGGCAAAGCCGATATAATAATAAAAAAACAGACATATGAGGACATCGTCCGCAACGATGTTATCCCCGAAAGGTTGGGTTAAATGGATTTATTTTACTTTTTGCAAATTCTCGCCGGCATTGTAGCGGTTATCTTTGTGCTCTGTCCGCATGAATGGGCGCATGCTTACGTCGCTACAAAGTGCGGCGACGGCACGCCAAAGGCTTACGGCAGACTGACCCTCAACCCAATAAAGCATCTCGACCCCGTCGGTTTTATATGTTGTGCCATTGTCGGGTTTGGTTGGGCAAAACCCGTGCCCATTAATCCTTATAATTTCAAAAATTATCGTAAAGGGTTATTTATGACCGCCGTCGCGGGTGTAGTGGTCAATTATTTAATTGCTTTTTTTGCTTTTCTAATTTTTACGCTTTTAAATCATTTTGTCTTTAACGACGTAATTTTAATAAGCGAAGGGGCAATTTATTACAGCGTCCACGACGCTCTCGGTTATCTGGGCTTTTTCGTATGCCTTATCTTTTACCTCATTTACGCGTACAGCCTTTCGGTATTCGTTTTTAACCTTTTGCCGCTTTACCCTCTCGACGGGTTCAGGGTGGTGGAATCGTTTACGCGTCAGGTCAATCCCGTAAGGCGCTTTTTGCGCGAATACGGCCAGGTTATTTTAATAATCCTCGTGGTTGAAAGTTTTATTTGCGACCTTATGGTGCGTTACGGCGTAAGTTGGGCGGAATATGCCGATATTCTCGGTTATATTCTTTATTTCGCCACCGACATAATCGGCTACCCCATACAGGCTGCGTGGGGCTGGATTGCAGGAATATGACATCTTCCAAAGATTACTCAAATTTTGAATCGGTCGTCGATTACACTACCGTGTTGGACGACTTCGAGGGCCCCCTCGATCTGCTGCTGCACCTTATAAATATCGCGCAGATTAAGATCGAGGATGTTTTCGTGTCCAAAGTTACCGAACAGTTTCTCGACTATATCGAGTATATGAAGACCCAGCCCTCGCGCGACGTCGATAAGGAGAGCGAATACCTTGCCATGGCGGCGCTTATCGTCTACATCAAGTCCAAAGCCATGGTTCCCGCCGTTGAAGTTGCGGGCGAGGAGATGGGGGGCGACGATGAAGAGAAACAGGCGCTCATCGAACAACTCCGTCAGCGAGAGTTCGAGCTCATAAAAGAACAGACGCCGAGACTCAAAGAGATGGAGACCGTCGGGTTCTATTTCAAGCCGCCCTCGAAAGATTTCAGCGAGGTAAAGGTCGTCTATACCGATTTCAGTGTCTCCGCCATGCTTGAAGCTTTTGCCAAGCTGCTTTTGAAAAATGAAAGTATGCAGCGCGAAAAGAACAACATAAAAGAAATTCCCAAAGATGAGTTTACCGTTGAGCAAAAGGTCAAATTTATAGGGGATAAGCTTGCCGATAAGGGAGAAGTTGAGTTTTTAAGTCTCTTCAACAGTTTTTCGCGCAGTGAGGTGATAACTACTTTTCAGGCGCTTTTGGAAATGCTTAAATATCAGTACATACTCGTCGAACAGCATGAAACTTTCGGCACGATAATAATTAAACGCAATCCCGACGCGGATTTAAAGGAAGTGGACATTGAACAATTTGACGAATATAATTGAGGCGATCGCCTTTGCTTCCGGCGATGCCGTTCAGGTAAAATTTATAATCGAAAAACTGGGTTGTTCGTTAAAAGAAGTAAACGCCTGCATAGACGAGTTGAAGCAAAAATACTCGGGCGACAGCGGAATACAGCTCCTGACATTCAACGGCAAAATTCAGTTTGCAACCAACCCCGCATATAAACAACAGATTTCTTCGGTGTTGCAACCAATAAAGGAAAAGGAGTTTACGCGCACCATTTTAGAATGTGCGGCGCTCATCGCATACAAACAGCCGGTCACGAAAGGCGAGTTGGAGGAGATAAGGCAGGTCAGCTGCGATTATGCGATACATACACTTTTAGACCTCGAAATGATCGTACCCTGCGGCAGAAAGGACGCCGTCGGCAAGCCCATTCTGTATGCGACCACCGATAACTTTTTAAAGAGGTTCAAACTCAACTCGCTCGAAGATTTGCCCGACTACGACGAACTTATGGCGCAGATTGCCGAGCTCAATAGTTCTATTCTTGAAGAAGAGGACAGCAATTACCTCTATTACAAGGACGAATATTCCGAGGAGGATGACCCCGAGGTTCAGGCGAAAAATAGAAGAAAGGAAAAAGCCGAAAAGCCCGAGCCAAAGGTCACCGAAGATGGTTTTGAATTGCCCGAACACCTTGACGGCGACGACGATATAATCGAAATAAAATAACTGTAAAAACTGCCTGATGCTGTGTTTCGGCGTAAAGGCAAGCAAGTATTTAAAGTTATAAAAAGCATAGCGGCGCGTTTGCAGAAGGCCAACCCGCCGCATTAGTTTTTATTGGATTTTTTTAAGAAATCTACGTCTGTACCGTAGTAGCAAGCTTTGTAGAGTTCAACCATTTCATCGTGCATGGGAATTCTGGGGTTAGAGCCGGTGCAAGCGTCGCCGATGGCGTCGTCAGCCATTTTTTCGAGCTTGGAGAGGAACTCTTCCTCCGAAACCTTACCGCCGTGACCGTCGTCGTAGTCCTTTATGCAAGAGGGAACATTTACGGATTCTCGAAGTTTGTTTATTGCATCGATGAGTTTTTCAACTTTGTTTGCCTGAGTGCCGCCCCTGATGCCGATGAGTGCGGCAATTTCGGCATAACGCTTTTTGGCGCGAAGATTCTTTGCGTTGTACTGTATTACCTTGGGCAGGTACATTGCGTTTGCGCAGCCGTGAACGATGTGCACGGTCTGACCGTCCTGCTTGAAAACTGCGCCCGACTTATGTGCCATGGAGTGAACTATGCCGAGGAGCGCGTTGGAGAACGCCATTCCCGCGAGGCACTGGGCGTCGTGCATTACGGCGCGCGCTTTCATGTCGCCGTCATACGATTTTTTAAGGTTCTGGAAAATGAGCTTGATTGCGTGAAGGGCAAGTCCGTCCGTAAAGTTACATGCGGCGGTCGAAACATACGCTTCGATTGCGTGCGTAAGTGCGTCAAGGCCGGTGTATGCAACCTGCTTGGGGGGGAGACTTTCAACAAGCTCGTAGTCGATTATTCCGATATCGGGCGTGATATTGAAGTCTGCAAGAGGATATTTTATGCCTTTTTCATAGTCGGTTATAACCGAGAATGCCGTAACTTCGGTTGCAGTGCCGGAAGTGGAGGGGATTGCCACGAAATGAGCCTTCTTTCTGAGCTCGGGGAAGTTGAAAGGTATGCAGAGCGATTCAAATGTTACATCGGGATATTCGTAGAACGCCCACATTGCCTTTGCCGCGTCGATGGGAGAGCCGCCGCCTATCGCGATGATCCAGTCCGGCTGGAACTCCTGCATGATTTTGGCGCCCTTCATGACCGTTGTAACCGAGGGATCGGGTTCAACGCCTTCAAGAATGTAAACTTCCATCTTTGCCTTTTTAAGCGCCTGTTCGGCTTTATCCAGGAAGCCGCCATTGCGCATCGAGCTGCCGCCCGTAACTATGATAGCTTTCTTGCCTTTAAGACCAGATAAAACTTGTTTCATTACACCTTTTCCGTGATAAAGATCGCGGGGAAGCGTAAATCTTGCCATAAGATATTCCTCCGAATATGTAGAATTATAAGATTCGATAAAACTAAATTGATATTTTATTATCGAATACCATAGATTATTATACGCATGAAAATATATTTGTCAACGGTATGGGGCAATAAATTGAATATTTTTACATAACTTACAGATAATAACGGTGTGAGTAGCGTTATGGTTGTTTGCGTTGCAGTGTTTGCGCTGTTGCTTTTCCCCGTTCACATAAATAATTACATTTATTTCAACTCGGCAGAGAGATATGCGGCGCTAAACATCACGCTTTTCCGCATCTTTGGCGTGTTCAATGCAAATACCGTAAAAAACTCGCCCGACAAAATGCAGATCAACGGCAGAGAAGCAAAGATCGATAAAAATTTTTTCAAGAGCAATCTTTTTAAAATATTCAACAATCTCACCGTCACAAAGGTCGTTCAGCTCGGGGATTACGGCATCGCGGGCGACGGCGGCGCTTACGCCGCCGTCGCGCAGAACGCCATTACGGGTGCAGCATATGCTTTCATTGAGATGAACGGCGGCAGAACAAAGCTCAAAAACTATATAATTTTAAACAGAGAGCATAAAAATGTCGTCTATTATTTAAAGGTTTCGGGCGCAATAAACCTTCTCGCGCTCATAAAATTAATATTAATTCTTATAACGGAGAAAGTGCATGAACAGACTTAAAAACAACAGACAAAAGACAAATGAATACGATAAACCGACACTGCCCATCGAAAAGGTAGCGGACGCAAATATTGTAATAGGTCAGTCGATAATTACGGCCAGCGGTACTCAGGTCATTCCGCTGACATCTATAACCGTTGTAAATATAGGCGGCGGGGGCGAATACGGCGACGTAAAAACATTCAAGGAGACCGACGGCTTTAAACTGGCGGGAGGAAACGGTTCTGTAGTCACAGTCAAGCCAAAGGGGTTTCTCGTTGACGACGGCAAGGGATGCCGCTTATTGAAAATGGAGGATGAACCTGTAAATGCACTCATTGAAAAGACGGGCGAACTCGTGCGCGATATCGCAAACAATTAACCGCGCCGTTGCGTTGATAGTCCTTGCGGCACTCATTGTCCTTTTTCCGCTTTCACGTGGTGTTAACACAGTGTCTGCAGACGGGCGCGGGGAATGTGTTATGGAACTTTCAACCGGAACGGTTGTTCACAGCCGCAACGCCCTCGCAAAAATGCCTATGGCGAGCACTACAAAAATTATGACCGCCCTGTTGATTATTGAGGACTGCGATCTGTCGGAAGTAATAACCGTGCCCGACGAGGCGGTGGGCGTGGAGGGGTCGAGTATATACCTCAAAAAAGACGAAATTATTTCCGTCAAAGACCTAGTCTATGGGCTGATGATGCGTTCGGGCAATGACAGCGCCGCAGCTCTCGCCATACATCACAGCGGCAGCGTACAGAAGTTTGCCGAATGCATGAACGCGCGCGCGGCGGAGATGGGCGCGCGCGATACAAACTTTACCAATCCGAGCGGGCTTCCCGACGAAAATCATTATACAACCGCATCAGATTTATGCCTAATCTCCTGCAACGCGATGAAGAACGAGCAGTTCAAAAAAATAGTTTCTGCGCGTAATTATACCGGCGAATACCGCAGCTTTGTGAACAAAAATAAGTTTCTCGGGCTGGTTGAAGGCGCCAACGGCGTAAAAACGGGGTACACAATAAGTGCCGGCAGATGCCTTGTTTCTTCGGCGGAAAGGGAGGGAATGGATGTCGTTTGCGCGGTTCTGAACTGCCCCGATATGTATGAAAGGAGCCAGAAGCTCATCGAACAGGCTTTTTCGCAGTACGAACTCAAAAAAATCGAATGTGACAGGGTATTTATGTGTGACATAGTACCTTGCAAAATTGCAAATGATGAGATTTTGCTCATGAGGAAAGGAGAAGAGTTAAAAACAGAGATTGCAAGAACAAATTTTTGTGACGAAATAAATGTCGGCGATGAAGTGGGACAACTTGAAATTTATTGCCAAAATGACTTGATTTTTAAAGGAATTTTATATAGTATAGTTAATAGAAGAAATATTTTTTAAGGATTGACTATGCGGCTCAATAAATTTCTCGCTTCGTGCGGAGTGGCTTCCAGGCGCGATTGCGACGAACTGATTAAACAAGGAAAAGTATCTGTCAACGGTGTAATTGCTTCGCTCGGCATGGAAGTAGGTGAAGATGATGAAGTATGCGTCGACGGAAATAAAGTTGCGCTTAAAAAGAATGAATATTATATTCTCAATAAGCCGAAGGGCTATCTTTCGACCGTTTCTGACGACAAGGGCAGAAAGACTGTTCTCGACCTCATGTCCGCAAACGTCGGAAGAATCTATCCTGTCGGCAGATTGGATTACGACAGTGAGGGATTGCTTATTCTGACGACTGATGGTGAGCTCGCCCAAAGGCTGACGCATCCTTCAAACGAAGTACCTAAAACCTATCTCGTTAAAATCGAAGGCACGATGACCGAAGCAGACCTCAACCCCATCCGCAGCGGAATAGAAATAGAGGGCGGTTATGTTACAAAAAAATGTAAGGCGCATATCGTACAGACCCACAGGGATTATACTAAAATTCACATAACCATAACCGAGGGTAAAAATCGCGAAATCCGAAAAATGTTTGCGGCTATCGGAAGAGAAGTCCAGCTTTTGAAGCGAATAAAGGTGGGTGAGCTCACTTTGCGCGGACTCGATAGGGGTGCATGGCGCAAGCTTTCAAAACAGGAAGTTGCATATCTCAACTCATTATAATTGAAACATGAAAGCGCGCCCCCCCCGGAGGCGGGGCCGCAAATTGGTTTTATGTAAAAATTTATGGATATTTCGCTGTTTTTAATGTCGGGAAACGTTCCGCGACAGATTATGGGATTTAAAAAACGATAAAAA
>ERZ1090863.708-NODE-709-length-16629-cov-18.487149_pt1 | contig 16629 bp, 31 predicted proteins | sample MGYA00478480_ERZ1090863 | MGnify/ENA primary metagenome ERZ1090863 (study PRJEB33644, sample SAMEA5815746) | chicken gut metagenome | biome: Chicken; feature: Gastrointestinal Tract; material: Caecum | place: Ireland | collected 2019-01-01 | study: A study of the...
TCAGCGCATAGCAGTTACCGGCTTGTGAGCCTGTACTTATGATTTTCAAGAGCATTTTTATATCACCTGCCTTTCCATCTATATCTCATAGTTGTTATTGGCATATTTAAACGCTTTGCGCCCTCTTGTTGAGTTATTTGTCCGTGCTCAATCATCTGGATGACCGCATTAAACTCTTTTGGTAATTCCATTGGAGGCCTGCCAAATTTAATGCCTCTTGCCTTTGCCGCCGCAATCCCCTCTGCCTGGCGTTGTTTAATATTTCTTCGCTCTGTCTCAGCCACAAATGATAAAATCTGAAGTACTAAGTCGGCAATAAAGGTTCCCATCAAGTCCTTCCCTCGTCTGGTGTCTAGCAGGGGCATATCTAGCACCACAATGTCGATTCGCTTTTCTTTCGTCAAATACCTCCATTGCTCCTGTATCTCTTCGTAATTGCGCCCCAACCGGTCAATGCTGGTTATCCATAAGCAATCGCCTGAGTGCATGTGTTTTATCATTTTTTTATATTGCGGCCTATCAAAATCCTTACCAGACTGCTTATCAACATAGGTGTTCGGCTCGGCTATACCTTGCAATTCAAGTTGTATTCTCTGGCGTTCCTCATTTTGGTCTCTGGAACTTACCCTGATATATCCAAAATCAATCACACAAAATCACTCCTCCACCGGCTGTTTCAGCCAATCCAAAACTTCAAACGGAAATTCAAAACTGTTACCAGATATATGTCTTATAAATCCATAGTATTTAATTTTTTCGGTATATATTGAAAACAAAAAATCTGCCAGTTCTTCATCCGTCATGTTCCTGATCCGCTGTGCATTGCTCTGTTTCCTCTGGCTCTTGATAAACTCCCGAACAAGGCGATAATCCTTATCCATTGTAGACAGATGCTCTTTTGCGTCTTTCTTCTGGTATACAATAACTGTATCGCCATCTTTTTTCGCCCTCAAAACCTCATAGGGGTTTTTGCTTGTCGCCACAATCATGTAGCCTTTATGTTCCAGAAAGTCCTCAAATTCCTGTAATTTGCTGATATGTAAAATGTTTCTTGTTGCCATTACTTATCATTCCTTTCAATCGGTATAGGATATCCGTCCGGCAATGCCTTGATTAAGTTCTCCAATGCGTTCAATCCTACTTTCTGCGCAGATACAAAAGCGTTTGTCTGGCATGTATTTAACTCATTGACCTGTGAATTGATACTGTCAAGAATTTCGCTTCTAAATTTTGGCGTAAGCGGTTTGTAATATGTCATATATCGTCCTCATTTGGAAACCGAAACACAATGTTCATTGGCTCAATCCTCACGTTATCTTCACGGTCATTTACCGTGATAATTCCGCTTTTCATATTCTTTAACTGCTCCGCAAAACCCTCTGGAACTTCCGCATTATTCACAATGAACGGCACTCCGGTGTACGCTTCGTGCAGCATCTGCATTGCTTTTTCAGCTTTCTCCTGCGTAGAATACTGTGCAATAAAATACCGCTTGTCCATATTGGAAATCGGTCTGGCATAAATAATACCGTCACTGTATGATATAGCAATGCTCTCATACGGATAGTCGCATCCATTCTGGTCAATTATCCTCACTCTTCTCCCTCTCTTTCTGGCTATCGCTTTTATGCTCAATTCTGTAAATCTGCCTGTCCAGCTTTTCATCAATAATCCGATTCACATCATGTCCGGCCGCAAGGAAAAACTTCATCTGCTCCAACATGATCTGGACATCTGCGATTTCCTCGACAAGGTTATAATATTCTTCCGAATTATCCGGCATATATCCGTCCCAAGGATTGTAGAGAATTTTGCCGCACTGTAATTCTGTACGCCAGTATTTATTGATTGCCTGCGTCAGTTCCGCCATTTCCTCGATGCACTGGCGGCTCTGTGCGTCATATCCGTAATGTCTACCTATTTTACGGATTTTTTCTTCTCTTGATTTTTCTACATCCTGTTTTACTGCGTTCATTTATTCCTCCCGAAAAATGTTTCTCTCATGCTTACCGGAACTCTTTCTTCCTCATACAATTCCGGATGATTTTTTGCACTCTGTGGGTCGTCACAAACGAAAAATCTACAAATCGCAGGGCGGACAGGGTAAATAGAGCATTTCTCTGTTTTCTTGTTCTCGTTTAGAAACGGGCAAGTTAAATCAAATTTAGGTTGCTCCCTCAACACTGCCGGAACGGTATGATCCTGTTCTTTGATATTGTGTTTCTTGATATACCGCTTAATTCTGCTATATTCGCTCTCTGAAATCGGAAGTAGGTCGGAGCAACACGCCCCGCACTGACTGCACTTCCCGTCTTCCGTGAAGTCATAAACTCCATGCTCCATGTCCTTTATCATCTGTTCGATTGTGCCGACCATTTCTGTATCTCCGTTATTTTAAAAACCGTATAATCCCATCCGTTTTTTATTGCCTGCGCCTGTGCTAAAATTTTTGCTTCATTTTCAGAAAAAGCGCCAACAATCACATCTCCGCTCGCAAAGAAAACTTTGAATTTCTTTTTTCTCATTCTCCCACCCTCTCCATCTTCGGCAACGGTTCATCCGTCATTGGCATAGGCTCCCTTGCGTCCACGCACCAATCATCCTTATCACCGTGCCGGTCTTTCCATAATCTGTGACGGATCACCTGCCATATATCCTGCGCTCTAAGCATTTCGGTTGTCTGTTCTGGATATACACCATGCTTTCTCATGGGCTGTGCTATATCCATAGCCGCCTCCAAAATGCGTTGAGTACCATCTCTGCGTTCTATTCTGGCATTAAATTTCATGATATTGTAACTACTACCATAGTCAAATCCCGTAAACGCTAAATCGTTTGCTAAATCGCTCCACTGATTCATCCGCAACCGGAAATATTCTTCCAGTGCAATTTTGATGATTTCAGCTTGTTCTTCGGTAAGTTCAAGTATGTATTTCATTCACTCTATCCTTTCACTCCCGGCAGAACCATATTCCGTTCACTTATTGGCAAAACTTTCAGCCGCCGGGGATGTTATTAAATTATCCCGGAAAAGAATAAAAACCAGATAATACTTGCAACCGTTAATCCGACCGCCGCAAGGAAAATCAGAAACAGTATCACTCTGCTGGGCGTCATCTTCATTTCCCCATTTAAGGCAATGCTCAGCCTTTCTATGTTTGAAATCTGAGATGCCACGAAAAACCGGACTATGAAGAACAAAATCCATGCCACAACCGCCAATTTCACAAAAATCATTTACATATCCTCCATCTGCATGAAACTCGGAACTTCCTGCTTCTTCTCCGCTTTTACCGGCTCTTTCTCTTTCGCTCCGGCGGTCACATCTGCTACGGTTTTCGGTTCTGGCTTTTCCTCGATTGTGGGCGGTTCAGATACAACAAATTCTTCCTTATTTGCGTGTGTTTCAATGTCATGCTGTACCTGTGCTTCTACGTCAATCGCATCATAATCGTCAATTGTCTCCGCTTCTTCCTTTGTGTAAAGTCCGAGTGTCAGTTCCGGGCAATTCAGACTTGAAAAGAAACTTGCCGCCCTGTATCTCAGCATCAGAGCTGGCATGGTCTTCCATTTACTACCGTTCTTAGTCAGCCATCCTTCGTCTTTTGCCATCTGCATATCAACGGTCATGCCCTCAACTCTGCGCCCATTCTTTGTTGTCCATGCAAGGCAGGAATACGGTTTCCCATCTTTATCCTTTGTTTCCTCGTACTGTAATTCCATGTCGAATTTTCCACTGCCGTTAATTGCGGCAATCAGGAATTTGGAGCTCCAAGACGGCCTTCCCTGAATAACATATAAGTTCTGCATAACCATCATCGGACTTACTTTCAGCCGGTTTGCCTGCTCAATCGCTACAAGGCAGTTTGATACATTACCCTGATACTCTCTCGGTACAATCGTAGAAGAACTCAGTGCCTTTGCCATCTGGTTAGCCATGATGAAATTATCGGACGTTCCGAAAATCCCAAGGCTGAAATCTGTTACCTTGTTTCTGCTTACCTGTGTGTTTTCCTGTGTTGCTACCTGTGTGTTTTTGTTCTCTGCCATTTACTTTTCCTCGCTTTCTTTTATTGAATTCTTGCCTTATCGCTCCAAGCATGCACTATAAGCGGAGAATCTCCAATGATTAAAACATCAAAGTATTTAATATCCAATGCAGGAATGTGTAATTCCTCTGCAACGTTTTCGTTCGCTTTCTTCGCCATATCTTAATCCTCTCTTTTCGTTTTTAAATTTCACTAACCTCTAAATCTCCATCCGTCACTTTCAGCAAAATCATCTGCCTATCCATATCCGGCAAATTCTCATCATTCACGCTTTCCGTGTCATCTATGAATACAAAGAGATTTAACCCGGAAAGATCCTGAAATCCTCTCAACAAATCAGCCTGAACCAGAATTTTCTTGCTGTGGTTCATATCTCGGTATTCAATGCCGTTTGACATAATTTTGCACGTTTCAACCGGGTTGCCGTCCTGCGTAAATTCCAGAAATTCAAACTGAAACTCACTGAAAACAGGATTTATCATGCTCGCGATCCGCTCATTCTTCTTGATTGAGAAGTTTTTCAGAATGTCTCTCTTTCTTAAAATATCCGCTTCTTTCTGTGAACTTTCCCGGAACGCCTGATACAGCTTTTCGACTTCTTCCTCATGCGCCTGTTTCTTCCTGTTTATATTGTTGATTTCTGCGTCAATCTTGGAACACTCACGGATGAAGCCATTCCGCTTGTTTGTAATCTCCCTACGCTGTTCGGAACCGTTGTTCATCTCATGGAGTGCGGCTTCTGCCTGTGCAATCTCTGCGGTAATCTTCTGATATTCCTCGTTGTCGGACAGGTCAACAGACTCCGGCAGTTTGGAAATTTCCGTCTGCCTCTTCTGAATTTCCATAGCAAGTGATGTGATTTTCTGCTTTAATTCAGCGATTTTCCGCTCCGATTCTTCCTTCGCTTTCTTCGCTTCTTTGAGGTCTGTGGCGGCTTTATTACCGGACTCGGTGATCCATGTCAGTTCTTTGTCTTTGTGCTCCTCAAACACTACTTTTTCCGCTTCTGCAATCCTTATTTTTTCGGCTTTTCTTTTCTCAAAATCTGTCCGTATCTGAATTTCTCGTTCCGGTGGAAAATGCTGTCCACACGTAGGGCAAATCAGAGAATCTTTATCAAATTCCTCATTCTGTATGGCTTTTAACTGGCTGTCCTCAAACTCTTTTTCGCTGCACTTTTTCCAATCTTCCTGCGCTTTTTTGACCTCTGCCGTATGTCGCTCAATCCCCATATTGGAATGTCTCAAGTCCATTTCAGCCATCCGCAGGTCAATCTCAGCATTTTTCTTCTCCTGTTCCAGAAGAAACGTATCTTCATTCAGCCTTTTCTTCTGATTAACAAGCCCCTCATTCGCTTTACGAACAATCTCTGACTGCTCAAACTTCAAGTCCAGAATATCCTTTGATTTCTGGTCGTATGCAGCCATCACATCATCCAGAGACTTCTCCTGTTCATCCAGAATGGAAATCTGATTTTCATAGCTTACCTTCTTTTCTGTAAGACGTGTCACATCATCTTCGCCGGAATCAACCGCTTTGCCTTTCTCATACTTCCATTCTGTCTCTGCCTTTGTGGTGGCTTTCTTCTGGTCGGTCAACTGCTTATTAAGTGTTTTCTGCACCTGTTCAATCGGATGCCCTTTCGTGATTTCTTCTACCTCTGCGAACTCCGCACCCATAGACTTTATGTACTCGTTCAGGTCAAATCCTGCCATCTTTTCAAGAAATGCCCGCATATCCGTGGTTGATTTCAGAGATAAGAAGGCGTTCGGATTACAGCAGGCAAGCAAGGTTTCTGGCTGGCAGATGTTTTCAGAGATAAACTCGTCCAGTTTCTTCTGGTTAAAGCTGATACCATCCACTGAATAGCTATTCACATTACTTCCCGGAACATACTGCATTACACCGTCCACACGTTCCCGTTTCTGCTTTGTGATTTTCTTGATTTCTGTTTCCTTGCCGTCAATGTCCAGAACAACGGTTCTCTCTACATCCACGCCCTCGACTTCCTGTCCGTCTACAATCGGACGAACATTGTCTGCCTGTGTTCCGTCCGCGTTCTTGCCGGTCAACACTTCCATAACAGAGTTCATCACCGTGGACTTTCCTGAACCATTCTTCCCTGATACTCTGGTTTTTTCTCCGAAATCTGCGTAGAACTCGCGCTCCCCGTTGAAACAGCGGTAGTTATTCAGCGTCAGCGACTTGATCTTTACATTCTTCACCCTCTATTACCTCCAATTTGCTTATTGAAACCTCATATGCTGTTTTGGTTTCGTACTCATCTTCCGATATCCGTTTTCGATATTCCCTGCTCTGGATGCACCCTGTTATCTTTATATGCGTTCCAACCTCAATCCCATCTGCGAACCGAGCGTTTCTTCCCCAGCAAATACACGGAATATAATCCGACTTACCACATGGCCTATGAACGGCCAATAAAATATCAGATATCTCCCGCTTTAATGGCGTTTCCCGGAGAATAACAGGCTTGCAGATCCAGCCCGTTAGGGTTATATAATTCACATCGCCTTCCGTTCTATCGTCAGCACAAATCTCGTTCGCAAACAAACGCAATATGAGTTTACTTTTGTCTCCTTCGCGGAGGTTGTATGATCGGAATTGTCCAGTTATCTTAACTCTTTTCCCAATCCCTAAATCCATTTCCTTTAACAGATGCTCTGATACGGTTACTGGAACAACATCTTTTGTTCCACTTAATCTAGTGGATTCTACGTCAAAATAGTAAAAGTTCTCTCCCCGAAACCGGTGATTCAATACCAGCTCAGTTGCAATCTTCCCGCTTATTGTTGCATTGTTATTCATCCTATGTCTCCCGTCTCCCTATATACAAATCCCCACAAATACTCCAAGTACAGCTCCTAGTACAAATGCTATATACACAGCCCGCCGCAGCGCATACGCCTTACCTCGCCAATACTGAGCTTTTGTCTGTTTTACAGTTCCTATCGGTTCAAATTTCAACATACTTATCTCCTCCTTTTAGTCCCCTTGGATTTTTTCCTGTTTTTCTTTCTCCTAATTCTCTGTCCCATTATTTACGTCTCCTTCTATATCAGCGTTATAGTAGTTGTATCCCTCTCCATCCTGAGATAAATAATCGTAGCTGCCCCACTGATAGACCCAATACAAGTTCGAAGTGATCAGTCCAATGACAAGAGCGATAATTACTCCAATCAAGTAAGATATAACCCGGCTTTTTCTTTTATCCTTCCTGTCACCATCTGCCATTATCTCAGAGGCTAAACTATTTTTTGATTCATCGTAGAACTTTTGAAGTTCTATATAATGCTCGATGATTTCATGCCAATTATCAGGTTCCATATTCTGTTTTTCCATATAAAAAATCCTCCTGTAAATATTTGCCAATCACAGGAGAATTGTGGTATAATCTCTCTGTAACTGACTAAGACTGGTTTAGTTGGTTACATGCTCCGGCGGGAGGCCCTAATCTCCTGTCCGGGGCGATTCTTTTTCTTTTTCTTCAATTTCAATTCCCATAATGGCGGCGACGATCTTGCGATCTACATAATTACCTTTCTCCATTTCAAGGTAAATTCCCAACGCCTCTACTCTTCCAAGCAAAAGCATAAATTCTTCGCCAACCGTTTCCGGTTCGTAATCTGTATATCTCTTCATGTCGAACCTTCTTCCTTTCGCATTTCTAGCCTTCAAATAATTTCAGAATAAACTCTCTGCCCATTTGAGTGATTCTTCTGTGATAAATCACTTTTCCACTGTCAAGGACTTCTTGTTTAATTTCTTCATATCCTAAATCACTGTATTGTGAGTACATAACCCATGTACCGTTCACCTGATACTGGATTTTCTTCTCCGCAAGAAGTTTATTCAGCTGAATGGCAGACTTCATCCCCAATTCTTTTGCAATCTCTGTCATGGTGTAAGTTTTATTCACATGCATCAGGATCGCATTCTTTCGTTCGGCTTCAACTCTGGCGGCGCGTTCTTCTTTTAGTTTTGTCAGAAGTTCAATCCCGAAATCTGGATTATCAAGTATCTGATTGATCACATTGTCTGTGGCATATATCCCGTGTTTGCGAATGGATGGAATAATTTCATCGGCTACTTTAGCCTGGAACTTTTCTGCCGCCTCGTTCTTAGCCTTCATGGCTAGACGGTAGAATACGTTTTCTGGGATAAAATCTGGTCTTTTGCCACAAGTGGCAAAACCGATTTCCTTTAAGTATTCATCCACCCTATTCCAGCGAACGTTAGTATATTCTTTCCCTGAAATATTTTGTGTAGTGGTAAACCCAAGCCCTCTTGCCACAGTTTCTAGTTTCAAATAAGCTGTTCCGTCCTTCTCGTAACACTCGATTCCATCGACGTTTAAAATCTGCAAATCGTTCAAACTTTCACCTCCATTATTTTGTTTCCGTTTTTGTCTGCTTTTTAAAGAAAATTTTTTCCTTTTCCGTAAGAGTAGTAATGCTAAGTTCGTCACAAAGGATATCCGTTTCTCGATTAGTAAAATCTGCTTTATTCTTGCATTTCATTCTAAAATACTGCCTTGATATTCCTAATTTCTCCGCCAGATATCCAATTTTCTTACCGGATTCAATAATTTTCTGCTCAAGAAGCTCTGTATCAACCATTCACCAATCCTCCTTCCTGTGTTGATGTTTTTGTCTACAACTGTAACTATATACCACGTTCACGTTTTTGTCAACATTATTTTTAAAAAATGTTGAAAATATTTTCTACAAATGCTATAATCATTTTAACAAACCAAGCGAAAGAAGGTGCAACATGAATATCGGTGAACGTATACGAAAGAGGAGAGAGGAATTAGGATTGACTCAGGAAGAATTGGCAAAAAAATTAGGATATAAATCACGTTCATCCGTCAACAAAGTAGAGACCGCAAGAGAACCATCTAATAAAAAGGTTCGCCAATACGCCGAAATATTAGAATGTAGCCCGGCATACCTAATGGGCTGGAAAGACGAAAGTGATCTAGCACAGGCGGAATTAAGCCTCCAAGACCAACAGGCATATGCCATTGATACCCTTTATTCTGTTTTTGGAGACAGGGAAGTAGAGCATTTCAAAAAATATATTGAACTGATACCCTCCTATGCCAAGAAGGTTGACAGTTACACCGAAAAACTTCTTTCCATGCAGAGAATGGAGAATGAAGTAGAACTGGCAGCGGCACATGAACGTACCGACATCGAAGTTACTGAAGAAGACCGGCTTAAAGATGATGCTATTATGAAAGATGATTCTGAGTGGATGTGATTGCAGATGACATACGAAGAGCTTTTAATCGATGCCGATGATGCCGGGATTGTTGTAAAAGAGAAAAAATTAAATGGCAGTGATGGAAGGGTATGGAACAACAGAGTCGCTATTCGCCGGAACATACCGACTTCCATAGAAAAGTCCTGCGTCCTCGCCGAAGAGCTCGGACATTACTATACCAGTTCTGGAGACATAACGCGGCTCGGAAATACAGAGAGCCAAAAGCAAGAGCGAAAAGCTAGGCTGTACGGGTATAATTTAAAGATTGGGCTGATCGGCATCATTAAAGCCTATAAACATGGATGTCGCAATCGTTATGAAATGGCCGACTTTCTTGATGTGACAGAAGAATATCTTACAGAAGCTATTAGCTGCTACAAAAGCAAATACGGGAAATATGTATTATTTGATAACTATACAATATATTTTGAACCATATTTTGGTGTATTAGAGTTAAAATCAGCAGAAGTTTCCAAATAGCTTGAACTTACATAGGGCCTCTTCAATAGAAAGAGGCCCATTTAATTATACTCAATTTGCCAATCCCGAATATTGGAGTGCTCCATCCTGATCTGGAGTAAGGGTCACCGGATCAGTGGCCATGCGTCCCTCTTGATCCAGATAGTACCACTTACCGTCTACAGTCTGTAGGCCGGTACACATTGCACCATCCGGGCCCAGATAATACCAGGATCCCTGGTAGCTGTACCAGACGTCATGCACCATCAAGCCGTCGCCGCGGAACCAGTACCACTTACTGGCGTCCTGATACCAGGCATTTCGAACGCACTGGCCAGTGTCACCCAGATAAAAGCGCCAGCCGCCATCCTCCTGATACCAGCCGGATTTAATCGGCGCCATTGCCGCAGCTACGTCTGCTTTAAACTGATCCCAGACCTCCGGATGATCCACCCAATATTTCGGACAGATCTTCCTGGTCACATCATAGTGGCGGATCAGGCCGCCGTTCTGCGGATCCAGTCCCCAACGCTTACAAATATCGGCGGCAAGCGCCACATAGGACTGGTAGGTTGCGTCCGTAAATTTCCCCGTGGCATCTGGGTGGCAGGCCTCAATGCTGATCGTATAGCTGTTGGCCTGGTTAGTGCACCAAGAGATCTCTTCCTCCGGGATGAGCTGGATGATCTCACCATTCAGGCCGATGATGTAATGGCAACTGGCCTTTGTAGCGTGGGTGGTACGCAAATTTTCAAAGTAGTTTCGGTTCGCCTGGGCTGATGTTCCCGGATTGCCGATGTAATGGCAGGCTACGGCCGTGGTACGGTCTCGGCGGGTACCTGGGCGATTATAATTGCTTACTGTCAGATACTGCTTATCAATATTCATAACCTATTACCTCCAAACAAAATAAGGCCCCAGGATTTATTCTGGGGCCAACTGCTATTTGCGATAGATCAGATCCCAGTTCCAGAACCTGTCACCGCATCTTTTTCGATCTGCACGCCGGGGCCATTCTCAGCGTCTTTTCTATGCACCGTATCATCGTTTCCGGGAATAACGCTGTCTACCAGATCCACGCCGGGACCGGACATAACCGGATGCTCGCACGCAGTGTCAGGATGTGCGTGGATACTATCGTTCTGACGGCATTCTTCGGCCGTATGGGGTGCCTGCATTTCATGTTTTCCAGTGTTTGCTTTGATCATTTTTAATCTCCTTTACATTTATTATAACCTTTTAATTGGTTGCAAGTGAAAAATAATTATCGAGTAACTGGTCTGGCGTATACTGTAAGGCAATTCCGCTATCTCTAATGCATTTATACAGTACTCCATTGTATGTATAATATTTGCCGTTATGGCAAATCATATTTGTAGACCACGGAACCGGGTCTTCTTGCGTCCCGGCATGTTCCTCATCAATGACCGTAAACAAGGACTCGGTTCCACTTCCCGGAGCCCAGTCCGCTTGTTTTTGGTGGGTTGTAATTACTTTGTAGAGTTTCCCGCCATCTCCCAGAACCTTCGTGATTTCCGTTCCATGCGTTGCTTCATCCTGTTTCGTGAGTGTGGTTCCGTCTTCCAAGCCACTCCATTTCGGATAAATCGATTTAACCTGAACCGCTTGCTGATCTGTGAAATTGAAAGCCGAAAACTCTACTGCTTTTTCCATCACTTTGTTCTTTTCTTCCAGTTGATTTACTCTTTCTTCTACTTCCGGCTTTGACATGGATGCAATCATGACAGTTCCAATCTCCTGACTTGATTTTTGATATTCTGTCTTTTTTTCCATGCCAAGATATTTTGTGTATCCAACAATCGATTTGCTTGTTTCTCTGGAACTGTTAATAACATAAACAATTTTTACATTATCTGCATCAATCAGTTCTTTTTCAACTTCATCGAAGCTATCTTCTCCTGGATCAAATATAAATCTGCATCCAGAATCAAACTCTCTGATTCCATTGGTTACAAGGTTATAAGTTTTTCCTGATTTGAATTTGATTTGTTCCATATCTTTTTTCCTTTCTTTTATAATCTAATTTCCGAACCTTAGCGAGTAAGACGCTCCAATTTCCGATACCGTGGACTGCCAGGTGAGATTTCTTTTAACAGGAGCCAATTTGGGATTTAGGATACATCAAGCAAGTCAATTTTTTTCCATTCAGTTTCCCATTGTCCGCGCCCCAAAACAAATTGACGAATCAGCACACCACCAGAAAGACCGTCAGGGAATACCATAACGGTAACATAATTGTCAGCATGCTGAAAATATTTCACATATCCCCATCCGGGGGCACTCGCTGGTAAGTCGGTATACTGGGTACTGGAAAATCCGTATTCTCCGGATTTGATGCCCTTGGTTTGGATTATAAATTCAACATCGGCCCGCAAGTTTGGCTGATCCGCACCAGAAGTAATATCTTTTACACGCGGTATTACAGCCGTAAAGTAACTTTTGTCATCCGGGAATTTACTATATAACTGAGTAATGTCATTTGCATTCTTATCAATATCCTGATTCATTGAATATACAAGTGCTGAAGTTGGTACTTTTGTTTGATCATTCGTTTGAACATTTGACATCATAGCTTTAGCAATTTTTTGTTCAATCAAATTGTCCATTTCATCTAATTTTGTACTTAAAAGTTTTTTTTCTGCATAATTGTAGAATATTGCTTTTACATGCGACCAAGAAAAGCGATTCCCCAGACCGTCTTGAAGATTGGCCCATGCCGTCTTTAACAATGCCATTTTAGTCTCCTTCCTGTATGTCATCTCCAGAAACCAATAGTGCTGTAGCCTTTTTGAGGTTTTCATCTATGATTTCCATGTTCTGGTTAATGGGTTCTATGTCGGGCGGATCTTGCCCAGAAGGCAGTCTTAATCCAAAATTTTCTGTATAAGTCATTTATTCACGCCTTTATTGTTACTGGATAATAATGTCCTTCTTGCGTGTAACTTGTCTCTGAAGGTGCAGATATTGTCGCTTTCCAGCTTTGCGTCCCTTCATCATACTGCAAGTCATATGAACTTCCGTTAATTATGGCTTTTACTGTTTTTACGGCCAATCCTATGCCTCCTCTTCTATATCTTCACCAGACACTATTACCTTTGCAGAAAATGTTCCCGTTTGGTCTACGGTCATCGTGGTTCCGTCTGGCTTTCCAACTCCGATTTGTGAGTTTGTCATAACAACTGTTCCTGTTGCGGCTTGGGCTTCATCTCTGGCTTGTTCTGCTGCCACCTTGGCGGCTTCTGCCTGTTCTTTATAATATTTTGCGTTATCAGTTTCACTTCCCTCATATTCAGCATCTCCAACCGCCCATCGTTTAGAGTCTTTGCTGTAAGTGAGAGAATCGTTTGCAGCCTCTTGTGCCTGTGTTTTGTAAGTTAAGATGTCAGCCCGATAATTAGGGTCAAGATGATCCCCATTAATGCTGCCGGATTTCACCGAAGCGCTTATGTGGTAAGAACCTTTTCCCTCATCATCCGTTCCGACAAATTCTTTCTCAAAAGCTATCGTTTCAGAATCATCAAATACATAATCTTTGATCAGGTCAGCGATATTGCATTCCCACTCCGTCCCATCCTCTGTGGTCATTGTCAACACACCATCTTCTGAAAGCGTAAAAGATACTGGTATTTTCTCAATGTTCAAATCGTATTCGTAAGTGGTTCCATCCAACTCTTTAAAGGTAAATTTCCCACTTTCAGAGTCAAATGCGACACTTGCTAACATAGAATTTGCTGTTTCAATATCCAGCTTTCCAGCATCAAACTGAATCAACGCGTTATCTACATTATTGCAAAATACATCTATTTTGTTTAGGTTTGTAGCTCCCAGCGCCGTTGCTGTAGAAGGTCTATTTTGCCAATTTATCCGATTATACTGCTTACTTCCCCAAATCGCTGCCATCTGGCTTTTCACCTTCCTTTTCAAATGTTTCCCCCGGTTTCCCGGAATCTAAAATATCCGCGATCTCAGCCAGGGCTCTAAAATTAGAAGAGCCAGACACTACCAACGAATTTAGCAGTTGTCCAGCCCGAATCATTTTTTCATATTCATAAGTTATTGTTTTCATCCAATTTGGTCCTCCAAATCCTGAATCCTTCTCCTATTTTCTTTTGCATAGTCATATAGCTGCTCAAACATCTCTATAGCAGTCATTCCCTCTGCATATGAATGATCAAAAGAGACATCATAACACTGGAGCATATACGTTCTAACATACCCATCATCCATACCATTCGGCCCTGTTCCCATTTCAATTCCTCCGGGGCCTTGAATCGTGTTACCTTCATCTGTCACCGCAAAACTTCCGAAACTCATTTCATCATCATTTGCGTAAAAATAACCTACTGAAATTGTTCCTCCAGAAATTCGAGTTCCAGTGATCGTGCCAGAGAATCTTCCGTTTGTTGCTACGATATTATTACAAGTAAGCGTTCCGTCAGATGTCATAGAGGAATTAGTCGCATCCCATGTCAGCCGATTTCCTGAAATATTCACTCCACCGCTTTCAATGGAAATTTGGCTTGATACTTCTCCCTTGCTAACCTTTAACGCAATTTGCTCAGAAGTAATTTGGAATTGTGCCTCAGTATCATTTCTTAAATCGGTTACGGATGCAGATATGTTATCGGCTCTTATGTTAAGAGCAGCCTCAGCTTCCTGTGCCCTGGTAACTTCCGCAGTAATCGCTTCTGCTGTGATTTTAAATTGGGATTCCGTATACTCTTTCAGGTCAGTAACCCTTACTGATATTTCATCAACGTTTTTGATGATTACAGCGGTCTTTCCCTCTAATTGAATGACTTGTTTGTGAATCGTAAATTGCTCTTCATAAGTCTGGCTGCCTGTTGACTCAATTTTATCCCTCATGTTTTGGCATCCAGAGATCGTCCGTTTCATCACGAATGTTTCAATGACATCATTCTGCGTCGGTACTATAATTGCATCTCCCACCTCTACCCATGGCATACAGTTGCAATCAAGTGATGCTGGCCTATACATTCTTCCTTCTACAGCTTGCAAAAGCGATTGCGCAATATTTAATAATTCAACAGACGTTTTCCCATAAACTAAGAAGTTTCCTTCCATAACATAAACATTGTTTCCATTTCCAACACTTGCGCCAACATCCCCTTCTTCTCCTCGGATTGTTAATGAGCTAATTCCCTCTACTAAGTAATCTTCATAGGTCATAGGTTGTTTATAAGTAGAAACAGTCTCCACAGCGATACCATCTCCGCCAAACTCGGACGGGTACAAACCCTCTTCTGGATATAATGTCTCTGATGGATACAAACCTGTTTGCTGAAGCTGTACATACACAAGCTGTCCGGTTTTATCGACATGACCAAAACATCCATTCAACTCGCAAATCGCCTTTAAAACATCCAGCCCTGATAGCTGTTGTGGCTCAATAGTTTTTGAGATCTGTAATGTGTCAAATAACAATGTCGTTTGCCCTTGTTGGATACCAATATAATCACACAACGAATCCCTAAATGACCTTATCGTTATCGGGAAACTCAATCCATTGTACCAGTCCGATACATCTCTGTTGAACCATTCCATACGGTCATACGCTGTAATCTTCCGTTTTCTTCTATCTGACTGCCTGACAAATGATTTTACCGTGTAAAGTCCAAGCGATAACTCATACCCTCCAATTTCAACAGTTAAAGAAAATTCTTTTCCATTGATATCTTGTGTAATGTCTGCTACAGTAATTTGTAATTCGGTTCCTTCACAAGATCCGAACGTCATATTTTCATCAGAAGATAAAGATTCTGAAATTTGAAGTGACTCCGAGACTATCCTGTCATTCTCAATTACCAGCCAAGGAATTCCATGCTCTGCCGGAAATAATCCCTCATCTGGATATAGTGTTTCATACGGATATAAAGTGTCAATAGCATCTTCGTAAAATGATAATTTAAATTTTTTATGCGTTTCAATTCGGTTATTATCTGAACGAAACAGTGCTTTTATTTTTTCAGGGATAATCAGCAAATCATTTACCCCCTTATCTCTCCATATTCAATAAATGCAACTCTAGTCTCCTTATACTGAATATTGTTTGTTCTCATATCTATCATGTGCGGTTGATATGAAATATCAGGAATATATGCCTTTCCAGACTGATAAGCCAATATTCCATCATTCCAATATTCTATGTCCACAGATGTTTTCGGTTTTGGAAGTATTGATTGAATAATTGCCATGTCTGGCAGCCAGCATGGTATTATATTAAATTCGATCTTTGTGGCTTTCGCAGGCAATACATTTCTATGAAATATTCCATCGTTGTCTGTATAATCGTCCAAATCCGTTTCCTGGTCCGGTGTACATGTATAAGTGTCCGCTCTTATATATTTTGTCGGAAATAAAACTCCATTTACTTTTAGGAGCCATCCTTCAAATCCATACAAAAAATCTACCTCCCATCTTTTAGAGGTCAGCGATCAAAAGCTACGTTTAACCGGCAAACAAAAAGCCATCTGCCTATATTGGACAGATGACTCTTCGCACTTTCCTATTCTACATTTTATTACATCTTGTATATGACATTCAATGACGTATTAGGGTGCCTTATACCCTCTCCCATTTGTCACAGCAAAAATCGTCATCGACGTGCCCTCCAGAAAGTTCGCAAAACCTCAGAAGCCAATCCTCATTCTCGATCCTCTCATAACACTCCTCACCATGTGCGCAATTCATGCAATTTCTTTCTGCGCCTTTGCTATTTACCATATTTTGTCCCCCACTTTGACACTCCCACAGCTAAAGCAATGGGATTCTTGTTTCTAAGACCGTTACATTG
>ERZ1090863.710-NODE-711-length-16606-cov-82.806900_pt1 | contig 16606 bp, 10 predicted proteins | sample MGYA00478480_ERZ1090863 | MGnify/ENA primary metagenome ERZ1090863 (study PRJEB33644, sample SAMEA5815746) | chicken gut metagenome | biome: Chicken; feature: Gastrointestinal Tract; material: Caecum | place: Ireland | collected 2019-01-01 | study: A study of the...
GTGCGCGGGATTGGTGTCCACCGTGAACACGATGCTGCCGGATGCGCGCTACCAGCGGTGCATGGTCCACTTCATGCGCAACGTGCTCAGCAGGGTCAGCCACAAGCACACGGCGTGGGCGGCGTCCGCGCTCAAGGCCGTGTTCGCCATGGAAACACGGCAGGCCGCCCTGGGGAAGGCCGGACAGGTCGCCGCCGAAATGGAATCCCGCGGCCTGAGGGCCGCCGCCTCCTGTCTCAGGGAGGGCGTCGGCGAGGCCACGACCTATCTGCTCGACGAATTCCCGGTCGAGCATCGGCGGCGGATCCGCACGAACAACATGATCGAACGACTGAACCGCGAGATCCGCAGGAGGACGCGTGTGGTCGGCAGCTTCCCGGACGGCAGGAGCGCGCTCATGCTCATATGCGCCAGGATCCGCTACGTCACCGCCAACCAATGGTCCACGCGACGCTACCTGGACATGTCCCGGCTCGACGGCATCATGCAATCAACCGACTGAAACCGACCCCCGACGACCGGCCCACGGCTTTTGCGCAAGACATCGGGCACAACCCGCCGGTAACCTGTGGATGGTACCGGCGGTACGTTTGGTCGACAGGGGTATTCGTTGGTGCCTGCGGTCACTTCCTTCCATCCTTTTTCTTCGCTGAGTGTGGTGTTGCGTCGGCGCATGTCGGGGCCATGCGGGTTCGAGATACCGGGCGGAGCCGGTGAGACGACTCAGGGTACTGTCGGCGATGAGCTCGCTGCCGGGCCTTATCCGCCATCGGCGTGGACGACACGGGCCACCGGGAGGTCATCGGCGTGGCCGAGGGCATGAAGGAGGACAAGGCCAGCTGGGAGCAGTTCATACGGTCCATGATCGAGCGCGGCCTGAAGGGCGTCAGGCTCGTGGTCGGCGACAGGTGCGCCGGGCTCGTCGCCACCGTCGGCGAGATGCTGCCGCACGCCAGATACCAGCGGTGCATGGTCCACTTCATGCGCAACGTGCTCTCCAAGGTGCCGCCCACCCACCGCGAATGGGCGTCCGCCGCGCCCGAGGCGATCTTCGCCATGGAATCACGCGCGTCCGCCCTCGCCAAGGCCGAGGAGGTCGCCCGCGAGATGGAGTCCAGGAGACTGAAAGCGGCGGCCTCCTGCCTGAGGGAAGGTATCGGCGAGACCACGACCTGGCTGCTCGACGAGTATCCCCCGGAGCACCGGCGGCGGATCCGCACGAACAACATGATTCGGACGCCTCGACAGGGAGATCCGCCGGCGCACCAGGGTCGTCGGCAGCTTCCCCGACGGCAGGAGCGCGCTCATGCTCGTCTGCGCCAGGATCCGATACGTCACCGCCAACGATTGGTCGAGCCGCCGCTACCTGGACATGTCCCGACTCGGTGACACCATGCAGACAACCGACTGAAACCGACCCGGCAACGGGCCAGACCGCTTTTGCGCAAGACTTCGGGCACAACCTTTCGTTGAATCATCTGCACACAATAGACGATTTAAGGCAAAGTATAAAGGCTACTGAAGTAGAACCCGTTCAAAGGATATCCGCAACAGTAGCCATATCAGACAAGATATTCTCATGTACGATTACATGTTCAAATATTCTTCCAACTTACCTTCCCAGTTTGCAGGGATGTATCCGCTGTTCTTAATCTTAGTAAGGTCGAGGGCGCTGTGTTCGGGGCGGGGGCTGACCGGACCGCTAGCGTTCGCATAGTATTCGGCCGTGGTCACGGGTTGAACCTTGTCGCCGTTGTGGTTTACCAGGTTGAACACGGTCCGGGCGATCTCATACCAGCTGGCGGATTCGCCTTCACTGGTCAGGTTGTACGTGCCATACTCCGCTCCGGTGTCCAGCAGGTGGAAGATAGCTTCGGCCATGTCACTGGTGAACGTCAAACGTCCATACTGGTCGTCGACCACCGTCACCTGAGCCAGCTCGCCGTTGGCGACCCGGTCAGACAGAGTCTTCATGGTCCCGACGAAGTTATGGCCCTCGCCGATCACCCAGCTCGAACGCAGGATGTAGTGTCGCGGGCAGTTCGCCACGGCCAGGTCACCGGCGGCCTTGGACTGACCATACACACCCAGCGGCGCGAACGTCTCGATTTCGTCGTGCAACTCACGCGTCCCGTCGAACACGTAGTCCGAACTCACATGCACCAGCGTGATATTATGCTCCGCTGCAACGCGCGCGAGCAGAGCCGGCCCCTGCGCGTTCGCCTTCCACGCCGCCGCACGCCCCTCCGCGGTCTCGGCCTTGTCCACGGCCGTGTACGCGCCGCAGTTGATGATCGTCCCATACAGGCTCCAATCGAACCGGCCGTACTGCGCCGGATCAGAGAAGTCGAACGTGTCGATATCGTTGAACTCGAACCCCTCCAGACCGTGCTCCTCCACATACCTGCGGACCGCACAGCCCAGCTGCCCGTTGCAGCCGGTCACCATCGTACGCCGCGGAGCCATCGGCTTCGCGTCCTTCAACATCGGATGAGCCTTATCCGCCTCCGACAGCTCACACTCCGACAGCGGAATCGGCCACTCGATACCCAAGTCCGGGTCAGCAAGGTTCACGAATGTGTACGTCTTCTTCTGCTCCAGCGACCAATGCGCGTTCACCAGATACGTATACGCAGTCCCGTCCTCCAACGCCTGGAAGCTATTGCCCACCCCCCGCGGCACGAAAATCGCGCGGGACGGATCCAGACGCGTCGTATACACCTGTCCAAACGACTCCCCCGGACGCAGATCCACCCACGCACCGAAAATCTCACCCGTCGCCACGGAAATGTACTTATCCCACGGCTCCGCATGGATGCCGCGCGTCACCCCACGCTTCGCGTTGAACGAGATATTGTTCTGCACCGGACCGAAATCCGGCAGACCCAGCGCGGTCATCTTCGCCCGCTGCCAGTTCTCCTTGAACCAGCCACGATTATCCCCATGCACCGGCAAATCGAACACCAGCAAACCCGGAATGTTCGTCTCCGTAACCTTAAGATCCTTCTCAAACTCCATCGTCATGCTCCTCACTGGCCCTGTGCCTTATAACGGGCCTCGGTCTTCGCCTTCACAGGCTCCCACCAGGCACGGTTCTCCATATACCAGTCGATGGTCTGCCGTAACCCGGATTCGAAGTCCGTGTGCGCGGGCATCCAGCCCAGCTCCGTGCGCAGCTTGGTCGCGTCGATCGCGTACCGGCGGTCATGGCCAGGACGATCCCTGACATGGTCGAAATCGTCGGGATCCCGGCCCATCATCCCGAGGATCATGCGCAGCACGGTCAGGTTGTTCCGCTCACCATCCGCGCCGATCAGATACGTCTCGCCGATACGCCCCCGGGTCAGAACCGTCCACACCGCGCTGGAATGGTCCTCCGTGTGGATCCAGTCGCGCACGTTCAACCCCTCCCCGTACAGCTTCGGACGGACGCCCGTCAGGATGTTCGTGATCTGACGCGGGATGAACTTCTCCACATGCTGATACGGGCCGTAATTGTTCGAACAATTGCTGATCGTCGTCCTCAGGCCGTACGTGCGCGTCCACGCGCGCACCAGCAGGTCCGACGCCGCCTTCGTCGACGAATACGGGCTCGACGGACGGTACGGCGTCGACTCGGTGAACCTCGCAGGATCGTCCAACGCCAGGTCGCCGTACACCTCGTCCGTGCTGATGTGGTGATAGCGGATGCCGTACCTGCGGGTCGCCTCCAGCAGACGATACGTGCCCTCCACATTCGTACGAAGGAACGGCTCGGGATCCGCGATCGAATTGTCGTTATGCGACTCCGCCGCGTAATGCACGATCGCGTCGTGGCCCGGCACAATACGGTCCAGCAGATCCGCGTCACAGATGTCGCCATGCACGAACTCCACACGATCCTCCGGCAAACCCGCGATGTTCTCGATGTTGCCCGCATACGTCAACGCATCCAACACCGTCACATGCGTCTCCGGATGATTATCCACCACGTAATGTACGAAATTCGAACCGATGAAACCACAGCCACCGGTCACGATAATGTTCTTAGGAGAGAAATCACTGGTCATATCTCTTAACTATACTGTTTGCCATAGTCGTGTCAGTGATTCCTCGATATGGTTGAATCCACAGTTTTTGTCACTTTGTTTGCTAAAGAACACGCGAACGCAAGCAGTAGTGGCGCACAATACAACAGCGGTAACGCATACCGAATACTTCCATTTATTGGCGACAACACGCATATACCCAATATAAGCAAGGTTGGTAATAGAACCCACAGTTTGGTGTACCGTCGTTTATTTATTATGATCAATGCCGCCAGCAGCATGCACCATACGTATGTTGCTGGAGAGAAAACGGCGTTGACTACCGGCAGTGTGTAAATATCATGAAGGCAGTTCACCAAACCATTCCGCAATGATTCGGTAGCATGCGGATATTCCGGATCAAGCGCGTGGTCGGGAATTTGAAAGTATTGTCGCCAACCATCCTTGATGTCAGGTTGCAACCATTGGAAACTGTCAAACACTGAACCAGCCATTTTTTCGGTAAATGGATAGTAATACCCGGATGAACCGCTTAGAAATGCCTCGATGTAGGTGACCGGATGCAACATCAAGTGTCTGAGCCAAATTTTTATCGTACTTCTACGGGAGTAAAAATCCCAATTAAACAGAAGCTTGACCGCATCAGAATTATCCGGAGAATAGCGCTCCCCGAGCATGGATGGAGCTGCATCCGTCACGAGCATATCGCTAAGCTGCTGCAATTCCTCTTCCGTAAACGATTCAGGATGATCGTTCATCTCACGCGCAATCTGCTGGTTCGGCACCGCAAAAGCTTCAATGCTAGGACCCGGCGTTGCCTCCAAAACACTAGCTGCCACCGAATTCACGCTAAACACCAAAGCAATAGACGCCACACCAGCCACCGTAATGAACCATTTACGCGTGCCATGCAATGCGACAAACATAACAACAGTAATCGCTGCCGCTACGATCCACCCTTCGTTCCGAAAACCCGCAATACCCACCATAGACAAGCAATACAGTACAGAAAATGCGCGAGACGTGACTACGGCTTTTTCAGAAAAGACGCTAATCAGCAGCAGTACTGCGACAGTAATAGATACGGCGTATACCTGATCTTTGAGTATGGACATTGCGTAAATCGGAAACAACGGCACCAAGGCAAAAAACGCCACCGCACAATAGTAGGTACGGCGACAAACGGCTCCCCCAATTCGATTGGACGGTGTAGCGCGATTGTGATTCAAATACTCTGCAGGAGCAAAACAACGCACAATACAAGTGGCAACATAAGCAAGAACACCAGCACAAAGTAAAGTTTGCACCAATGTATAGCACGCGAACATTACCGTATCGCCCCAAAAAGAAAAAAGACCACTGAAAGCGCCCATCACCAGAGTGGCAAACAATGGATGCTGTGTACTATCAGGCGTATAGCCACGAAACTGGCTCAGTTGCCACATGCTGTCGTAGAACCCCAAACCGGGGAATAATGCAACTATAGTGATAAACCATCCGGCGAGAATAACGATAAACGCCGTGAGAAATACACGATGTCGCAGAAAGAAGGAATGGGCTTCGACATCTGCCTCCGAGTCGCATGCATCGACCCCGCATCCCGATACCTGACCGCCTGCGAATATGGCGTGCACTGTCAAGGCAGCCACCGCCCAGTAACCAAGAAACCCGAACAATGCGGAAAGGTGAGCAAGATCGGTGAAAGTTCCGTTGACAGAAAAAAACTCACCCAATGACGCCATAGCCGCGAATAAGCCGGCGCCTACAACGATAAGCACAAAGCGCTCAGGGCGCTTTGCCATAATGCAATATCGGACAGATACCGCAAAAACGACAAGGGTGACGCCAATATTTCCCACACCTAAAAATGACAAGTGGCCACGGTACCAACAAACCGCATAGGCGACCAGTAAGCCCATAATGCAGGCAACAATAAAGCGAGATGGCGCAACACGCAAAGGATTTCTAGTGTTCAAGAGGGCATTCTCCGGTCGGCAGTAAACGACCTGAGGGTTTGCACCTTAATTCAAGGTGCAAACCCTCAATCTACTCACTTTTCTTCGTGGTATCCCTTGTCGGTATTAACCGACCAGACGTTCTTCTTGTCCTTACGGCCGGACTTGATATTCTTCACGGTCTCGAAACTCGTCACCATGGAATGATCCATGTTGTTGTAACGGTGCTGACCGTTACGGCCAACGCAGTACAGGTTGCCAAACGAATCCAACCACGAGACCAAATCATCCAGCTGATACCAAGTATCAAAGTAGGCCGGGTACGCCTTCTTGACACGCTCACGATGGGAATCTTCAATGTCATCCTCCGACAGAATGATACCCATCTTCACCAATTCCTTGGCCGCGAAATCGATGCACTCACGGTCGGACATATTCCAGAACTCGTCATCCTCGTTGCAGAAATACTCCAGACCAATCCAGACCTTGTGATCCACATCCTTGACCAGATATGGACTCCAATTGTTGAACACCTGAATACGACCGACCTTTACCGACGTATCCTGAACGTAAATCCAACAATCCGGCACAATCGGCGGGTTACCCAACGTGGGAATATTCGTTTCATTCTTAAGCGTCAGATGATCAACAAGGAAGCCGACAGTCACGAAATCGCGATACGGCAAACCATCAGCGATGGCCTTCATATCCTTCGGCACAGGCTGCGCAGCCTGGTCACCTGCAGCCAAGGAATCAACCAAATCCTTCACCGGCATCGAGGAAATGAATTCGTCGCCGGCGAGTGTATGTTCGTTGCCGGCTTCATCACGATACACGACCGAGGCAATATGCCCGTCCTCAGTCTCGTTGATTTTCACAACCTCGGCGTGCTTGATGATCTTGGCACCGAATTCCTCATCCTTGTGGGCAACGGTCTCCCACAACTGACCGGGACCATACTTCGGATACCAGAACTCCTCAATCAGCGAGGTCTCGCCTTCGCCGGCCTTCTTCTCCTTACCGATCAACTTGTTCCAAGCGTCCTTGAGCACCGCCATAATACTGATGCCCTTCACGCGCTGGGAACCCCAATCGGCGGAAATCACCGACGGATGGCGGCCCCACAGCTTCTCGGTGTATCCCTCAAAGAACATGCCATACAAGGCTTTACCGAATCGGTTGATGTAGAAGTTCTCCAGATTGGTTTCCGGACGCTTGTGAATCAAAGAAGCCAGATACGAGAAACCAACCTTCATGGTTTGCAGGAACCCCATATTCTTAAGAGTCTCCGGTTTCAGGCTCACTGGGTAATCGAAGAATTTGCCATGCCAATAAATGCGCGAAACACGATGACGCTTCAGCATTACCTCATCAGTGGTCTCCGGATCAGGACCACCCGGCTCCAGATCGTGATGACGATGCAACTTCTTATCATCATAAGAAGGCGCGCCCTGCAACGGCAAAATGGACTTCCACCAATCCATTACTCGATCATCTTTGGAAAAGAACCGATGGCCACCGATATCCATTCGATTACCATTGTGGCGCACAGTGCGGCTGATACCGCCGAATTCACCCGACGCCTCGAGCACAGTCACATCAAAGTCCTGAGTTCCGTTGTCCTTCAACAACTCATACGCCGCAGTAAGTCCTGCAGGACCACCACCGATAATCACGACAGACCGCTTCGACATGTTGTTTATATCCATTCTTGTAATTACTGTGGTAAAACCAAATTTTATACTATTACCAGCATCAAACAATCATCAATGCGCCTGCAGTGTCCCCCTCTGACAACGCTGTTCCCAAATCCAACCGAGATTGCGTTCGTCCTCCACAGGTCCGCCCAAAACGTCGAAACCACCACGCTCGTAATAGGTATTTCTCAGGTTCAGCAGCACCACGTACTTCTCCGCGGCACCGTTACGCGTCCACACGTCACCATGCTCGAAACGCTGACGCCAATACCCACCGGACAGCGACTCCTCGTTACCCAGCGGAGCACCGAGACGAGAGAAGCCGCCATGCTGGTTGAACGAATCCCTCAAATCCAACAGCACCACATACTTCTCGTCGGTACCGTCCAAACTCCACACATCGCCATTCCGGAACCGCTGACGCCACCAGCCGTCCCCCATGTTCTCCTCATCGGCGACAGGACCACCGATACGGGCGAAATCACCATTCAAGCGATACGAATCCCTCAGGTTCAGCAGCACCACGTACTTCTCCGCGGCACCGTTACGCGTCCACACGTCACCATGCTCGAAACGCTGACGCCAATACCCACCGGACAGCGACTCCTCGTTACCCAGCGGAGCACCGAGACGAGAGAAGCCGCCATGCTGGTTGAACGAATCCCTCAAATCCAACAGCACCACAAAACGTTTACTCAGACCTTGTGTCCAAATATCACCATGCTGGAAACTTTGACGCCACCAGCCATTACTCAATTGCTCTTCGTCTTTAGTCGGATATCCCAACATACCGTGTTCAAAATTACGAGCCGCCCATTCAGAGCGTATATCTCCAGAGGTATAGTGAGCCCCCGTTTGGGGTGTCCACGAAATTGCACCGTTCTCGAAATTCTGATAGCAATTCACCTTCCCAGGCGTCCAATTGCATACCTCGGGAGCTACAGGATCGCCAATCACACTATCGCTACCGCCTATCCTGCGCCATTCCTCGCCCATATCTCCGAGTACGACATATCCCACTCCCGGATAAGTCACATTCGAATATTCCTTATTCCCAAACGCATTCAAATCCACGCGCCCTTCGATGCCGTCGATCGAACCGCCGGACGTGTACTGCCAGCCACGGTCGTTGGTGGAGTATGGGAAGTTGGTGCGAGCGCCATAGCTGGCGACCCACCGGGTCTTGCCGCGAATATTGGAGGAGTTCAACGCGGTGTTGAGGTAGTTCGTGTACGAGTACACGGACAGGTTGGTGTAGCCGGCGGCCTGCAGCTGGGCGTACCAACCGTTCACGATGCCGTCGTACACGCTCGGGCTGGTCGGCGGCGTGTGGCCGGTCCACGTCCACTTCTCCAGATCGTAGAACACCGGGTAGCTCAGGTCGCCCGGCTGCGCGCCGGCCTGCCGCAGCAGGCTCACCATATCAGCACCCTCATAGGCGGCGGTTGTGCTGTCATACGCGTACGAATACGAGTAGATGCCGAACGGGATGCCCAGCCGCTTGCATTCGCTGATGTTGCGCAGCGCCTGCTTATCGAACCCGTTGTCCCAGCCGTAGCTGATGCGAATGATGGCGCCTTCCACGCCGTCGTTCTTGGCCTTCTGCCAGTCGATCTGCCCCTGCCATTCGGAGACGTCGATCACGCCCTTGGCCTGCTGCACGAACAGCGTGCCATCGGCCTCGAAGAACGCTGGGGTGCCGTTGTACGTGCCCCAGTGGGCGCCATACGAGTTGTTCTGCAGGGCTGCGGGCCGCACCACGACACCCGCCGCACCGTCGTCCGCGACGTCCCGCTGCGTCTCCGCAACGTCGCCGTCGTCTTCCGTATCGGCCGCGTCATCGGGCTCCGCTTCGGCCGCGACGTCCCCCATTGCCTCCTTGACCTCGGCCACCTCAACCGGAATGAACGATTCACCGTCGGTTTTGGCGAGCGGATCGGCCGGTTTGTCCACCGTGCCGACGATCTGCGGATCGGTCACGGTGTCCCCGGTCTCCAGGTCCATCACATCGCCGGAGTCGGTCACGGCGAGTTCCTCCGACACCACCGTCGCGTCGTCAGGCACCGCCTCGCTTACGGTTTGCGGCAGGTCCTTAGTCGGATTATCCGGCATCGACTCCGTATCGTCCGCTGACGGCTGGTTTTGCAGGGAGGACGATTCGTCCGTCGACGCCGAAGTGATTGCCGAAATTCCCGTCGAGGCTCCCGTCGTCTCATCCAGATTCGTATCGGTCAGCGCATACGCGGGCATACCCGCCATCGAGCAGACGAACGCAGCGGACGCCGCCACGGCGAACAGTTTGGCGAAACGGGGCGCAACCATACGATCTCCCTCACAACAACATCGACTTCCATCGAACAACCTATCCGGAATCGACTCTATCCCATACCCACCGTATGCACCCGTGACGGCCAAGGTTTGCGCGAATCGTTGACAATTCCGAATCTGAAACGTGCCTCACACCATGATGCACGAAATCGACAGCGCAAAACCCGAATAAGCAGGATCGACCAAGCGATTTGCCGCTCAATAATTCCCCGAATGAACTCAGACATCGAAATACGCGAAGGAAAATAACAGTGGATTGCGATGTTTTATCAAATGATGGCGTATTGAATTTACTCAATAGCGTAGAATAATAACCATCGAATTAATCACGAACAATGGAGGTAAATACCATGGCATCATTGCAGGGATTTCAGGAGGTTTCCCTCGCAGCACCGGTCAGCAAATCCGTAATGACGGTTACGGATTCCGTGGTGCGATTCAACAAAGCCACGGCGGCGGAACTGGGGTATCCGGCGTACGTGCATGTGCTCGTCAACGAATCGGCCAAGCAGATCGCCATCCAGGCGTGCGCCGACAAGGACGAAAATACGGTGAAGTTCAGCAAGCCCGCGGACAAGCAAACCACGTCCATCAGCGTCAAGGCCCCGGCCGTGGTGGCGGCCGTGACCGCGTTCTTCGAACTGCACAACCCCTCGGAGGATGAGATCGACTACCGTTCCATCCCCGGCGTCGGCCAGCCCGACGACAAGGCCATCATCTTCACCGTGGCCGACGCCAAGGCCGGCACGATGAAGAAGCGCGGACGCAAGAAGGCGGCCGACGCGGAGTAAGCGCGACGCAGCAGCCTCGCGAACCATTGCCCGGCGTGCGCCCCCGGAATGTCCACCGAACGGCATGCCGGGCATCCAAGGTGCATCCGAAGTCCTTCGGATGCACCTTTCTCGTTGCCTTACTGGCCTGCACTCGATGGCGAAGGATACTGTAGAAAAAGTGTCGGAAAGAGGGTCTGTTAAGCGCGTAACTCAACAGCTGATACAACGACCCTGTCGAATAGTTGGAGGCAACCCAGTTGTACCCGACGGCCATTCAACAGCCAAACCATACAAATCCGGCAAAACGGCACCGTCGCATACCAAATCCACAGACAGCCCAGAATAGCCGCACAGCCCAACTGACCGGCCATATTTCGGGGACACCTCGCAGTCCAACAATCCGATGACACGGCCTACCACGAACGGGTCAGGTTGGACACCGACCCCGACGAACGGATCGACATCGTCGCCGATATCGCACACACAGACGCGCGGTGCGCCGCCTGTGACCTGCGGCCGTTTCCATACCGCAAACGTCGCGCGAATCCAGTCAACGCGCCCACCGGTTTCGTCATAGTCATCGGCATCCCGACGAACGAATGTGCTTTGCTCAATGGCTTTGCCACCATCACCGGTCACGGTCATATCTCAGAGTCCGGCGGAACAAAAACAAGCTCAGACCGCCAGCCACACTGGACCGTAGTACGGCAGGATATTTCCCATCTTTACGGTCAGCAATGATCACCAGCCTGCGTTTGATACAACACACCAAATACCCCCGCCACCAAATCGGCAGGAACCAATACGCAAAACGACCCCTACAGAACGACAGCGCTTACTCAGCGCCTCCCATGTCAGGCGCGCACACGTGCAGTACGCATTCACGAAGAAAGCGGAATGCCGTAACTGACGATGCAGTCCACCACCGTTTACACTGCAATCACATATAGCGCGATTAAAGGCGAGCCATGTACTGCATCGCAACGCTTATCAATAAGCCTACACGGTCGCAAGGGATCAGGGGGACGACCCGTTGTCTATTTGTAAGTGCAACGTCCTTGTTTGGTTTGCAAGTCTAGCAGTTCGTCGGTGAAGGCCTCGGCCGGCGTGCGGTAGCCGAGTTCCCGCATGGGACGGTTGTCGGTCTCGTCGACGATCTCCTGCACGTCCCGCGTCATGTCGGGGGCTGATGGCAGCCCGTCCCGATGACGCTGTCGGCCTCCCAATGACCGAAGCCGCCGCGATCCCCGGGATCGAAGGGCCGTTCGTGGATCGGAGTGCGTCCGGGTATCGGGAAACGGGGCGTCCTCCTGCCGCCACGCCTGCGCCTGCGCCGGTGCCCGCGCGGCAGGCAGCGCGCCCACCGGTCGCGCCTCGACCCATCGGCGTGGATCCAACGGTAGATCGTCTCCGGGCACACGCGCATGAGCGCGTCGTCGGGAAAATCCACGCGCAGCCTTCCTGATATCAGCAGCGGGGACCGGCCCCGGCGCAGCCGCTCCGCCACCCACGACCACAACCTGTCGTCCGACAGCCTGAACGGCCTGCGCGCCGCGGCCCGACGCCGGTCGGCCTTGCGCTGGGCGGGCCCGGCGACGTAATAGCGTCCGGCCCACGGCCCGGTCTTCAGCCGGGCGGGACGGTACGGCCGGTACGACTCGCTCTCGTTGGACGGGAACCACGTGTTCCGTTTGATCTCCCGGCTGATGGTGGACGCGTTCCTGCCCAGCATGCGGGCCATCGCGCGCACGCCGGTCCCGTTTCCGATCTCGATCTGGATGACCTGCCGTTCCTCTTCCGACAGGTGCGAATATACTTCTCCCATAGGTGCAACATCCTCCGGACTGGTTATCTAGACAATCTCCAATCTAACGGGTGGTGCACTTTCATTTAGACAACGGGCGATGCCTTACACCTCGCGAGATGGAAGCTGCGTGCGGATCGGTGGCGGGCCTAATGCGGGACCATTTTGCTGCATAACGAATATCAAAACGACCGATCTGTTATCACCCATCGACATCGTTCCACACACTCTGGCAACAGGAGCGAACAATGCATCCAGCACAATCGCAAATCTGAACCGCCGAGCATAGCAACGGTTTGTTCTATAAAATCTCACCATCCGATACCATTTGTTCCAAATCTCAAGATTCATGACATCAACTCACCCTACGCAGTGCGTAAATCAAATATTCCACGCCATTCAGCTGGCTCAGAACACAGTAAAATACAACTGTCTGCTCCGCACACGCGGAGGTGATCCCGCCTTCCGTATCTTCGTGTCCTCGAAGAAACCGTCTGCTCCGCACACGCGGAGGTGATCCCCGTCGAAACCGGAGTTTCCGGAACCGGGCTGGGTCTGCTCCGCACACGCGGAGGTGATCCGTGGTTTGACCTTCTCGCGGATTCCGACGCCGAGTCTGCTCCGCACACGCGGAGGTGATCCTCGAATCAGTTGATTCGAACTATGCCTAGAGAAGTCTGCTCCGCACACGCGGAGGTGATCCGGCGCTGAACGCCGGGTTCGGCGTCCACAGCTAGTCTGCTCCGCACACGCGGAGGTGATCCGGGCTGGTCGGCCAGCTGTACGCCACGTCGTCCGTCTGCTCCGCACACGCGGAGGTGATCCCAGATCCAGTCCGACCTCGCCGAGAACGAAAAGGTCTGCTCCGCACACGCGGAGGTGATCCCGGCATCACCGGTGGCGCGGCCCTCGCCGGGTCGTCTGCTCCGCACACGCGGAGGTGATCCTCGGCTGCCGTTGCTTATCCAGATGCTGCCGGTGTCTGCTCCGCACACGCGGAGGTGATCCCACCAACGGCGGGGCGAGCATCACATGCAGCGTGTCTGCTCCGCACACGCGGAGGTGATCCCCCGAATCGTTTGATGCAGTCGAGGCAGACGCTGTCTGCTCCGCACACGCGGAGGTGATCCCAATTCAGGGCAAACGTGGACAAAAGCCTAATAAGTCTGCTCCGCACACGCGGAGGTGATCCCCCATCCAAGCATGACGGCCCGCCACGCTCCGTGTCTGCTCCGCACACGCGGAGGTGATCCCGCATCCACCAGACGCAGTGCCATCTCGTTGAGGTCTGCTCCGCACACGCGGAGGTGATCCCTGGAGGAACGTTATTGCGAGGGTGCCGTGAAAGTCTGCTCCGCACACGCGGAGGTGATCCCCAGACGATGAACCATCCACCGCCGAACGGCTCGTCTGCTCCGCACACGCGGAGGTGATCCCAGGTGGCAGACGAACTGGACGCGCTCAAGGCAGTCTGCTCCGCACACGCGGAGGTGATCCCAGTAGCGGGACTGCACCGCAAAGGCCCTATCAGTCTGCTCCGCACACGCGGAGGTGATCCCTGGGCGACGGTACGCGCCAGCTTCTTGAGAAGGTCTGCTCCGCACACGCGGAGGTGATCCCGAGTGAATATCCTTTGCTTGGGTAACCAGTGAGTCTGCTCCGCACACGCGGAGGTGATCCTGTTCCGACCAGGATTATCAGCGTCCGGGCCGCGTCTGCTCCGCACACGCGGAGGTGATCCCACCTCTCAGCGGGTGCCACAAGTCACTTCTTGGTCTGCTCCGCACACGCGGAGGTGATCCCTGACTCAGGTTGTAATTATCAGTATGGTTGGTGTCTGCTCCGCACACGCGGAGGTGATCCCAAGGGCATCCGACCGGTCATACAGATCCCGGAGTCTGCTCCGCACACGCGGAGGTGATCCGTCGGCGCTTGATGTGCAGGGTCTGGCGACCGTGTCTGCTCCGCACACGCGGAGGTGATCTCGTCACCCCCAGAGCGTCGGCCAGCACATCGGAGTCTGCTCCGCACACGCGGAGGTGATCCCAACTGCAACGATACTGAGTATCAGGCTGGAAAGTCTGCTCCGCACACGCGGAGGTGATCCCGTGATACGCCACTTCACCGTGGAAAGCTGTTGGTCTGCTCCGCACACGCGGAGGTGATCCCGGCATGCGCGAAGCGGGAATGAGCTGCGACTGGTCTGCTCCGCACACGCGGAGGTGATCCCCGGAGATCGTGGATGGTGTCGCAGGCTGGCGAGTCTGCTCCGCACACGCGGAGGTGATCCCTCACGTTCGTGTGTTTGTCCGCATAACATGTGGTCTGCTCCGCACACGCGGAGGTGATCCCACGGCGCGCATCGAGTCCAGAATGGCCGGACTGTCTGCTCCGCACACGCGGAGGTGATCCGTACTTCCCGAGGCATGACCCTGAGCTTGATTTCGTCTGCTCCGCACACGCGGAGGTGATCCTGCCGCGTAACCAAGGCCGGCGGCATGACCATCGTCTGCTCCGCACACGCGGAGGTGATCCCCCGCCGAGCTGCGGCCGATGCGTCATCCTCGCGTCTGCTCCGCACACGCGGAGGTGATCCCGGTGCGGTGGTTAATACCGGGTTCGTCACCAGGTCTGCTCCGCACACGCGGAGGTGATCCCCGGACGCGCTGCCGGCACCTGCGGCGAGTGCGGTCTGCTCCGCACACGCGGAGGTGATCCCGTCGCGTCGCTGATGCGCCACGGGCTGCTGCTGTCTGCTCCGCACACGCGGAGGTGATCCCGAACGCCAAGCCCGACGACTCCTACGCCCCATGTCTGCTCCGCACACGCGGAGGTGATCCCACCATATCCGGCTTCACACGATAGAACTCGACGTCTGCTCCGCACACGCGGAGGTGATCCCTCTTCCGCCCAAGCGGCTGCCGCGTCGGCGGAGTCTGCTCCGCACACGCGGAGGTGATCCCTTGGCGAAGAGATCGAAAAGGAATTGGAGAATGTCTGCTCCGCACACGCGGAGGTGATCCCCAACCGACGCCCTTGGCCGTGAACACGGCATAGTCTGCTCCGCACACGCGGAGGTGATCCCGTCCACCTCATCCGCCGCGCACCCAAGGAGTCTGCTCCGCACACGCGGAGGTGATCCTTTCCTTGCGGTGAGGCGTGTCATCGTTTTTGGGTCTGCTCCGCACACGCGGAGGTGATCCCTCATACACGCTGTCGTACCCGTCACTGGGGTAGTCTGCTCCGCACACGCGGAGGTGATCCCGAGTCAACGGCAAACGCGCCTTGGACACCGATGTCTGCTCCGCACACGCGGAGGTGATCCCATGAACGTCGTATTCCCGTCCGACTTTCAACGGTCTGCTCCGCACACGCGGAGGTGATCCTTGTACAGCATCAATGTTGAAGCCATCAAGGAGGTCTGCTCCGCACACGCGGAGGTGATCCCATCCGTCGTTGGGATGCGGACGGTTCCCCCACGTCTGCTCCGCACACGCGGAGGTGATCCCAACGCACAGGCTGGCTCGGACCATCACACACCGTCTGCTCCGCACACGCGGAGGTGATCCGTCTTGGAACCATGCGTTGCGCGGAAGTACTTTGTCTGCTCCGCACACGCGGAGGTGATCCCGAGACGGCACTATGCCTCGCCGATTCGTTCAAGTCTGCTCCGCACACGCGGAGGTGATCCCCGTCCCAAGCCCAGCAAGTCGTCAAGCGTCTTGTCTGCTCCGCACACGCGGAGGTGATCCCGCCGGTCGCGTAACCGATAAGACCACCATCCGGTCTGCTCCGCACACGCGGAGGTGATCCCGATGACGGCGCGTCATCGTCCGGTCACGCCACGTCTGCTCCGCACACGCGGAGGTGATCCGTAAGGAGGTTGCTTGGATTGAGCGAAGCGATAGTCTGCTCCGCACACGCGGAGGTGATCCCCGTTCACCGTGGCGCTTGACCCGCACCCGCTGGTCTGCTCCGCACACGCGGAGGTGATCCCCTGCCGCCGACGGTCCCGCGCAGC
>ERZ1090863.729-NODE-730-length-16448-cov-7.472214_pt1 | contig 16448 bp, 17 predicted proteins | sample MGYA00478480_ERZ1090863 | MGnify/ENA primary metagenome ERZ1090863 (study PRJEB33644, sample SAMEA5815746) | chicken gut metagenome | biome: Chicken; feature: Gastrointestinal Tract; material: Caecum | place: Ireland | collected 2019-01-01 | study: A study of the...
CGCTTATTATCTTTGCATCGGATTAGTTAAAAATAGGGCAACACCATGACATCGCTGACCGAATTTTTCAACAAACACGAAAACGAAGTCGCCCTGAAGGGGATTTCGCACAAAAACAGCCTTATCAAACGAAACATCATCGCCTACATGGCGGTCAACGGCGAGTGCACGCTCTCCGAACTGACGAAGGAGCTGCATATCAGCGTCCCGACCATCACCAAACTCGTACAGGAACTCGTCGACGAGAACATCGTAACGGATCAGGGCAAGGTCGAAACTCCGGGCGGACGCCGCCCCAACGTCTTCGGCTTGGCCAATTCGGCGATCTACTTCGCAGGCGTGAACGTCGGCCGCGACAACATGACCTTTCTCATCACGGACCTGCAGAACAAAATCATCACCGAAAAAGCCGACAACTCGTTCGAACTGACCGACCGTCCGCAGTGTCTCGAAAAGATCTGTTCGAACATCGAGGACTTCATCGACAACTGCGGCGTCGACCGCAGCAAGCTGCTCGGTCTGGGCGTGGGCATGACGGGCCGCGTGAACCCAGAGACGGGCCGCAGCTACAAATACTTCACCTCCAGCGAGCAGCCTTTGCGCGAAATTCTGGAACAGAAGACCGGGCTCCGCGTCCTGCTGGAGAACGACACCCGCGCACGCTGCTATGCGGAGTACACCTGCGGCAAATCGAAGGAGGAGCACAACGTGATCTACCTCCACCTCGGCCGCGGCGTGGCGATCGGCATCGTCGTGGACGGCAAGCTGTTCTACGGCAAGAGCGGCTTCGCGGGCGAATTCGGCCACATCCCCTTCTTCGACAACGAGATCATCTGTTCGTGCGGCAAGAAGGGCTGCCTCGAAACCGAAGTCTCGGGCATCGCCATCGAAGAGAAGATGTGCCGGAAGATCGAACAGGGCGTCAATACGATCCTGCGCGAGCGGTACGACCGCGAAAAAAGCATCCACATCGACGACATCATCGCAGCGGCCAAGAACGACGACAACCTTTCGATCGAACTGATCGAGGAGGCGGGCGAGAAGGTAGGCAAGGCCGTGGCCTTTCTGATCAACACGTTCAACCCCGAGACGGTGATCGTGGGCGGCAATCTCGCCGCGGCGGGCGACTATCTGATGCTGCCGCTCAAGTCCGCGACCAACAAATTCTCGCTCAACCTCGTCTATAAGGACACGAAGTTCCGCGTCTCAAAGATGAGCGAGAACGCCAACGCATGGGGCGTGGCGATGCTCATCCGCAACAAGATCATCGGCATCTGATGAACCTCGAAGGGCGCATCTGCCGGCTGAGGGCCGTCGAACCGTGCGACATCGACGCGATGTACGCTTGGGAAAACGACACGGAGGTATGGGGCGTCAGCGGCACGACCGCCCCCTACTCGCGCGAACAGCTGGAACGGTTCGTCGAACGGCAGCGCTTCGACATCTGGCAGACCCGTCAGATGCGGCTGATGATCGAGCCCTTGCCCGGCGGCCGCAATACGCTCCGCAGCGGTCCGGACAGTCCGGCCGGAATCGGGACGCCCGGCGGGAGCGCCTCTGCGGCCCGGATCGCGGGAATCGGGGCCTGCGGCAGCATCGCATCCGAATCGCCATGCCATGCAACGAACGGCATCCGGCCGGACGAAGGCGACGGAATCGGAGCGAGACGAACGCTCGCGGAGCCGTCGACAGCGGCCCGGACCGCAGAGGAACGGAGGCATGCGAATCGGGACCGGGCGCCGATCCCCACGGGAGCCTCCACGCTCGCCGGGGAGCTACGGGCCCTCGCCGGCGGCTCCGTGGAACAGGCCGCCGGCCTGCCCCCCGTCGGAGCGCTCGATCTGTTCGAGTTCGATCCGCAGCACCGCCGTGCGGGCATCGGCATCCTGATCCACGATCCGGCACACCGCGGCAAAGGCTTTGCGGCGGATGCGCTGGATGTCGTATGCCGCTATGCCCGCACGGTCCTCGGCCTGCACCAGTTGTGGTGCAACGTGGGTGCGGACAACACGGCCAGCCTCGCCCTTTTCCGCCGCGCGGGTTTCGCCGAGACGGGCCGCAAGCGCGAATGGCAGTGGACGCCCGACGGATTCCGCGACGAAATCATGATGCAAAAGATTCTCTCGGACGAAAGCTGACCGCACCCTCCGACCGGCCCCGCCCGGACCTCCGTTCGTCGGCCGAATCGGGCAGTTCACGATCCGGTCCGTTTCGCCCGACTTCCGGAAGATTTTCCGACGACTTCCGCACGCCCCCGCTCCCGGGGACGAACACGCAGGACCGCAGTTCGCCGCACGGATATGGTCCCGCAACGTTCGCCGTGCGAACGGTTTCGCACTTGCCACGGCACCCGGATTCCCTGAGCCTTCGCGGGGAGGGGCGAAGCGGGAACCCGCTCCGTTCCTGTGCGGGCGGCGGACGACTGTTTCCGACGGCAAGGCGCCGAAGGTCGAACCGCCCCAAGCCGCGACGATGCGTCCGGCGTCTGCGACGAAGCGCAGCGAGCCGCACGGGGCGCGGCGGATCACACGGTTCATTTCCATATTGCGTCGGAGATGCCGGCGCGAAAGATTTTTTGCAAACCGGCATCAAAAGCCCTAACTTTGCCGCAAAAGCTCAAACCCTCGCTACCATGAAAAAACCGCTGCTTCTGCTTCTGCTCGCCGGAGCCATATCCGCGGCATCCGCACAACCCCGCATCATCGCCCACCGCGGCCACTGGCGCACGGCAGGTTCGGCACAGAACTCGCTCGCATCGTTCGTCAAGGCGGACTCGCTCGGCGTCTACGGCTCGGAGATGGACGTCTGGCTCACGGCCGACGGGAAGCTCATCGTCAACCACGACCGCATATACCGCGGCATCGACATGGAACGTTCCACCGCCCGCACGATCCGCAGCATCGTCCTGCCCAACGGCGAACGCATCCCCACGCTCGACGAATACCTCCGGACCGTCCGGGCGCACCCCGGCACACGGCTGGTGCTCGAACTCAAATCGCTCGCCGACCCGAAGCGCGAAGACGAAGCCGCGGCGAAGATCGTACGGAAAATCCGCAGATACGGCCTCGAAGAGCGCACCGACTACATCGCCTTCTCGATCAACGCCTGCCTCGCCTTCCGCAAGGAGGCTCCCGAAGCACGGGTCTGGTACCTCGAAGGCGACCTCGCACCCCACCGCATCGCACCGCTCGGATTCGCGGGCATCGACTACTCGCAGGAGATCCTGCACGCCCATCCCGAATGGGTGGACGAGGCCCATGCGCAGGGGCTCGAAGTGAATGTCTGGACCGTGGACACGGAAGAGGAGATGCGCTATTTCATCGCACAGGGCGTAGACTTCATCACCACCAACGAACCGGAGCTTCTCCGGCGGATTCTCGCAGAAGAATAGGCGGCCTGCGATTTTCGAGCTGCGAAGCCCTGCCGTCCGTTCCGACCGGGCGGTAAAGAGAATTTCGCCGTTTTCGGGCCTTGCGGACTGCAATCGACCCCTCACCACCGCAACCAACACCTCTTCGCACGTCCGACGTTTTTCGAATCGCGGGCCTCTGAACCGCACGGCCCGAAAGGACCCGTAAACGCCAAAACCGGCACTCCTCAAGCATCCGCCGATTCTCGGAGCGCCGCTCTTCGGGGCCTGCTGCCGCAGCCTCCGGCGGCGGAAGCCGCCCTCCCGGGCCGTGCTCCGCAGGCTGCGTCCGCAGCAGGAACCGACACGAAAAAACGGCTCGTACGGGCCGTCGCCTCTCTTTCTTCGATACGATCGGACAGACCTCGGCTCTGCGCCCGGCCCGGCGAAAAACAGCTTCTTCTTTCGAGGATATATTCCGCATCGGACCTCCCCGAAGGCAAACCTGCACTGCACACGGATCGGCGGCAACGGCAAGCCCCCCTCGGCCGTTCTCCGTCTCGGCAGAACCCGAACCGGTCTTCGCCTCTGCACCCGGCCCGGCGAAAAACAGCTTCTTCTTCCGAGGATATATTCCGCATCGGACCTCCCCGAAGGCAAACCTGCATTGCACACGGGGCGGCGGAAACGGCCCCCCTCAGCCGTTCTCGTCTCGGCAGAACCCGAACCGGTCTTCGCCTCTGCACCCGGCCCGGCGAAACGGGGTGCTTGCGACTTCCGAAATAGGGAAAAGTCGTCCGGGCGTCTCCGCCCGGGCATCCGCGCCCGGCCCAAAGCGGCAAGAAAACCGAAAACGGATTGAGGCGCGAAAAAACCTTACCGACCGCACCGCGGCCGCCCGAAGAGGCCGGACTGATCGGACTGATCGGACTGATCGGACAGGCCGCATAAACCGGGCGGACTCCAGACGGCCGCCGCCCCGGCATCTCACCGCCGGATGACGTAGCTTTTCAGCTCCCTGTCGAGCGCGCGTTCCTGTCCGCCCAGACAACGGTCGACCAGCGCGTGAAAACGGGGCGAATGGTCGTGATGGACCGTGTGGCAAAGTTCGTGGACGATCACATAGTCGCGCAGACGTTCCGGCAGCGCCATCAGGTAAAGACTGAGCGACAGATCGTTGCGAAAAGAGCAAGAACCCCATTTCGTGCGCGAGGCGCGGATCGTGATCCGGCCGTAGGAAAAACCGAACATGCGGGCGATGCGTTCGACGCGAGGCGGCAAATCGACACGGGCCGCACGCCGCAACTCTTCGATGCGTTCGCGCTCCGCCTCGGGCGGAAGCGGCGGCACGGCCGCCTGTCGCGCCGCAACACGCTGCCGTGCGGAGGCGATCCATGCGACCTTCGTCTCGGCAAAAGCCAGCGCCCGGGCCCGCGACACGCCGCACGGCACCGTCAGGCGCACGAGCCCCGTGGGGCGCACCGTGAGCGTGATCCGCCGGGCCCGCCGCGAACGGACGAGGGAGATCTCTCCCACCCCGTCGATCCACACGTTTCCCATATCTTCGTTTCCCTTCAGCATACCACTGCAACAGTCCGATCGAAACATCGCCGAAGCCCCTCCTACCCTCGGAAGTCCCGGACACGATGCCGTCGGACACAATCCGTATCCTTTCGTTTTCACGATCGAGCGACCGCACCTACTGCATGCCGTCCGAACGCAGCGTCGTCTTCGGATGCGCAATTCTCCCCTTCCCGCCAGCTGTCCGTAGCAAACCCCGTCAGCAATCGCATCGGCCCCGACTAAATCCGGTTCGTCCGCCCCGGATGCGAGGCGCAATGCCCGAGAAAACACGTTCTCCGCCCCTGTCCCGCCGCAGCGGTCGCATCCGGATCGGCACTTCCTAACCGCGTATCCGGGCTGTCCGCCGAACAATTATATATACAGGCAACCCGCCCGGCTTTCCGATCCGAATGCCGTGCAACGGCCGCGCAATCCGACATCTTCCGACGCCCCGTCGAGAGATCCGTCCATGCACGGGCAGACTCCACCGGTCGCGGACCCGCGCGCCGCATGGCCTCCCGCCGCGCAGTTGCGGCCGCCGGCGCAACGATCGGCCGTTTTTTCGGCACCATTCTTTCCGATCCGAAGGCATGCAGTCGTCCGGAATCTCTTCCATCCTCGCAAATCACTCCGCGAACCGGAGAGATCGTCCCTGTCCCGCCGCAGCGGTCGCATCCGCCCGTCGGCATGCGCCCGCAGCATTCGCCGACCTCAGCGACGCACCTCCGGTCCGCCGACCGGCAATGTTACAACAGATTTCAACCGTGCCGCCCGTTCGTCGTCCGACAACGGCTGCCGGCATCCGACCTGCCGATCCGCAGAAACTCCGGTCCACAGAAGTGCCTGTTCCGACCGTCTCGTTCATTCATCTGCGACGATCCGCCGGCATCTTCCGTCCGCAGCTGCCGCCCACCTCCGGTGCGCCGCGCTGCCGTCCCGCACGTAAGATCCGCACGGCACCGCCTCCGCTACTGTCCGATACGCTGCCGCACGACCTCGAAGAGCATCACGGCCGCCGCAGCCGAAACATTGAGCGACTCGATATGCCCGATCAGCGGAATGGCCAGCTGTTCGTCGCAGAGCTTGAGCACCTCCTTCGAAATACCCCGATCCTCGGCACCCATCACGAGCACCGTCGGACGCCGGAAATCGGCGTCGTAGAGCAGTTTGCGGCTCTTCTCGGTCGCGGCGACCGCCTGAAATCCCTCCTGCTGCAACTGCCTGAGCGTATTGCGCACCGAGCCCACGCGGCAGACCGGAATCGTCGCCAGCGCTCCGGCCGACGCACGCATCGCCTCGGCGTTCACCGGTGCGGAGTTCTTCAGCGGCGCGATCAACCCGTGGGCTCCGGCGCACTCCGCCGAACGGGCGATGGCCCCGAAGTTGCGGACGTCCGTTACCCCGTCGAACAACACGACGAGCGGCGTCTCGTCCTCCGGCACCCGCTCCAATATGTCGGTCAGCCCGACGTATTCGATCGCCGCGATCTGCGCCACGACCCCCTGATGGTTGCCGCGCGTGAGGCGCTCCAACTTCCCGGCGGGCACCTCCTGCACCCGGATCCCGTGGCGGACGCAGAGGTCGCGCAATTCCTGCATCAGCGGCCCTTCGGCGCCTTTGCGCATGTAGAGTTTCTCGATCTGTTTGCCGGCCTCGATCGCTTCGGCCACGGGACGAATCCCGAAAACAAGATTATCCATTCGTATGTTCCGTAATTTGCATTTCCATCCGTGCCGCAGACCCGCCCCATGCACCCGCCGATCCTGCGGACGATCCGTCCGACCGAAGCATCGGGTCGCACCGTGCGACATTTATCCCGACAGCCGTCGGGCACTGCGCCAGCCCCTCCCTCAGAGACCGGCTGCCGAGCCGTCCGCAGCCGGAAAATCCGCAGCCCGTTCAAGCGAAAGCCGTTTTCCAGCCACGGCTTTTTCCGACTGTCCGACAGCCGTGTCTTCGTCCGCTTTGCCCACGTGCCCGAGCCGGAGCGAAGCCGGCTTCGCTCCGGCAACCGCGCATACCGTGCTCAAAGGCCGTAACACTCCGCACGCGAACAGCCTTCGGAGCCCGCAATCCGCCCCGAGCCGCGCGCAACCTTCGACCGTCGCCGCAAGGCCCCTCCGAAGCGCCCCGGCCGGCACATCGGCCGAAAGATCGCCCCCGCAGACTTCCGCACGTTCCGTGCGGGCTGCGGACCCCGCGGCGAACCCGCTGCGGCCGAAACCCGCATCGTGCGCGCTTTCGGATGCAGCGGCCGCCTGTTCGCACTCCGGACAGCAGGAGAAACCGGACATCCATCGCATCCATTGCATCCATCGCACACGCAGCGCCCCATCCTGCCGCTGCGGACAACCCGCCCGGGCCGACCGCAGACGCCGGCTCACGCCGACGGCGCACCCTCCGCTCCGCTCAGTCGCCCTCGACCAACTCCAGCTCGTAGGAGGCCATCTCCCACTCGTGCATCTGCCGGTCGTAGCTGCTCTTCAATTCGTTATATGCCTTGTAGTCGGCCTCGTCGTAGGCCGTCGCGGCAGCGAACTTCGCATCGTACTCCGCGATCCGCCGTTCGGTCTCGGCCAGCCCGGCCTCGATGGCCTCGACCGCTTTGCGCAGTTTGCGCACCAGCTTCTCCTGCTCCTTCTTCTGCTCGTAGGAGAGCCGCCCCGCAGCCGCCTCGGAAGCCGGGCCTCCCGCAGACGCAACACCGCTCTCCCGCCCCGCTCCGGCGGCCGGTGCGGAACCTTGCACCGCCTCTCTCGCCGCGCCGGAAGCCGTCCTGCCGCCTTTCGCCGCGGGGGCCGATTTGCGTTCGACCTCCCGTAGCGACTCGATCTTGCGCTTTTCGAGGAAATAGTAGATGCCGCCCAGATACTCCCTCACCCCGCCGTCGCGGAACTCGTAGACCTTCTGAACGATGCCGTCGAGGAACTCGCGGTCGTGCGAGACCACGACCACCGTGCCGTCGTACTTCCGGATCGCGTTTTTCAGGATGTCCTTCGAGCGCATGTCCATGTGGTTCGTCGGCTCGTCGAGCACCAGCAGATTGTGGGGTTCGAGCATCAGCGATGCCAGCGCCAGCCGCGAGCGTTCGCCGCCCGAGAGCACCTTCACCTTCTTGTCGATCTCCTCGCCGCGGAACAGGAACGCACCGAGGATGTCCCGCAGCCGCGTGCGGACATCGCCCACCGCCACGCGGTCGAGCGTTTCGTAGACGGTCCGTTCGCCGTTCATCAGATCCTCCTGATTCTGGGCATAGTAGCCGATATTGACATTGGCCCCGATGCGGATCGAACCTTCGGTGGGCGCGAGCAGTCCGACGATCATCTTCGCCAGCGTGGTCTTGCCCTCGCCGTTGCGGCCCACGAGCGCGATCTTGTCGCCCTTGCCGATCACGAAGTCGGCGCCGCTGAAGACGTGCTTCGCTCCGAACGACATGCCCGCCCCGCGGATCTCGGCCACGATCTGCCCCGAACGGGGTGCGGGCGGGAACTTGATGTTGAGCGCGGCCGAATCCTCCTCCTCGACCTCGATGCGGTCGATCTTTTCGAGCTGCTTGATGCGCGACTGCACCTGATTGGACTTGGTGGGCTTGTAGCGGAACTTCTCGATGAACTCCTCCGTCTTCTCGATCATCCGCTGCTGGTTCTCGTAGGCGGCCATCTGCTGCGCGCGCCGCTCTGCCCTGAGAACCACGTATTTCGAATAGGGCACCTTGTAGTCGTATATCCTGCCGAGCGAGAGCTCCACCGTGCGCGTCGTTACGTTGTCCAGAAACGCGCGGTCGTGCGAGATGAGCAGCACGGCTCCGTTATAATTCCTCAGATACTCTTCGAGCCACTGGATCGACTCGATGTCGAGGTGGTTCGTCGGCTCGTCGAGCAGGAAGATCGAGGGACGGCGCAGCAGCAGCTTCGCCAGCTCGATGCGCATGCGCCAGCCGCCCGAGAACTCGCTCGTGGCGCGGCCGAAGTCCTCGCGGCGGAAACCCAGCCCGAGGAGCGTCTTCTCGATGTCGGCGTCGCGCGTCTCGCCGCCGAGGATGTGGTAGCGATCCTGCGCCTCCGTCAGCCGGTGCAAAAGCTGCTCATAGGCGGCGCTCTCGTAATCGGTGCGCTCGGCGATTTCGTGCGTGATGCGCCCGATCTCGGCTTCGAGCCGCAGCACTTCGTCGAATGCCTTGGCCGTCTCCTCGGCCAGCGTCGTGGTGTCGGCCACCTTCATCTGCTGGGGCAGATAGCCGATCGTACACTCGCCGTTGATCGTAACGGCTCCCGACGTGGGCTGCTGCTGGCCCACGATCAGACGCAGAAGCGTCGTCTTGCCGGCCCCGTTCCGGCCCACCAGACCGATGCGGTCCTTGGGGTTGATCAGAAACGAGATATTGTCGAAGAGGGTCCAGCCCCCGTAGCTTACCGTAAGGTTGTCGAGTGAAATCATAGCGTAAAACGATAACGTGCGGACGCACCCTGCGTCGCGTACATACCGCCGCAAAGGTAACGATTTAATCCGACAATCGGGACCGCCGCGGCGATTTAGATCGGCCGTCCGGCCGATTTCGCACCTCCGCCCGCCCGTTCCGGAGCTGCGCCGCCCCGCCCCGGCACGGAACACGAAGTCCGGGACACGGAAGCCCGGGACACGGAAGCCCGGGACCCGACAGCCGAGGTCCGGGACCCGACGCACTTACCCGGACTTCGGGCCTGCACCGTCCGTCGCCGCCCGCGTCCGGACAGCCTGCCGCAGGCGTCGCCCGAACGTCCGGCTGCGGCCGGCACGTCCCGTCCGCAGCGGAACGTGCGCCGCAATCCGTTTCCCCGGGAAGCGGGAGCCGCCGATTCGTCCGGTCGAACCGCAGCCGCTCCGCAGCGCAGCGGACCGCACCCGCCGATCGTGCCGGCTCTGCCGACGGCAACGAACGGCATGCATCCGCAACAAGCCCGTTTCCGCCGTCGCGCGGGAGCAGCCCGCTCGGAGGAGCTGTCTAACAAGTCTGATTTCAACGATTTCACCCCTGCCGGAATGAATTCCGACAGGAGTGATTTCCGATTTTCGGGACCTGTTAAACAGCCCCCTCCCGAACCGATTTGTCCGTCTACCCGACTTACACTATCTTTGCCTACTGCAAATCGAACGACCGATGGAAGAGAAACTGAAACGATACATACGCTTTATCGAAGAGACCGAACGGCTCAAATCGGTGGTGCGCAGCGCCCGCACCTCGACCGGACGCCGCGAAAGCACGGCCGAGCACAGCTGGCGGCTGGCGCTGCTGGCTCTCGTCCTGCGGGACGAATACCCCGCGCTCGATGCCGGGCGAGTGCTGGACATGTGTCTGGTCCACGACCTCGGCGAAGCTTACGACGGCGATCTGCCGGCCGTCGAACGGCCCGATCCCGCACTCAAGGCATCGACGGAACGCCGGGCTCTGATTCGCCTCGCGTCCCTGCTGCCCGAACAGGCCGCACGGCGAATCGCCGCTCTGTGGGAGGAGTACGAAACCGGCCTCACGCCGGAGGCCCGATTCGTCAAAGCGCTCGACAAGGCCGAAACCATTCTCCAGCATAATCAGGGCGCCAATCCCGCCGATTTCGACTACGCCTTCAACCTCGGCTACGGCGCCGCATGGTTCGCGGACGATCCGCTGCTGCGCACGCTGCGCCGCCTGCTCGACGCAGAGACCGCCCGGCATATCGAACGCTGACACCCGCGATACGTCGTACACCGCCGACGCTCCGATACCGCGGAGCATCGCCTGTTTTCGCGGTTCCGGTCCGCACTCCGCCGAACCGGCCGGCCCCGACGGGCCGCAACCCGAGAAACGTCCAAGAGACGCATCGGTCGAGCCCCGTCCGAATCGATCCGGCAATTGCCGAGACGGCCCCCGCAGGAGAAGGGAGCTCCGTTGCGTCGGGCCGAGGACGGTTCCGGACATTGTACGGATCGTGCCGGCGTAAGAAACGGACCGAAAAAAATACCAGCCGTTTCGTCGGGCCGAGCGCAGAGGCGGACGGAACTACGGGCTCCGACGAAGCGTGAAAACACCCCCGATAAGGAAACGATTTCCGGCAGCGGAAACGGGACGCAACCGAAATGCAAGCCCTCCCGCGGGACGGCGGCGAACCTCCGTCATCGCCTTTCGATGTTGCGAACCCGACAAAAATCATCCGTCCGAAAGCATGTCCCGCTCCCGCCGAACCTTCGGACGCAAGCATGAGGAAGAGGAAAACGCAACGGACCGCATCGCCCCGGAAAAGCCTCCCGGAACGACCGTGAAATTTAAGAAAAGGAAAAAAACAAAATCCCCGTCAGCTACAAGACGGAGAACCATCGCGATCCGCCCCGGCGGATACCGAGACCTCGTAACCGGAAAAAAGAGACCGCACCCACGATGCCCGATCCGCGACGCCGACGATCCCGGCCCACGCCCCTCACGGAACAATCCCACACCCTCGCAGAGGCGGCATGCGCACAAAACCGCGATCCGCGGAATCCGACCGCTCCCGAAAGAGACGGCGGACGATCCGCCTTCGTCCCAGACACCGGGCATCCCGCCGCCCTTCTCTCCGGCACCTCAACCCCAGCCTCCCGGCACCTCAGACCCCGAGGATCTTCTCGATCTCGGCCGACGGATTCTCCACGCCGAACACGGCGCTGCCCGCCACGAGCGCATCGGCCCCCGCCTCGTAGACGGCGCGGGCATTGGCCGCCGAGATGCCGCCGTCGACCTCGATGAGCGTCGCGGCCCCCTGCTCGTCGATCATGGCGCGCAAACGGGCGATCTTCTCCATCGACTCGGGGATGAACGACTGTCCGCCGAATCCCGGCTCGACGCTCATCACCAGCACGAGGTCGAGCATCGGGATCAGGTCGCGCAATACGTCGGCCGAGGTGGCCGGCTTGATCGAAACTCCCGCTTTCGCACCGGCCCTGCGGATCGTGTCGATGCACCCTTTCGGGTTGTAGGTCGCTTCGTAATGGAAAGTTACTATATCGGCCCCCGCCTCCACGAAACGCTCGACGTACTTCTCGGGTTCGACGATCATCAGATGGACGTCGAGACACTTGCGGGTGGCTTTGCGGATGGGTTTCATCACCGGAAACCCGAACGAAATATTCGGGACGAAGACCCCGTCCATCACGTCGACATGCACCCACTGGGCGGCGCTTCTGTCGATCATGCGGGTGTCGCGTTCGAGATGACCGAAGTCGGCCGAAAGCATCGAGGGAGCCAATATACGCTGCATAAGATCTGAACTTTTCTACAAATATACGAAACCGGCGGCAATTACGCAATGCCGTGCGGGAAATTATCCGGTCTTCGGCTGCGTCATTGGATACTCCCGCTCGGCAAAATCAAATAAATTTGCTTTTGCTCTCGACTTATTCGTATCTTTGACTGTGTCTTAGATACTCCCGCTCGGCAAAATCAAATAAATTTGCTTTTGCTCTCGACTTATTCGTATCTTTGTCCGTATGAATACGGGAATCGTCATTGCAATCATCGTGCTGCTTCTGCTGGCGGGAGTGCTGGCATCGGAAGTGCGGCGCCAGCGACGCGCCAAAGAGCGCTCGGAGACGGAAAAAGCCGCAGCGCAAGCGGCTTTCCGCGCAGCCGAGGAGCGCCGGGCCGAGGAGCTGCGCCTCGCCGCCGAACAGCGTGCGGCCGCGGAGACGGAGGCGGCCGGACTGCGCGTGCGGCTCGCCGCGCTTCAGAACGAGGCACAAAGGCTGGGCGAACAACGCGCCGAGGCACAGGCAGCGGCCGCAGCGGCCGCTGCACGGCTCGCCGCGGCCGAGGAGCGCATGACGGCCGAAAAGGCCGAACGCGAGAAAGCCGAAGAGCTGCTGCGCACGCAGTTCCGCAATCTGGCGAACGACATTCTGGGCGAGCAGTCGCGCCGATTCTGCGAGACGAACAAAGCATCGCTCGACCTGCTGCTCAAACCTTTCAAGGACAACATCTCGGAGTTCCGCGAACGTGTGGAGACGATCTACGCCGCCGAAAACGAACAGCGGGGAGCGCTCAAGAACGAACTCCGCAACCTCATGGAGCTCAACCGCCGCATCACGTCCGAGACCGCCAACCTCACCGACGCGCTGAAAGGCAACACGAAGGTGCAGGGCGATTGGGGCGAGATGATCCTCGAAACGATTCTCTGCAATTCGAACCTCGTCAAAGGGGTACACTACGACACGCAGCACAACTTCAAAGACGCGGAAGGCAACAACCTGCGGCCCGACGTGGTGCTCCGCCTGCCCGAGAAGAAACGGATCGTGATCGACTCGAAGGTGTCGCTCACGGCCTTCGTCGGCTATGCGGGAGCCGAGACCGAAGCCGAGCGGCGGCAATACCTCGCCGCGCACGTGGCCTCGGTCCGCCAGCATGTCGCGGAGCTGGGGCGCAAGGAGTACCAACGTCTGCTCGATTCGCCCGACTTCGTCATCATGTTCGTCCCCAACGAACCGGCCTTTCTGGCCGCCCTGCAAGCCGATCCCGCGATCTGGAGCGACGCCTACGACCGCAAAGTGATCGTCTCCTCGCCGACCAACCTTTTCGCGCTGCTCAAACTGGTGGACGACCTCTGGAAACGCAACGCACAGAACAAGAACACGGCCGACATCGTGAACTACGGCACCAAGCTCTACGAACAACTGGTCGCCTTCACCGCTTCGCTCGAAAACGTCGGTCTCTCGCTCGACAAGGCGCGCGACGCCTATGCCGACGCCTACAAACGCCTCTGCACCGGCAACGACAACATCGTCCGCTCGGGCGAACGGCTGCGGCGGCTGGGGCTTCCGACCAAGAAACGCCACTCGGCCCGCACGCTCGACGCCGCCGACCTCCCCGACTTCCCCGACGAGATCGCGGATGCCGCCTCAGCGGGGACTCCGGCCCCCTCCGCCGAATAGCAAATGCACGCCGCGCACGGCCGAGCGTGCGGAAGAAACGATACGGGCCCTGCGCGGGCTCAAGGTCCAAGCCGGCTACGCACGGAGCGGGCACCGCCTTCGCATGTCCGAACCGTCCGGATTTTCCGCGGCACGGGCTATGCGACCGCCCTCGCCGGAGCAGGTTCGGACGAGGGCGGTCGCACGCCGGGAAGGCGATCACAGGCATCGGCGCACCGCTATTTCCGGCTTCGGTTTCGGACCGTCCGATTCCGGCAGCCGATGCTCCCGTCCCTTTTTCGAACATTTCGCCTTCGCCCCACAATGTCGTCCTTCCGCGGCAGCCCCTCTGCGGAAGAACGCATCCGACCACGGCTTCACGCACTTTTCGCCGCCGGCGCCGAACCGCCAAACACGAATCGCCCACAGACTGAGAAAATGATGCTTCGGGAAACAGCATGCAATCGCAGCGTGTCCATCCGCTCTCCGATACCGGAGAAGAAGGCAGGGAAACCCGGCCGGACGGAATGCGGCATGCGACGGAACGAGTGCGTCTCTCGACAGGTCGCACCCTGTGCAGCACGGCGGCCCGCAGCATGCTCCAGCGGCCGCAGCAAGCGGAAACCAATGCGGATATTCCGAATTACGGCACTTCCGGCCGGGCGGATCGCCACCGGCACAGCACCTCACTGATACGCTCCTTCGAACCGCCGCACGCCGGATACGACCGGCCGTAGCGGACGCCGCGTACACAAGGGTCGCTACGGCCGAATCGCCCCCGCACCTTCCGTCCCGCCGAACGGATTCCGCACCGCCTCCGCCGCTGCGCTCCAGCATCGCCGAGCGGTCGCTTCGTCCACGGGCGTCGTCTCCGGTCCGCCCTCGGGGATGCGGAATGCGTTGCCCCACACCGACACGCCCAGCGTCGGAGCGATCAACGCTTCGAACCATGCGCAGGCCGCGACGTAACGACCCGCACCCAGATCGAGGTGGTAGCCGTCGCGCGTCATGTCGCGCCGCGTCTCCACCGTCGCCCGCGCCCGCTGCACCGCCGCACCCGCCGGAATCAGCACGTCGATCCCGCGGTTGGCCCGCATGCGTCCGGCCGCCCCGACGATCGCCTCGTACATCCGCCGCCCGTCGCCGCCGTAGGCCGCGAACCCCCAATGATCCGAATCCCCGGCATAGGCCCACGTCATCTGCCACGCCAGACAGAGCGCAGGATTGGCATTATGGCTCAGCACGATGCCGATCAGCCGTTCCAGCCACGGCACATACGTCTCGTAAAGCCCCGAGAAGTGCGACGCCTGTTGCAGCACCACGATGTCCCAGCGCTCGTCTTCGAGCGCATCCGTGAGCGCGGCACGACCGCTCACGGTCTCCCATGCGTTGGCGGTCGATTTATAATAGGTGTAATTCGCCGCATCGTCTTCGTAAAAGCGGCAGTGCTGTTCGAGCGAGCAACCCGGGAAATAGAGTCTCCCGAGCACCACGTTTCCGATGCCCGCGGCACGCAGCAGATCGGGCAGATACATCATGCCGTCGTCCGTGAAGCTGTTGCCCACGCCCAGAATGCGCAGCGTATCGGGGCGCTCGGGCAGCGGACCGTTCGCGCACCGCTCCGCACCCCGCACGCCCGCAGCGGCGGCAAGCGCGAACAGCCCCAGCAGTCCGCAGCGGAACAGGAAACTCCTCATCGTCGTTCGCGTGTTTCGATATACCGGTTCAACAACAGGAAGGCCGGTTCGAGCATTCCGACATGGTCGAAGCCGTCCAGTTCGTAAAACGTGATCCGATCGTGTCCGCACAGCAACAGCATCCGCCGCAAATAGGCCGTCTCCTCATAGCGGCCGAACAGTTCCAGTTCGCGGTCGCCCGAGACGATGAGCATCGGCGGCGCATCCCCGCGCACGTGGTAGAGCGGCGCCAGCGAATCGACGAGCGGCCGGAGCGGGTCGATGCCCTGCGTGCGGCGCTGTTCGAAGTGGGTGATGGCCTGACCGCTGAGCGGTATGACGGCCGCCAGCGCATCGGCATCGCATCCGTAGCGGGCCAGACGCGACCGGTCCAGTCCGATCATGTTCACCAGATAGCCGCCCGCCGAGTGGCCCGCGATGTAGATCTTCGCAGGATCGCCGCCGTAGTCGGCCGCATGGGCGAAGGCCCACGCCACGGCCGCCGCCGCATCGTCGATGATTTCCGGCACCGCAACCTGCGGCGAGAGCCGATATTCGACGCCGATCACCACGCATCCGCTGCGCAGGAGCGTCTGGGGTATCTCGCGCCGTCCGCCCGTCAGGCCGCCGCCGTGGAACCAGACGACGACGGGCACGGGCCGCTCCACACCGACCGGAACGGCCACATCCACACGGCACATCTTCCTCGCATAGGGATCGTCGGAGGTGCGGTAAGCGATATTCCGCTCGAAACGATAGCCGTCGCCGGCTTCGCCCTCCCGTGCTGCGCTCCCCGACGGCACGATCGCCACGAGAACCGCAAAATAGATCGAAAAAACACTTTTCATATCGGTTCTGTTCCTGTCTTCCTGCTTTCCTGCTTATCCGCAACCAGCGTCCTCTTACCGTCCATCCGCCTTTCGGTCTGCGGCCCGTACCGCACGACCCGCTCCCGAAGCCCCCTGCCGCAT
>ERZ1090863.731-NODE-732-length-16426-cov-39.516829_pt1 | contig 16426 bp, 14 predicted proteins | sample MGYA00478480_ERZ1090863 | MGnify/ENA primary metagenome ERZ1090863 (study PRJEB33644, sample SAMEA5815746) | chicken gut metagenome | biome: Chicken; feature: Gastrointestinal Tract; material: Caecum | place: Ireland | collected 2019-01-01 | study: A study of the...
GGCCGACCGGGTCGATCTGCCAGCCCCAGTCGCTGGCTTTCAGGTAGGGGTTCTTGGTGCCGCCCAGCAGGTTGCCGCCGATGGTCTCGGCGTCGGCGTGGGTGGTGACGCAGGTGGACATATAGTAGCTGAAGGTGTAGAAATCCACCGTGCCCTTCTTGAGCAGCTCCTCGTCGCCCGGCTCCATGTGAATCTGGATGCCGTGCTCAGCCCAGAACCGTTTGGCGAAGTAGGGGTATTCGCCCAGGCACTGGACGTCCGAGCAGTACCAGTTCATGTTGTCCATCTGCTGCTGGGCTGCCATCACATCGTTGGGGTCGCAGGTCAGGGGATAGGCGGCGCTGTAGCAGATCATGTTGCCCATCTTGAACTGGGGGTAGTGCTCGTGGGCGTAGATGACCGCCTTGGCGCTGGCCACGAACTGGTGGTGCAGCGCCTGGTAGCGGGTCTGGATGTCGTCGGGGATCTCAAAGCCCACGCCGGTGTAGCCCTGGCAGGTGCCCAGGGACAGCAGCGCGCCAAAGCGCATGGTGCCGGCGTTGATCTCGTTGAAGGTCAGCCAGTATTTCACCTTGTCCTTGTACCGCTCGAAGATGGTCTTGCAGTAGTTCATGTACAGGTCCACCAGCTCGCGGCCGGCCCAGCCGTTGTATTTTTTGACCAGGGCATAGGGCAGCTCGTAGTGGCTGATGGTGACCAGCGGCTCGATGCCGTGCTTTTTGCAGCAGTCAAAGACGCGGTCGTAGAAGGCCAGGCCCTTTTCGTTGGGCTCGGCCTCCTCCCCGGTGGGGAAGATGCGGGTCCAGTTGATGGAGGTGCGGAAGGTCTTGAACCCCATCTCGGCAAACAGGGCGATGTCCTCCTCGTAGTGGTGGTAGAAGTCGATGGCCTCGTGGCTGGGGTAGAGGGCCCCGGGCTCAAAGTCCACGGTGATGCGCTTGGGGTTGGTGTTGCTGCCGTTGGTGCAGTGGTCGGCAACGCTGTCGCCCTTGCCGTCCACGTCCCAGGCGCCCTCGAACTGGTTGGCGGCACAGGCGCCGCCCCACAGGAAATCGTCGCGGAAAACGCTCATACGGTTACAAGCTCCTTTTTGCTGTTGTTATGGCGGCAGATCAGCCCTTCTTCTTGGCAGGCTCGTCGCTGTAGGTGAGGAAGGTCAGGACAAAGGCTGCCGCGACCGACACCAGAGACAGGATGATGGAAGTGATCATGCCCGAGATATCGTTGGTGAAGGTGTTGATGTAGGCGGTGTAGCCAAAGACGCCCATGCCGGCAGAGGTGTAGGAGGTGACGCCGAAGGCCATCAGCAGGCCGCCCACCACAGCGGCCACCACGCAGGTGATGATGAAGGGGGTCTTTTTGGGCAGGGTGATGCCGTAGATGGCGGGCTCGGTGACGCCGGCAATGGCCGAGATGAAGGCGGGAGCGCACAGGCTCTTGGTCTTTTTGTTCTTGGTCTTGATCCAGATAGCGGCCACAGCGCCGACCTGGGCAAAGGTGGTGCCGAACATACCGACCATGGCGGTGTCGAAGCCCTGGGTGGCCAGGTTATTCAGCATCATAGGCACGATCGCCCAGTGCAGGCCGAACATGACCAGCACCTGCCACAGGCCGCCGACCACAGCGCCCAGCAGGATGCCGTTGACGTTGGCCAGCCAGTTGAAGAAGACGCCCAGCAGGTCGCCTGCGCCGGCCGCGATGGGGCCGATGACCCACAGGGTCAGGCAGAAGGTGACGGTGCAGGTGATGAGGGGGATCGCAAACAGTTTAATGGTGTCGGGGATATACTTGGAGTACAGCTTTTCAAACCAGGCCGCAAAGGCGATGGCGCAGATGATGGGGATGACGCTGGAGGTGTAGTCGCCCGAAGTCGGCATAATGACCGGGATCATGAACAGGCTGTCATGCGCATAGGTCGAGCTGCCCAGCAGGTAGGGGTACAGCATGGCCGCGCCGATGACCATGCCTTCCATCTCGGGCAGGCCGAACTTTTTGGAGGCGGTGTAGGCCAGCAGGATGGGCATGAAGTAGAAGAAGCAGTCGCCCAGGGAGTACAGGATGTTGTAGGTGGGGCCTGCGCCGTCCAGAACGCCCACCGCCACGAACAGGGCCAGCAGGCCCTTGATCATGCCGCAGGCGGCCAGGCAGCCCAGCGCCGGGGTAAAGACGCTGGTGATGATGCTGATAAAGGCGTTGAAGGGGTTCATCTTCTCCTGGGGCGCGTCGCCGCCGCCCTCGGCTGCGGTGCCGTCCTCGTTCACCGCGCCGCCCGGGGTGATGTGGCCCACGGCGCACACCGCGTCATAGACCTGGGGCACATGGTTGCCGATGACCACCATGTACTGCCCGCCCGACTGGATGACGGTGACGATGCCGTCGGTGTCCTTGAGGATGTCGGTCTGGGCTTTGCTCTCGTCCTTCAGCTTGAAGCGGAGGCGGGTGACGCAGTGGGTCAGGGAAAGGATGTTGGACTTGCCGCCGACGTTCTGGATGATGATCCGCGCAAGACCGTCGTATTTGCTTGCCATAAGCGTGTTCTCCTTTATTGCTTTTTCGTAGGTTTTGGCCTCCAGCTCCACCCGGACCCTGCCGCCGCGCAGGCTGCACGATGCCACGGTGGGCAGGGCGGCCAGGGCCGCTGTGTCCGCAAGGCTCTGGTCCTTGATGGAAAACAGGAGGCAGCTGCTCTGCCGGGATTCTTTGACCACGTTGGCTTTGCCCCCCAGCAGGGGGTAAAACTGCTGCATCAGCCCGTCCGGATCAGGCGTTTGCGCCATGGTGCATTCCTCCCTTGCAAAACAATTTTTATATCCGACGCCCCGTGCGCACCAGGGCGTACTGATACCGTAAGAATGGATACCGGGCCGGCGGGAAGGTCAGTCTTCCTCGTCCTGGCCCTGGGCCGACACGCGGACCCGGTGGATGTGCATGACCAGGTACAGCTGTTCCTCGCTGGTGCAGTGCCAGCCGCGGTTCGCGGCCAGCCACTCGGTGATGCGGCGGGTGCAGTCGTAGTCCTGGGGGTACTCGATCTTGACCGAGCGGAACAGTTCCTGGGTGGCGGGGTCCTCCGGCATGGGGCTGTCCGCGCTCATCCGCTGGACCAGATACCGCATATGCATGGCCAGCCGGGAATAGTTGAAGCTGTCCCGGTCGATTTGGATGTGGAAGTAGTCCTCCACCATGGCGGACAGCTGGGCGATCAGCTGGACGTTGGCCATGGTGTCGTGCATATTTTCCGAGCGGCCCTCGGCGTTGATGAGGTGCAGCGCCACGCTGACCGTCTCGCTCTCGGGCAGGCGGACGTCCAGCTGTTCGCACAGCGCCCGCATCCCGCGGGCCGCGATCTGGTATTCTTTGGGGTAAAGGTGTTTGACGTCGTAGGAAAGCGGGGTCTGCAATGCGACGCCCTGCCGGACGCGCTGGATGGCGAAATGCAGGTGGTCCGCCAGGATGAAGGGGAGGTTGGGGTTCAGCTCGCAGTCCAGCTCGTCCTGGGCTTCCTCCACAATGTCGCCGGCCGCCAGCATCAGCGCTTCGGGCAGGTCGGGCAAGAGGTCCACATACCGCTTGCTGACGTTGTAGAAGGTGCGCTGGATGCGGCTCAGATCGTCCAGTTCATAGGGCATGGCAGGGAAGCCGATCCCTTTGCCGAACACCACCAGCTCGTTGCCTTTGCTGTCCTGCGCCAGCGCTACGTTATTGTTGATTTTCTTGACGATCTGCATGGCGCTCTCCGTTCTACCATTCCCCGCGCACAGGGCCTTCTCCCACCTGTGCCGCATTCCCAAACAATGTGCGATTCGTATCCAGAAGCGCCCGTCCGCCGCGGCCCAGCAGCCGCCTTTTTGGACGGAGCGCAATAAAAAAACTCCCGCAGAAGCTGTTGACCTTGGAGCCCCATACCGAAAGACCCTCCGGCCTGCCGGGGGAGCTTTTATTGTACAGGGCCACAAGTAATGCCTCGCTGGGAGTAACAATCTTGCCGTAATTATATTAACAAAATGTTCATGTTTTGTCTATGATGAATTTGTACAAACATTGCACCGATTTTTGGACATTCCAACGAACGCCCCGCCCCGGGTGAGGGGCGGGGGCGAGGGTCATGGAGCGCTTTCCTCCGGGGTCTTTTCCGGCGCGCCCGGACGCAGCCGATGGAACAGATGGGCCAGGTCCTGGGCGAGCTCGCCGCCCGGCAGGGTGGCCCCAAAGGAAGGCACGAACAAAAACTTGCGTATGACGAAGATCAGCCCGATGGCCACCACCCCCAGCAGGTTTTCGGCGGCGGTGCCGTGGCCCAGGATCATGTTGCGGGCGATGGCGTACAGCAGCACCTCCAGCGCGCTGCCGGGGCTGTGCTTGGCCAGCATCTTGATAAACTCGATGCCGATGACCAGGTTGAAGGCGTGGCCCAGAAAGGTCTGAAAAGCGTCTGTGCTGCCGCTCTGCCACAAAGACAGCATCTCCCTTGCCACCGGCACCGAGCTGATGACAAGGCCGGTGAGCACCAGCACCGAGATGATGACCTCCAAAAGGCTGGCAAATTCGGCCACCTGATCCCGCAGGATGTGTTTCAGACGTTCTTCCATGCGATGCAGCTGCGAGCGTTTGTGTGTCATGGCGGGCACCTTCCTTTTCTGTTTTCCGTGTTTTTTGCGCGGCACAGCGGGAGATATGCCGCTTGTATCCAAGTGCTATTATACCAGAAAGAGACGCCGGAAAGCAAGACGTTGGATACAACAAAAACTGTTGCGCCTTGGAAACATTTGTGCTATACTGTGATGGGAATGAAGTTCTCCCCTGGCATAAGCCTTAACCGCTTTTTTTAAGCTGATGACTTCTGCAAGCTGCCCCTTGTGCTTGTAAAGTTTTCAGCTTTTTCTTTTCAGGCCTCGGGGGCGCTTCATGTGTAAACAATAAGGAGGACGTTTCGTATGATCTATTCTGCCGAAGTAGAGCACATGTGTCCTGTCACCAAGGGCGCATACCACGGCCCCGCCCCCATCCCTGAGGAGGGCAAATGGGTCCAGGCCAAGGAGATCAAGGATATTTCCGGTCTCACCCACGGTGTGGGCTGGTGCGCACCCCAGCAGGGCGCCTGCAAGCTCACCCTGAACATCAAGGACGGCGTCATCGAGGAGGCCCTGGTCGAGACCCTGGGCTGCTCTGGCATGACCCACTCCGCCGCCATGGCTTCCGAGATCCTGCCCGGCAAGACCATCCTGGAGGCCCTGAACACCGACCTGGTCTGCGACGCCATCAACGTGGCCATGCGCGAGCTGTTCCTGCAGATCGTCTACGGCCGCAGCCAGACCGCTTTCTCTGAGGGCGGCCTGCCCATCGGCGCCAGCCTGGAAGACCTGGGCAAGGGCATGCGCAGCCAGGTGGGCACCATGTTCGGCACCAAGGCCAAGGGCGCCCGCTACCTGGAGATGGCCGAGGGCTATGTCACCAAGCTGGCCCTGAACGACAACAACGAGATCATCGGCTACCAGTTCCTGAATCTGGGCAAGGTCACCGACGCGCTGAAGAAGGGCGTCCCCGCCGCCGAGGCTGTCGAAAAGGCCATGGGTACTTACGGTCAGTACGCTGATGCCGCCAAGTACATTGACCCCAGAGAGGAATAATAGGGAGGGACGAGAAAAATGGCACTGTTTGAAAGTTATGAGCGCCGGATTGACCGCATCAATTCCGTCCTGCACGAGTACGGCATCGAGTCCATCGAGGACGCCAAGGCGATTTGTGATGCGGCCGGCATCGACCCCTACAAGACTGTGAAGGAGATCCAGCCCATCGCCTTTGAGAACGCCGGCTGGGCTTACGTCGTGGGCGCAGCCATCGCCATCAAGAAGGGCTGCACCACCGCTCCCGAGGCTGCCGAGGCCATCGGCATCGGCCTGCAGTCCTTCTGCATCCCCGGTTCCGTCGCCGACGACCGCAAGGTCGGCCTGGGCCACGGCAACCTGGCCGCCATGCTGCTGCGCGACGAGACCGAGTGCTTCGCCTTCCTGGCCGGCCACGAGTCCTTCGCAGCCGCTGAGGGCGCCATCGGCATCGTCAAGAACGCCAACAAGGCCCGCACCAAGCCCCTGCGCGTCATCCTGAACGGCCTGGGCAAGGACGCCGCCCAGATCATCTCCCGCATCAACGGCTTCACCTACGTCCAGACCCAGTTCGACTACGCCACCGGCGAGCTGCACATCGTCCGCGAGATCCCCTACTCCAAGGGTGAGCGCGCCGCTGTCCGCTGCTACGGCGCCGACGACGTCCGTGAGGGCGTGGCCATCATGCACCACGAGAAGGTGGACGTGTCCATCACCGGCAACTCCACCAACCCCACCCGTTTCCAGCATCCTGTGGCCGGCACCTACAAGAAGGAGTGTGTCGAGCAGGGCAAGAAGTACTTCTCGGTGGCTTCGGGCGGCGGCACCGGCCGCACCCTGCACCCCGACAACATGGCCGCCGGCCCTGCCTCCTACGGCATGACCGACACCATGGGCCGTATGCACTCGGACGCCCAGTTCGCCGGCTCCAGCTCGGTGCCCGCGCACGTTGAGATGATGGGCTTCCTGGGCATGGGCAACAACCCCATGGTCGGCGCTACCGTTGCGGTGGCCGTCTCGGTGGAAGAGGCCATGAAGAAGAACGCCTGAGCTTTCCGGCGGTTTTCTGACCCATAAGACATAAAAACGCTCCCCTGCGGTTGGCTTTGCGGCCCGCCGCGGGGGAGCTTTTTGCGTATCCGGTTTTTACAGTTCCAGCGCCAGCTGCGTCATGGCGTCGAATTCCCGTTCCATCCCCTGCACCAGGGTGAACTGGGTGCGGGCGCGGTCCAGGTTCTGGTCCGGGCGGCTGATCTTGAAGTAGTGGTCGCCCTCCAGATAGTCGGTCAAAAAGCGGATGCCGCACTCGAGGGTCATCAGCTTGGCGCCCCAGGGCAGGCTCCGGCGCTCGGCCTCGGTCATGGCGCTGCTGGCCGCCGCCAGATACCCCTCGGCGAACACTTTGTACAGGTGCAGGCTGAAGTGGACTTTGCTCTGGTCGGGCTCGTCCTCGGCGCAGTCGTTGGCCCCGAAGCGGATCGAATCACCAAAGTCGTAGGCGGACAGGCCCGGCATGACGGTGTCCAGGTCGATGACGCAGATGCCCTTGCCGGTCTCCTGGTCGATCAGGACGTTGTTCAGCTTGGTGTCGTTGTGGGTCACGCGCAGGGGCAGCACGCCGGCGGCCAGCTGGTCCACCAGGACGCGGCAGTCGGCCTCCCGCGCGCGGATGAAGGCGATCTCGGGCCCAACGTCCTTGGCGCGGCCCATGACGTCGGCGGCCAGGGCCTTTTCAAAGTTGGCGTAGCGGTTGGGGGTGTCGTGGAAGCGGGCGATGGTCTCGTGCAGGGTGGCGGCGGGGTAGCCGGCCAGCTGGTTCTGGAAATTGCCGAAGGTCTCGGCCGCGGTGTAAAAGTCCCGCTCGTTTTCCACCTTTTGCAGGCAGACCGTGCCCTCCACAAAGATGTAGGCCCGCCAGGCGCCGCCCTCGGTGTCGGTGTAGTAGGCCTTGCCGTCCAGGGTGGGGATGACGTTCAGGGTCTCCCGGTCGGGGTCGCCGCCCCGCTCGATGATCTGGCGGCGCAGGTAGGCGGTCACGCCGGTCACGTTCTCCATCAGCCCGGCGGGGTCGGTAAAGGTGTCGGTGTTGATCCGCTGCAGGATCCAGCGCTTGCTGCGGTCGGCGGCCCACACCGCAAAGGTGTCGTTGATGTGGCCTGCGCCGAAGCGCTCCGCCTCGCCAACGGGCCGGTCAAAGGCAAAGGCCGCGGCGGCCTGGCGGAGCAGTTCCTGGGTGACTGGTTTCATGATGCGATTCCTCCATAGTTTCAGACGGGTGGATGGTTCAGCGCCGCTTGGGCGGAGCAGGGCGCTTGCCCTCCCGCACCTGGCGGCGGTATTCGTTGGGGCTGATGCCCTCCGCTTTGCGGAAGCACTGGGAAAAATAACTCGGGGACGAGAAGCCCAGCAGCTCGCTGACCTGGGCCAGGGTGTGGCTGGTGTTGCCCAGCAGGTACTTGCTCTCCTCGATGCGGCGGCGGCTCAGGTAGGTGATGGGGGAGATGCCGTACTCCTTTTGGAAGGCGTGGGACAGGTAGTATTTGTTCAGGTGGGCCATGCCGGCCAGCTTGTCCAGGGTGATGCTCTCGCGGTAATTGGTGTCGATGTAGCGCTTGATCTCGGCGCACTCGCGGTTCTCGGCCCGGACGGTGGTGCGCTGCAGCTGCACCGACAGGGTGCTGGAGCGCACCAGCCAGATCAGCAGCACTTCCAGCAGGTCCTGGCAGACCGTCTCGTAGCCGTCCAGGCTGTGGTCGGCCTCGGCCAGCAGCATGTGCAGCAGGCTGAACAGGCGCTCCCGCTGCTCGCGGCAGTTGAGGATGGCGTAGGGCTCGTCGCTGTTGCCGAACAGCACCTCGATGCCCGAGATGCCCAGCACCACGTATTCCAGAGGGGCGGCGTTCAGGCTGAGCTCGGTGTGCTCCACCTGGGGGTTGACGATGACCAGGTCGTCGGGCTGGACGGGGTACAGCTGCCCCTGGATGAAAAACTGCCCCTCCCCGCTGAGGCAGTAGAACAGCTCGGTGCAGGCGTGGGTGTGGGCGGTGCTGTTCCAGTCGCCGCCAAAGCGGCTTTTGCTGATATATAAAAGCCGGAAGCTCTCCCGCGGGGCGGGGGCGTGGCTGATAGCGAAGCGGGCGGTGCTCACAAAAAGAGTCTCCTTTCAAGAATCAACAGTGTGCGCAAAATTTCTAAAATAAAAAGCAAAATAGGAAGGGCGGCTGGAACGGCCGCGGCAAAATCTGGTTTTATTATAGAGAATCCGGCGGCATTTTGCAAGGGCGATTTTCTGGCAGTTTCCTCAGGAGTATCTTTGAAAATTGTTACTTTTCTGTAAGAATTTGCAATTGTGCGCAAATTGTACAAACAGGCAGCGGATTGACACGGCACTTTGACGGTGGAAAATAGAGGTAAAGCAAGATGTATAAAAAACGAGGCAAGAAAGCGCTTGTGGCGGGCGGCAAAATCCACTATATTGGGTGCAGAGAAGGGTGCGGCGCCTGTGCGGCCGCACCGCCCCGAAAGGGCGCATCTCCCAAAGTCTCTGAACGCTGTCCTGTCCGCTGAAAGACGCCGTCTTTGCAGCGCCGTGCCCCGCAGCCGCGGGGGCGGCGGCCCCACACACGCCTGCATCTGCGGCCCCATTCAGCGGGCGGTCCGGCGTTTCCGGCATATACCGCGCGGTGCGCCTGCGGACAAGAATCTATACTGTTGGAGGACAGAACTATGAAACGCATTTCTCGTCGCAACTTTATCAAGATCGTCGGTGCGGGCGCAGCGGCTGTGGGCCTGGCGGCCTGCGGCGGCAGTTCTTCCAGCTCCACCGCCGCCTCCACTGGTGCCGGCGGCGCGTCCTCGGCTGCTTCCTCTGCAGCCCCCGCCGAGACCATCAAAGTGGCCGCCATCGAGACCGCTTACGGCTCCGAGATGTGGCAGCAGGTGGCCGACGCCTTCACCGAGCAGACCGGCATCGCCGTTGAGCTGACCACCGACAAGAACCTGGAGGACGTCATCGGCCCCTCGATGCAGGGCGGCGATTACCCCGACGTCGTCCATCTGGCCACCGGCCGCGAGGCTGCCCTGACCGAGCAGTTCATCAAGGGCAACCTGATCGCCGACATCACCGACGTGCTGAGCATGACCGTGCCCGGCGAGGACGCCGTGGTGGGCGACAAGATCGCCGGCGGCTTTACCGACACTTCCCTGACCAACCCCTACGGCGACGGCAAGACCTACCTTGCCCCCATGTTCTACAGCCCCTGCGGCCTGTTCTACAACGCCGGCTTCCTGGCGGAGAACGGCTGGGAAGTGCCCCAGACCTGGGACGAGATGTGGGAGCTGGGCGACGCGGCCGCGGCAGCCGGCACCTACCTGTTTACTTACCCCACCACCGGCTACTTTGACGCTTTCTTCTACGCGCTGATGTATGTGTGCGGCGGCCCCGAGTTCTTCGACAAGGCCACCCACTACGAGGAAGGCATCTGGGACACCCCCGAGGCCCAGAACTGCTTCGACATCGTGGCCAAGCTGGCTACCTACACCAACCCCATCACCCCGGCCCAGGCCAACGACCAGGACTTCACCCAGAACCAGCAGCTGGTGCTGGACAACAAGGCCCTGTTCATGCCCAACGGCACCTGGATCGTGGGCGAGATGGCCGAAGCGCCCCGCGCCGAGGGCTTTGCGTGGGGCATGACCGCCCTGCCCGCCCTGGAGGCAGGCGGCGACCGCTACAGCTACACCTGGTTCGAGCAGGCATGGATCCCCTCCGGCGCGGAGCACATCGACGCCGGCAAGCAGTTCATCGCCTTCCTGTACAGCGACGTGGCCTGCGAGATCTTCGCCGCCGCCGGCGCCATCCAGCCCGTGCTGGGCATCGCCGACAGCCTGGAAGGGGACAACAAGCTGTTCTACTCCATCTACGACAACGGCGCCAAGGCCGCCATGGGCAACTTCGCAGCCTTCACCGCCATCCCCGGCGTCGAGGTCCGCACCGCCTTCTTCGATCCGGTCAACTCCCTGGTCTCGGGCAGCATCACCGAGCAGGAGTGGATCGACGGCGTCAAGGCCGCCAGCGACCAGATGCGCGCCAACCTCATCGAGTGATCTTTTTATCCAAACCCTGCCCAGCGGGGGCGGTCAAAGCCGCCTCCGCTTTTTTGATTGAAAGGAGCGGTTCTCCCTATGAAGAAAAATAAGGGCCGCAGCCGGTTTCTGGTGCTGTGCGTCGCGCCTGCGACCATCCTGTTCTTTATCTTTATGATCCTGCCCACCCTGAACGTGTTCCGTATGTCCCTGTACGAGCGGGGCGCCTACACCCCGCAGGAGACCTTCGTGGGCCTGAAAAACTTCCAGCAGCTGATGCGGGACACCCAGTTCATCCGCTCGATGCAGAACATGATTTTGCTGGTGGTGGTGGTCACCATCATCACCTTCGCCTTTGCGCTGGTCTTTGCCGCCATCCTCACGCGGGAAAAGATCAAGGGGCAGAATTTCTTCCGGGTGGTGTTCTACATCCCCAACATCCTGTCGGTGGTCGTCATCTCGGGCATCTTCTCGGCCATTTACAAGCCCGAGAACGGTATGCTGAACAGCATCATCGGCCTGTTCCGCGATATGACCGACCCTATCCTCTGGAAGGGTGAAAAGCTGGTCATCCCCTCCATCATCATCGCCATGGTCTGGCAGGCGGTGGGCTACTACATGGTCATGTACATGGCCTCCATGTCCTCGGTGCCGGCCAGCCTGTACGAGAGCGCCAACCTGGACGGCGCGAGCCGCCTGACCCAGTTCTTCCGGATCACCATCCCCCTGATCTGGACCAACATCCGCACCACCCTGACCTTTTTCATCATTTCCACCATCAACATGGCCTTCCTGTTCGTGACGGCCATGACCAGCGGCGGCCCCAACCATGCGTCGGAGGTGGCCCTGAGCTACATGTACAGCCAGAAGAACGCCGGCCTGTACGGCTACAGCATGGCCATCGGCGTGGCGATCTTCGTGTTCTCCTTCGCGCTGTCCGCCTGCATCAACAAGGCCACCAGCCGCGAGCCGCTGGAATTTTAAAGGAGGGAACGCTGTATGCAGAAAACACAGGAACAAACGTCCTCCCGCTCGGCGGAAAAGCTGTATAAGTTTTTCATCTATCTGGTGCTGATCCTGCTGGCCGTCACCATCATCGTGCCGGTGGCATGGGTGTTCATGGCGTCCGTCAAGCAGAACTCGGAGTTTTACGGCAACCCCTGGGCCCTGCCCGCCGGCTTTTACTGGCAGAACTTTGTGGACGCCTGGAACGGCGCCAAGATGGGCCAGTATATGCTCAACTCGGTGCTGGTCACGGCCCTGGCCCTGGTGCTGTTGCTGGTGATCGCCCTGCCGGCGGCCTACTGCCTGTCCCGCTTCAAGTTCCGGGGCAGCAAGCTGCTGAACACCCTGTTCATGGCGGGCCTGTTCATCAACGTCAACTACATCGTGGTGCCCATCTTCCTGATGCTGCGCGACGGCGACACCTGGCTGAAGAACCTGACCGGCAGCACCTTCCTGCTGAACAACCTGGTGGTGCTGGCGGTGGTCTACGCCGCGACGGCTCTGCCCTTCACCATCTACCTGCTGTCGGGCTATTTCGCCACCCTGCCCCACGACTTTGAGGAGGCGGCCTACATCGACGGGGCCAGCTATTTCTCGGCCATGGTGCGGATCATCTTCCCCATGGCAAAGCCCTCCATCATCACCATCATCCTGTTCAACTTCCTCTCGTTCTGGAACGAGTACATCATCTCGATGACCCTCATGAGCTCGACCAGCGCGCCCCGCACCCTGCCGGTGGGCCTGCTCAACCTGATGCAGGCCCAGCAGAGCGCCGCCCAGTACGGCACCATGTACGCCGGCCTGGTGCTGGTCATGCTGCCCACCCTGATCCTCTACATCTGTGTGCAGAAGCAGCTGACCCAGGGCATGACCGTGGGCGGCCTCAAGGGCTGAAGGAGGCAACACTATGGAATTCTGGAAAAATCACCCGGCCCTGCGCATCGTCCTGATGGCCGTGCTGTTCGCCGCGGCCATGGCGCTGGTAATCGCCGGCTGGAAAATGACCGGCGAGCTGGCGGGCCTTGGCATCATGGTGGTGGGGGTGTTCCTCCTGCTGGTGGTGCTGGCGATCTACAATGAGCCATATCGAGATAAATAATTGCGAGGAGTAAACCTATGAAGGACAAAAAAGGCCGCGTAACCATCCCCACCGATCTGGACGTCGTGCCCGAAACTTTGCAGATCCTGGAAAAATGGGGCGCCGACGCCATCCGCGACTGTGACGGCACCGAGTTCCCCGCCCAGCTGCAGGGTACCGGGGCCAAGATCTATTCCACTTACTACACCACCCGCAAGGACAACGCCTGGGCCAAAGCCAACCCCGACGAGATCCAGCAGTGCTACATCATGACCGGCTTTTACACCGCCCACGGGGACACCGTCACCATCCCCCTGATGCAGGGCATCAGCCCCGAGCTGATGGAGGTGAACACCCGCGACGACATCACTCGCTGGTGGGAAGTCATGGACCGCACCACCGGCCAGCCGGTGCCGCCCGCCCGGTGGAGCTATGCCGGCGGCAGCGTTACGGTGCAGGCCGAGCCCTTCCACGAGTACACCGTCAGCTTCCTGGCCTACCTGATCTGGGACCCCGTCCATATGTACAACGCCACCACCAACGGGTGGACTAACTTTGAGCACCAGATCACATTCGACGTCCGCCAGCCCAAGACCCACAAGTACACCATGGAGCGGCTGCGCAAGTTCATCGCCGGCCATCCCTATGTGAACGTCATCCGCTACACCACCTTTTTCCACCAGTTCACCCTGATCTTTGACGAGCTGCGGCGGGAAAAGTATGTGGACTGGTACGGCTATTCCGCCTCGGTCAGCCCTTACATCCTCGAGCAGTTCGAGCGGGAAGTGGGCTACCCCTTCCGCCCCGAGTACATCATCGACCAGGGCTACTATAACAACCAGTACCGCGTGCCCAGCAAAGAGTACCGGGACTTCCAGGCCTTCCAGCGCCGGGAAGTGGCCAAGCTGGCCAAAGAGATGGTGGACATCACCCACGAATGCGGCTGCGAGGCCATGATGTTCCTGGGCGACCACTGGATCGGCACCGAGCCCTTTATGCCCGAGTTCAAGACCATCGGGCTGGACGCGGTGGTGGGCAGCGTGGGCAACGGCAGCACCCTGCGGCTGATCTCGGACATCGAGGGCGTCAAGTACACCGAAGGGCGCTTTTTGCCCTATTTCTTCCCCGACACCTTCCACGAGGGGGGCGACCCCGTCCGCGAGGCTAAAGAGAACTGGGTCACCGCCCGGCGGGCCATCCTGCGCAAGCCCATCGACCGCATCGGCTACGGCGGCTACCTCAAACTGGCCCTCCAGTTCCCCGATTTCATCGACTATGTAGAGAGCGTCTGCGATGAGTTCCGCGAGCTGTACGACAACATCAAGGGCACCACGCCCTATTGCGTCAAGCGGGTGGCGGTCCTGAACTGCTGGGGCAAGATGCGGGCCTGGGGCTGCCATATGGTGCACCACGCCCTCTACCAGAAGCAGAACTACAGCTACGCCGGCGTCATCGAGGCGCTGAGCGGCGCCCCCTTCGACGTCCGCTTCATCAGCTTTGAGGACGTCAAGAACGACCCTCATGTCCTGGACGGCATCGACGTGCTCATCAACGTGGGCGACGCCGACACCGCCCACACCGGCGGCATCTGGTGGGAGGACCCCGCCGTCTCCTCCGCCATCCGGCGCTTCGTCTGGAACGGCGGCGGCCTGATCGGCGTGGGCGAGCCGGGCGGCCACCAGTACCAGGGCCGTTTCCTGCAGCTGGCCGGCGTGCTGGGCGTGGAAAAAGAGACCGGCTTCACCCTCAATTACGACAAGTACAACTGGGACGAGCACCGCGGCCACTTCATCCTGGCCGACTGCCCCGACCACGACATGGATTTCGGCGAGGGCAAAAAGAGCATCTACGCACTGGAAGGCACCGAAATCTTGATCCAGCGGGACAAGGAAGTCCAGCTGGCTGCCCACGACTACGGCCAGGGCCGCGGCGTCTACATCAGCGGCCTGCCCTACAGCTTCGCCAACAGCCGCGCGCTCTACCGGGCCATCCTGTGGGCGGCCCACAGCGAGGACGAGCTGCACACCTGGTTCAGCTCCAACTACAACGTCGAAGTGCACGCCTACGTGAAAAACGGCAAGTACTGCGTGGTGAACAACACCTACGAGCCCCAGGACACCACCGTCTACACCACCGGCGGCGCCAGCTTCGCGCTGCATCTGGAGGCCAACGAGATCCGCTGGTACGAGATCGGCTGAGTGACGGGCAAACCGCCGCAGGCCGTCGAAAAAGGGAAAATGGTTCAAGAGCTGCATCTGCCGGTTTATCACTGTCTGTGTCTGATGCTGGAGAGCAGATTTTTTGCCGAATAAGTTGAATAAAAATAGAAACGGACCCGTTGAGGGTCCGTTTTTTCGTAGTCAATTATGTGCCTGCCAATAAAAAGAAGGGCTCAAGTGAGAGAATTCCCGTTTTAGCGTATCGAAAATGAGCTGGCAATCGATGTTTTTGATAAAATGGCCTTTACTGCAATTGCCTTTGCCTCACCCCTCCGCCTGGACCTGCGCGCGGTACTCCATCGGCGTGATGCCATACAGCTTGTGGAAGGTCTTGAGGAAGCTGCTGTAGTCCGAAAAGCCGTTTTCGGTGCAGGCGACAAGGATGCGCTTGCCGTCGGCGATGTCCTGGCGGCAGCCCTGCATCCGCAGCTCGGTCAGGTAGTCGTGGATGCTCTGCTTGGTGTACTCCTTGAAAACGCGGGACAGGTGCTCCCGGCTGACGTAGGCGTATTGGGCCAGCTTGGTCACGGTCAGGTCGGGGTTGCGGTAGTGCTGGTGGATGTAGCTGGTGACGGTGGCGACCAGGGCGTTGGTGGAGGTGGGCTTGCCCAGCCCGTCCTCCCGGATGGCCTGCCGGATGATGAGGACGAGGCTGACCAGGATGCTGCGGTACATCAGGTCCTTGTCGTGGGCGTCGGGGATGGCGGCGGCCGCCGCGGCGCGCTCGATCATGGGGCGCACCTGCCAGCGGCCGGTGACGTCGCTGTGCAGGATCATCAGCTCATGGGGGATCTGGCACCCCTCCGACAGGGGGCCCAGCATATCCAGCGTTTCGCGCCAGAAGGCGTCGTCCATCTGGATGATGAGCCGGTCGTAGGTGTCGTAATAGCCGGTGTGGACCATCCCCGGCGGGATCAGCATCAACTCGCCGGGGTGCAGCTCGTACTGGCCGCCGTTGACGTAATAGTGGGCCTTGCCGCTGGCCATATAGATGTATTCGTGGTAGGGGTGGTAGTGGGTCACCGACTGGCGCACCCGGCGGTTGGAGTACCACCCCACCACCACTTTGTCCAGGGAAAGGCGGCGGCGCGCCTCCTCGGGGGTGATGTTGGGATCGGGGTAGGCGGGGATGAACGAACGCATAGGGGCCTCCTTGTGTAAACAAGAAAAATTAGTATATCACAGGATGCAAACATTATATCACATAATCCTGGGATTTTCTATGTAAAATTTGCTATAGTTATTGCGGAAAAAGAAAAAATTCATAAAAAGCACAAATATTGGAGATTGTTATTGTGCATTTTCTGCATATCTGGGATACAACACCCGGATGCAGAGGATGCAAAAAGTGATACTTTGTCGGAGCCAAATGGCGGGATACGAGAGGAGGACGCTCGATGGCAGTGCAGTACCAGGGCCGGATGGACCACACCGAG